>JACDJA010000015.1_pt1 | contig 314413 bp, 310 predicted proteins | sample 7449241 | NCBI WGS metagenome assembly JACDJA01 (sample SAMN14253289, study PRJNA609438) | sludge metagenome | isolation source: initial anaerobic sludge | collected 2018-12-20 | reverse complement strand
TGAATACGTTCTTGGCCAGGTCGATTCCAACGGTAGTAACATTCATGACGGACTCCCCTTCTCTCTCGATTGATCGGTACACCCACCCTCAATCTGGCACATCAGATGCCGTCGAGGGCGGGAGAGTCCATTTCATTCGTTAGGCCGAATATATGACGATCATTCATACCAAACGGTGCAGCAAGTGTGGAAAAGTTAAGCCCGCTACGGCGGAATTCTTTGGGCACAATCCTCAGGGTGGTCTGCGCAACTCGTGTCGTGAATGTAAGCGTGCATATGAGAAAAAGCAGCACGCTCTAAAACCGGAACTGACCGCTGCGCGCCGGGAAAGGTATAAAGAGCGCCTAGATTCGGCCCCTGGAAGTTTTTCTGATTACGACATTGCCAAGATTAGAGCACAGCTAAAAGACTGCTGTTTTTATTGCGGAACACCATTGAAAGGTGGTGGAGAGAAAGATCATATTGTCCCGCTTTCCAACGGCGGCTCAAACTGGCCCTCCAACATAACGTTAGCCTGCTTGAGCTGCAATCGAGATAAATATAATAAGTCAGTGTTGGAATTCGTGGCTTGGCGTAAGGAGCGTAGCCTCGCAACGAGTGCAGAGTGCCTTCAATACTTGGCCGCCCTAAAATCCACAAAACCCTAAGGATTAATGTATGTTGTTCTGTCCACATGAAGTGCTGGCCTAACCCGCGCTTCGAGAGGGACGCTCCAACAGCCGGCTCCGCCGCCTGTTTCCGCGCCCCTCAAGCTAAACGTTGAATAGTGCTTTGACCGGTAAGTAGCGAAGACCAGTCACATGAAGCAATCAGCCTGATCGGCTGCAAAGGCCGAATAGCAGACTGACCAACATTGATTTCCAAAGCCCATACAAAAAGCCGCGCATCGCGCGGCTTTTTGTAGTCATCCTTCCATCAAGCCGTCATCGAATATCGCGGCGTTTCCTGTCCGGCTGTCTTCGGTTTTTCGGCATTGAGGTAGGCGTCGAAGCACATGGCGATGTTGCGCAGGAACAGGCGGCCGAGTGTGGTGACGCGGATTTCGTTTGCATCGGCTTCGACCAGGCCGTCGGCCACCAGCGGTTTCAGTAGTTCCAGGCTTTTGGCGAAGTAGTCGTCGAAGTCGATTTTCCAGCGCGTGCCGATGCCCTGCTTATTGACCACCAGATCGCACATCAATTCGATGATGACGTCGCGCCGCAGTTTGTCGTCGGTGGTCATGCGGTAGCCCTTGACGGTGGCCAGTTCCTTTTCGCCGATCATCTGCTGGTAGCCGGTGGGGCGCTTTTCATTCTGCGCATAGACGTCGTTGGTCTGGCTGATGGACGAGGCGCCAAAGCCATAGATGTCGGCGTTGCGGTGGGTGGTGTAGCCCTGGAAATTCCGCCACAGGGTTTTGCTGCGCTGGGCCTTGACGATTTCATCTTCCGGCGTGGCAAAGTGGTCCATGCCAACATGCACGTAGCCTTTGCCTTCCAGCGTTTCCAGGATGTATTCCTGCAGGGCCATGCGGGTTTCGAAATTGGGCAGGTCGGACTGCACGATGAGTTTCTGGTGCTTTTTCATCCACGGCACATGGGCGTAGCCGAAAACGGCCAGCCTGTCGGGCGCCATGGCGGTGATTTCCTTGAGCGTGGCCTTGTAGGTTTCCAGCGTCTGGTGCGGCAGGCCGACCATCAGGTCCATGTTGATGCTCTGGAAATTTGACTGGCGGAACCAGCCGTACACTTCCTGGATGAGCGACAGGGGCTGGATGCGGTTGACGGCCTTCTGCACCTGCTCGTTCAAATCCTGCACGCCGATGCTGGCGCGGTTGAAACCGGATTCGCGCAGCGCATCGACCTGCTCCCTCAACAAGCCTCTGGGGTCGACCTCGACGGAGACTTCGGCCTGTGGATCGAAATTGAAACGCGAGCGGATATGGCTGGCCAGATCCCTGATCTCGGCAGCCTTGAGGAAGGTTGGCGTGCCGCCGCCCCAGTGAAGCTGCACCACGCGGCGCGAGGAACTCGTCAGCGCCGCGACGGCGTCGATTTCGCGCTTGAGATATTTCAGGTATTCCTGCGCCTTCTCGTATTTTTGCGTGGCGACCATGTTGCAGCCGCAATAGAAACACAGCGTGTCGCAAAACGGGATGTGGACATAAAGCGAAATCGGCCGGCTGGCATCCTGGCTTTCGATGATTTCCTGCCGCCACTGGCCAATGCCGAAATCTTCCGCAAAATGCGGCGCGGGCGGATAAGAGGTATAACGCGGCCCCGGTTTGCTGTATTTGACGAGCAGGGCGTGGTCAGGATGCATGATCTACACGGCGGGCTAAATGGACGTTTTCATCCTATTCAATCCGGCGGGCATTGTCCAGTGGACTGCCCGCCGGATGGCACAAATAAACCAATTCCTGTAAATGGGAATGCGCTAGCGGACATTCGCCCTGGCCGCTTCAAACTCGGGCACTTTCGCCACGAAATCCGTGTCCTTCAGCGGCACATGGCAGCCCCGGCAGGCGCTCATGTCCTTGCCAAGCGAGTTGCCGCTTGCGTCATAAGCCGCGAATACCCATTCACCGGTGCGCTGTTCGGGTGGAACATCCTGCCCCCAGCCCGCGCCTTTGCCCATGACAAACACTTTCGAAAGACCCTGTTTCTGCAATTTTCCGTAGGCATCGGGTTCGGGTTTGCCGTCTGCACTGGTTTTGACCGAATGCAGTTCCATCACCATCGTCGTGCCGTAGGCAAACGGCCGGCTCGATTTGAGCCCCTGCGGGTTGATGTAGATGTCGCGGATTTGCTTGAGCTCCGGCCGCTGAACATCCAGCAGGTACACCGGCCAGCTTTTGTAATCCGCAGGCAGTTTCAAATCGCCGTCCCGCATGGCCGGCGCAGCCGAGGGGCGCGCTTCAATGTCGTAAGGGCCAGCCAGCGTAATGCCGGCGGCGCTGATGCCAATCAATAGTGAAATCAATACTCTGTTCATTTCCATCTCCTTGAAAAATGCGGAACGCTTGTCCGCCTCAGGCAGCCATTGCCTGCGAAAAAACCGGCGCCGGGTCCCAGAACCCGGCCACTTGTTTGAGCCGGCCGGAAGCATCGGCCGCGAAGGCCACCATGCCCTTGGTGGAAGGCGTACTGCCGTTGCGCGCGCGGGTGTGCAGGCGAAACTCCGCCACGGCAAAGGGGCCGTGAACATGCACGGCCATGATGTCGAATTTGACGGATTCAAACAGCGCGGCAATGCCGGCAAACAACTCGACCAGCGCGGCATGCCCTGTTACAGGCGGCGTATGCGCCGGCCCGCCAAGGCTGGCGTCGGGGGCGAACAGCGACACCCAGGCGTCGCCATCCTTGCGTTCGAACGCTTTGAAATACGCGTTGACGATGCGTTTCATGTCCATGTCTGGTTTCCTTTCAAACGACGGTAATCGATCAGTTCCACCGACAGCCTGCCCGCCATGCCCGCTGCGCCGTCCTTCATCACCGCGTGATGGTTCCAGGCGAACAGCGGTGACAGGAGCGGCGCCAGCCAGCGCATCCAGGCCTTGAGCGGCGTGACCTGCCAGGTGTAGCGCACTCGCGTGCCGACCGGAATGGCTTCGAGTTCCCAGCGGCCCATGCCGTGCAAATCTCCGTCCGCCTCGACCGCCAGCATGCGTGGCTTTTCAGACGCGCGCGTGGTGAAGTCGATGACGAATCCGTAGGGCAGACGGCTGGTCCACCAGGTGCGGCGCACGGCGCCTTCGTCATCATTGCCGCCCGCCTGCAGCAGTTGCACGCGGCGGATTTCCGGCCACCAGCGCGGCCATTCCTCGGGCGCTTCAAGCACCGCCCACACCGCCTCGGGCGGCGCGGCCAGATGCCATTCGCTGACGAGCTGGAATTTCATGCCGCGTTCCTCAACGTCCGACAATGTCGCCCTTCATCGATGCCAGTGCGGTCAGCAATTCGCCCTTTTCCTTTTCGGGCACATTGAATTTGTTGAGCGACTTCACCAGGTCTTCGACCAGCGCGTTGAAGTGCGCATCGGTCACGCCCATGCCGGTGTGCGCGGACTTCATGTCGCGGCCGGTGTATTTGCACGGCCCACCGGTGGCTTCGCAAATCTGGTTGACCAGCATGGAATTCAGACGCGGGATGTTGGTGCTGGCAAAAAATCCGTTGATGCGCTTGTCGGCTGCCACGTTGCCGATGAAATCATCGACCACGGCCTGGATGGCGGGCTTGCCGCCCAGCCGGTCGTACAGGGATTTTTGCGCGGGCGCGCTCTGCATGCCGGAACAGGCGGTCAGCAGGGCCGCGAACGACAGGATCGACAATCCGCGCAGGACATTGGTATTCATGTTGAGCTCCTTGAATTGGACAGGGATCATTCCCGCTTCCTTTACGCGGGCTGGCCGTCATCTGGATGCATGCATCCAGTTTGGCCATGTGTGCGTATAGCGAATACATGGTGACAAGGAACCGCGATGAACCCACCTCTGAATCTGTCTGACCGGGACGTTATACTCGGCGCCATGAACAGGGATGCCGCCGAGCCGCAGGACTCGCAGAGCGTACTTTTGACCAGCCTGATCCAGCGCATGGCATCGGGCGACGAAGCCGCGCTGGGCCGCTTTTACGACATGACCCTGTCTCGCGTTTACGGGCTGGCGCTGCGGATTACCGGGCGCCGCGACCTGACCGAGGAAGTGTGCGTGGAAACATTCTGGCAATGCTGGCGCGAAGCCGTGCGCTACGATGACCGGCGCGGCCAGCCGCTTGCCTGGCTGATGATGATGACGCGAAGCCGCGCGCTGGACGCGCTGCGCAGACTCGAACCGCTTGCCTACTCGCCCGCCCCCGAAGTGCTGATCGAAGGTGAAGCCTGCCCCGAAGGCACGCCGCTCGAACAATTGCTGGCGCTTGAACAATCCAGCGCGTTGAACCATGCGCTGACCGGCTTGACCCCCGTGCAGCGCCAGATGCTGGCGCTGGCGTTTTACCGGGATTTGTCGCACCAGGAAATCAGCGAACAGACCGGCTTGCCGCTGGGTACGGTGAAATCGCATCTCAAGCGCGCGCAGGAACATTTGCGACGCGCGCTTTATCAGGCATGAGGACGCCACCATGAACGAAAAAAATCCACCCTCTCCGCTTGATGCCGAACTGCTGGAAGCACTCGCATCGGCATCAGCGGCCACCACGCCGGATGCCCAGGTTGCGGCGCGCATGCGCGAGAAACTGTTCCAGCGCGTGCATGCGCCCGCGCCGGATTATCTGTTCGTGCACAGCCATCAGGGCGAATGGGTCACGCTGTTGCGCGGGGTCGAACTCAAGCTGCTGCGCCAGGACGATGCCAGCCGTTCGTTCCTGATCCGCATGAAACCCGGCAGCAAGCTGCCGCCGCACGAACATGCGCTGGAAGAAGAATCGCTGGTGCTGGAAGGCGATGCCACCATCAACGGCGTGCTGTGCCTGGCCGGCGATTACCACATGGCGCCGAAGGGCAAGCCGCATGGCTGGGTGACTAGCGAGAAAGGCTGCCTGCTGTTCATTCGCGGGGCGTCTGAGCAGTCCACCCGGCCATGAGCCTGCACGCTTGCAAGGGATGGCTGTTCCCGTTCATGCTCTGGGCCATGTCTGCCTCGGCTGTTGAACCCTACGCCGCGCCACCCTGGCTGCCGGGCGGCAATCTGCAAACGCTGTATACCGCCGCGTTTCTGCGCGGGCCGGACATCACGTATCGTCGCGAGCGCTGGGAATGGCCGGATGGCGATTTTGTCGATGCCGACTGGCTCGATGCCGAAAGGCCCGGCGCGCCTGTCGTAGTGCTTTTCCACGGGCTGGAAGGCAGTTCGCAAAGTTTTTACGCGCGCGATCTGATGAGCGCGCTCAAGAAGCGCGGATGGCGTGGCGTGGTGCCGCACTTTCGCGGCTGCTCGGGCGAGCCCAACCGACTGCCGCGCGCCTATTTCGCCGGCGACGCGGCGGAAATCGAGGCCATGCTGCGCCGCGTCAAATCCGCTTTCCCGGATGCGCCGGTTTATACCGTGGGCGTGTCGCTCGGCGGCAATGCCCTGCTCAAGTGGCTGGGCGATGCCGGAACAGATGCCAAAATGCTGGTCAGGGCAGCGGCAGGCGTTTCCGCGCCGCTGGACATGAATGCCGCAGGCCATGCGCTGGATAGCGGCTTCAACCGCGCCACCTATACGGCGCGCTTTCTCCACACCCTGAAGAAGAAGGCGCTGGACAAGGCTGGACGCTTTCCCGGCCTGCTCGATTCGGCGGCCATCGAAGCCAGCACCACCTTTCAGGAATATGACACGCTGGTAACCGCGAAACTGCATGGCTACAAGGATGCGGAGGATTACTGGACGCGCACCTCCAGCAAGCCCGGGCTGAAAAACATCGCCCTTCCCACGCTGGTGATCAACGCGAAAAACGATCCCTTCCTGCCAGCTTCCGCCCTGCCCGCGCAGGGCGAGGTTTCGTCTAGCGTCACGCTGGAACAGCCTGACGAAGGCGGCCATGTCGCGTTTCCCGGCGGACCCTTCCCCGGCAACATCGACTGGCTGCCCGGACGCATTCTGGAATTTTTTGATTCGGTCAACATTGAATAAACGCCGATATAATCAGGCCGTCACATGATTGATCGAGCAAAAAATGAATTTACCCAAGGAAATCTTCAAGGCCTACGACATTCGCGGCATCGTCGGCAAAACGCTCACGCCTGAAATTGTCGAGGCCATCGGCCAGGCCATTGGTTCGGAAGCGGCTGCGCGCAAGCAGACGGCCATTTGCATCGGCCGCGACGGACGGCTGTCCGGCCCGGAGCTTTCGCAAGCACTGGCGCGAGGCATTCAGAAAGCAGGCATCGACGTCATCGACCTGGGCATGGTCGCCACGCCCATGACCTACTTCGCGGCGTACGAGTTAAAAACAAATTCCGCCGTTATGGTCACCGGCTCGCACAACCCGCCGGATTACAACGGCCTGAAAATGGTGCTGGGCGGCGAGACGCTGTCGGGCGACACCATCCAGCAACTGCGCATCCGCCTCGAACAGAACAATCTGACGAGTGGCAATGGCAGCTACAAAACCCACGACATCGCGCCTTCGTATCTGAGCCGCATTGCAGGCGACATCAAGCTCGCGCGGCCGATGAAGATCATCGTCGACTGCGGCAACGGCGTGCCCGGCGCCTTCGCGCCCGAGCTCTATCGACGCCTGGGCTGCACGGTGGAGGAAATGTATTGCGACGTGGATGGCACCTTCCCCAATCACCATCCTGATCCTTCCGTGCCGCACAATCTGAAGGACCTGATCGCGCGCCTGAAGACTTCCGATGCCGAACTGGGTTTCGCTTTCGATGGCGACGGCGACCGCCTGGGCGTGGTCACCAAGGATGGCACCATCATCTTCCCCGACCGGCAATTAATGCTGTTCGCCGATGACGTGCTGTCGCGCAATCCCGGTGCGGAAATCATTTTCGACGTGAAATCCACGCGCAATCTGTTCGACTGGATACGCGCGCGCGGCGGCAGGCCCACGCTGTGGAAAACCGGCCACAGTTTCATCAAGGCCAAGATGAAAGAAAGCGGGGCGCTGCTGGCGGGCGAAATGTCCGGCCACATCTTCTTCAAGGAACGCTGGTACGGCTTCGACGACGGGCTGTATGCCGGCGCGCGCATGCTGGAATACCTGAGCAAGCAGGCCGACCCCAATGCCACACTGAAAAGCCTGCCCGACACCGTCAACACGCCCGAGCTGCAAATCAAGATGGCCGAAGGCGAGCATTATGCCCTGATGGAAAAGCTGCAAAAGACCGCGAAGTTTCCCGATGCGAAGGAAGTCATCACCCTGGATGGCCTGCGCGTCGAATACGCCGACGGCTTTGGCCTCGCCCGCCCCTCCAACACCACGCCGGTGATCGTGCTGCGCTTCGAGGCAGATAGCGAGGCTGCCATCAAGCGTATCCAGGATGATTTCAGGCGGGTGTTGCAGGAACAGGCAAGCGGGCTGACACTGCCGTTCTGATTGTAAGAAAACAGCCGATCCGGCCCGGCTTCTCGAATTATCCTTGAAACCGCAGTTGGACGCGCCCGATGGCGCGTTCAGACGAGTGGATGCCACGAAGCGATGACGCGGCAGGCTCATGCCTGCAAGGAGGAGCGACACAGGCAGCCGCTTGGCTGGATGTGCCAGCGGGTGCGTAGCGTTCTCACCCAATCGGTGATCGTGAATAGAGTCGGGAAACTTAATGATCATGGGCTTCTTCAGTCAGATGCAAGCGGTCAACTGCGGTTTCTAGGATTATTGATGCCGCCGGTCGAGAACGGCCTCGAATCCTCTCCTTTTCTGTCCTAAGATGGAAAACATAAAACACCACCTGAACAGGGGAGACAACCATGGATATCCAGGTCGAGCACAAGCCAGCCAAGGAAAAACTTGATGCGATGGGCGTTTTTGGCTGGCCCATCTGGGAGAAGGAATCTTCCACGTTCCCGTGGGTTTATTACGAAGAGGAAATCAGTTATATCCTTGAGGGCAAGGCGGTGGTGACGCCTGAGGGCGGCCCGCCCATGGAAATCCAGGCGGGCGACCTGGTCACGTTTGGGTCGGACCTGCGCTGCATGTGGCACATCATCGAGCCGATACGAAAGCACTACCATATCTCCTGAGCTGCTTTTTGGCTGAACTGGATACCAGCCTTTGCCGGACTTGAGCAAGTAATCTGCTTGTCCGATTCCGACAGGCCGTCACACTTGATATTCCATCCGGTGTTAAATTAGGCGCCATGCCAACCCTTTCCCAGGACAATGCCTTTCTCAATGCCGCGCTTACGGCCACGCATGCCGGCGTGTTCGAGTGGCGCGTGCAGGCGCGGACCATTACGCTTTCGCCCAACCTGGAAGCGCTGCTTGGATTTCCCCCCGGCCGATTTGACGGACGCATCGACAGCCTGCTGGATATCCTGAATCCGCATGACCGGGATCAGGTTCTGGCCTCGGTCAAATCGGCGCCACCGGATCAAACCCTGATCGAGACCGAAGTCCGCATTAACGGCACGTCGGGGCAAACTCGATGGTTCGCCATTCGTGGAGAATTGCAGCGTGACGCGGACAACAATCCCGTTGCCGTCATCGGCATGGCGCAGGAGGTGCCGCCAGTGGTTGTATCCGAGCGGCGCATGCGCTCGCAGCAATCCGCGCTGTTCGATCTGCTGGCCGAGGACCGGATTGACTCGCTGCCCCTAGATGACGCCTTCCAGCGCATTACCGAAAAAGCCGCGCAGACGCTGGATGTGGAGCGCGTCAGCATCTGGCTGTTCAGCGACGACAAGCGCACCCTGCAATGCCATGACCTTTACCTGAAAAGCCGGAACGATCATGCGCAATGCATCGTTCTGCGTGCGGACGAGTACCCGAGATATTTTGACGCGCTCTCCAAAAGCCGAGCACTCGCGGTTTCCTATGCGCCGACCGACCATCGCACGCAGGAACTGAACGAAAAATACCTGAAGTTCCTCGGCATCTCATCCATGCTGGAAGCTTCAATCCGCCGCAAGGGCGAAACCATAGGCGTGGTCTGCCACGAGCAGGTGGGGCCTTCTCGAACCTGGACGCTGGATGAACAGCATTTCGCCGCGTCCGTGGCGGATGTGGTGACGCTGATCCTGGAAGGCCATGAACGCGAGAAGCTGCTCAAGCATATCGAGTACCAGGCCATGCACGATCGTTTGACCGGTCTGCCCAACCGGCTCTGGTTCCGCAACATGATCGAGGATCGCATCCGCCAGTCGCCCAGGCCTTTTGCGCTGATTCTTGCTGACCTCGACCAGTTCAAGGAAATCAATGACACCCTGGGACACGAGCTTGGTGACCAGTTGCTGGTGGAACTGGGTCAGCGTTTGACCGAACTGCTGCCCATCGGCAGCGCGCTGGCCCGGCTGGGTGGTGATGAGTTTGGCCTGCTGATAGAAAACCCCGGCTCACCCGAACAACTGGCTGGTTACGCCGCGACATTCCGTCAGGCGCTGGCGCGGCCGGTGGTCTGTCGCGGTGTCCGCCTGGCGGTACAGGGCAGCCTTGGCGCCAGTTTGTTTCCGGAACATGGCGCGGATGTTTCAACCCTGATGCGCCGCGCGGATGTGGCCCTGTATCACGCCAAATCGGACAGCCATTACCGTCTTTATGATCCATCCAAGGACCGCCACACGCCACGGCGATTGACCCTGATGCACGATCTGGTTCGCGCGGTGGAGCAGGGTGAAGTAACTGTCGCCTATCAGCCAAAACTGGAGATCGACAACAATAGCGTCATTGGCGTGGAAGCGCTCGCCCGCTGGAATCACCCGGAATTTGGTCCCATTGATCCGGAAGAGTTCATTCCGCTTGCCGAACTATCCGATCTGATCCGGCCGCTGACCCTGCACATGCTCCGGGTTGTCTGCGCGCAATGGCAGGAATGGAAGAACGCGGGTCACGATCTGCATATCGCCATCAACCTGTCTCCGCAGATGTTGATGAGTCAGGGCTGGGCCGAGGCGCTTCTCTCTCAGCTGGTTACCTGCGGCATGCCACCTGACAGATTGGAGCTTGAAGTCACTGAAACGGCATTCATTCACGATCCCGAGCGGGCGCTGGCAACCATGGAAGAACTTGCGCAGCACGGCATCAACTTCGGACTGGATGACTTTGGCGTGGGGTTTTCTTCTCTCACCCACCTTAGCCGCATGCCGATCGACACACTTAAAATCGACAAAAGCTTTGTACAGAAAATGATCCGCGATCCAAGATTGAGCGCGATCGTGCATTCCACCATTCAATTAGGCGAGAATCTTGGTTTGCAGGTTGTGGCAGAAGGCGTGGAAAGCGTGGAAATCCTCCAGAAACTTAAAACCATGCGCTGCCATCAGGCGCAGGGCTTCCATTTCAGCCAGCCTATCGATGCCGATAAAATACCGGCCTTCCTGAACCAGACAAAAACCTGATCAGCACCGGTTCTGGTTACCAACCATGCCACCCTTCAAGTCAGTACGCACATGAGCAACTCAACCTGCATCATTCATCACCAAGGCAAGCCGCCGAGGGAAATTCCCTTGCGGGATGTCAGCGATTTCATCAACGACGCGTCGGTTTTCATCTGGATAGAACTGCGCGACCCGGATTACGCCCAGCTGGAGCAATTGGGCGAAGAGCTTGGCCTGCATGAGCTGGCGCTGGAAGATGCCGTCACGACGCACCAGCGCCCGAAGCTGGAGGAATACGGCGACCATCTTTTCATCAGCACCCGAACAGCGGAACTGTGGGATGGTCATCTGCAGATGGGGGAGGCGCATTTCTTTGCCGGCCGTAACTTCGTCACTTCGATCCGGCATGGCGGCGGATTGTCATTCGCCAAAGTGCGAGACCGGCTTGCCAGGCCTGACGGCATTCCGCCAAGCGCGCCATTTGGCCTGTATGCCGTGCTTGACCAGATCACCGACCATTACCAATCCGTCGTCAATGCGCTGCACGACCGTTTTCGATCGCTGGAAAACGTGCTGCTCAACGATGTGCTGGATCGCACCGATCTGGAGAAACTTTACCGGGTCAAGCGCGAACTCAGCCTGCTGCGCGATGCAGCCGAACCCATGCAGGCGATTTTGCAGGACCTGATTCGTCTTCACCCTCAATTAGTCACCAAGGAATTGAAAGCGTATTACCGGGATGTGCTTGATCACGCCACGCGCGTGACTACGGCCATCGATGTGCTTCGTGTGTCCGCATCGGATGCCATGCAGTTTCATCTGGCTTCGCTGACCCTGCAGCAAAGCGAATCCGTGCAGAAACTGGCGGGCTGGGGCGCAATACTTGCCATCCCCACGGTGATATTTTCACTCTACGGCATGAACTTTGACATCATGCCCGAGCTGCACTGGCCCTGGGCTTATCCGGTTGTCGTGGCAGGCACCGCAGTGGGTGCCATCTGGCTTTACAGGCGATTGCGAAATCGTGGCTGGATCTGACAGGCTTGAAAAACTGCTGCGATTTTCATCACTCAGTCAACCCACACAAATTTCTTATCTGATACATTCCAGCCTGCACAACACCAGACGCTTTATTCATGCGTGACTACGATACGATTACGATTGGTCTGATCTCCATTTCCGACCGGGCCTCCAGCGGAGAATACGAAGACAAGGGCCTGCCCGCCCTGAAAGAATGGCTTGGCCGCATAATTGCCAACCCCATGACGATAGTCGAACGCCTGATTCCTGACGAACAGCCATTGATTGAATCCACGCTTAAAGAGCTGGCCGACAAGGCGCAATGCGCGCTGATTCTGACCACGGGCGGCACCGGCCCCGCGCCCCGCGACGTGACACCGGAGGCAACGCTTGCCGTTGCGGATCGCGAACTGCCAGGTTTCGGCGAAGCCATGCGCGCGGTATCGCTCAAATTTGTGCCGACTGCGATTCTTTCAAGGCAAGTGGGCGTGGTGCGCGGCAGTTGCCTGATCCTTAATCTGCCCGGCCAGCCCAAGGCCATTGGCGAAACGCTGGATGGCGTGTTTGCTGCTGTACCGTATTGCATCGACCTGATCGGCGGCCCATATATCGAAACCCATCCTGGACGGGTGGAAGCCTTTCGTCCCAAGTCGGCCATCCGTCCGCGCGCGGGACAATAAGCCTTTAAGCCGCGCGGTTGCCTCAGCGCAGGAACTGGCTGGTAAAAGCGCCGCTGAAGTTGATCTCGTGCGCCGTGTCCGGGCCAATCACACACTTGTCCAGACTTTTTGGCATCTCCGCATACTCCGCCGTTTTGGCTGTCCGCCCGGCCATGATTTCCGCCTCGTATTGCGGGTGCAGGGGCTGCTTGTCGGGTTCCGCGTAGCCAATGGGATGGATGGGCAGACTGGTTGCCGGATCGTACTTGTCTGTTGCGCCCAGGGTATGCAGCAGTTCGTGTGCGATCACTACGTTGTTCTGTTGACGCTGCGCTTCGCTGGCAAAAACATGCACCACGCCGACCAACCCTTTTTGCAGGCCCAGTGAATGGTCCAGCGCCTTGTCCGTTGCAACATCGTGATAGATCAGGAAAATTCTCACCTTTGCCGGATGCGGCAGAAAGCCGGTTTTTTCCTGGCGCCAGGCCCAGATTCTGAGCTTCAGGCTCCACCAGGCAACCTGCAGGCCATTACCGCCATAGGGCGGGGCCGGCGGAATCTCGTGCGCTTCAGGCGCCAGCTTCATGTCCAGCGCATTGTTCAGCTTCAAGCCATAGCGGCCGGCCTGCTTCTCCAGAAACGTATTGATCTCGGCAAATTTTTCTTCGTTCAACTGGCGGATATAGTCAGCCACGGCCTCGCTGTCATCGCCATTGATCGGCACGATGGCCACCTGCAGCGGCGCGCGCCAGCTGCGCACCAGGAACTGTTCGCCAAAATGAACCAGCGCCACCATTGCAAGCAGGCCGAACAGAACAAGAATACGGATTCGACGGAAGGACATGAGTGCGCCAGATGATAAAGGTTTGAAGTTATCGGCACGACGCTGTCAGGCTTGAATCAGCTGGACAGGCCTCGAACGAAATGAAAAAAGTCAGCGTGAGACCGGAACCGCGGGAGCAGAAGGCACGGCCGGCAAATCTGGTCCTTGTGGTTCCGCCGCCGCTTTCTTGCCGACACCAAGGTTCATCTTGCTGCCCACTTGTTTGTCCTTGGCCTCCTGCTTGACCGGATTCCCGCTGCTGACCCGCCCCGCATCCAGACCACGCTTGACGAGTTCTTCGCGCATGGCCTGACCGCGCGCTTGTGCCAGCTTGTTCAATTCACTATCGTCGATGGCGGTTTTTTGCGTCAGCCTCTCCAGCAATTCCGCATGGAAGGCTGAGGCCGGGCCGGGGTCGCGGGTCTTGAACCGGCGGGCCATGCGCTCGACCGCCTCGCTTTCCATCATGCGCGCGGCAGCGCTGGCATTCTTGTCCTGGAAACTGGCGCGCAGTTTTTTGTAATCTTCCTTGCCAGCGCGATCAATATAGCGATCCTCCAGCCAGGTCTGTATTTTGTACAGGTTCACATCGACGGGCCCTGGCGCCTCGTTAGCCGCGAGCTTGAGTCCCGCCACAGCCGCGGCTTCACGGCGCATGGCTTGTTCCTGCAGGGCGCGGCGATCAAGAACCGGATCGAAGCCCGGCTCGAGAGTTAGCGTCAGCGCGGGACGTTTTGCCATGGCCTCGGCAAGCATTTTCAGTTTCTCCTGCTCCGGCGGCAGGAGCTTGCTGCTGCCGGGATCGAATGTTACGCCTTCCAGCTTTTCAGAGCTCACGCCAAGCAGTTTGCCCAGCGCGCGGAAAGGCGCGGTCACCAGTTTGGTCAGCACATTGACAATGGCTTTCCAGATGATCTTGCCGTAACTGAATTTTGGGTCGTCGAGACTGCCGGAAATCGGCAGGTCAAGGTCGATGACACCGTTGCTGTCTTCCAGCAAGGCTATGGCCAGATCGAGTGGCAGTTTCATTGCGTCCTTGCTGTCGACCCGTTCGCCCAGTTTCAGCTTGTTGATAACGAACTTGTTCTCGCCCGCCAACTGGCGGTTTTTGATCTTGTACTCGAGGTCGACCGACAGCTTGCCGGAATCTATTCTCCTTCCCGCGAACTTGCCCGAATAAGGCGTGAGATTGGTCATCTCCAGATTATGGAAGGAGAGTTTCAGGTCGGTGAATTCAGTAGCCTTGAAAGGCTGAATCGAGCCGCGCACTCGCGCCGAGCCGTATTCATCTACCTTGCCGTCCAGCTCCACTTGCGCGAAGGTTGCGGGATCGGTCGACAGCCCCGTCACGACTCCGCTCAGAGAATGCATGCGTGTGCCGAATTGAGGCGTCAGCGAAAGGTCTGCAAACTCGGCCTTGGCTTCATCGATGCGCAGGCGTTCAATGGCCAGCGGAAAATCAGCTTTCTTGTCGCTGTCCGATGCAACTGCCGTTGAAGCGGGCGCCGGTGTGACTTCTGCTGCAGCCGTTTCCGCTTCTTCCGCCGGCTTGCCTTCTTCCGTGGCTTCAACTGGCTTCGCTGGTTCGCTGGACCGCAAAATGCGCTTCAGGTTGATCGTCCTGTCTTCAAAAATGATGACCTTGCCAAAGGGTTTGACCGCCACCAGCTCGCTCATGTGCAGGCTGTTGGGCCCAAGATTGAATTCAAGGCTGTCGGAGGAAAGTTTCTCCCAGCCCAGAAAGGCTTCATCGGTATCTTCCTCGGTAATGGCCAGCGTGTTCACGGCAAAGCCGCCGTCGTAATTCAGCTTCATCGTGTCCTTGCCCTTGGCGAAACCCAGTTTGCCGCTGGAAGACAGTGAACCCGTTTGCAGCTTCAGGCGCGCCACCTGATTGACGTAGGGCGCGAATGGCTTGAACGCCAGGTCCGCCAGTTTGAGATTGAGCTTGCCGCTGGCCTTGCCGGGTATGACGCTGCCGCTGGCCTTGAACGATCCTCCCTGTTTGATGGACAGGCCCGCCTCGACCGGCACGGGCTTGTTCAAATCCAGGCTCAGGTCACGCAGCTGCGCGCGACCATTGACGATATCGAGCTTGACCGGCGTGGGCGTGGAATCATCCGTCACCGCGACTTGCACGTCATCGATGCCCAGTTTTCCGAGATGCATGTCCAGCCCCGGCGAAGCCGGGCTGGCAGCAACGGAAGCTGGCTGGGCGGCAGGCGCATTGGGATGCTTCGCCAGAATGGCGTTCCAGTTGATTTGCCTGTTCTTGTCCAGCATCACGGCAGTTTTTGCGCCGGATAATTCAACCGCATCGATGCCCAGTTTTTTCTCGGCCAGGGCGAAATTCGCATTGATCAGCCGTGACTGGTCGAGTTGCGCGACATTCTCCGCGCCGGAAAACACTTTCACCAGACCAAGGCCTGCATTGACCGGGCCCACGACGATGACGGGTTTCTCTCCAACCTCGCCTTCAAGTTTAGCGTTGAGTTCGAATCCGGATGCCTCGACACGCAGCGGTGTGGAAAATCCCTTGTCGGTAAAACGCGCGGACCAGTCGCCAAGCTGAATACTCTGCACGCCAATTTTCCAGGGCTGAACGGACGCCGTGTCCGACTTCGGTTTGGTTTCTGGTTTGGCGGGTGGCGGCGGCGCGTCTTCTGCAATGGCGAACAGGCTTTGCCAGTCCAGCTTGCCGTTGACTTCGCGTGTTGCTGCAAGTTTCCCGCCGGTCAGAGAAACGGCTGCCACACTGATGCTGCGCTTGAACAGATCGAGGTTGGCGTTTTCGATTTTGGCTTCTGCAAGTTCGAACACCCGCTCGCCACCACCGCGTGGTGCCAGCGCCAGATTCTGCATGATGAGGTTCGCGCCGTTGATCTGCACCCAGGGCTGATCGGGTTTGGGTTTGCCGGATTTGTCCGGGCCGCTTTTATCCTTCACGAGCGCAAAGCGGTAGCGCGTACCCGCCGCCAGCGTGCCGGATGGCAATTCGAAATTCCGTGGCGTCTTGATGACGCGCAGCAGATTGGGCAGGCTCACGCCCTCCAGCGCCACTTCGCCATCCGACTTGACCGGATTGAGCGACACGTCGCCCTTCCATTTGAGCGTGCCGCCCTGCTCGGGCAGTTTGGCTGCGATCAGATAATTGCCGCGATCTTCCGGCAGCGTGGAAAGCCCGTCCAGTTCGATGCCCAGCGGTGTCAGGCTGACCTTGAAGGGCTCACCCGTTCGATTGGCGTCGGTGTAATCGATGTCGCCCTTTTCGATCTTGATGTGATCGATCAATACGCGCGGCATCGTGTCCTTGGGCGGTTCCTTGTCCTCATTGAGTTTGTTGATCAACGCCTGCCAGTTGAGTTTGCCGCCCGGCTGCACGACAAAATTTGCGCGCGGCCCGGTAATCTGAACATCCTGAATGCGCCAGGCGAAGCGGAACAGGCCGGTGATGTCCAGATTCACATACAGCCGGTCGAAGCCTGCCAGCGGCTTGCCGGATTTCTCGGCGAGCTTCAGGCCTTGTACCGTTGATTCCAGCGTCAGCGGATTGAACTCGACTTTCTGCACACCGAGCTGGCTAGCAAGTTTCTTCTCGCCTATCCACGGCAGCAACTTCTTCGCCACCGGATCAACCAGAAAAAACCCGAATACGAGATAAGCGCCAAAGATGCCCGCCGCAATCAGAAACGGCAGGCTCAACAGAATTTTTGTCAGACGCGCGAGCACGACAGCCCCCTTTTTATTGTTACATCGCCGTAAAACATCAAGCTTCAGCTTAGCCTGTAATGGCGGCCGAGGAAATTCACTTTTTGTTAATTTTCATCCGGGCCGGGGGCGGGTTCCAGCGACTCCCGGATCAGCCTGAACAGCGCACGGCTGGATTTTGGCGGCTTGCTCTGCGCAGCCTCCTGGCGGGCATTGCGGATGAGCTGCCTGAACTGGGTGGCATCCGCATCGGGATAATCCCGCAGAAAATCCGTCAACGCGTCGTCGTGTTCGATCAGCCGGTCGCGCCAGCGCTCGATTCGGTGCAGCAAAGCTTTCTCTTCGTCGGAATCGCCTTTCCATGCTGACAACTGACGCGCGATGGGTTCCGGGTCGATGCCGCGCATCAGGCGGCCGATATATTGCATCTGCCGCCTGATCGCGCCGTTCTTGGTAAACCGCCGGTAGTCTTCAACCGCACGACGCAGTTCATCCGGCAGCGGCAGCTTTTCCAGCTTGGCTTGCGGCAGCTTGACCAGTTCGCCGCCCAAATCCTGCAAGGCCAGCATGGCCTGCTTGATTTTGGTTTTGGATGGCGGCTCCGGCTGTTCCTCGCCGGGAGCTTCTTGATCTTGATCGCGCATGACGGGCCTGGTGTCGTGAATCAGAAATAGGGACGTAGAATAGGCGTTTATTTTACGTTGACTTGCCCATGTCTGACGCCCGTTTTTCCTATTCGCAAGATGATTTCCAGCGCATTGCCCGGTTTGTGCTTGACCATGCAAAGGCCGCAGGCGCGTCCGCCGTCGATACCGAAGTTTCCGAAGGCTTCGGCCAGACCGTAACGGTCCGCAAAAGCGAAATCGAAACCGTCGAGTACAACAAGGACAAGGGCGTGGGCGTTACCGTATACATGGGCAACCGCAAGGGCCACGCCAGCACGTCGGACTTGTCGGACGCCGCATTGAAAGCGACAGTGGAAAAAGCCGCCACCATCGCTCGCCACACCGCGGAAGACGAAGCGGCCGGTTTGCCGAATCAGGACTGGCTGGCCACGGAGCGGCCGGAGCTGGACCTGTTCCATCCCTGGGACATCAGCGTGGAACAAGCCGCGGAAATGGCCAAAGTCTGCGAGGCGGCTGCATTTGCCGTCGACAAACGCATTGAAAACTCCGAAGGCGCCAGCGTCTCGACCCAGGCTTCGCACTTCATCTACGCCAACTCGCTCGGCTTCATGGGCGGCTATGCCGGCTCGCGCCACAGCATTTCCGCCGCGGTGATTGCCGCCGAAAATGGCGCCATGCAGCGCGACTACTGGTACAGCAGCGCACGCGATGCAAACGATTTGCAATCGGCGGAACACATTGGCCGGGTGGCGGGCGAACGCACCGTGCGGCGCTTGAATGGCCGAAAGCTGGATACGCGCACCTGCCCCGTTGTGTTCGAAGCGCCGGTGGCCATCAGCTTGTTGAACAGCTTTGTCGGCGCCGTGTCGGGCGGCAGTCTGTACCGCAAGTCCTCCTTCCTGCTCGACAGTCTGGGACAAACCATTTTTTCTCCCATTGTCACGCTGCGCGAAGACCCCTTCATTACCAAGGGCCTGGGCTCCTGTCCGTTCGACAACGAAGGCGTGAAAGTTGCCGCACGCGACGTGGTGAAAAACGGCGTGGTGCAGGGCTACTTTCTTTCCACCTACTCCGCGCGCAAGCTGGGCATGCAAAGCACCGGCAACGCCGGCGGCAGCCACAATCTTTTATTGCAGCCCGGCGAGCTCGATCTGCCCAGCCTGCTGAGAAAAATGGGCACGGGCCTGCTGGTGACCGAAATGCTGGGCCAGGGGGCCAACATGGTCACCGGAGATTACTCGCGCGGCGCGGCGGGCTTCTGGGTGGAAAACGGCGAGATTCAATACCCGGTGGAAGAAATCACCATCGCCGGTAACCTCAAGGACATGTACAAGGGCATCCTCGCCATCGGCAAGGACGTCGACCGGCGCGGCAGCAAGCAGACGGGTTCGATTCTGGTTAACCGGATGACAGTGGCGGGCAACTAGGGATCAGGAATCAGAGGCCAGGGATCAGTGATCAGAGGGCTACACAGAACAACCTTGCTCGCGCTCGCAGGTGTATTCCTAACTCTGCTCGCAGCCTGCGACCGCCCTCCGCAGCTTCCGCGATTGAATGATGGCGACACCATCGTCGCATTCGGCGACAGCCTCACCCACGGCACCGGCACAACCGAAGATCAGGCATATCCCGCCGCCCTCTCGCGCCTCATCCAGCGCACGGTCGTCAATGCCGGCGTACCCGGCGAAACCACGGCGGAAGGACTGGAACGCCTGCCGGAAATTCTTGAAGAGCATCAACCAAAAATGGTTCTGCTCTGCCTGGGCGGCAACGACATGCTGAAGCGGCAGGACACGGCGCAAACAGAATCCAATCTGCGCCAGATGATTCAGTCAATCAAGTCCACTGGCGCAAATGTCGTGCTCATCGGCGTGCCTGAGCCAAAACTGTTTTCGGGCGCGCCGGATTTCTACGAAAAACTTGCCGAAGAATTCAGCCTGCCCTACGAAGGCGAAATCTTCAATGATGTGTTGAAAGACAACAGCCTGAAATCCGATCCCATCCACGCCAATGCAGAGGGCTACCGGGTTGTGGCCGAGCGGTTGGCGGAATTACTGAAAGATACAGGCGCCTTGCAATGAATATGCTGCTGAAACTCAGCCAATGGATTGACTCACTGAATGAAAGCGTGGGGAAACTGGTGATGTGGCTGGTGCTCGTCACCACGCTCATCGCCACCGGCAACGCGCTGGCCAAATACCTGCTGGGCGAGGGCTCAAACGCCTGGCTGGAAGCGCAATGGTATGGATTTGGCGCGATGTTCCTGCTTGGTGCGGGCTACACACTGCGGCACAACGGCCATGTGCGCATCGACATTCTCTATCAGCGGCTTTCACCCAAAGGCCAGGCGTGGATCGACCTGCTGGGTGGCGTACTGTTTCTGCTGCCGGTGGCGGGACTGCTCACCTGGTTGTCGTGGCCCTTGCTTGTCGAATCCTTGCGCATCAACGAAATGTCGCCCGACGCCGGGGGTCTCGCCCGCTGGCCGATCAAGCTGTTGCTGCCGCTGGGATTTGGCTTGCTGCTGTTGCAGGGCTTCTCCGAAATCATCAAGCGAATTGGCGTGCTGACGGGTGATATTCCTCCCATCAACGAAAAACCGGCGGAGGAAGTGTGATGGAATTCCTTGCGCCCGTGATGTTCCTGTCATTGGTGGTATTTTTACTGTTGGGTTACCCCGTCGCGTTTTCGCTGGCTGCAAACGGACTCGTGTTCGCCACGCTCAGCATCTATCTTGGCCTGTTCGACTTTTCGTTTTTGCAGGCATTGCCGGAACGCGTGTACGGCATTGCCAGCAATCAGACTTTACTTGCGATTCCTTTCTTTACCTTCATGGGATTGATCCTGGAACGCTCCGGCATGGCCGAGGATTTGCTCGACACGCTGGGGCAGTTGTTCGGCCGCGTGCGCGGCGGGCTGGCCTATTCGGTGGTTCTGGTCGGCGCGCTGCTGGCTGCCACCACAGGCGTCGTGGCGGCTTCGGTGATTGCGATGGGCCTGATTTCGCTGCCCATCATGCTGCGCTACGGTTACGATAAACGCCTTGCCTCCGGCGTCATCGCCGCGTCCGGCACTCTGGCGCAGATCATTCCACCCAGTCTGGTCCTGATCGTGCTCGCCGACCAGCTCGGTGCGTCGGTGGGAGACATGTACACCGGCGCGCTGCTGCCCGGCCTGATCCTGGTCGGGCTGTTCATGCTGCTGATTTTCGTCGTCTCGCTGTACAAACCCGAAGCGACGCCTCCCCTGCCCCCGTCCGCGCGCACACTCACTTCCTCGCAACTCACCACCAAAATCTTCACCTCGCTGCTGCCGCCGCTGGTACTGATCTTTCTGGTGCTGGGCACCATTTTCCTCGGCATCGCCACACCAACCGAAGGCGGCGCGCTCGGCGCCACGGGCGCGCTGGCACTAGCCGCCATCAAGGGCCGGCTCAAGCTGAACATCCTCAACCAGTCGATGGACACCACGCTCAGGCTCACCAGCTTCGTCATCTTCATTCTCATCGGCTCCACCGTGTTCTCGCTCACCTTCCGCGGACTCAGCGGCGACCTGTGGGTGGAAGGCCTGTTCAATCACCTGCCCGGCGGCATCATCGGCTTCCTCATCGCGGTGAACATCATGGTCTTCCTGCTGGCCTTCTTCCTCGATTTTTTCGAGATCGCCTTCATCATCGTGCCGCTGCTGCTGCCTGTGGCACTCAAGCTCGGCATCGACCCGATCTGGTTCGGCGTCATGCTCGCCGTCAACATGCAGACCTCGTTCATGCACCCGCCGTTCGGATTTGCATTGTTCTATCTCAAAAGCGTCGCCCCCCCGGAAATCAAAACCACCGACATCTACTGGGGCGCCGTGCCTTTTCTGGTCATCCAACTGGTCGTCGTGGGACTGGTCATTGGCTTCCCGGAACTCGTCGGCCATCACGCGCAGGCTGTATCCAGCGGCGTCATCGACATCCCGATGGAGTCGGATGGCTACGGGGATTATTTCCTGCCGAAGGAGTGGCGGTAATGAAGTAAGTGAGCAGGAAACATCGTCAGATGTTATGCACCTTTAGACAAATTAAATGTGTACCTGTACAAATGTAAATTGGAAGTTGAGCTTCGAAAGGAGTTAGCTAATGGCAGTGCTTATTGAAGCCATTTCGGTAGTCATCCGTGCGGATGCAATACGGAACAAGTTTCCAGGAGGCTGGGAAGGCTTCAAGCACATCGTGCCAAACCAAACACTTTGCGCTGATAACGAGATAGTTCGTGTTGGATTCATGTCCCCACAAGATGTGGAGTCGTTCGTAAGAAGACTTCAAAGCAATGGCTTAGAGTTTTTGCGCGTTGATGAGGCAATTGATATTGCTGTTGCCGATCAAATGAGCGGCCTTACATCCCAATGCAGTTGGCTTGAATTCGGTCATGTAAACATGGGCGCCGCAGGTATGCGCGTTGCAGCATGTCGCTTAACTGGCAGCAAAGAAACGGAGATCGCAACCCCACCGGGGTGGGTGTTCGAGGGTTCATTGAGTTCAACATATGGTTTTGTCCCATCGGAGCATGTCGAAAAGGGGATGAAATTTCTCAGACATGAAAAGGGCCTAGATGTTTACCTCAATTCACTCACTGGTAAGGAAGTGTACATTGCCCGTACCGGCGAATAGGTCCTACCAGTCATTCTGGTGGTCCATCAAAAAGCTACGCTTTCTGCCGCCTACTGAATTTGGACGTTATGCAGCACAAAACACAGATGCGCAACGATGACACAACAGACTGAATCCGAGGCACTTTTCGAAGATTTCTGCGCCCAGCATCACCTCGATTGGAAGCCGATTCCAAGAGGCTCAGGAAAGACTCCCGACTATGAATTGCGATTTGTAAATGAGGTGGTTCATGTTGAAATCGAGCAAATTGAAAGCCAGCGTGGCTTCAATCCTGGCGGCGTCCACACTAGGACCGTTGGCTCTCATGTTCGACACAAGATTTCAGAAGCGCGCGGGCAATTGCAAGCAGCCGCCAAGGTCGGTTTACCTGCAATTCTGCTTATCCACAACACAGTCGATCCATTGCAGATGTTCGGAACAGAGACACACGACTTTCTCTGTGCGATGTACGGTGAATTGACGGTGCGCATAGCCAATGGCCAAGTACGTGAGTCGTTCCACGGCCGCAATGCAAAACTGCGAAACGATGCGAACACTTCATTCAGTGGCGTGGGTCATCTGAGACGCGTTGCTACTGGTGCAGAAGTAAAGATCTTCGAGAATATCTACGCTTCGAACCCCTTGCCCTTCGCTAAGATACCCGCATGCATTGAGATCGTGCGTATTGAAGTGGGCTAACAATAAAAAGCCAAGCGTCATTTATTCTGTGACGAGGAAGTTGCTTGGTATAGTCACCCACACGGCAACAACCCTAACATCTTTTCACCCCGCCTCGGCTCCGCCATCATTTCCGCCACCGCATCCCGCCAGGCCGCGTAATGCGCGGTCTGCTTGTGGGCGGCGGCATCTTCTTCTGTTCGATAGGCTTCGTAGAAGATGAAGCGCGTGGGATCGGCGGGGTCTTGCAGTAAATCAAAGCGCAGGTTGCCCGGTTCCTGAATGGAGGCTTCGCGATTGAGGCGGCAGGCTTCGATGAATGGGTTGAGGTATTCGGGTTTGACGTGGATGTGGACCAAAGTGGTATGCATGCAATCCTCCTCTTGCTTGAGATTCACCCTCTCCCCCACCCCTCCCTTGCAGGGCGCGCTCTGGCCTGCATGCCAGAGCCGCTCGACGGGCGCGGAGCATGCTCCGCGAATTCCCCGTCTCGCCCCCTCAAGGGAGAGGGGAGTAAAACCTTGGGCAGGCTTACTGGTTTTTGATCCGGCCCATCTGCAGCATGACCTGGCAGGGATCGCCCTTGACCGGGGGGAGGTTTGCATGGGCGGCCGTGGCACGTTTCTGCAATTCCACTTCATGCGCATTCATGTAGGCATGGCATTCGTTGAGGGATTTCATGGATTGCAGTCTGGCGACGTGGTCTTTCTGCTCCTGCGGGTTCATGAGTTCCGCGCCGCGAAACCCGCCGCCGGAATACCAGGGGAAGGCGGCGGCGACGCCGGAGACGAACAACGCGGACAACGCAATTTTTTTCAGCATGATTTTTCCTTGAAAGTATCACCCTCTCCCACAAAGCGAGAGGGGATAAGGTTAATTATTTAACGTAGTACAGAAAATTCTGATACGGCGCTTCGGCGATCTTGAACCACTGGATTTCGGCATCGCGGAATTTTTTCCAGTTGTCGTACAAGGTCTTGAATGCCGGATTCTTTCCGGCTTCTTCTTCGTAGATTTCAAACGCGGTGCGGCGCGCGGCGAGCATGACGTCCTTGGGATAGGCATGCAGCTTGACGCCCTGCTGCACCAGCCGCATCAATGCAGGCGGGTTTTTGGCATCGTATTCCGCCAGCATGCGCACGTTGGCCTCGGCGGCAGCCGCTTCCAGCGCGGCCTTGTAGGGCTCGGGCAGCGCATTCCATTTTTGCAGGTTGACGTAGAAGGAAAGCTGCGGCCCGCCTTCCCACCAGCCGGGGTAGTAGTAGTGTTTGGCAATGCGCTGGAACCCCAGCTTTTCGTCGTCATACGGCCCCACCCACTCGGCGGCATCGAGCGCGCCGCGCTCCAGCGCGGGATAGATGTCCGAGCCCGGCAGGGTTTGCGGCACGCCGCCCAGTTTGGCGATGATTTTTCCGCCGATGCCGGGGATGCGCATTTTCAGGCCGCGCAGGTCAGACAGCGACTTGATCTCGCGCCGGAACCAGCCACCCATCTGAACGCCGGTGTTGCCGCCGGGAAACTGCACGACGTTGTAACCCTTGTAGAAGTCGCGCAGCAAGGCCATGCCACCGCCCGCGTACATCCAGGCATTTTGCTGGCGCGCGGTGAGGCCAAACGGCAGCGCGGTATCGAAGGCAAAGGCCATGTTCTTGCCGACGTAGTAATAGCCCGCCGAGTGACCCGCTTCGACAGTACCGGCCTGAACCGCATCCAGCACCTGCAGGCCGGGCACCAGTTCTCCCGCCGGGAAGACGCGGATGTTGAATTTGCCGCCGGTGATCTGGGCGACGCGTTTGGCCATGACTTCGCCCGCGCCGAAAATCGTGTCCAGACTTTTGGGAAAGCTGGACGCCAGCCGCCAGTTGATGGCCGGCAGGTCGGCCGCCTGCGCGCCGCCAGCCAGCGTTAGTGCGCCGGTTGCGCCCGCGCCCTTGAGAAAATCCCGGCGGTTAACGCTCATGAGTGGCTCCGGTTATAGGTAAGAAGGAAACAGCGGTCTAGAATTATAAGGTTTACTGCAAAAGCTAATGCCATGTCACTGAATACCCGGCTCGCTTTGGGATTGGCGGGCGTACCGCCGCACGATACGCCACAGGCCTATGAATGGGAAAAGCGGCTCCATTGGCCGGTGATGATCGCCACGCTGCTGGCGATCCCGGCGTTTTACCTTACCGTACTGTCTGAAGAACCTCCTCTCAACCGCATCGGCTGGATCATGGATGCAGTCGTGATGCTGACCTTTATGGTCGAACTCATCATCATGTTATCGGTGTGCAGACAGAAGAAGCGGTATCTCGCGTACAACTGGCTTTCGGTAACCATTGTCTTTGTGACAGCCACATCAGTCCTGATGCCGCATCTGCCCACGGATCTTTCTGCATTGTTGAGGCTCTTGCGGCTGGCCGTCGTCGGCCTCTTGATTACCCGGCTGGCACATTCTCTTCGCGCGCTAACCCCAGGCTCCACTCCCTACATCCTGTTGATCGGATTTGGACTCATGCTCATGGCCGGTGGCGGATTTTACTGGCTGGAGCCCACCATTCACTCCTACTGGGATGGCGTCTGGCTAGCTTTCATCAGCGGCCTGACTGTGGGCTATGGCGATCTGGTGCCCACCACCGGCCCTGCCCGGCTGTTTGCCGGCGCAGTGATTGTGCTGACCTACGGCGTCATGTCGCTGGTCACCGCCTCCATCGCCGCCTTCTTCATCGGCAAGGAGGAAAAATTGATACGGCGCGAGATGCACCAGGAAATCAAGATTCTCCGTCAGGAGATGGTTGAGTTGCGCGAGATGATGGCGCAGCTGACAAGCAAGTGTGGCGGCTACTGGCAGGGCGCTGAATCAGATTCAGAAAAAAACGGCGCCTGATGCGCCGTTTTTTCATGCTGAATTACGCCGCCTTTGAGTATTTTTCCTTCACCGCTCGTGCTTCCGCCGCTTCTTCGGCGCTGTATGCCTTGCCACCAAGATAGGCAATTGGGTCGTTTTGGTGTCGGCCGCTACGCTTAACCCGGCCTTGCGGCCAGGTTAGCCTCCCCCAAACGGCTTACGCAGCTTTCGAATATTTCTCTTTCACGGCCCTCGCCTCGGCTGCCTCCTCGGCGCTGTATGCCTTGCCGCTCCAGAGCATGCTGTAGGCAATTTCCTCGTTGCCGTTTTCGCACAGTTCCAGAACCTGTTTGAACAGGGGCTGGAAGGTTTCGCTCTTGTGCGATTTTTCGTGGTCATCAAAGGATTGCCAGAAGGTGACGATCAGCGCCTCTTTGCCAGCCAGTGGGCTGCCCACCGCCTGGCCGACGGTTGAACCTTCGTTGGAAACTGCGCCGGAATTCAGCGCGACGAAACCGCCGACAAAGCCGGTATCGGAATGGTAGGTTTTGACGTTTTCGCACAGGTAGGCCACGCGCTCCTGCAGGTCGTCAACGCTGTACTCTGGTTTGAGAATGACGCGGTTAATGGTAACCACGCCGTCGACATTGAAACCGGGAATAAGTCCGCTCATGTTCATGCTCCTTTCGAGAAAAATTCAGGATAAGAAATACTTATTAAGTCATAAGCATTTCATTAATGGCTAATATATATTCTTGATCAAATTAGTCAAGTACTTCTGGAGGATTAATCCATTCGGGTTGCCCGGCTGAACCATTCTTGGACGGTCGGCTTGGCTGGTAGAATTGCAGCTTTCGCACATCCTTCAGGTCCTCCCATGTTTTCCCGCCAGCACACCCTTGCCACCGTCGACCCCGAACTGTGGGCCGCCATCCAGTCAGAAAACCGCCGTCAGGAAGAACATATCGAACTGATCGCGTCCGAAAATTACACCAGCCCGGCAGTCATGGAGGCCCAGGGTTCGCAGCTCACCAACAAATATGCCGAGGGTTACCCCGGCAAGCGTTATTACGGCGGCTGCGAGAACGTTGATGTGGTCGAACAACTGGCCATTGACCGGGTGAAAGCCCTGTTCGGCGCAGAAGCCGCCAATGTGCAAGCGAACTCCGGTTCGCAGGCCAACCAGGCAGTGTTCATGGCTTTCCTGAAGCCCGGCGACACCATCATGGGCATGAGCCTGGCCGAAGGCGGCCACCTCACCCACGGCATGGCGCTCAACATGAGCGGCAAGTGGTTCAACGTCGTGGCTTATGGCCTGAATGCCAAGGAAGAAATCGACTACGACGCGATGGAGAAAAAGGCGCACGAGCACAAGCCCAAGCTCATCATCGCTGGCGCGTCAGCCTATGCGCTGCGCATCGACTTCGCGCGCTTCGCCAAGGTGGCGAAGGACATCGGCGCCATTTTCATGGTGGACATGGCGCACTATGCGGGCCTGATCGCCGCCGGCGTTTATCCCAGCCCCGTACCGCACGCCGATGTCGTCACCTCGACCACGCACAAGACCCTGCGCGGCCCGCGCGGCGGAATCGTGTTGATGAAATCAGAACACGAGAAGGCTATTAACAGCGCCATCTTCCCCGGCCTTCAGGGCGGCCCGCTGGAACATGTCATCGCCGGCAAAGCGGTCGCATTCAAGGAAGCGGCCAGCAAGGAATTCAAGCATTACCAGGAACAGGTTGCCGCTAATGCGCTGGTGATGTGCAAGGTGTTGCAGGAACGCGGGCTGCGCATTGTTTCCGGACGCACCGAGTCGCATGTGTTCCTGGTTGACCTGCAACCCAAGAATCTGACCGGCAAGGACGCCGAAGCGGCGCTGGGCCGGGCGCACATCACAGTGAACAAGAACGCCATTCCCAATGACCCGCAGAAACCTTTCGTCACCAGCGGCATCCGCATCGGCACGCCTGCCATGACAACGCGCGGATTCAAGGAAATCGAAGCCGAACTGCTGTCCAACCTCATCGCCGACGTGCTCGACGCACCGAATGACGAAAACGTTTCCAATCGCGTCAGGGCCGAAGTCGCTAAACTGACGGCGAAGTTTCCGGTGTATGGGAAATAGTCGAGAGACGAGAGTAGAGAGAGCAGTCTCTCGACTCTCAGCCCTCCACTCTCTACTCAATAAATATGAAATGTCCATTCTGCGGTCACGCCGACACCCAGGTCGTTGATTCTCGCGTCAACGAAAACGGCGATACGATCCGTCGCCGGCGCCGTTGCCCGAACTGCGAAAAGCGATTCACGACTTTTGAAACAGCTGACATCCGCCTGCCTCAAATCGTCAAGAACAGCGGCTTTCGCGAAGAGTTTTCCGAGGACAAGCTGCGCGAGGGCTTCGGTCGCGCGCTGCACAAGCGCCCGGTTTCCACCGAACTGGTGGACGAAGCAATTCAGCGCATCCGGCAGAAACTTCTGAGCCTGGGCGAACGCGAGATTCCCTCGCGCCAGCTGGGCGAACTGGTCATGCAGGAATTGAAGCGACTGGACAAGGTTGCCTACATCCGTTTTGCTTCCGTCTACAAAAGCTTCCAGGATGCGGATGACTTCCGTGATGTGTTGAAGGATCTGGAAAAATCTCCACCACCTGGCGTGGATGATTTGTTCAAGTAAAAGCAATTCACCACAGAGACACGGAGGCACAGAGAAATGCCACGCTTCATTACCTCCGTGTCTCTGTGGTTAAGTTTTTTCCATGAATCAATTTGCCGCTGAAGATCATTTGTATATGGCCCGCGCCCTGCATCTGGCTGAGCGGGGACTATACTCGACCACGCCCAATCCGCGCGTCGGTTGCGTCATCGTCAAGAATGGTCAAATCATCGGTGAAGGCTGGCACCAGAAAGCCGGCGCACCGCACGCGGAAATCAATGCCCTGATGCAGGCGGGTCCCGCCTCCCTGGGTGCAACCGTTTACGTGACGCTGGAGCCCTGTTCGCACCATGGCCGCACCCCCCCCTGCGCGGACGCGCTGATCGGTGCGGGCGTGACGAAGGTCATTGCGGCCATACAGGACCCCAACCCCAATGTGTCCGGCCAGGGACTGGCGCGACTGAAGGCAGCGGGCATCACTGTCGAGCATGGTCTGCTGGCTGCGCAGGCGCATGATTTGAATGCCGGCTTCGTCAAGCGCATGGTGCTGGGCCATCCTTACGTCCGCATCAAGACCGCCTCCTCGCTGGACGGTAAAACTGCATTGTCTTCCGGCGAATCGAAATGGATTACCGGCGAGGCCGCACGCGCCGATGTGCATCGGCTGCGCGCGCGTTCCTGCGCGATCCTGACCGGCATCAACACCGTGCTGGCGGACAATCCGCAACTGAACGTGCGTGACATAGACGCGACGCGTCCGGATGAAAACAGCGTAACCACGCGCCAGCCAATCAAGGTCATTGTTGATTCGCACTTGAGAACCCCACCGGATGCGCGGATTCTGCAAGGCGCGAAAACGCTGGTCGCGTGCGCTTTTCCGGACTCGCAGAAAACCGCCGCGCTGGAAGCAGCCGGCGCGGAAATCCTTTGCCTGCCCGGCGCGGATGGCATGGTCAACCTGCACGCCCTGCTCTCGCGCCTTGCGCAAAAAGGCATCAACGAAGTCATGACCGAGGCCGGGCCGGGACTGAATGGCGCCTTGCTCGCCGCCGGGCTCGTAGATGAATGGGTGCAGTATCTGGCGCCCTGCCTGCTCGGGTCGAACGCGCGGCCACTGTTCGATTTGCCCGAGCCCGCCACGATGCAAGACCGCCTGAACTGGAAACTGATCGATCAGCGCATGATCGGCGCGGACCTTCGCCTTGTTTGGCGGAAATGAGTTTCAAGGATCATTTTTCGAGCGCATCCGGCGACTACGCCGCCTTCCGCCCAAGCTATCCCGATGCGCTGTTTGACTGGCTGGCTGGCCAATGCCGGGATCACGAGGTGGCGTGGGATTGCGCCACCGGCAGCGGTCAGGCCGCAACAGGCTTGGCGCGGCACTTCAGGCAGGTCATCGCCACCGACGCCAGCGCGGAACAGATTGCCCATGCCAGCGGGCCGGAAAATATTGTCTTTCGCGTAGCACCGGCCGAGTCCAGTGGACTGGCAAATCGAAGCATCGACCTGATCACCGTGGCGCAGGCAGCGCACTGGTTTGATTTGCCAGCTTTTTACGCGGAGGTTCGCCGCGTGCTGAAGCCCAAAGGCCTGATTGCCTTGTGGGGCTACGGCCGTCTGGTTTTGCCGGGCAAACTGGACGAGCCCTTCGAGCATTTTTACAGCGGCATACTTGGGACTTACTGGCCGCCCGAGCGAAAGCTGATTGACGACGGGTATCGCGACCTGGATTTTCCCTTCGAGGAAATCCGTGCACCTGAATTCTTCATTGAGGTGGAATGGAATCTGCCCCGCCTGCTGGCCTATCTTTCTACCTGGTCGGCCGTCAAGCGCTACGAAGCCGACAACGGGCACGGCCCTCTGCCCAGCCTTGAATCCAGTCTGGCCCGACACTGGCAAGAACCAAACCAGCCGCTGCTGCTGAAATGGCCGCTTTTTGTGTGTGCCGGCCTGCTAAAATAGAGGCCATTACGCTTTTACTGCTCTTTAACCCATGTTCACCGGAATCATTCAGTCAGTCGGAAGAATTCACGAATACGAATCACGCGGCAGCGATGCCCGCATGGTGATCGAGGGCGGCGGGCTGGATTTCTCTGATGTGGGCGTGGGGGATTCCATCGCCGTCAATGGCGTATGTCTGACGGCCGTTGCGCTGACGCCTTCCACTTTCACCGTCGACGTTTCCGCTGAAACCCTGCGCTGCACTGAAGGTTTCGCACCCGGCGCCGAAGTCAATCTGGAAAAAGCCATGCGTCCCATCGACCGGCTGGGCGGGCATATCGTATCCGGCCATGTCGACGGTGTTGGCACCGTGGCGCATTTTCAGCAGGTTGGCGAATCCTACCTGCTGGAAGTTGACGCACCTGCCAACCTCGCCCGCTACATTGCCGCCAAGGGTTCAATTACCGTGCAAGGGGTGTCCCTCACGGTGAATACGGTTGAAGGCGTGCGTTTCAGCATCAACCTGATTCCCCATACCCTGGCCAAGACCACGCTGAAACACCTCAAGCCTGGCAGCCGCGTCAATCTGGAAATCGACATGGTCGCGCGCTATGTTGAACGTTTAACCCAATTCATGAATACATCGGATAAAGACTAGTCATGCTTGCCCCCATTATTGAAATCATCTCTGAATTGAAAGCCGGCCGCATAGTCGTGCTGGTGGATGAAGAAGACCGCGAAAACGAGGGCGATCTGGTGATGGCGGCCGAGCACGTCACGCCGGAAGCCATCAACTTCATGGCCAAATACGGTCGCGGGCTGATCTGCCTGACGCTCACCGATGCGCGCTGCCGCCAGTTGGGCTTGAAGCAGATGGTGAGCGACAACCAGACTCCGCACGGCACTGCATTCACCGTTTCGATTGAGGCGGCGGAAGGCGTGACCACGGGCATTTCGGCGCAGGATCGCGCGGTCACCATTCAGGCTGCCGTGGCCAGAGATGCCAAATCCACTGACATCATCCAGCCCGGCCATATTTTCCCCCTGCGCGCCCAGCCGGGCGGCGTGCTGGTGCGCGCGGGCCACACCGAAGCGGGTTGCGACCTGGCGCAACTTGCCGGACTGCAACCGGCATCAGTCATCTGCGAAATCCTCAAGGACGACGGGACCATGGCGCGACTGCCGGACCTGATTCCTTTCGCGCAGGAACATGGCCTGAAGATCGGCGCCATCGCCGACCTGATTCATTATCGCAACCAGACCGAAAGCCTGGTCGAGCGTGTGGCTGACCGTCTTGTCCAGACGGTATATGGCGCCTTCAGGCTGATCGCTTATCGCGACAACACCAACCGTGAAACCCATCTTGCGCTGGTCAAGGGCGAAATCCATGCCGACCGCGAAACCCTGGTGCGCGTGCATGAACCCTTGAGTGTGATGGACTTTCTCGACGTAACCGGCAGCGGTCATTCGTGGCCCATCATGGGTGCAATGGAGCGCATCGCCGAATCGCAGTCTGGCGTCATCGTGCTGCTGCACCGCCCGGAAACCGCTGACGCGTTGTTCAATCGGATCAACCCACCGTCACAACCGTCAACACCGCACAAGGTTGATTTGCGTGACTATGGCATCGGTGCGCAAATACTGCGCGATATTGGCGTAGGCAAAATGAAGCTGCTTGCCAGTCCGCGCAAAATGCCCGCGATGGACGGCTTCGATCTTGAAGTCACGGGCTATCTGGAAAACTGCTGAAAGGAATCCCCATGGGTACAAACACTTCCAATTTCTCCGAACTTGATCCGGCACTGAATGGCCAGGGTCTCAAAATCGGCATCGTCATGAGCCGGTTCAACAAGGACATTTGCGAGGGTCTGCTATCCGCCTGCGAGCGTGAGTTGCTGAAGCTTGGCGTGGCGCAGGAAAACATCCTGCTGGTGAATATTCCTGGCGCGCTGGAGCACCCCGTTGCCCTGCAAAAAATGGCACAGAGCGGACAATTCGACTCCCTTATCGCCATCGGTGCCATCGTACGCGGCGAAACCTATCACTTTGAAGTGGTTTCCAACGAATCGGCGCGCGGCATTACCGATGTGCAGCTTCAAACCGGCGTGCCAGTCGCCAATGCCGTGCTTACCCTGGAAAACGACGATCAGGGTTATGAGCGCATGATGGAAAAGGGTACCGATGCCGCCCGCGTCGCGGTAGAAATGGCCAACCTGATAAAACGCTTATGAAACCCGCCCCCACGGCTGGTTCACACAAGACTGGCTCGCGCAGCCTGTCACGCGAGTTTACCCTGCGCGCCTTGTATGCCCATCATTTAAGCGGGCAGGACGAAGTCGATGTCGCGGCCCATGTGCGTGAGGACGAAGGTTTCCCGAAAGCCAATGCCGCCTACTTCGAATCCCTGTTCCATGCCGTGCTGAAGGAAACTTCAGATCTGGAAATGAAGCTCTCGCCCCATCTCGACCGAAGTTTCGCCGAGCTGTCCCCCATCGAGCGCGGCATACTCCTCATTGGCGCGCACGAAATCGTGAACTGTCCCGATGTGCCCTACCGCGTGGCAATCAACGAAGCCGTGGAACTTGCAAAAAAATACGGTGGCACCGATGGCCACAAATACGTGAACGGCGTACTCGACAAGCTGGCCAAAATCATGCGGCCTGATGAAATGACGGCTAACACCTCCAGGAAATAATCTCCAACCACAAAGTATGCGAAGGACACAAAGTTCATGAGGGGTTTAACTTGGTGCCCTTGGCGTACTTCGTGGTTAAAGGTTTCTGCTGATGCCCGGCGAATTTGACCTCATCGCAAAATACTTTACCCGCCCCACCGCTACCGCAGTGCTGGGTGTGGGCGATGACTGTGCGCTGATAAAACCATCTTCTGGCATGGAGCTGGCGATCTCCACCGACATGTTGATCGCGGGCCGGCATTTCATGCCGTCTGACGGACCCGGCACGATTGGACACAAATCCATGGCGGTCAACTTGTCAGACCTTGCCGCGATGGGCGCCAAACCACGCTACGCTCTGATTTCCATTGCGCTTCCGAATGCGGATGGATCATTTCTGAAAGGATTCGCGGGCGGATTTTTCGGGCTGGCGCAAAAATATGGGGTGGAAGTCATTGGCGGCGACACCACGCGCGGCGGACTGCTGACAATCAATGTGACCGTTATCGGCGAGGTACCGCCAGGGCAGGCGCTGAGACGCGATGCCGCACAACCAGGTGATGAAATCTGGGTTTCCGGTACGCTGGGCGATGCTGCGGCTGCGCTGGCACATCACCAAGGGCGGCTGCTGCTGGAAACCGAACAGGCCGTGCAATGCTTCCCTCGCCTGTTCGTGCCATCACCGCGCATCGAACTGGGGCTGGCGCTACGAAGCATCGCGCATGCCTGCATTGATGTGTCAGATGGTTTCGCGGCCGACCTGGGGCACATTCTTGAACGTTCTAATGTGGGAGCAGAAATACAGTTCGAAAACCTGCCGCTCTCCAACGCTCTGGAACCAATGCGTGAAAATTCTGATGTGCAGGACTGCGTGCTGGCCGGAGGCGATGACTACGAGCTCATCTTTACCGCACCTGCTGATATTCGCGATTCGCTGCAAGCTCTCGGCAAGGACTTGAATCTGCGACTGACACATGTAGGGCGCATTACGGCTGAATTGGGGCTGCGCATTCTGCACCATGGTCAACCCATGTCGCTTACCCATACCGGCTTCGATCATTTTGGAACATGAAGCCGGATTTTAAGTTTCTGCTTTCCCATCCGGCCCATTTCATCGCGCTGGGCTTCGGCTCAGGGCTGGCACCCAAGGCGCCGGGTACATTTGGAACGCTGGCTGCGCTGCCGTTGTTCTGGTTGATCGCGCAAACCGGACTTAACGCAGTTTCACTCATCGCAATCATTGGTATCAGTTTCATGATCGGCATGTGGGCCTGTGCCGTCACCGGAAGGAATCTGGGGGTAGCCGATCATGGCGGCATCGTATGGGATGAAATCGTTGCCATGTGGCTGATACTTGCCCTCATTCCAACTGGCAGGCTGGAATGGCTGATAGCTTTTGTCTTGTTCCGTTTTTTCGATATCCTCAAGCCTTGGCCTATCCGGCAACTCGATGCTCGCCTCAAAAACGGATTCGGCGTCATGCTGGACGATGTGCTGGCCGCTGTTTATGCACTGGCGATTTTCAAGGGACTGCAATGGCTCGCGTAAGCGACAACGAACTCTATCAACTTGCCGAACAGGTTGGCAGGTTGCTGAAAGCCAAAAGCATGATGCTGGCCACGGCGGAATCGTGTACTGGCGGCTGGACCGCGGAACGCATCACGGCAGTTCCTGGTTCGTCAGCCTGGTTCGACCGCGGCTTTGTCACCTATACCAACCAGTCCAAGCAGGACATGCTGGGTGTTTCCGCCGTGGTACTTGAGCAATTTGGCGCCGTCTCCGAGGAAACCGTGCTGGAGATGGCGGCGGGCGCACTGAAAAACAGCCGGGCGCAAGCATCGCTGTCCATTTCCGGCATTGCCGGGCCTGGCGGAGGCACCCCAAAAAAACCCGTTGGCATGGTTTGCATTGGCTGGTGCATTGAAGGCATGGCGCCCGTTTCGACCACTTGCCGCCTCTCCGGCGACCGCGAGGAAATCCGTTCCCGCGCGGTGGCTTCTGCGTTGCGTGGATTGATTGAGTTGTTGTCCTGAGTACCTATTCCTGATCAAACACCCACGCCGCGAATGGCTCGATATCGTCCCGGTTCAGCAGCATCAGCGGATAAGCGGCAGGATTCATTGTACCTTCCAGCGACGTATCGACATTGAGACGTTGCAGCACATAGCCAAGCAATGCTCGCCTGACCTCGATCTCGATCACCCCATCAACCGCGCCATAATCAACCAGCAGGCTTTCACGCTTTTGAGGATCAAGCATGCGATGCGGTCCCAGTTTCAGTAGCAGGGTTTCCACCCAGTCCTCATCGTATAGCACACTGGATTCCGCCGGTTCGATCTGGCATTCCGCCCCGGCAAAGCGCGACAGCACAAAATCCCGGAAATCGTAGGTTTCCTCGCTATACGCACGCACATGCCAACGCGTGCCGGTATTGACCAGGTTATGCGGTTCCAGAATGCGCTGGTTAGAACCTTCACGGCCCGAAAGTGAGCGGTAGCTTACTTTCAGCTTCCTGCACCCACGCATGGCGCGGGTTATTTGCGCCAGAACATGCCTGTCTGGCAGCCGCGCCGGCAAGGGCAGCGATTCAACAGCCAGGCCGTAAATCAGCGTGTCGCCGTACGGCCCGCCCATCGTGGCCTCATTGGCCGCAAAAACCGGCAGGACGGCGGCCGGTTCCAGATTGGCGAACATGGGACTGAAACGCTCGGTCGGCACAAAACCGAACACGGCCTGGCTATATCCCAGATTGCCTGGCGCCAGCTCGTTGTACAGCTTGATGTCCTTGGTTGCCGCCGGATCAGACATGCCAAACGCTCTAGCCAGATCGCTTCGGGTCACCACCCCGGCATACCAGCTCATGATCTCGATGAACTTCAGCCGCTGCAAGGCGGCCCACTTCAGGTCCAGGCGCATTTTGTCTTTTGTAATCATCAGGCTTCTCCGTCCAGCCATTATAGATACTCATGCAACATAAAACATATCTAGTTTGTATTTTTTATACATATGATATTTTATATTGACATGGATAAAAATATCGCCTAAAGTTCGATCACCATTCAATGAAACAGGAGACCACCATGGCAACCGCCGCTATCGCAGAAGACAAAATGAAGGCCCTTTCCGCCGCCCTTTCACAGATTGAGAAACAGTTCGGCAAGGGATCGGTCATGCGGCTGGGTGACCACGATGTCGCGCGCGACATTCAGGCCATCTCCACCGGTTCGCTGGGTCTGGACATTGCGTTGGGCATCGGCGGACTGCCACGCGGCCGGGTGGTGGAAATCTACGGACCGGAATCTTCCGGCAAAACCACGCTGACCTTGCAGGTCATCGCCGAAATGCAGAAAGCCGGCGGCACTGCGGCGTTCATCGACGCCGAACATGCACTCGACCCCGTTTACGCCAAAAAACTCGGCGTGGACGTGGACAATCTGCTGATCTCGCAACCCGATACCGGCGAACAGGCGCTGGAAATCGCCGACATGCTGGTGCGTTCCGGCTCGGTCGATGTAGTCGTCGTCGACTCGGTTGCCGCACTGACGCCCAAGGCTGAAATCGAAGGCGAAATGGGCGATTCGCACATGGGCCTGCAAGCCCGGCTGATGAGCCAGGCACTGCGCAAGCTCACCGCCAACATCAAGCGCACCAATACACTGGTCATCTTCATCAACCAGATCCGCATGAAAATCGGCGTCATGTTCGGCAATCCCGAAACCACCACCGGCGGCAACGCGCTCAAGTTCTACGCCAGCGTGCGCCTCGACATCCGCCGCATCGGCGCCATCAAGAAGGGTGACGAAGTCGTCGGCAACGAAACCAAGGTCAAGGTCGTCAAGAACAAGGTCTCGCCACCGTTCAAGGAAGCCTTCTTCGACATCCTCTACGGCGAAGGCATCTCGCGCGAAGGCGAAATCATCGAGCTGGGCGTCGCCCACAAGATCGTCGATAAATCCGGCGCCTGGTACGCCTACGGCGGCGAGAAGATCGGCCAGGGCAAGGACAACGCCCGCGAGTTCCTGAAAGAGAATCCCGCCATCGCCCAGGAAATCGAGACCAGGATTCGTGCCGCACTAGGCATCAAGAATACTGCGCCCGCCGAAGTCGAGCTTGAAGCCTGACCGCCCGCCTTTCACCCCCTTGATAAAGGGGGTGGCGCGAAGCGCCGGGGGATTTTTGAGAGCGTAGAAAACTATGCAAAACGACAAACCCCTTCCACCCATTCGCGACCGGGCCTTGGCCTACTTGGCCCGGCGCGATCACACACATCTTGAACTCACCCGCAAGCTTCTGCATGCTGGCTATACCGAAGAAGAGATAAAACCCGCCCTGGATGAGCTCAGCCAGCGCGGCTGGTTATCCAGCCAGCGCTTCGCGGAGAATTACGTTACGCAAAAGCAGGCGCGGTTTGGCAATCAAAAACTGGCATACGAACTTCGCCAGAAGGGTGTGGAGGAATCAGTCGTCCAAAAAACGCTTGAGGAGGCAAATGAAACAGAACTGGAACGGGCTCGTGATGTTTGGCGAAAGAAATTTGGCGTTCAGCCAGCCAATCAAAATGAGAAAGCCCGACAATTTCGATTCATGCAAGGCCGTGGGTTTGCAAGTGAAACAATCAGACAAATTGTTACGAAGGATGATTAGGTATCATCCAGTAAAAAACCCCGCCGAAGCGGGGCTTGTTCAGCCGTAATACAACCCAAAATTACGGGTGGGTACAAACACCAGTGTTGTTAGTACAAGTAATAGTAGTTGCAGCAGTGTCGCGAGCGGTCGCCGTAAAAGTACCGCCTGCAGGCAGCACAGCCGTAGCATCATATGTATCCGCAGAGCAGGAACTCCAAACGTCAGCCGGCATCATGGCGACGTTATTATCAGCAGTAGCGGCTACGGCACCACGTGCAATGCCTGTAGCCTCGGACAAACACGCCCTGATCTTGGAACGGTTCGTGTAGTTTTGGTATTGGGGCACAGCGATCGCTGCCAGAATACCAATAATGGCAACCACGATCATCAGTTCGATCAGGGTAAAACCTTGTTGCACTTTTTTCATTTAAATTCTCCTAAAGGGTTGAGCGTAAAGAGCACGAACATTCGTGTCTGACAGACTAAGAGCATCGGCCATGCCAGCTTTAGCCAATGCAGTGCCAATCGGTGGAACTGGGTAACAAATACCCTTTATTTCAATAAGTTGCAAAGATCATTAAGATTTGCTGCGTCATTCATTCAATTGATTATCGGGATTTTGAGGAACGCATAACTGCCCCAATTCGACCAGTGGTGACAATTTTTGTCAGGCCATCCCTTGGCATGTTAAAAAACAAAAGCCACGCAGTGCGTGGCTTCTGAATTTGGTGGGTCGGGCGAGATTCGAACTCGCGACCAACGGATTAAAAGTCCGCTGCTCTACCGGCTGAGCTACCGACCCATTCCTTTACCTGAACAGACTGATCTAGAGACCAGAGACTGACCCGGCAAAGCGCAAAATTATACCGTAATGAAGCTCGCCGTGAAAAGCCCAAACGCTCTTAAATGAATACCCGAAACTGAGTAGTTACCCGGCAGAAATAAAAAAGCGGGAGGATCCTCCCGCTTTTTACACGACCTCTACGAATTAACTCAGCTTCTTACTTTTTTTTTTGCGTTGGAAGCTGGAGCCTTTTTGTATTCAGCCGGTTTAACCGCAGCCGGGACAGGCTTTGAGGTTTCCGCACTTTTGCCCGCTACCGCAGCTGCTGCGGTAGCTGCTGCAGCAGTGGCTGCAACAGGTTGCGCAGGCGCCTCCGCGAATGCTGTGGGATTCTCCCTGGCATATTGATCCATGAAACTGGCCAGTTTGTTCTTGCTGACAATGCCGGGGATGAACATGACCAGTTCACCATCCGGGGCATACAGATAGGAAGTCGGATAGAAGTCCACTGGGCCAACCTGGTGGGATGGGCTGTTAGGATCGCGCCGATTACCTGCCATGACTTGCGGATAACGCAGGTTGTAACGTCTGGCGTAGGAATGAGCGGAAGTCTCATCGCCACCATAATCCATGGCAACGCCCAGCACCACAAAGTCCTTGCGGCTGTCCAAGTCGTTCAGAAGGGGAAATTCCATCCAGCAGCGCGGGCACCAGGGCGCCCAGAAGTTGATTAACACCCATTTGCCGGAATAATCGGAAAGCCGGTGTACCTTGCCGTTGCTGTCGTTCAACACGAAGTTGATCGCCTTTCCGGCCCATGCTTGCTGGCTTGAGAATGCCATTGCCACCAGCAGCAGGAATGTACGTAATGTTTTCAAATCATCTCCTCGGCGAACCGCTTCCTAACCGTACCAATGTAATTCCACATGGTCAAGGTAATTTAAGACTACTTTTTCCCAATTCGTTCTGGGTGTGTGTATTAAATCATTTACCCCGTATTTGCTGCATCGGCCCTGCTTGGTAAAAATTTAGGCGCTTCTCATCATCAGGGCGTACTGGACCTTCATGGTGACTGCCGCGCCTGTAATGATGCTCGCCAGCACCAGAAAGGACATGATGGAAAGAGTAGAAACCCCCGTCACGCCCTGTCCGATGGTGCATCCCAACGCCGTGACACCGCCAAAGCCCATCAGAGTCGCGCCTATCAGGTGACGAGCCAGATCCTGGGGAGAAGTAAAAAACTCCCATCTGAAGGTTTTATGGGTAACAGCATAGATGAAAGAGCCCACGCCAACACCAAACACAGTGGCAATGCCAAAAGTGATAATCGTGGCGCTGTCCGTCCAGTATGCCCAGTAGTCCATGGTGTAGCCTACCGGCGCGACAAAGGTCATGGATTCGGCCAGATGTGAATTGGTACCGATATAAACCATTTCCAGCGTTTCCGGATCCTCGCCAAAACCAAGCTTGCCGGTAACATACCAGCCTGCCACGACGATAAGACCGATGACGATGCCGCTCAGAATGCCATCCGAATTCTTGCGGAAATCGCCATTGGCAAAAATAAAGACCAACATGACGGCTGCGATAGCCAGCGCCAGGCCCAATGCAGCGCCGGGGTCAAGATTCAACAATGTAGGCAGCGTTTGATTGCCGTCCAGTTGCACGGTTACAGCAGGCGCTTGGAGAAAATTTACCCTGAAAGCGCCCAGAATCCCCCTCAACGTTACCAGGGCCGCATAACCCAGATAAATGAAGACAACAATTGATTTGAGATTGCCGCCGCCCACCCTCACCAGGGTACGTTGGCCGCACCCACCCGCCAGGGTCATGCCTATGCCGAAGGTGGCGCCACCTACAATGGCTGCAAGCCAGTAAAAATTTGGGGTGGTGTAGAGCGTTTTCTCGATATCAAGATGGCCCATGTAGACCAGGATGTTGGTTCCAATGATGGCTACGGCAATCGCCAGCAGCCAGGCTCGCATGCGGCCCCAATCGCCGATGTTAACGATGTCCGAAACCGCGCCCATGGTGCAAAAATGAGTCTTGTTTCCGACATAGCCAAAAATCATCGCCAGAATAAAACCAAGCAGTGCAACCTGGCGCTCAACCGCTATCCCTTGAAACCACTCCATAGCTCTCCCCTGATCCTGATTATTGTGACTTTATGACACAGACAGCCCTACTCGCACAATAGGTTTTCCCGATGATTTACGACGTATTATTTTATGCAGGTATTAATTGTAACGGGTCGGGTCTTTTTCCCCTGCCTGCTCGAACCCGGCTTTGCGTAAACGGCAGGAATCACAGCGGCCGCAAGCTTTTCCGTCGGGGCTTGCCTGATAGCAGGATACCGTCAGGCCGTAGTCCACTCCCAGCGCCAGGCCCTGTTTAATAATTTCTGCCTTGGACAGGTCTATCAAAGGTGCATGCACCTTTAATCCGCCCTGCTCGACTCCAGCCTTGGTCGCCAGATTGGCAAGCTTCTCGAAAGCCTTGATAAATTCTGGCCGGCAATCCGGATACCCGGAATAATCAACGGCATTCACCCCGATAAAAATGTCGCGTGCGCCAAGCACTTCCGACCAGGCCAACGCGTAAGCAAGCATGACCGTATTGCGCGCCGGAACATACGTTACTGGAATTCCTTCGGTAGGCATTTCCGGTACAGCTATGGCTTTGTCCGTCAGGGCAGACCCGCCCAGCGCGCCAAGGTCCAGCCTGACTGTTCGATGCTCCTTAACCCCCTGATGCCGGGCAACAGCCTGCGCCGCACCCAGTTCAGCGATATGGCGCTGCCCGTAATCAAAAGACAAGGCGTAACACTGGTATCCCTGCTGAGATGCGATGGCGAGCGTGGTTGCAGAATCCAGGCCGCCCGAAAGCAATATCACCGCGCGTTTCACCAGAACCCTTCCTCACCGCCACAATTCATCTTGCTCGTTCCTCGCCCCAGAGCATTTTATGCAGCTGAATTTGCATGCGGGCGGGAACACGGTCTTCCAGTATCCATTCCGCAAGGGATTTGCCTTCCAGTTTTCCATGAACCGGCGAGAACAGCACTGGCACTTCCCGGGGAAAATCATCACGCCGCATGACGGCTAGCGCCCATTCGTAGTCCTCGCGATCAGCCAGCACAAACTTGATCTCGTCATTCTTGTTAAGCAGACCAAGATTCTCCCAACGCATCTGCCCGGACTCGCCCGATCCGGGCGGCTTGATGTCGACGATTCGGGACACCCGGCTGTCCACACAGGAAACATCGTGGGCGCCACCTGTTTCAAGTGATACCTCGTATCCTGCGTCACATAGAGCTGTCAGGAGTGGCAGGCAATTTTTTTGTGCGAGCGGCTCACCGCCAGTCACGGTCACATATGACGTGCCAAAGCTGGCGGTTTTGTCGAGAACATCAGCGATCGTCCAGGTCTCGCCGCCAGTAAAACTGTATGGGGTGTCGCACCACACACATCGAAGCGGACATCCCGACAGCCGAATAAACACGGTAGGCAAGCCGATGCGCGAGGTCTCGCCCTGCAGGGAAAAAAACATCTCCGTGAGACGGAGCGTTACGGGATCACTGCTCACTTCAACGCAGCCAGCCGCTTGGCTGCGATTTTCGCTGCATTCGAATTCGAATGTTTATTGATGATTTCTTCCAGAGTTTTCCTGGCGGCGTCCGTGTCATCGGTTTCCAACTGGCTACTCGCAATATTCAGCAACGCATCCGGAACCTTTGCGCTTTGTGGATACGCACTGACCAGTTTTTGTTGCTGCGCCAGCGCCGTTTTGTAATCCTTGAGCGCGTAGTAGGAATAGCCAATCCAGTACTGTGCATTGGATGCCAGGCTGCTGCCCGGATAAGACTTGAGGAAATTCTTGAAGCCCGCAATGGAACCTGCATAGTTGGCAGCCTTGAACTGATTCAATGCCGCCTCATAGGTTTTCGATTCGGCCAGCGGATCTTCCGCCGCCGGCGCCGATGCAGTGGCGGGCTTGGCAGGCGCTGAAGTGGCAGCGGCGCCTGGCGTAGGTGCCGATGGAGAAGGTGTGCTTGCGGCAACTTGCGTCGCAGCCTGGGCCGATACGGTCGGAACAGGAGCCGGCGGGGCAGGCGCTACAGCAGGGGCCACAGCCGTTTTGACCTGCTTGTTCAGATCCTCCAGACGTTTATCAAGATCTGTGTAGAGATCGGTCTGGCGCTTGCCCAGCGACTCCATCTGGTGCGTCTGAACTTCGGATTGCCCGCGCATGCGAGACATCTCCGCTTTCATCGCCTCGACATCCTTCAGGAGATCAAATGCGGCGTGATTCTGCAGCATGGCTTCCAGCTTCTTCAGTCTTGCTTCAAGCGTCTGGACCTGCAGTTGCAGCTCGGTAACCTGTCGAGCCGTATCCGCTGCGGCTTCACCAGCCAATGCGGACAACAATACAAGTGGCAGGACAAACCGGCGAACCATCAGCGGTCTCCTCATTCGTCTCCGTAAACAATATCAGCGCGGCGGTTCTCTGCGAAATCCTGCTCGGACTCACCAACGGCTCTGGGTTTCTCCTCGCCAAAACTCACTGCTTCGATTTGCTCTTCCTGAACACCCAGAACCGCCAGCGCCTTGCGAACTGCTTCGGCGCGCTTCTGGCCCAGGGCAAGGTTATATTCGCGGCTGCCGCGAGAGTCCGCATTCCCCTGCAAAATGGCACGCGCACTCCGGCGGGTCATCAGGTAAGCGGCGTGAGCTTCAATTACGGTACGGTACTCGTCTCTAACGGTATAGCTATCGTAATCAAAAAATATGCTGCGCTTTGAAAGCGGGCTGGCAGGATCCTTCCTTGGGTCTGCCCCTTTCATGCTCGCGTCAACCGGCCCTTCCAGCGGCTTGGCATCAAGCGGCTGCCCAGCAACTGAACTGCCCCCCAGCCCTGTTGTTTCAACACCAGAGCCTGCAACACCGGAAGTTGCGGCGGCGCTGCCCTTCGATGCAGAGGTCGCGGGTCCGCCTGGCTGCGCACCGCTTGCATTCCGGTCTTCAATGGATGCGGATTTGTCGCTCAAGCCCAGCGTTTCGCACCCGGACAATGCCACAATCAGTAACAGGGGTAACAGGGATTGTTTCACCTTCTCCTCCTTCGTATATTTCATTCATTTATTCCCGGCTCAAGCCTTCCGGTGAATAGTGCCGTTCATGCAAAAAACATGTTTGGGCGTCAAAATTTCCACGGCCAAGCCGAAATCTCAAGGCCCCCACACCGGCTCGCGGGCATCGCTGCCTGATTCGGATAAACGCGCCTTGGTCCGGCCATCCACGGTTACCGTTCCCAGTATGCCCCGCCCGCCAGACAATGTTGCATACAACAGCAACCTTCCATTGGGCGCAAAGCTTGGGGATTCGTCATGGGCGGTATCCGTCAGCACTCGTGTCTGGCCATTGGCCAAATCCTGCAATACCAGACGGAACCGTCCGCCTTCTCTCTGAATATAGGCAAGAAGCTTGCCATCCGGGCTGATTGCCGGCGATACGTTGTAGGCTCCATCAAACGTCACGCGTTTGACATCGCCACCCGTGGCGGGCATGCGATAAATCTGCGGGCTGCCGCCACGGTCCGAAGTAAAGTAAATCCATTGGCCATCCGGCGACCATGCCGGCTCGGTGTCAATTGCGCCGCCACTGGTCAGGCGCGACAAGCCGCCACCATCGGCACTTATGAGGTAAATCTGCGAGCCATGGTCACGCGTTAGCGTCACCGCCAGGCGCGTGCCGTCCGGCGACCAGGCAGGCGCTGAATTGGAACCCTTGAAGGCAGCAACAGCGCGGCGGCTGCCGTCACGCAGGGACTGCACATAAACAACGGGCTTCTTGTCCTCAAACGATACGTAGGCAAGCCGGCCGCCGTCTGGCGAGAAAGCCGGAGAAATCAGCGGCTCATTGGAACGCACCACGGTTTGCGGATTTTGCCCGTCCGCATCCGCCACCTTCAGCTCAAATTGTTTACCGCGTTTATTGACATAAGCAATACGTGAGTTGAATACGCCGGGCTCACCCGTGAGCGTTTCATAAATGACGTCAGCAATCTTGTGCGCGGCAGCACGCCATTGATCCACACCCACGTTCATGCTGAGGCCCGCCAGCTGGGTTTGTTTCGATGCATCCATCAACCTGAAGCGAATCTCGAAACGGCTGGCCGATATCCGAACGACCTGCCCGACAACAATTGCCTCAGCGCCTTTACCCTGCCACACGCGGTAATCAATTTGCGCAGGCTCATAGGGCTGCTGGCCACCTTCGGTTTCAACCAGTTTGATCTGGCCCGAACGCAATAAATCCTGGCCAATGATATCCGTCAGTGCGGGGCTGGGGCGGTCGGATGGAGACTGGAAGGGAATCAGTGCGACAGGAATCCGGTTGGATGCGCCACCCGTGACCTGGATCTCCAGCGCGGCATTGGCTTGCGTGGTCGCAAACACAAAAAAACAGAACAGAAAAAACGGGGAAATCAAACGCGGGAGATATGTCACATCGGCCCCAGGGAAACCTCATAAAAACGACCGAATTCTAACATACGGTCGCATGTGCTCCCTGTTAGTTTTTCGGTTTGTGTTTTAGTTCCAGTTCCCGGAAATGTGCAGCCGCTTCCCGATCGGTGGGCATGGGCAAGGGAGAAGATTTCTCGATGGCCTTCTCGATGGCCGTATCGTACGCGGCATTGCCACTCGATTTGACCAGTTTGATTTTGGTGATTTCGCCGGTAGGCAACACGTTGACCTCATACACCACCTCAGGATTGCCAGAAAGATTTTCTGGCAAACGCGCATTTCCCCGCACCTTGTCGCTGATCATGGCCTTGTAACGATCAACAATCTTGCCGATTTCCGCCGCGCGCCTGTCTGCGGCTGCTTTCGCTTCGCGCGCTTTTGACTGACTGGCTTCCAATGCCAGTGTTTCTTCCATCATGCGGCGTTCCATTTCTTCTTCATCGCGCTTCAAGGCTTCACGCCGTTTCTGTTCGGCCAGTTTCTTTTCCTGTTCACGCTTGAGTTTATCGGCTTCGATCCGCGCCGCCTCCTGCTCCGCCTCCAGCTCCATGAGCCTGTCTTCCTCGCGGCGGCGTTTTTCAATTTCCTGCCGTTTCTTTTTTTCAAGCTCCAGCGCCTGCTTTTGTTTCGCCAGCTCCTCCTGCTTTTTCTTTTCTTCCTGCTTCTTTTTCTCAAGCGCGATATCAGCCGTCTTGCTTTCCGGCTGCGCTTTTGGAATGGCTTTGGGCTCGGCCTTCATCTCGGGTTTGGGCACGGCCTTGGGCAAAGGCTCGGGTTCCGGTGGCGGAGGTTCTGGCGGGGGAAGCGGTTTAACCTGTGCCGGTATTGCCTGCCATAGTTCAGCCATGATGGGCTGTGGATCATGTATCTGCCAGGAGACGCCAATTACCAGCAGCATCAGGAAAAAACCATGCACACCCGCCGCCAGTACAGCAGCGGCCAGATCATTCCGTTGCAGGGCAAAACTCATTGAGCAGGTTTGGCAAGCAGGCCGATGCGCGATACCTGCGCCGCCTGCAGGGCAGACATGGCGTTCATGACCTCTTCATACCGCACGCTTTTATCGGCTGATATGACAACCGGCTGGTCCTGCTTGAGCAGGCGCTTGACCTCTTTGGCCAGATTTGATGCATTCACGGGAATTTCTTCATCATCCTGCGCGCGATTGCGCAGCACCATTTCACCGCTGGCGCGGATCATGACCTCCAACGGCTGACTGGGCGCGGTCGCTGTCTTGCCCACGCTGGGCAGTTCAACCTGACCGGGATTGATGAAGGGTGCGGTGATCATGAATACCACCAGCAGCACCAGCATCACATCGATAAGTGGCACTACGTTGATGCTGGCAACCTGTTTGCGAACGCGCGGCATGATTTATTTGGCAACTTGCCTTTGAAGAATGTTTGAGAACTCTTCCATGAAACTTTCCATGCGGCTTGAAAGCCGGTCGAGGTCATGCGTGTAGCGGTTGTAGGCCACCACGGCAGGAATTGCGGCAAACAGGCCCATTGCCGTGGCGATCAGCGCCTCGGCAATACCGGGCGCTACCTGTGCCAGCGTCGCCTGGGCCACGGAGGCCAGACTCTGGAACGCCAGCATGATGCCCCATACCGTGCCGAACAATCCGACATACGGAGAAACCGAACCGACAGTAGCCAGAAACGCCAGATGCGATTCCAGCGTATCGACTTCACGCTGGTAGGCCGCGCGCATGGCCCGGCGCGTACCATCCATGATGACATTGACCGAAGCGCCGGATTGCCGCCGCAGCTTGAGAAATTCGCTGAACCCCGCCTCGAATACCCGCTCCAGTTCGCCCGCTTTCTCGGGCTGATCGCTGACCCGGTGATACACCGCATTAAGATCGGCGCCACCCCAGAATTCCGCTTCAAAACGGTTGGTATCCTTTGCCGCCCGCTTCAGCGCAAACAGCTTGATGAAGATGTACCACCAGGACATGAAGGAAGCAGCAAGCAGTATCCCCATCACGAATTTGACGGGAATGCTTGCCTGCAGAACCAGGTGCAGCAGGGACATGTTTTGCGAAACTTCCACGATTCTTTCTCAGGTTAGAAATTCAAGAATTTCAGCAGGGATTCTAGCGGGTTTGAACGAATTTTCCTTCACCCAGACCAGCGTCACACGCGCCGTCATCAAAACGACATCCTCACTTAGAATTCGCTGCGCCATCACAAGGCTGGCCTTGTTCTGTTCTATCAGCACAGCCTCGACATTCAAGCTGTCATTGAAACGCGCGGGCAACAGATAATCCGCCTCCACCCGCTTCACCACAAACATGCCGCCATGCCTGCCGAGCAACTCGGGTTGTTCGAAACCCAGTGCTCTCAGCCATTCCGAACGCGCACGTTCAAGAAATTTCAGGTAATTGGCATAGTAGACGACGCCACCCGCGTCGGTATCTTCCCAATACACCCTGACTGGCCATGTGAACGTGCCGGCCATTATCCTAAAAACCTCGGTTGGACGGGTTGGCGTGTGCGGTTATTCGGGTGCAGGGCAAGGCGCGAGGACGAGTAATGGTCGCTCCATTGCGAGGAGGAACAACGCAGCAATGCACCCGAAAAACCGTGCAATCCGGCCCGTAGCGCTTTCACCAAGCAGGTGAGCGTCAAAACTATGACAAGGCAGTTTGGAACCAACGCTGTATATGTCATGGAAAGCGGTCAACTGAGGTTTTTAGGATTATTGCTTTTCAAACAAGTCCGGCGCGCTAGCTGGGCTGGCAAAACCAAGATGGCGGTAGGCATGCGGGGTGGCAATTCTTCCTCTGGGAGTGCGCTGCAAAAAACCCTGCTGAATCAGATACGGCTCCAGCACGTCCTCAATCGTATCCCGCTCTTCGCCAATCGCCGCCGCCAGATTGTCCAGCCCGACCGGGCCGCCGGAGAACTTCTCGATCACGGCAAGCAATAATTTCCTGTCCATCATGTCGAAACCCGCATGGTCAACATCCAGCATGGACAGCGCTGCATCCGCGACCTCGCGCGTCGCCCTGCCATCCGCCCGCACATCCGCATAGTCGCGCACCCGACGCAGCAACCTGTTTGCGATTCGCGGCGTGCCGCGAGAACGCCTGGCAATCTCCAGCGCACCGGCTTCATCCACATGCATTTCCAGCAGTTTGGCGGAGCGGGAAACGATCTGGCAGAGCTCCTGCGGCGTATAAAACTCCAGCCGCGCCACGATGCCGAAGCGGTCACGCAGCGGATTGGTCAGCATGCCCGCCCGCGTCGTGGCGCCTACAAGCGTGAAGGGCGGCAGGTCGAGTTTGACCGAGCGCGCCGCCGGCCCTTCGCCGATCATGATGTCTATCTGGAAATCTTCCAGCGCCGGATACAGCACTTCTTCCACGACAGGAGACAGCCGGTGAATCTCGTCGATGAACAGCACATCGTGCGGTTCCAGATTGGTAAGCAACGCCGCCAGATCGCCCGCGCGTTCCAGTACCGGGCCGGAAGTCTGCCGCAGGCCCACCCCCATCTCTCGCGCGATGATATGCGCCAGCGTCGTCTTTCCCAGCCCTGGCGGACCAAACAGCAGCACATGATCCAGCGCCTCGGCACGCTTTCTCGCCGCCTCGATGAAAATCGACAACTGCCCGCGCGCCTTTTCCTGTCCGATGTACTCGGTCAGATGCTTGGGGCGCAAAGCCCGCTCGAACTGCTCTTCTTGAGGGCTGGCCGGGTCCGGAGCAATGAGGCGGTCGGTTTCGATCATGCTTTTGATAATAACTTAAGCGCCTGCCGGATAGCCTCTGATACCGGCAAATCAGCAGGCAACTGCTTGATGGCAAGATCAGCTTCCTTGTCGTTGTAGCCCAAGGCCAGCAACGCTTGCCTGACGTCATCCGAAGCGCGCGCGACGCCGCCAGCAGGCAGGCTGAAGCCAATGAAATCCAGCTTGCCCTTGAGTTCGAGCAGCAGGCGTTCGGCGGTTTTCTTGCCGATGCCGGGTGTTTTCACCAGACGGCCGGTTTCCTGGGCGGCAACCGCGACGGCGAGGTCTTCCACGCTCAACCCAGATAGCACGGACAGCGCGGTCTTGGCGCCAATGCCGGACACCTTGACCAGTTCGCGAAACACTCGACGCTCTGTTTCCGAGCCAAAGCCGAACAGCAGGTGCGCATCTTCCCGAATGGCAAGATGCGTGTGCAGCGAAACTTTCTCACCCACAGCGGGCAGGTTGAAGAAGGTGGCCATGGACACGTCGAGTTCGTAGCCCACGCCGTTTACATCGACCACGATTTGCGGTGGATGTTTTTCTATCAACGTGCCAGTAATGCGTCCGATCATGTAGCGCGCCTAATCATGATGCGTGTCCAGTCAAAACCAATGCTCCGCGAACAATGAAACAGCCAGCAGTATCGCATGCAGATGCGCGGCCAGAATGGTGGCCTTGATAGCCGGTGCAAGTTCTTTGGGCTGGCTGCAATGTCTTTTCAACAATTGCCACGCCGGAATTACCGGGGCGAAACCTGCCAGAGAAACGAGCGTTATGACTGGCAGAATGTTCAGCGCCATCAGACCCACGAGCCATGCAGCAGCGGCAATCGCTATCCATCCATACACACGCGCAGCGCGCTCGGGCACGAGCCGCACCACCCAATGATGCTTGCCTGCCTGGCGATCCGCGTCGCGGTCGGGAAACTGGTTGATAAACAGGATATTGGTGGTCAGCAATGCGTAGGGTAATCCTGCCAGCCAGGGTAATACGCTGAATGCTCCCCGCTGCACAAAATCCGCTCCCGCCACCACCAGCAGAAATCCGGCCACGACGCACAGTTCGCCCCAGCCCCGGCTGTTGAGTTTGAATGGCGTGGCGGAATAGGACCAGCCAATGAACAGTCCGGCCAGTCCAATCCAGAACAGACCCTGGCTGATTTGCGCGATCAGCCACAAGCCGCCAGCAATAACCAGCATGAAAAGCAGCAGACCGTAAGCCAGCATTTGCCCTGGCTTCAGCACGCCATTCTGGATAAAGCGCGAGCCACCGGTAAACGGAAACACGCGATTGGCATTGTTTTCGTCTGAACCGTTGAGATGATCGTAGTAATCGTTGAACACGTTCACCCCGGCATGCGCCAGCAAGGCCAGGGTCAGCGTCGTTGCGGCAATCCAACCATTGAACGCGACACCGCTGTACCCGGCCGTGGCAAAACCCAGCAGACATCCCGCCAGCGTAATGGTGAGAAAGGCCGGCCGAGTCGCCAGCACATACCTCAACAAGGGATTTCGCAGGCGCTCCGGTGTGGGTTCAAGCGGCAAGGCCGATGGTGTATTCAAACCAGTCTGCCTCCCCGCACACGAAACCCGGAAGTGGACAGTGCGCCCAGATTGCCGCCGTGCGCATGGCAGATGGCGCAGGCCAGCGCATCGGCCGCATCGGCCTGTGGCGCGGAGGGTAGATTCAGCAAACGCTTGACCATCTCCTGCACCTGCTCCTTGGCGGCCTTGCCGTGTCCGACCACGGACTGCTTGATCTGCAATGCAGTGTATTCCGCGACGGGCAGTTTGCTCGAAACCGCCGCGCAAACCGCCGCGCCGCGCGCTTGACCAAGCAAAAGCGTGGATTGCGGATTGACGTTTACGAAGACGATTTCCACCGCGCAGATGTCCGGGCGATGCGCTTCGATCAGTTCGGTTAACCCCGAGAACAGCACCCCCAGCCTGGCCGGCAATTCACCCTCACCGCTCTTGATCACGCCGCTGGTGACATAGGACAGCTTCTGACCTGTCTTCTCGATCAGACCAAAGCCGGTCAGTCTCAGTCCGGGATCAATGCCGAGGATGCGCAATGGGTCGGTTATTCTGGCAGCACCGCGTTGGTATAAACCTCTTGCACGTCGTCCAGCGACTCCAGCGCATCGAGGATTTTCTGCATTTTCACGGCGTCATCGCCAGCAAGTTCTGTCTCGCCTTCCGGCTTCATGGTGATCTCGGCCAGTGCGGGCTTGAAGCCGGCCTTTTCCAGGGCTTCCTTCACTGTTTCGAATTCCTTCGGGTCGGGAGAAGTCACCACTTCGATTGAACCGTCGTCATTGCTGACAACATCTTCCGCGCCGGCTTCCAGCGCGGCTTCCATCACCGCATCTTCGGAAGCACCGGGCTCCAGGATGATCTGCCCGCAATGCTTGAACTGGAAGGCCACGCAGCCGTCGGTGCCCATGTTGCCGCCGTGTTTGGAAAATGCATGGCGCACGTCCGCCACGGTGCGGGTCTTGTTGTCGGTAAGACAATCGACCATCACCGCCGCGCCGCCGATGCCGTAGCCTTCATAACGGATTTCCTCGTAGTTCACGCCTTCCAGTTGTCCGGTGCCGCGCTTGATGGCGTTGTCGATGTTGTCCTTGGGCATCGATTCGGCCTTGGCCTTGTCGATGGCCAGGCGCAGGCGAGGGTTCATGGCCGGATCGCCGCCGCCCATTTTGGCCGCAACGGTGATTTCCTTGATAAGCTTGGTGAAAATCTTGCCCCGCTTGGCGTCCTGACGCCCCTTGCGGTGCTGAATGTTGGCCCATTTGCTGTGACCTGCCATGATGCTTTTCCTGCTGAAAACGAATGCCGGATTTTAACACTCCCTCCCTGCGGCTTGGCATTGATCTTGGCGGTACCAAGATCGAAATCATCGCGCTGGACAAGGCTGGCAAGGAACTCTTGCGCCACCGTGTTCCCACGCCGCAAACCGATTATTCCTCCACGGTTGAAGCCGTCGCCAATCTGGTCCGCCAGACCGAGTTCGAACTGGGTAAAACAGGTTCTGTTGGCATTGGCACGCCGGGTGCGTTGTCGCGTGCCAGCGGTTTGATGAAAAACTGCAATTCCACCTGCCTGATCGGTCACCCGCTCAAGACCGACCTTGAAGCCGTGCTAGGTCGGGAAATCCGTCTGACCAACGACGCCAACTGCTTCGCGCTTTCAGAAGCCACTGATGGCGCCGCAGCGGGAGCGGAAGTGGTTTTTGGCGTCATTCTCGGCACTGGCGTGGGCGGCGGCATTGTCGTGCGCGGCCATGTCCTCAATGGCATCAACTCGATTGCGGGTGAATGGGGCCACAATCCCCTGCCCTATTTCCAGTTCCGCCACGCGCAGATTGACCATGAGGAAACCGGTCGTCATCCCGCTACCGGCGAAAGCATCGTCCACCCCTGGCCCAGCGATCGCGAATGCAATGGCCCGCAATGCTATTGTGGCAAGAAAGGCTGCATCGAGGCCTATCTCTCCGGCCCCGCACTGGCGGCAGACCACATCCGGTACGGCGGCGAGGACCTGCCCGCGCATGAAATCGCCCAGCTCGCCGCCGCAGGCTACGGCCCGTGCAGCAAGACGCTCGCCCGTTATGAAGAACGGCTGGCCCGCGCACTGGCTTCCGTCATCAACATTCTCGATCCCGATGTCATCGTCCTGGGTGGCGGCTTGTCCAATATCCAGCGGCTGTATGACAACGTGCCGAAACTGTGGCCACGCTATGTGTTCTCCGATCGCATTGACACGCGGCTTGTCCCGCCCAAACACGGTGATTCCAGCGGTGTGCGCGGCGCGGCGTGGTTGTGGAACGAAAACAGTTGAATGAATGATTTACAACATTTCAACAAGGGCTGAACCATAATTCAGCATAAAACAAGGAGACCTGCATGGCCGAGCCGCTTCTGATCGCCAAAAACGACACCGCTGAATTGCACATCCTGCCGCAAATGGCCAACCGCCACGGGCTGATCACCGGCGCGACCGGCACCGGCAAAACAGTCACACTGCAAACCCTGGCCGAACATTTCTCCAGTATTGGCGTGCCCTGCTTCATGTCGGACGTGAAGGGTGATCTGTCGGGCATTTCGCAAGCGGGCGGCAGCAATCCCAAGGTGGCCGAGCGGGTGGAGAAACTCAAGCTCGAAGGCTTTGAATACCACGGCTATCCCGTCACGCTGTGGGACCCCTTCGGCGAAATGGGTCACCCTGTTCGTGCCACCGTTTCCGACATGGGGCCGCTGTTACTCTCACGCATGCTGGACCTGAATGAAACCCAGACGGGCGTATTGAATCTCGTCTTCAAGGTCGCCGACGACAACGGCCTGCTGCTGCTGGACCTGAAAGATCTGCGTTCCATGCTGGCTTTCGTGGGCGAAAACGCCAAGGAATTCACCACCGACTACGGCAACGTCTCCGCCGCGTCCATCGGCGCCATTCAACGAGGTTTATTGGCGTTGGAGTCGCAGGGTGGAGAGAAGATTTTCGGCGAGCCCATGCTCAATATCGCTGACCTGATGCAGACTGATCGTGGCAAGGGCGTCATCAATATTTTGTCTGCCGACAAGCTGATGCAATCGCCCAAGATGTATGCCACGCTGCTGTTGTGGCTGCTGTCGGAGCTGTTCGAAAACCTGCCCGAGGCAGGCGACCTCGACAAACCCAAGTTGGCCTTCTTCTTCGACGAGGCGCACCTGCTCTTCACCGATGCGCCCGATGCTCTGGTGGAAAAAATCGAGCAGGTAGTGCGCCTGATTCGTTCCAAGGGCGTGGGCGTGTATTTCGTCACGCAGAATCCGGCCGACGTGCCGGACAAGGTGCTGTCGCAGCTTGGCAACCGCGTACAGCACGCCCTGCGCGCCTTCTCCCCGCGCGACCAGAAGGCCGTGAAAGCCGCGGCAGAAACCATGCGCGACAACGACATGCTGGATGAAGAAGCCGCCATCACCGAACTGGGCGTGGGCGAGGCACTGGTGTCTTTTCTCGATGAAAAAGGCCGCCCGCAAATCGTGGAGCGCGCCTTCATTGTGCCGCCCACCGGGCAGATCGGGCCCATCACGCCGCAACAGCGTCAGCAGTTGACCAGCCAGTCGCTTGTAGCTGGCGTTTACGAAAAAACCATTGATCGCGAATCGGCGTATGAAGTGCTTAAAGCGCGCACCGAACAGGCGGCGGCGCAGGCACAGGCCGAAACTCAGGCCAGGGAACAAGTCAGGACCGCGGGCAAACAGGAAGCAGGCGGCGGAATGGTCAAGGACATCCTGCTGGGCACGGGACGGCGCCAGGGCATGGTCGAAGCCATGGCCAAGAGCGCCGTGCGTACCATCGGCAGCCAGTTGGGGCGGCAGATTCTGCGTGGCGTGCTGGGCGGCATTCTTGGAGGAAGGAAATAATGCGTTGGGAAGGCGGACGTCGTAGCGACAACGTGGAAGACCGCCGCGGCATGCGCGTCGGCGGCAAAGGCCTGGCGGTGGGCGGTTTGGGCACGATTGCCATCGTGCTCATCGCCATGTTCCTGGGCGTGGACCCAAGAGTGGTGCTGAATCAGGTCGCTGCGCCGCCCGGCGCGGAAGAGTCGCAGCAGGCCGATCCGGCCTCGCGCAGTCCGGAAGAAAACCGGCTGGCCGAATTTTCCTCCGTGGTGCTGGCCGATACCGAAGATGTGTGGAATCAGGTGTTTCGCGAATCCGGCAGCCAGTATCAACTGCCGAAAATGGTGCTGTTCAGCGGCGCGGTCAATTCCGCCTGCGGCTTTGCCCAGGCCGCCATGGGGCCGTTCTATTGTCCCAACGACCAGAAACTCTATCTGGATTTGTCATTCTTCAACGACCTGCACACCCGGCACGATGCGCCCGGCGATTTTGCCCAGGCCTATGTCATCGCGCATGAAGTCGGCCACCACGTGCAGAACCTGATGGGCGTACTCGAACAAACCCATGCCGCCAAGGCGCGTGCCAGCGAAGAGGAAGCCAACGCGATACAAGTGCGCGTCGAATTGCAGGCGGATTGTCTTGCCGGTGTGTGGGCCAACCGCGCGCACCAGAACCGGCAGATACTGGAGTCGGGCGACATCGAAGAAGCGCTGGGCGCCGCCGCCGGCGTGGGCGACGACCGCCTGCAAAAACAGTCGCGCGGCTACGTCGTGCCGGAATCCTTCACCCACGGCTCATCGGAACAGCGAATGCGCTGGTTCATGATGGGCGCCAGGTCAGGCGACCCGAACCAGTGCAATACCTTCAAGGCGGCGAGACTTTGATCTGTGGAGTTACTCCACCTTATGAACCAGTGTGGCTTTATGTAACGCTTGATGGTTAGTTCAGGGGAAACTGTGGTTTGCCCCCAATTCAATTCAAAATTTTCTCGGGGGGCGCACGAATGACCGTGCCACTCACGAAGGTGTCTGTCGCAAGGCGTCAATTGACCACAGCAATTGAACTGTTCTTTGCGAATCGAGACATCGTGTCCATCTACTCGCTAGCTGCAAACGCCTGGGAGGTCATAGACGAGTTGTGCAGACACGCCGAGGTGAGCAGTATGTCTGAGCAGACTCGCCAGAACGTTCCTGACGGCAAAGACCTGAAGCGCAGCTACATCAATTCGCCATATCGGAACTTCTTCAAGCACGCGGAAAACGACGCCGAGGCGGCACTTGAGCCGATTCCGACGTCACAAGTTGAGAGCGTTCTCTTCTTGGCGACCGAAGACTACCTACGCCTTAATAAGCGCGCGCCTATTCAGCTACAGGTGTTCCAAGTCTGGTACTTGGCGAAATACCCAGAGAAACTGGATCCAGCGGTAGCCGGAGAGCTTGCCACGACCATACAGAAGACATTGCCAGATATCTCCATTCAAACACATGTGGAACAACTCGCCCGAGGTGCCGATCTTCTGGCTCAAGCATTGTGCGATCCAGAGATACTCGCCGATCCTAGAACTGAAGCAGCATCAGAGTAGGCTTACCAGCGAGTGTAAAGCGCAATATCCGTAGTGCATTGTGCCTGATCGTTAAAACGTTTCGTTCTCCGCCAGAAACCGCCACTTGCCAATGGGCAGATCGCCCAGCCTGACCTGGCCCATCCGAACTCTTTTCAGCGCAGTCACTTTCAGCCCGACCAGTTCGCACATGCGGCGGATCTGGCGTTTTTTCCCTTCGCGCAAAACAAAACGCAATTGCTCTGGATTTTGCCAGTCGACCTGCGCGGGTTTGAGCGGCTTGCCATCCAGACTTAAACCATGTCGCAGCCGGGCAAGTTGATCTTCCGGGAAAACCTCGCTTACGTTGGCCGCGACCTTGCCGAAACTGACCCGGACGAGGTATTCCTTTTCGACGGCGGAATCCTCACCGATGAGTTGTCTGGCAATGCGGCCATCCTGAGTCAGCACAAGCAAGCCGGTTGAATCGATGTCCAGCCGTCCGGCCGGCGCCAGGCCCTTGAGCATGGCGGGCGAAAACTTTTTGCCGCTGGCGTCGTTACTCCAGTGGCTGGCGGATTGGATGAGCGTGACGGCTGGTTGATAGCCATCTTCTGCCTGTCCGGAAACATAGCCTATCGGTTTGTTGAGCAGGATAGTCGCCAAACGCTGCTGGCTTGCCCTTGCCTGTTTATCCAGGGTGATTTTTGCGCTTGGCCCCACCTTGCTGCCGAGCACGTTGACCACCACGCCATTGACTTTTACCCAGCCTTTGGCGATGAATTCATCCGCCTCGCGCCTTGAACACAGGCCAAGCTCGGCCAAGCGTTTGGAAAGCCGGATTTCGTCTGTCATGCGCGCGGTAGTTCCTGCAAATCCCAGCGGGGTTTGACGCTGAATGCCGCCGGACCGGTCTGCCCCTGCTGAATGCGCAGGGCGCCGGCAAACGCGATCATGGCGCCGTTGTCGGTGCACAAATCCAGCGGCGGGAAGAACACCCGCGCGCCCAGTTTGCCGGTTTCGGCCACAAGGCGCTGCCGCAGTTGCTTGTTGGCGCCCACACCACCCGCCACCACCAGTTGCGGACTGCCGGTCTGTTCCAGTGCCCGCATGGACTTGGCCGCCAGTACATCCACCATGGCGGCCTGAAATGCGGCGGCAATATCCGACGTGGCGGTTTCATCGGGATGCTTGTTTCGCAGCGTCAGCACGGCAGTCTTCAGCCCGCTGAAGCTGAAGTTGAGGTCGCCGGAATTCAGCATGGGCCTTGGCAATTTGAAACGCGCGGGGTCGCCGGTTTCAGCCAGTTTCGACACCGCCGGGCCGCCGGGATAGCCCAGTTCCAGCAACTGCGCAGTTTTGTCGAAGGCCTCCCCCGCAGCGTCGTCCAACGTATCGCCCAGGGTTTCGTATGCCCCCACTCCGGTGACATGCATGAGTTGGGTGTGTCCGCCCGAAACCAGCAAGGCCACGAAAGGGAACTCCGGACGCGGCTCGGACAGCAGCGGGGATAACAAGTGGCCTTCCAGATGGTGTACGCCGACGGCGGGAATATTGAGTGCATAGGCCAGTGACCGGGCAAACCCCGCCCCTACCAGCAATGCGCCAGCCAACCCAGGGCCAGCCGTGTAGGCAATGCCGCCCAAGTCTTGTAGCGTAAGCGAGGACTCACCAAGTACATTCCGCAACAGCGGCATGACACGCTGGATATGGTCGCGCGAGGCCAGCTCCGGCACCACGCCGCCATAATCCCGGTGCATCGCCACCTGGGAATGCAGCCGGTGAGCCAGCAAGCCCTTTTCTGTATCAAAGAGCGCAAGGCCGGTCTCGTCGCAGGAGGATTCGATGCCTAGAATGATCACTTGTGGCCAGTTGCTCCCTTAAACCCTTTAGCGGGGCAAATAACGGGGGCTGGAAAGCAGGGAGAAAGCCTGTTATTATTCTCGTTTTTTCCCGGTCAAGGAAGAATCTTCAAAATGCCCCACGTTAAAGTCAAGGAAAACGAACCGTTTGACGTCGCCCTGCGCCGCTTCAAACGCGCTGTTGAAAAAACCGGCCTGCTCACGGAATTGCGGGCCCGAGAGTTTTACGAAAAACCCACGGCTGAAAGAAAGCGCAAGCTCGCCGCCGCGGTCAAGCGCACCCACAAGCGCCTGCGCAGCCAAACGCTGCCGCCCAAGATGTATTGATCAAGTTCTACCCTTGACCGTTTGCTTGCAAAGGCGGAGCCATTCTCCGCCTTTGTCGTTTCAGGAGTTCATGCCATGAGCCTTAAAGTCCAAATCCAGGAAGATATCAAATCCGCCATGAAGGCAAAGGAAGCTTTCAGGCTGGCCACGCTGCGCCTGCTGTCCGCGGCCATGAAGCAAAAGGAAGTGGACGAGCGCGTGGAACTGGACGATGCCGCCGTGCTGGCCATCATCGAAAAACTCATCAAGCAGCGCAAGGATTCCATCAGCCAGTTCGAGAAAGCCGGCCGCCAGGATCTGGTGGATGCGGAGAAAAACGAACTGGATATTCTCGCTGCCTATCTACCCGCCCAGATGAGCGATGCCGAAATCACCGCCGCCATCGATGCCGCCATTGCCAGCACCGGAGCGGCCGGCCCGAAAGACATGGGCAAGCTGATGGGTGTACTGAAACCCCAACTGGCCGGCAAGGCAGACATGGCGAAAGTGTCCGCACTAGTGAAAGCCAAACTCGGCGGCTAACTGGACACAATTAATTAACTAATTAACTCAGCCGGGGTGCTCAAGAAACCGTAGCGAGCAGCGCCAAGCACAAGATGCGCGGCGCGCAGGAACCGGAGTGTATGTGGTATACATGAGGATTCCGAGCACCGCGCAACACAGTGATTGGCGCGCGCAGTAGGTTTATTGGGCACCCTCATGATTCCCCGCGACTTCATTGACCAGCTTCTGTCACGCGTCGACATCGTCGACGTGATCGATCGCCGGGTGCCGCTGAAAAAAGCCGGACAGAATTACCAGGCCTGCTGCCCGTTTCATTCAGAAAAATCTCCCTCCTTCACCGTCAGCCCCACCAAGCAGTTTTACCACTGCTTCGGCTGCGGGGCGCATGGTTCCGCCATTGGTTTTTTGATGGAATACGGCGGCCTGCCGTTTATTGATGCGGTGAAAAGTCTGGCGGACGAAGTCGGTCTCAAAGTGCCGGAAGACGCATCGTTTCAGCACAAGCCTAAGACTGGCCCCGATCTGACGGAAACCATGCTGAAAGCGGCCGTGTTCTACAAGGAACAGCTCAAGTCCAGCCCGCGCGCAATCGAATACCTGAAAAAACGCGGCCTCACCGGCCAGATCGCCGCGCGCTTTGGCTTGGGCTATGCGCCCGCGCAATCCACTGCGCTTAAGCAAATTTTTGACAACTACGATGCCCCGGAACTGGCAGCTGCCGGTTTGGTGATTGACGGTGATCGCGGACGCTATGACCGTTTCCGCGACCGCATCATGTTCCCGATTCGCAACACCAAGGGACAGGTCATTGCCTTTGGCGGCCGCATCCTCGACCAGGGCGAACCGAAATACCTGAACTCGCCTGAAACACCCATTTTTCACAAGGGTTCGGAAACCTATGGCCTGTTCGAAGGCAGGCAGTCCATCCGGGAAGCGGGCATGGCGCTGGTCGTCGAAGGCTATATGGATGTAGTGGCACTTTCGCAGTTTGACATCAACTATGCCGTCGCCACGCTGGGAACGGCTACCACACCCATCCATGCGCGAACCCTTCTTCGCCAAACCGACAAGCTTTATTACTGTTTTGATGGCGACAATGCCGGCCGCAAGGCAGCCTGGCGAGCACTGGAAAATACCCTTGAAGCGTTGACCGATGGCAAGGAAGTCGCCTTCCTGTTTCTGCCCGAAGGCGAAGACCCCGATACGTGGGTGCGCGCCAATGGCAAAGAGGCATTCGAGAATTTCCTGCGCCGTGAGGCAGTACCGCTTTCGGCTTTTCTGGTCCGTGAAATCTCGCGCGACATCAATCTCGCCACCGAGGAAGGCAAGGCCAGAATGCTCAAGGAAGCCACGCCCCTGCTGCAGAAAATTGCTGCGCCATTGTTTTCCGCGCTCATCCAGCGTCAACTCGGCGAAACCATCGGTATGCGCCCGAATGAAGTCAATGCGTTGATCAATCCGGCGGTAAAGCGTAAATGGCAGAAGAATGAATCACGCCCAACCTCGCCTGGCCGCACCCAGCCCTCTATCTGCCGCGTCATGGCGCGGGCATTGATGTTGCGTCCGGAACTTGCCAAACAAGTTGACCCAAGGCAACTTCCCTCTGGCGATGCCAACGCGCAGCTGCTGGGCCAATTGTCAGGTTGGCTGGGCCATCTGCCTAACATGCCGCAACCCGCCGGAATACTGGAAGCCGCCCGCGGCATGGAATTTGAGCAGGCTGTGGCAGCATTACTGAGTGAGGTTATCGACCTGAGCGAAAGCTGGGAGCCGGAAGCCGAATTCAACGGCGGCCTGGATCAGCTCAACGCCGCCTGGAAACGAAGGCGGCACGAAGAGCTGTCCCGTGTACCGCTCGACCAGCTCAATCCCGATGAACGCGAGGAACTTCAATCCCTCTTGAGGAACTAAGTTGGCCCGGAATTTGCCTTCTCTACACGGGAACAAAATAGGTATAATTGCCGGTTTTGCAGAAGTTTCTGGAACCTAAAATCATGGCAGGCAGGCCCCCAAAGTCAAAAGACGCCAAAAAAATGCCGCGCAAGGCGGAAGCAGCGCTCAACAAGGTCATGCGGGAAAAAGTGCAGCTCTCCGAGGAACAGGCGGAAGCACGGCGCACCCAGCTCAAGAACCTCATTTCCCTTGGCAAGGAGCGCGGTTACCTCACCTACGCAGAAGTCAACGACCATCTGCCGGATGATCTGACCGATGCCGAACAGATTGAAGGCATCATCAGCATCATCAACAGCATGGGCATTCAGGTTTATGACGAAGCGCCGGATGCCGAATCGCTGCTGATGACCGAGGCTGCACCCGCCGTGGCCGATGAAGATGTCGCCGAAGAAGCGGAACAGGCGCTCTCAACCGTTGATTCCGAGTTTGGCCGGACTACCGACCCGGTTCGCATGTACATGCGTGAAATGGGCACGGTCGATCTGCTGACGCGGGAAGGCGAGATCGAGATCGCCAAACGCATCGAAGAAGGCCTCAAGCATATGGTGCAGGCCATTTCATCCTGCCCCGTCACGATTGAGCAACTCCTGACCTACGCCGACCAGATTGAAAAAGGCGATATGCGCGTTGACGAAATCATCGACGGTTTCGTCGGCGACGACGCGGATGTAGGCGGCCAGATGACCGAAGAAGTCGATGCCGTGGCCGACAGCGATGAAGACGAGGATGATGATGCCGGCGCGGCCGCAGCAGCCGCCAATCTGGCCCAGCTCAGGGAAGAAGCGCTGGAGCGATTCGCGACCCTCCGCAAAGGTTACAAGAAGGTGCAGACCCAGCGGACCAAATATGGCCATGGCAGCAAGCAGCATATGCAGGCCCAGGCCGCCGTGACAGAACTGTTGATGGGAATTCGTTTCTCGGTCAAGCAGGTCGAAGCGCTTTGCGACACCATCCGTTACACGGTGGAAAACATTCGCAGCCACGAACGCAAGATCATGGAACTGTGCGTGAATCAAGCCGGCATGCCCCGCGCTCATTTCATCAAGGCGTTTCCAGGCAATGAAACCAATCCAACCTGGATTGACAAGGAAATGACCGCGAAAAAGGCCTACTCTTCGCAGCTTTCCCGTTTCCAGTATGAACTCAAGGAAATGCAGGAGTACCTGGCAACGACTGAAAACCGCATTGGCCTGACAATCGCCGAACTCAAGGCGATCAACAAGCAGATGTCCACCGGTGAAGCCAAGGCGCGGCGCGCCAAGCGCGAGATGATCGAAGCCAACCTGCGACTGGTGATCTCCATTGCCAAGAAATATACCAACCGCGGTCTGCAATTCCTCGACCTGATCCAGGAAGGCAACATCGGCTTGATGAAAGCGGTCGACAAGTTCGAATATCGCCGTGGCTACAAGTTCTCGACCTATGCGACCTGGTGGATCCGTCAGGCCATCACCCGTTCCATCGCCGACCAGGCGCGCACCATCCGCATCCCGGTGCACATGATCGAAACCATCAACAAGATGAACCGCATTTCGCGCCAGATCCTTCAGGAAACCGGACAGGAACCGGATCCCGCCACACTGGCAAAGAAGATGGAAATGCCGGAAGACAAGATCCGCAAGATCATGAAAATCGCCAAAGAGCCGATTTCCATGGAAACGCCTATCGGCGATGACGAGGATTCGCATCTGGGCGACTTCATCGAGGACCAAAGCACGCTGGCGCCCGACGAATCGGCGCTTTATGGCAATCTTCGTGATGCCACCCGCGAAATCCTGGACTCGCTGACCACGCGCGAGGCCAAAGTGTTGCGCATGCGCTTCGGCATTGAAATGAACACCGACCATACGCTGGAAGAGGTCGGCAAGCAGTTTGATGTCACGCGCGAACGCATACGGCAAATAGAAGCCAAAGCACTGCGCAAGCTGCGGCACCCAAGCCGTTCCGAACGCCTGAAAAGCTTCCTGGAAAACGGCAGCTAAGCGCAACGCAGGGTTTTCCGCGCGGTGTGTTTACCGGAGCAGCCCGCTGCTCCTTGGGCCTGTAGCTCAGTTGGTCAGAGCAGAGGACTCATAATCCTTTGGTCGTCGGTTCAAGTCCGACCGGGCCCACCATAACAAACCTGAGGTGAAGAGGGGAAAATGGGAGGAGAAACCAGAAAATCCGGAGAAAAGCGCTTGCTTATCCTGCAAACGCTTGCCGCCATGCTGGAAGAACCCAGCCCGGAGAAAATTACCACGGCCGCGCTTGCCAGACGCCTTGACGTCTCCGAAGCGGCGCTTTACCGTCATTTCGCCAGCAAGGCACAAATGTATGAAGGCCTGATTGCCTTTATCGAAGACACCCTGTTCGGCCTGATTGCGCGCATCACCTCGGATACACCCGAACCCGTCAATCAGGTCGAGGCAATCATTTCAATGTTGCTCAGCTTCGCCAAGAAAAACCGTGGCATGACGCGTGTGTTGATTGGCGAAGTGCTGGTCAACGAAGACCCTCGCCTGCAAAAGCGGATCAATCAGTTGCATGACCGGCTGGAAGCGCAGATCAGGCAATGCCTGCGTTTCCTGGATACCGGGCATACCGGCAAAGACCCCAAACTCGTCGCCAATTTATGCATGGCATTCGTTGTTGGCCGCTGGCATCAATTCGCAAAAAGCGGCTTTACGCGGGACCCTTCGGCCGACTGGCCCTTGATGTGGCGGGAGCTGGGGAATATCCTTGGCGCCCGCCCGGCCGTGTCAGGCGTCGTGCCGCTGGCCTGATCCACAGACAGCACATGCCGGATCCTTCGGCACCCGGATTTGCCGGAAGGATGCGTCAAGTGTATCGACCAGGGTTAGCTGGCCAACCGCCGGGGTGCCTGCCCCAGACAACAGTTTGATGACTTCCACTGCCTGCAGGCTGCCCACCACGCCTACCAGAGGCGACAACACACCGGCTTCGCTGCACCTCAAGCTCTCTTCCGGTGTTTCAGGAAACAGGCATTGATAACAGGGCGATGCCGCATTGCGCGGGTCAAACACCGCGACCTGCCCGCTGAATCCGATTGCTGCCCCGCTGACAAGTGGTCTCGTATGAGCTACACACGCACGATTCACCGCATGGCGGGTTGCAAAATTATCCGAGCAATCGACGATGACATCCGAAAGCGCAACAACCTCCTGAAGATGCTCGCCCTCCAACCGGAATTCGATGGCCTGAACTTTTACTCCGGGATTGATGGCAAACACGCTGTCGCGAAGGGAAACGGCCTTGTTCTTCTCGACTGAGGCCGTATGGTGTCCGATCTGGCGTTGCAGATTGGTCAGATCGACCCGATCAGCATCGGCGATAATCAGTCTGCCGACGCCTGCCGCGCCAAGATAAAGCGCTACCGGGCAGCCCAGACCGCCCGCGCCGACAATCAATACAGTGGATTTTTCGAGCTGCTCCTGGCCCTCGATGCCGATTTGCGGCAACAGGATATGCCTGCTATAGCGGAGCAACTCCTGGTCATTCATCAGATTTTGCGCCGGGATTCCGGCCGGGGATTGCGCATGCTATTTGTATGCGCGCCACTCTTCCGGTGTCTCGTCCTTATCGCCATGCAAGTGCTGCTCATATACGCGGGCAAAAACTTTTTGCGATTTGACTTCAGGTGCATTGATGGCCACGTTTTCACGCTGCACGTTTTCACAGAAACGCGCCAGGGCGCGCCTGAGTTTTTGCATCAGGCTGTTATCGAGATGGAATCCTTGCGCGACCAGGGCAGCTTCAAGCCCATCCAGCGTGTAATGCATGACGTTGTAACGGACAACCAGCACCGTCTCGGATACCCCCATGCTCGCGTCAATACCGTCCAAGCCATGCAGCAACTCGCGGGCACGGGCAGCCTGTCCAGGCGGTAACGCATGGAAGGCAATTTCCCGGATTTTCTCAAGGTCGCAAGGCAACATGGCTATACGTAAACGGCCTTTTCAGTATCGCGCTTGAACAGCCGTTGCGCAAGCGACGGCGACCTCAAGCGCTAGTTACGCTGGATGATGTGCAGTCCTTTGAGCAAATTCAGCGCCTGGTTGACCTGATAATCATCCTTGGCGACGACTTCGCCCGGTTCCAGAGGCTTTCTTTCGACAGGCTTGGCGTCCTTGCCAGGTTTCTGATCTTTTTCCTGCGTTTTTGTCGGCTCGGGTTTGGCTGGCGCTTCCTGCTCCTGTCCATTGGACAGATGTTTCTCCAGGTCGGCCTCCCTGACATTCATGGACTCATCGCTTGGATTGAGCGGATCCTCCACCACGATGTCCGGCACGATGCCCTTGGCCTGAATCGAGCGGCCAGAAGGGGTGTAATAACGTGCTGTCGTCAGTTTGATCGCGGTATTGTTACCCAGCGGCAGAATTGTTTGCACTGATCCCTTGCCGAAGGTTTGCGTACCCATGATCACGGCACGTTTGTGATCCTGAAGCGCGCCCGCAACAATTTCGGAAGCTGACGCCGAGCCTCCATTGACCAGCACGACCATCGGAACGGTTTTAACGCCTTCCGGAAGCTTGCTCAAATAGTCCGGCTGCATGGGCCGCAGATAATTCTCCCGGCTGGCGGTCAGCCGCATTTTGGCGTCTTCCGTACGGCCCTCGGTATAAACCACCAAGGCATCCGGCTTGATGAAAGCCGCACTGACTGCAACGGCACCATTCAGCAACCCCCCCGGGTCGTTGCGTAAATCCAGAATCAGGCCTTTCAGAGGTTCCTTGTTTTCCTTGTAAAGCTTTTGCAGGGATTCCACCAGCAAATCCCCCGTGTGCTCCTGAAACTGCGTAACCCGTACATAGCCATAACCGGGATCCAGCAGCTTGAACTTGACGCTGCGGATTTTGATGACGGCACGGGTCAGCTTGATGACAATGGGCTTCTGCTCACCCTTGCGGAGGATAGTAAGACCGATCTGGCTTCCGGGTTTGCCCCGCATGCGCTTGACGGCATCGTTCAGGCTCAGGCCTTTAACGGGCGTATCATCCAGCTTGATGATCAGGTCGCCGGTTTTCAATCCGGCACGATAGGCGGGTGTATCTTCAATGGGTGAAACGACTTTGACAAAGCCGTCTTCCATGCCGACCTCGATGCCCAGTCCGCCAAACTCGCCCTGCGTCCCCACCTGCAAATCCTTGAAACCTTCGACGTCCAGATAGGATGAATGAGGATCCAGTCCCGAAAGCATCCCATTGATGGCCTCGGTGATGAGCTTCTTGTCATCCACGGGCTCGACATAATCACTCTTGATGCGTGCAAACACATCCGTAAATGCCCGCAGTTCTTCCACCGGCAGGGGCGCTTGCGACTCCTTGTCCGCCAGGGCGGAATAATTCAGGGTAAGCGCGGTGCCTGCAAGCAATCCCGCGAATCCGACCAGTGCCAACTTGCCGTAATGCCCTGCCATCCTGTTCCTCACTTGATCCATGCCATCGGATTGATGGGGCGGCCTTGATGCCGCAATTCAAAATACACGCCCGGTTCTTCCTGGCCGCCGCTGTTGCCCGCGGAGGCTATGGTATCCCCACCTTTTACGCCTTCTCCCGGCTGCTTATACAGGCTTTCATTGTTACTGTATAGACTCATGAAGCCTTCTCCATGATCCACAATCACCAGGTTGCCGAAACCTCTCAGCCATTCAGCGAATACCACGCGACCGGCGGCGACCGCCTTGACTTCAGCCCCTTCCTGCGCGCGGATAAACAACCCTTTCCAGCTCAAGCCGCCACCCTCTCTGGGAGCTCCGAACCGGTTCATGAGTTCCCCGCGGACCGGCAGCCTCAGCAAGCCTTTCAGACGGGAGAAGGCCGTTTCTCCGTAAATGGCCTCGGGTACTTCTGTGTTAACGGCCACCGGGCCGGAAGATTTTGACTGGGCCGACTTTGGCGTAGATTTCTTCGCGACTTTGGCTTTGCGCTGCCGCTCAATCTTGGCCAGTTTGGCAAGCAGGTCTGTCAGACGCTTTTCGTCCTGCTTGAGCGTGCTGATTTCCTTCCGCTGCGCCTTGATCTTGCCGGAAAGCCGGCTTAACACGGTCTGCCTAGCCTGCTTTTCCTTGAGCAGTTTTTCCTGTTCGGCAATTTTGGATTGTTTGATCTCGGTCAACGCGCGGTCTTTTTCGGCGGCGGACTCCTTGAGCCGGGCCAGTTGATCCAGTTCCTGGCGCAGCGATTCAATTAACCGCAACTGGCTATTAGACAAATAGTTGAGATATACCAGTTCGCGCGAAACCTCATTGGGGTCCTTACCGCTGAGCAGCAATTTGAGCGAATCACCCCCACCACGCATGTAAGCCTGCTTCAGCATCTCGCCAAGCTGCTGCTGCCTGTCGCCAATGCTGGCTTGAATCTGTTCCAGTTCCGTTTTGACTGTATTGAGTTCACTGCGGGTTTTTTGCTGCTCGTTTTCCAGTTTCTGCAATTTGCGTTTGATGTCACTGATTGCACGCTCGGATTGTCTGAGCGAGTCTGCTGCATCGGCATGGGACTCGCGTGTTGCCTGATAATCGCGCTGAAGCTTCTCCAGACGATCGCGCAGGGTTTTGAGCTCTTGCTTGCTGTCGGCCCATGCCGCTGAAAATGCCAGCAAAGCCAGTAAAGAAAACAGGAAGGTCCTGGTTCTGTTCACTCGAAATTGATCAGCGGCACACCGCGCATCTCGGAAGGCTGTGGCAAGCCCATCATTTTCAGCAGGGTGGGGCTGACGTCTTCAAGCGCGCCCGTATCAGCCAAATCAGCACGGCGTTTGCCGATGTAAACCAGCGGCACCAGATTGATGGTGTGGGCGGTATGCGGCTGGCCCTTTTCCAGATCCATCATGAACTCGGCATTGCCATGATCGGCGGTGATCAGCACCTCGCCGCCTCTGGCCAACTGGGCCTCTACCACTTTTCCAAGACATTCATCAATGACTTCGATGGCGCGGCGAGCGGCTTCTATATCCCCCGTGTGACCCACCATGTCGGCATTCGCATAATTACAAATGATAGCATCGTACTGGGCGCTCTTGATGGCGGCGACAAGCTTGTCCGTCACCTCGAATGCACTCATTTCCGGCTTGAGATCGTAAGTCGCCACATCGGGTGAAGGCACCAGGATGCGGTCTTCGCCAGGATAGGAAACTTCCTCGCCTCCATTGAAGAAAAACGTCACATGCGGATATTTCTCCGTCTCGGCGATGCGAAGCTGATGCAACCCAAGGTTGGCGATGTATTCGCCAAAACCATTGCGAATGCGATCAGGCGGGAACGCCACCCGCACATCAAATTCGTCGCTATATCCGGTCAGCGTGCAGTAGGTGGAAAGTCTGGGGACAACTTCGCGGTCGAATTCGTTGAAATCCGGTTCGATAAACGTGCGTGACAATTGGCGAGCGCGGTCGGATCGAAAGTTCATGAAAATGATGGCATCACCATCTTCCATGCGAACCGGCTTTTCTCCGGGTGGCACAATGGCAGTCGACTTGACGAACTCATCGGTTTCCCCGCGCGCATAGGCCATTTCAAGACCTTCAAGCGCCGAGGTTGCAACGTGATCGGCCTTGCCTTGCGTGAGCAAATCGTAAGCCTCCTTGACCCGTTGCCAGCGCCGGTCGCGATCCATTGCGTAGTACCGGCCAATGATGCTGGCAATGCGGCCGCAGCCCAGTTCCTGGATTGCCTCTTCCATGCGCTTGAGATTGGTCTCCGCGCTTTTGGGCGGTGTGTCACGGCCATCAAGAAAGGCATGGATATAGATTTTCTTCAGGCCTTCATCGATCGCCATTTTCAGCATCGCATGAATGTGCTTTTCATGGCTGTGTACGCCGCCATCAGACAACAAACCCAGAATGTGCAAGGCACCGCCATGATCCTTGGCATCCTTGATAGTCGCCTTGAGCATGGGGTTGGCAAAAAAAGCACCGGATTCAATCGCATGGTCAACCCGGGTGAATTCCTGATAAACCACGCGACCAGCGCCAATATTGAGATGGCCTACCTCGGAATTGCCCATCTGACCTTTGGGCAAACCGACCTCTGTCTCGGAGGCATGGATGAGGGTGTGGGGATATCGTTTCCAGAGTTCAGACCAGTTGGGCTTGTTTGCCAGGGCAATGGCATTGTGCGCGCGTTCGGACCGGCATCCAAAGCCATCAAGAATGATGAGCAGTACGGGATTAACTTTCATTCAAAATTACATTTCACAATTACTTTTTTTTTGCTAACTTTATATTCACGGTTTAGTATATGCTGATATTTCTAATCTAGACTTATTCTAAATTTTACACGAGGCGAGGACATGGCGCGAGTTAACGATGATGAAGTGGAACTGCTCGACAAGGAAGAGCACATTGAACAGGCATCGCGCGCGATGAAAGCCATGTCGCACCCCCTGCGGCTCAAAATCCTCTGCGTGCTGGGCGACAAGGAAGTCAGCGTCCAGGACATCGTTGACAACGTTGGTACTTCCCAAAGCAACATTTCCCAGCACCTCGCTATCTTGCGCGACAAAGGCGTATTGAAAACCCGCAAGGATGCCAACCGTGTTTATTATCGGGTCGGCGATACCCGCACCTTGAAGCTTATCGGCATGATGCGTGACGTTTTTTGCGGATTTGCCAAGTAATTTCCATACATGGCGATAATGAAGCCCGGCAATGTCCGGGCTTTTTTATTGCGCAGCCTCCATAACGACTTGAAATATATAGTCTATTAGTTTATTCTAATTAATCATTCAGGAGGCTTATCATGCGTTTTTCCGCCCTGCCCATCTTGTTGCTGGTTTCCCTTCCCGCCTGGTCTGCCTTGCCATTTTCGACCGCCAGGGTGGCATACCAGAACACCGATAAATCCTATTCCACTGAAGCCACGGTCGAAGCGGTTCGTCAGTCCACGGTTTCCGCGCAAGTTGCTGGCCGCATCACCGCAGTCAATTTCGACGTGGGTGACGCCGTAAAGGCCGGACAGGTCATCGTGCGCATCGACCCTTCAGAACTCTCCCAGGCAGTAGCCGGCAGCCGCGCGCAAGTTGCACAGACTGAAGCACAACTGGCCAACGCAAAAGCCAACTACGACCGCCAGGTGCAGTTGTTCCAGCAAAAATTCATTTCGCAGGCCGCGCTGGATCGCGCAACCGCCGAATTCCGTGCTGCGCAGGCATCCGCGCAGGCCGCCCGGGCTGGCGCAGGGCAGACTGCAACTGTCCGCTCTTACACCACCCTGACCGCGCCTTTCTCGGGTGTGGTGATGTCGCGCCATGTCGAAGTAGGCGAGATGGCCTCGCCCGGCAAGCCCTTGATGACCGGTTTTGATCCTTCGGATTTGCGGGTCGTGGCGAACATTCCCCAATACAAGCTGGCGGAAGTGCAGAAAGCTTCCAAGGTGTCTGTGGAAATTCCTTCGCTCAACAAATGGATCGAAGCGAAAGGCGTAACCGTTCTGCCTTCCGCCGACACGGCCACGCACACCATAAAAGTGCGAATTGATTTGCCGGAGAACCTGTCCGGCGTTATTCCCGGCATTTACGCGCGGGCATATTTCGCCACCGGTGAAACCCGCAAGCTGGTGATTCCCGCTTCCGCCATTATCAAGCGGTCCGAAGTGACAGGCGTGTATGTTATCGACGCAAAAAGCCACGCTACGCTAAGACAGGTTCGGCTGGGCGAACCCAACGCACGCGGCGTAGTGGAAGTTCTCTCCGGACTGAACCCCGGCGAAATCATTGCCCTCGATCCGGTCAAGGCGGGCATCTACGCCAAAAGCCCGGCCAATAAAAAATAAGCCAGCATCAGCAGGAGCAAACACATGGGCATTTCCGGACGCATCGCCAGATTCTTCTTGACCTCGCAGCTGACGCCGCTGATCGCGCTGATGGCCGCGATACTGGGCATTTTTGCGATCGCAGTCACGCCGCGCGAGGAAGAGCCGCAGATCAACGTCACCATGGCCAATGTGTTCATCCCATTCCCGGGCGCATCCGCAAGGGACGTGGAACAACTGGTTGCCACACCGGCCGAGCAAGTCCTGTCGCAGATCGCGGGCATCGACCATGTGTACTCGGTGTCCAAACCCGGCATGGCAATCCTCACCATCCAGTACAAAGTGGGAGAAGACCGGACGCAGGCACTTGTCCGACTATACGATGCCATCCAGGCCAACCGTGACTGGGTATCACCCAACCTGGGCGTTGGCGAACCCATCATCAAACCGACCGGCATCGATGACGTGCCGATCGTCACTCTGACACTGTGGACCCGTGATGACACTCGCGGCGCATACGAGCTCGAACAGGTTGCTCACGCCGCCGAAGTTGAAATCAAGCGCATCAGGGGGACTCGTGAAGTCTATACCATCGGCGGCCCGGGCAATGTCGTCCGTGTGCTCATGGATCCCGAGCGCATGGCAGCATTCAAGGTTGCCGCCAACGACATTCGCGATGCGCTCCAGGTCTCCAATGCATCTCAGCCATCCGGCACTCTCACCTCCGGCAACCAGGAAATTCTGGTTCAGACCGGCACTTTTCTGACAGGACCAGCCGACGTAAAGCAACTCGTCGTCGGCGTATTTCAGGGCAAGCCGGTTTACCTGAGTGACATCGCCCATGTCACCGCCGGCCCTAACCAGCCTGGCAACTATGTCTGGTTTGGCCCGGGTAAAGGCGGCGAACACAGCACGCTTACCGGGCAGGAATTTCCGGCGGTTACGCTTGCCATATCGAAGAAGCCGGGTGAAAACGCGGTCGATATCGCCAACAAGGTCATAGAACGCGTGGCATCACTGAAAGGCGCGGTCATTCCGGATGGCATCGAAGTGAGCGTAACGCGCAACTACGGTGCCACGGCAGACGAAAAAGCCAAAAAGCTCATTCAAAAACTGTTTTTTGCGACCGCATCCGTTGTGCTGCTGGTACTGTGGGCGTTGGGCAAACGCGAAGCTGTCATCGTTGGTACGGCGGTCATCCTGACGCTTGCCGCAACATTGTTCGCTTCCTGGGCCTGGGGTTTCACGCTGAATCGCGTTTCCCTGTTCGCGTTGATTTTCTCCATTGGCATTCTGGTGGATGACGCAATCGTCGTCGTCGAAAACATTCACCGTCGCACCGCACTAGACAGCGATGGCATGGAGGCCATCATTCCACGCGCCGTGGATGAGGTCGGCGGCCCTACCATCCTCGCCACCTTTACCGTGATTGCCGCGCTGCTGCCAATGGCCTTCGTCACCGGGCTCATGGGACCGTACATGAGCCCGATTCCGATCAATGCCAGCATCGGCATGCTGATTTCGCTGGCCATTGCCTTCATAGTCACGCCCTGGCTGGCATTCAAGCTGTTGAAAAACATCCATCACCATGAAGAGGGAAACGGCAAGCTCCTGAAGTTGTTCCGTTCCCGTCTGACGCCATTCCTGGGTGGGGATGCAGGCAAGGCCATGCGCAAGAAACTCTGGCTGGGTATTGGCATCGCGATTCTGCTCTCCGTGTCGCTCGCTATCGTCAAGCTGGTTATTCTGAAAATGCTGCCCTTCGACAACAAATCGGAATTTCAGGTAGTAGTAGACATGCCGGTTGGCACGCCACTGGAAAAGACCAGCCAGGTGCTGCACGAAATATCCGAAGTGATCGCCGAGGTTGAAGAAGTGGCTGACTACCAGGCCTATACCGGCAATGCTTCGCCTATCAATTTCAACGGCCTGGTGCGCCAGTATTACCTGCGAAGCGGTCCGGAGGTGGGTGACATACAGGTCAACCTGGTCGACAAGCATCACCGTGACCGCAAAAGCCATGAAATCGCACAGGTCGTGCGTCCGGCCATTGAAGCCGTTGCCAGAAAACATGGCGCGGATGTGAAAGTGGTGGAAGTACCGCCTGGCCCGCCGGTTATGTCACCCATCGTCGCAGAAGTCTACGGGCCTGATTATGACGCGCAGATGAAAGTGGCCAAGATAGTGCGCAAGGTTTTCGAGAATAGCGAAGGCATTGTCGCCATCGACGACACCATCGAGGACGATTCGCAGCGATTCGTATTGAGGGTGTTGCAGAACAAGGCGGCCGTCGCGGGCGTGGCACAAAAGGACATCGTCGCCACCATGAAGATGGGGCTGTCTGGCGAGAATGTCACGCCCATCCATAGCGGGACTTCCAAATATGAAATCCCGGTGCGCATCACACTCCCCCCAGAACGTCAAAGCAGCATCGAAGAATTGCTGAAACTTGCGGTTCGCGGCACCAACGGGAATCTGGTACCGCTTTCAGAAGTTATCGAGGTCGTACCGAGTGAACGTGAAAAAACCATCTATCACAAGGATCTGCTGCCGGTCGTGTTCGTGGTGGGCGACATGGGCGGGAAACTGGATTCGCCGTTGTATGGACTGTTTGGTATGCGTGACGAATTAAATGATCGCGATTTGAAGGTAGGTGGCACCCTGTCCGAATACTTCATCAAGCAGCCTGCTGATCCATATGCCGGATTCAGCATCAAATGGGATGGCGAATGGCAGGTCACCTATGAAACCTTCCGCGACATGGGTATCGCCTATGCCGTGGGCCTGGTGCTGATCTATCTGCTGGTGGTGGCGCAGTTCGGCTCCTACATCACGCCGCTGATCATCATGGCACCCATTCCACTCACCATCATCGGCGTCATGCCCGGCCACGCCCTGCTGGGCGCGCAATTCACCGCCACGTCCATGATCGGCATGATCGCGCTAGCCGGCATTATCGTGCGCAATTCCATTCTGCTGGTGGACTTCATCAACCAGCAGGTTACCGAAGGCATGGCCTTTGAGGAAGCAGTCATCCAGGCAGGCGCAACACGTGCCAAACCGATTGTCCTCACGGGTGTCGCCGCGATGATGGGTGCTTTCTTCATTCTGGATGACCCGATTTTCTCGGGCCTGGCTGTGTCCTTGATTTTCGGTATTTTCGTCTCCACCTTGCTGACCTTGGTGGTAATTCCGGTTCTTTACTATGCGGCCAACTACCGCAAGATGACCCCACAAACTAAAGGAGCTTGAAATGACTGTTGAACGCATCGTCCGCATCGTCGCGGGTTTTTTCATCATGCTGTCGCTGGCACTGGCGCATTTCGCCGACACAGTGGATATGAGCCAGTTGTCCTGGCTGTGGTTTACCGCTTTTGTCGGCGCCAACCTGTTCCAGTCCGGCCTCACCCGCTTCTGCCCCATGGATTCGATCCTGAAAAAAATGGGGGTTCCCTCCGGGTGTGGTCTTTAGCGCCTGTATCAGGCTGTTAAAATAAGTCTTGATAATCGAGGTGCCCAAGTAATGGAATTCATTCAAGACAACCTGTTGCTGGTGATTGCCGCGGTTGCCAGCGGCGCCATGCTCCTGTGGTCATACATGAGCGACCGCGTCAGCGGCATCAGCCAGCTCGGCACGCTCGAGGCCACGCGGCTCATCAATGAGGATGCGCTGGTACTCGATGTGCGCGAAGACAAGGAATGGGCCGCCGGGCATATTCCCAATTCCCGGCACATTCCGTTGGGGGCTTTGTCATCGCGTCTGGGTGAGCTGGAAAAATTCAAGAGCAAACCCATCGTCGTCAGCTGCCGCTCAGGACACCGCTCAGGACGCGCCTGCGCGATGTTGAAAAAATCCGGTTTCGAGAGTGTCCACAATCTGGCTGGCGGCATCATTGCCTGGGAAAAAGCCAGCCTGCCCATTACGACGAAGTAAACTCATGAACAAAGTCACCATGTACTGCACGGCCGTTTGCCCCTACTGCGTAGCGGCTGAGCGCCTGCTCAAATCGAAAGGGGTGGAAAGCATCGACAAAATCCGCGTCGATGAACACCCGCATCTGCGCGAGGAAATGATGGCCAAAACCGGCCGCCGCACCGTCCCGCAAATCTACATCGGCGAAACGCATGTCGGCGGTTTCGACGACATGTCCGCGCTCGACAAGGCCGGCGGACTGATACCGCTGCTGAACGGCGGCTAAGCATTTGACGACTTGATTCGGTTCCTTTGAATTGGGCCCCTTGAATTAAGCCGCTTGAATTAGACCTTGGCGCCCGCATCTCCAGGTTAATTATTGGAGATGTCACATGGAACTTGTCTGTCCCAATTGCGGTGCGGTAAATCGTGTCCCGGTAGAACGCCTATCTGACCAGCCCCAATGCGGAAAATGCGGATCGGCCCTTTTGCCTGGCCGGCCAATCGACCTGACAGCCCAGGCTTTCGAGAAGTTTGTTACCCGCACGGAATTGCCTGTGGTCGTGGATTTCTGGGCGCCGTGGTGCGGGCCGTGCAAAATGTTCGCGCCGGTATTCAATCAGGTTGCCGCGGAACTGAATACCCGTTACCGCTTTGCAAAGGTCAATACCGAGGTTGAGCAAACGTTGGCCGCAAAATATGGCATTCGCAGCATCCCGACGCTTGCGATCTTCACTGCCGGCAAGGAAGCGGTCCGTCTCTCGGGAGCGCTGGATGCCGCCGGACTGAAACGTTGGCTGGCGCAAAATACCTGACGCCATACAGAAAACGCTTCCAGCGGGTAAAATACCACCTGTTTTATTGATATTCAGGGAGCGCCGTCATGGCCGAAGAGCAGCAACAAGCCCCACAAATGGGTTTCAACATCGAGAAAATCTACGTCAAGGACCTGTCTGTCGAGGTTCCCAATGCGCCTGCCGTTTTTCTGGAGCGCGAAGCGCCGCAGATTGATGTTCAGCTTGGCTCGCAAAGCAATGCCGTCAGCCCGGAGGTGTATGAAAACACCATCAAGGTCACCGTGACCGCCAAGGTGGGTGACAAAACCCTGTTCCTGGTCGAGTGCGTGCAGGCAGGGATTTTTCGCATCTCCGGCGTGCCGCAGGAACAGTTGCCGCTGGTGCTGGGGATCGGCTGTCCCAACATCGTGTTCCCCTATCTGCGTGAAACCGTCTCCGATGTCGTGATTCGCGCAGGCTTCCCGCCACTGCTGCTGAACCCTTTCAACTTCGAGGCGGAGTTCATGCGTCAGCAACAAGCCGCCGCTCAAGGCCAGGCTCCAGGCACCACACACTGATGACCACCAAGGCTGGTGTACTTCTTGGGCTGTTGGCCCTTGCCCAGCCTGCCCTTTCTCTGGATTTCGTTTCCACCGCACGGCCCGCCATTCTGTATGACGCGCCCTCTACGGCCGCTGAAAGAGTGGCCATAGTCAGTTCAGATTATCCGCTGGAGAAAATTGTCACCACCGCAGGCTGGGTCAAGGTAAGAGATGAAACAGGCAGCCTGCTGTGGATTGAGGAAACAGCTTTGGGCAAGCGCCAGACCGTGCGTATCACTGTACCAGTCGCTCAAATCCCGGAAAAACCGGAGGACAATGCGTCGACAGGTTTCAGGGTCGCCCAGGGCGTTACCCTGGAAATACTGGGCAGCGGCAGCGGGTCAAACGGCTGGATCAAGGTTCGCCACGCCAGCGGCAAGGAGGGTTACCTGCGCAGCCGTGATGCCTGGGGTTTATGAACAGCGATTGCAATAATCTCCCCATCACCGTCCTGGGCGCGGGCGCCTGGGGTACGGCACTCGCCACACATTTCGCTGGCCGCCATCCCGTTACCTTGTGGACCCGAAGCCAGCCCCATGCCGAGGCCATGCGCGAGTATCGCCAGAATGCGCGCTACCTCCCGGGCATTGCGCTGCCATTACCGCTAAGCATCGAATTCGAACTGGGAACCGCGATTTCCCATGCCGAACTGCTTTTGATTGCCGTACCAAGCAGCGGCCTGCGTTCCCTGTTGGTGAATCTTGCCGCATTGAAATGGGGAAAGCCGCTGATCTGGGTCTGCAAGGGATTTGAAGAAGGAACGGGAAAACTCCCACATCAGGTTATTGAAGAAACGCTGCCTGGTGTTGCCAGTGGGGCATTGTCAGGGCCAAGTTTTGCATTGGAAGTCGCCAAGGGCTTGCCGACCGCGCTCACGCTTGCCTCACATGACGCTTCATTGACAGGAATCATTGCCCCGTGCCTGCATGGCGGCAATTTGCGCGTTTATACCACCCAGGATGTAATTGGCGTCGAACTGGGTGGCGCCATCAAAAACGTCATCGCCATTGCCGCCGGGATTTCCGATGGCCTGGGGTTTGGGTTCAATGCCCGCGCTGCCCTGATCACTCGAAGCGCGGCAGAAATAACCCGTCTGGGCATAGCCATGGGCGGCCACCTTGAAACCTTCATGGGACTGACCGGCATGGGCGACCTGATCCTGACCTGCACCGGGGAATTGTCAAGAAACCGGCAAGTCGGACTTCGACTTGCTCGCGGAGAAACGCTGAATACCATTCTGTCGACCATTGGCCATGTCGCGGAAGGCGTGACATCGGCTCGTGAAACCCTGCGCCTGGCTGAGCAATACAAGGTGGACATGCCCATCTCCCGTGCCGTTTACGCCATCCTGTACGAAAACCTTCCTCCCAGACAAGCCGTGGAAGCGCTGCTTCATCGCGACCAGAAAGCCGAAGATCCCCGCACGCAGTGATAAATAGCATCGTCGCGCAATTGGCCAGGCAGTCCTGGGCTGTCAAGCCTGATTTCCTGCCCGCCACCCTTTCAAGCCAACTGGCCAGCGAAGCGGAATCCTGTTATCAATCCGGCCGCTTGCGCCCCGCAGGCACGGGCCAGGGGCCGGAACGGGAAGTTCGTTCGGAGATACGCGGAGATGGCATTTATTGGCTCGATACTCAAGATGCCACACCCGCCCAGACGGACTATCTTGAGCGCATGGAAATCCTGCGGCTCGCCATCAACAGGGAATTGCAACTGGGCTTGTTTGATCTAGAAGCGCACTTTGCCCGTTACCCGGCTGGCGCTTTTTATAAAAAGCATCTGGACGTGTTTCGCGCTGACGAAAGGCGAACACTCAGTGTGATCTGCTACCTGAATGAAAATTGGCAGACGGAAGATGGCGGACAGTTGCGTTTATATCCGGAAAACGAACATACCGTGGACGTGCTGCCGCGGGGAGGCACACTTGCATGTTTCATCAGCGCCGGGCTTTACCATGAAGTGCTGCCCGCGACACGCCCCCGGCTCAGTGTAACCGGGTGGTTCAGACGGCGCTAAATCAATGACGCCCCAAAAGTTCGTCGCGCAAATCTTCCTGCGCTGGATGATCGCCCAGCCAGATTTTCAACAGACTGCGGTAAAACATTTCCCCTGAAACTGGCTGGCCTCGCAAGGCGCCATTGATGCGAATGATCGTGCCTTGTGAGGGCACCCAGTCCAGTGCGATCCGGTCACCTTTCCTGCCTTCGCCCACCGCGCGAAAAATTGTCGCCAGTTGCTCGTTCTGCGGGCTGATTGCAGCCAGTTCATCAGCACCCAGATTCTTTTTCAATCCGGCCTGCATGCCGTCCAGCAAGGTATCCGCGCTCACATCTCGCAGCAGGGTCAGCATCATGCGCTTGGCGCCAGGTTGACCGAGGATGCCAGCCGCCTTGCTGGAGGGCTCGGCAACATAAAGCGAAGCCACATAGATCTTGATCATGAATCGCGAGCGGATACCCGCGCCATTCAGCGCAAGCTCCTGGCCTTCAATCCAGGTTCTGGGCTCAATCGCCACACCGGCCAGATCCACGGCATAGGAAGAACCCGCCAGGGCGAGGCCCCACAACAAAATCATCATCCTAGCAAGAAATGTCATCACGCCCTTCATTTCTCCTGACAAGTTCATGCCGGATCAGGCAACCAGTTGATCGATCGGAATTGGCCTGCCGGTAAAATAGCCCTGTGCATAATCAACCCCGATATTCTTGAGAATATCCAGGGTTCCCTGATCTTCCACCGCCTCGGCGACGGTCTTGATGCCCAGGAACCGGCTGGTTTCATGCATGGATGACACCAGCGCGACATCGACTTCGCTGCGTGACATGTCCTTGACAAACGAACCGTCAATCTTGAGATAGTCCACTTTCAGATTTTTCAAATAGCTGAAGGACGAGAAGCCAATGCCGAAATCGTCCAGCGCAAATTTGCAGCCATAACGTCTCACCTGGCGGATGAATTGTTCCGCATGTGTGAAGCTGTCAATCGCCGCGCTTTCCGTGATTTCAAAAATCAGCTTGTGCCCTGGAATATCGCCTTGCCCAAGCTGTGCCGTCAGGAAATTCAGGAACCCCTTGCTGTTCACTGACTGGCCGGAAAGATTGATTGAAAATCCGCTGATCCGCTCAAGTTTTTCGGGATTGTCCCGAATCCACTGGAATATCGAATTCACCACCCACTGATCCACTTCATTCACACGCCTTAAGCGCTCAACCGCTGCCACCATTTCACCGATATTCACCGGCTCTTCCGTGTCCAGATTGGCTCCAAGCAGAATTTCATAATGCGAAGGCGCTTCTGAATCATTTGCGACGGGAACAATTGGCTGGCACCGCAGGAACAATCTTCCGTCATGCAAGACCTCGCTGAGCCTGCTGGCCCAATAGACCAGCCCAACATGCTCCTTCTCTTCAGCCTCTTCATCGCGGTAAGTCACGATCTGATTGCGTCCCTGATGCTTGGACTCCAGACAGGCCTCGTCCGCACGGTTATAAAGCTCCTCCGGATCGGAAAAAATATTGGCGCATGCTAAGCCGAGGTTGGCATTCAACGTGTAATTCACGCCCCCCCACTTGAACTGGAACTGGTTGACATGATTCATGATGTTTTCAGCCAGTTCCTGCATCTGGTCACGATCGATCACGGGTAACATGAAGGCGAAGGTACGCTCCGCACTGCGTGTCACCAGGTCGCCGACCAGCTTGCTCCTCAAATAGTCAGCCAGTGCCTTCAACAGTGCCGGATGCGCATCGGGACTGGTTCTGGCCTCGATCAAACGCATATCCTCAAAATCCAGCACCCCCATGACATGGCTTGTCCTGGCTTCACCCGCCTCATCCCTGCTCACATTCAGCAGGGCGCGGCGGGCCTGGCGCATGAATTCACGTCTCTCGAGCAGTCCAGTCGTTTCATCCGCCGTTGCCTGCTTCAGCAGATTTCGGTGCATGTGCTGGATCATGGAACTGAAGGAACGGTCCATCAGAGGCAAGTCCAGATTGTCCGTATGGGTTGCCTCGCCTGATTTGACCAGTTCAGCGAACTCCTCCCGCTTGAGTTCGAGTTTTTTCACACCCTTGTAGTTGCAGAACACATACAACGAGGGGTCGTCACCTACCCAGATCAGATTGAGCGGCACCGATGCCTTGGGGAAACTCACCCAGTCACCCACCCTGAATGAATCAAGCGGATTGACCACCTGATTTTGCCCTTCGCTTTGATCATCCTTGCTTGCGCCAGCCGGCAAGATAGTTGTAATCGTTTTGTATTCAATTTGTCCCGGCTTGAGCAGGGACTCGGTCAGGCGATCGACAAGGCGGTCCTGTCCATCCTTGTCCGCGCTGACCAGCCTCAGGCGCGAATCAACAAATTGCAGCAGTTGCTGGATTTCCTGGTAGGCGGGCTTCTCGCTTCCATCAGGACTCAGCCATTTCAGCAGATTGTCGATGACCCGCCAGGCTTCGGTCTCTTCTTCGCAACCCGCGCCTTTTCTGAGAATGACGCGAATCAGGTAATTCCGCCAGCCCGGCGCGAACAGATCAAGCACCACTGCCGGAACCTGTTTGCCTGCAATCCTCTGGTCAAGCTGCTGCAACACCATCCGGTTGGCCTGGCCTGTCTTTTGCCAGCCTTCGAGCGCAGCCTGCAATTTTGCGATTCTAATTGCCCGCTTTTTCATCAGCGGCAACAGGATTTTCTCCAGCTGCTGGCGCGCCTCTTCAAACACATTCGGATTCTTGTCGGCTTCGTTATGTATCCGCTCCACCCAGCGGTTGATATGCTTCAGGATCTGCTCATCATTGATTTTGCCGTCGTCCCCGGACACCAGAGACAGCCTGTCCACTGCATTGATGGTGCGGTGGGCGGCATGACGTGGATTATTCAGGTAAGTCGGGTCCATGACCGCGATCTTGAGCAGTGAATCCTCAAGTTTCCTGACCTGGGATTTGACTTCGGTCGGTACCGCCCTTTCGGTATTCATCGCCTCGATGAGCGCGCCGAACACATCGGCGGATACTCGAGCTTCTTCCTGTCGTGCAACCGGGATGCGGCCAGTGGTAATCAGCTCCTGAAAAGCCTGTACGGAAGATTCGGACAATCCGGGATGGAAAGGCATGCCCATCGCTGATCCAAAAGCGCCTGCCCCACCTCCTGTCGCCATACCTGTTGTTACGCCTGCTGCCCCTCCTGGTGCCGGCATTTCGCCAGATTGCGGGGCACCCAGTTCACTAGACTGCGCTGATAAAGTTGGTGACATCCCCTGCCCGGATGCAGCGGCGGGCTGGGTGGTGCCACTTGCCACCCGCGCTGCCTGGTTACGGCGGAACATGCCCATCAACGAACTGGCCATGCGTCCCAGGGACATTGGCGAACCCTGACCCGTTCCCGCGGAACCGGAAGGCATGCCCGGCATGATCGAATCCGGACCGGTGGCGGCCTGGCTTTCAAGAGCGGCCAGATCATCCAGTGTTTGAGACAGATCATCGACCCCACCACCTCCTGTGGCGACAGAGGTGCCAGCAGGTTTCTTGTCCACTTCCGGCAGAACATCCAGCAATGACTGATAGAGCGTCTTCAACGACACGGTAAGCGAATCCCGCAGGACGCCATAAACAACCTGCCTCGTCGCCGCTGACAGGGCGATATCGGCGAAGGCATGCTTTATTCCCTCGCCTATGACAGCAGGTCCGAATGGATTGGTTTTCGGCGTAATTGGAACGCCGTAGACCTTCTCCAATCGAGGCTCGATGTTCATCAATGCTTCGGCGAACAACTCTTCAAGCCGGTTGCTCTCGGCTGCCAGGCTGAGCCAGTCTTCAAATTCGTCTTTCTCGACAATGGAAAGTCCGCCGGTTTCGGGTTTCTCTTCCACAACCACCCCACCCAGGGACTCAAGCGCGCCAAATACACTGTTCAGGCACCGGTATTGTGCATCTCCGAGGGTGTGCTGAACCAACCGTGGCGCATCAAGAAATTCCTGATGTTCGGCAATGCTTTTTGCCGACAAGGATGCGCCTTCCAGCTTGGCACTGATGTGTTCGCCAAACCGCTTGAACGCATCATCAATGGCCTGCTTCAGATAGGCCTTGCAGGTGCTTTTAAGTTCGGCGATATCAACGCCACCATACAGCTTGATGGAGGCTTTCTGGCTGCGCATGGCAGCCGCCACTTTGTTCAGCGCGCGTGTCGCCTCGACGGGTGTTTCATCAAAAGCTATGCCCACGCCGGTGGCGGTACGCCTGACCAGCTTGGCACGTATTTCATGAGTTTGCGCACCCAGCGCGGCAGGCGTCGTAAACGTGACGCGCACATACTGGCCTTCCTGACCTTTGACCCAATCGCTGTCTTTCTCGGGGATGGCGAATTTCAGAAACAACCCGCCCAGGCAAAAATCCGCGATATCGCAAATGATCTCGCGTCCGGAGTCCATAACCATTCTCGCCGGCTGCGCGACTGTAAATCGCATCTGCCTGCGCTGTTCGGGTCCGGATTTTTGCGGCTCTATCGACATGGTTCACATTCCCATCGGGTACTGATTTAACGGATTACCCCTATATTACGGGCAGTCAGGGCAGAAATTAACCTCAAAACATCGGGATTTGTAAAAACCCGGATTGGCGCCAGGCTTCGTATACCGCCACGCTGACTGCATTTGACAGGTTCAAACTCCGGCTTTCTGCCTGCATGGGCAGTTTCAGCCGGTGATCCGCATCAAACGCTTCCAGAATATCGGCTGGCAGCCCCCTGCTTTCCGGCCCGAACAGCAGCGCATCTCCCGGTTTGAAGACGGCCTGGCTGTAAACCCGCGCTGCCCTGGTTGTAAAGGCATACCAGTTGGCCGCAGGCAAAGTCTCGCGCGCAGCGCTGAAATTTTCATGGACAACCACTTCCGCCAGTTCGTGATAATCCAGTCCGGACCGGCGTACCGATTTTTCATCCAGGCTGAACCCCAATGGTTTGATCAGGTGCAGACGGCTGCCGGTATTGGCTGCCAGCCGGATGATATTGCCGGTGTTGCCGGGAATTTCCGGCTCAAATAATACGATATGAAACATGCTGGTATTATCAGGCAAGTTGCCCTTAAGCTGTCCCATCAATGGTTCCTCATCTCACCACCGCACTCACCGGCCCGCTGCTCGAACTGGAGAAGCGAATCATCGACGCGCAACCGGCCATAGAATTCTGGTTCCGCCAGCAATGGCAAGAGCAGGCCGCGCCTTTTTACACTTCGGTCGACCTGCGCAATGCCGGTTTCAAGCTCGCGCCGGTCGACACCAATCTTTTTCCAGGCGGGTTCAACAATCTCAATCCCGATTTCATGGCCTTGTGCGTGCATGCCGCAATGGGGGCAGTAGAAAAAATCTGTTCGAACGCACAAAGGCTGTTGCTGATCCCCGAGAATCACACGCGCAATACTTTCTATCTGCAAAACGTGTCGGTGCTTGCCAGCATACTCAGGCAAACCGGGCTGGTTGTACGCATCGGCACCCTGATTCCGGAAGTTACCGAGCCAACCACACTTGAACTTCCCGGGGGCGGACGCATCACGCTGGAGCCGGTCATCCGCAATGGCGACCGTGTCGGCCTGAAGGACTTTGATCCCTGCGCGGTGCTGCTCAACAACGATTTGTCCGCAGGCGTGCCGGAGGTTCTGAAGGATATCGAGCAGACCATCATGCCGCCACTGCACGCTGGCTGGGCCACCCGCAGGAAATCGCGTCACTTCGCCGCTTACCAACATCTGGCCAGTGAATTCTCGAGGCTCATTGGCGTTGACCCCTGGTTTATCGACCCGCAGTTTGACCATTGCGGAAAAATCGATTTCCAGGCCCGTCAGGGTGAAGAGTGCCTGGCTTCCAAAACCAGCGACCTGCTGGACCGCATCCGTGAAAAATATCGCGAATACAGCATCCACCACGAGCCCTTTGTCATCGTCAAGGCTGACGCCGGCACCTATGGCATGGGCATCATGACAGTAAAAAGCCCGGATGATGTCAAAGACCTGAACCGCAAGGCGCGCAACAAGATGTCCGTCATCAAGGAAGGCCAGTCGGTGACCGAAGTACTGATTCAGGAAGGTGTTTATACGTTTGAAAGCATCAACGATGCAGTGGCCGAGCCGGTGGTGTACATGGTCGATCATTTTGTCGTCGGCGGCTTTTACCGTGTTCACACTGGCCGCGGCACAGACGAAAATCTCAATTCGCCCGGCATGCACTTCGTGCCGCTGGCGTTTGATTCCGCCTGCCAGTTGCCCGACCACCGGCTCAACCCTGATGCAACACCAAACCGTTTCTATGCCTATGGCGTCATCGCCCGGCTGGCCATGCTGGCAGCCAGCGTGGAACTGGACAATGCGTTAAACGAACAGAGCGAGGCCTCCTGAGATGGAAATGCTTTTTATCATCGACCTGCCCGGATCACTCAAGGAATACAAGGATTCGTCCATTGCCATGATGCGCGCCGCGCATGCGCGCGGGCATGCGGTCTGGATTTGCCAGATGCACGACCTGCACCTTTGGGAAGGCAGGGTAGTCGTGCTGGCGACCCAGGTGGACATTCAATCTGGTCCCGCCTGGCGTATCGAATCCGACTCACGCACCCGCCTGCTTGCGGATTTCTCGGCTGTGCTGATGCGCAAGGACCCGCCGGTTGACCAGGACTACCTGGCCACGACGCATCTGCTCAGTCTTACCGAAGAGCATGGCGCGAGAATTTTCAATCGGCCCTCTGCACTGCGCGACTACAACGAGAAGCTGACCATATTCCATTTCCCGCAGTTTGTCGCGCCGACTCTGGTCAGCGCCAGCAAGGATCTGATCAACGGATTTCTGGATGAACACGGCGACATCATCGTCAAGCCGCTGCATGCCATGGGCGGAGAAGGCGTCTTCCGCTTGCGTCCCGAGGACCCCAATCGCATCGCCATTCTGGACACCCTGACCCGGCATGGCGAACACGCCATCATGGCGCAGCGCTACCTGCCGGAAATCTCGGCGGGCGACAAGCGGATTATCCTGATCGATGGCGAGCCGGTTCCCCATGCGCTGGCACGCACCCCGGCACCGGGTGAAACCCGCGGCAATCTTGCAGCGGGCGGAACTGGACGCACCCAGCCGCTGACCGAACGCGATGAGGAAATCGCACGCACGGTCGGACGCGTCGTGCGTGAGGCCGGTATATTTCTGGCCGGGCTGGATGTCATTGGCGACTACCTGACCGAGGTCAACGTCACCAGCCCAACCGGATTCGTCGAAATTGCTGCGCAAAGCGGATTTGATGTGGCGGACAGTTTCATTGCAGCGCTGGAAAACTCGGTTGCATAGATTCAGTTTTCTTGTCTGGCTACCAGCACTGTTTGTTGTTTTCTTTGCTGGCTGCGCGCAAAAGGAATCCATCTTCCGCCAGGAGAGCTTTGTCTTTGGCACCCGTATCGAAATCAGCATCCAGGGCGAGGGCAAGATCAAAGCTGCAAAAGCCGCACAAAGTGTGCTGCAGCGTTTTGATGAATTGCACAGGAAGCTGCATGCGTGGCAGCCGTCCGATCTAGACAGACTCAATACGGCTTTTGCTTCCGGTTCCGGGAAGTCCCAGATCGACCCTGAGTTGGCACGGATACTGGAAGACGCAAAAGCGTTTTCTCTGCAAAGCGATGGACTGTTCAACCCCGCCATCGGCAATCTCATCCGGCTTTGGGGCTTTCATGACGATGGCCCGCCCACTGAGCTCCCAAGCAAAGCTGCCATTGATCAGATGGTTACTGCCGCCCCGTCGATGCAAAATCTTCATATCGAGAACAACCAGACATGGAGCGACAACCCTGCGGTGCGCATCGACCTGGGTGGCTATGCCAAAGGTCTTGCGCTGGACGAGGCTGTTTCAATTCTCAGACAACACGGTATCCGCAATGCGCTTGTCAATATTGGCGGCAATGTTATCGCGCTGGGCAAACCAGGTGATCGTCCCTGGAAAGTCGGCATCCAGCATCCAAGAAAGGCGGGAGTCATCGCTACGCTGGATCTGCATGATGGTGAGGCTATCGGCACTTCAGGCGATTATCAGCGTTATTTTGAAGCTGCCGGCAAGCGATATAGCCACTTGCTCGACCCGCGCACGGGCTGGCCCGCAAATGGCATGCAGTCCGTCACCATCCTGGTTTCGGGCGACAGCGCTGGTGTGAAATCGGATGTGCTGACCAAACCCTTGTTTGTTGGCAACACGAACATCCTCGAAATGATGCGCCGCTTTAATCTCAGTCAGGTCATGGCTGTGGATTCAAATGGAAGCGTGCTGGTTTCGACGGGCATGCTGAAGCGCCTGCAATGGCGCGAACCTGGGCAGGCCCATCACGTTTTTGGCCCGCAAGCTGTAAGATAAGATTTCAACTTCAAACAACTGCCTTTAAAAATGATTGGCATATTAATCGTTACGCATGGCCCATTGGGCGATGACCTGATCGATGCCCTCGCACACGTGCTTGGCTCGAAACCAAAATCCATCGAAGCGCTGGACGTTTCTTCGCGCGCGGAGCCTGGAGACATTCAGACCGCCATTACCCGGCGCATGCAGGCGCTTGATACGGGCAAGGGCGTGCTGGTGCTGACCGATATCTATGGTGCCACGCCAAGCAATTGTGTCTGCCGCGCACTAGCACCCGGCCATGCGGCGGGTGTCACGGGCGTCAACCTGCCCATGCTGCTGAAGGTAATGACCTATCGCAAGCTTCCGCTCGGACAACTGGCCGCCATGGCGGCTGCGGGCGGGCAGGAGGGCATTTCCATTATTTCCCAGGACATGTGCGATGCCGCAACAGGACATTGAAGTCATCAACAAGCTGGGCCTGCATGCACGGGCTTCGGCCAAGCTTACCCAGCTTGCCTCAAGCTTCGAAAGCGAGGTATTCCTCTCCCGGAATGGCCGCCGTGTCAATGCCAAGAGCATCATGGGTGTCATGATGCTGGCGGCTGCCAAGGGCGCGACAGTCACGCTGGAAACCAGCGGCCCGGATGAACATCAGGCGATTTCCGCCATCTCCGCATTGTTCGCCGACAAATTCGGGGAGGACGAGTGAACCAAGGCTTCAGCACATGAGCTTTACGCTGCACGGCATTGGGGCCTCCAGTGGCATCGCCATCGGACGGGCGCATCTTGCCTCGCCGTCGCGTGTTGAAGTAGCGCATTATTCCCTGCCCGAAAATAAGATCGATTCCGAGCTCAAGCGGTTCGATGATGCCGTCGAGCAAACCCGAACGGAATTGCGTACCGTGCGCTCACAGATTCCTGCCAGCGCGCCGGCCGAGTTGCCTGCATTCCTCGACATGCATCTGCTGATCCTCGATGACAACATGATCGACGAGGAACCCAAACGCCTGATCCGCGAACAGCGTTGCAATGCGGAATGGGCGCTTACGCAGCAGATGGAAGCGCTGGTCGCCCGCTTCGAGGAAATTGAAGACCCGTATCTGCGCTCGCGTCAGGAAGACGTCGTGCAAGTCGTGCAGCGCGTTATCAAGGTGCTGGTGGGACATCCCGGCCAGCTTCCGGCCGGGACGGACGGCGAGGAATGCGTGCTGGTCTCGCATGAGTTGACGCCGGCGGACATGATCCAGTTCAAGAGCACGCGCTTTGCCGCTTTCATCACTGATCTGGGCGGCGCCACCTCGCATACCGCCATCATGGCCAGAAGCCTGGGCATACCCTCGGTCATGGCGCTGCATCAGGCCAGAAGCCTGATTAAGGATCACGAATGGATCATCGTCGATGGCCGAGAAGGCGTTGTCATCGTCGACCCTGACGAAAAGATACTCGAAGAATATCGCCACCGTCAGGCGGCCTGGATCAAGGCCACCGAGAAACTCAAGAAACTCAAAACCAGCCGCGCCAAGACGCTCGATGGAACCAATGTCGAGTTGTTCGCAAATATTGAACTGCCACAGGACATGCCCGCCGTGCTGGAATCCGGTGCGCAGGGAATCGGCTTGTTCCGCAGCGAATTTCTTTTCCTTAACCGCGACGATCTGCCTACCGAGGATGAGCAGTTCGAAGCATACAAAATCGTGGCCGAGACCATGGAAGGAAAGCCCGTCACGGTCCGTACGCTGGACCTTGGTGCGGACAAGCAGGCGCCCTGGGGACATACGGTGGCCGACAACCCGGCACTGGGGCTGCGCGCCATAAGACTGTGCTTGGCCGAACCAAGGTTGTTTGAAACCCAGTTGCGCGCCATCCTGCGCGCTTCAGTATTCGGCAAGGTGCGCATCCTGATCCCCATGCTGGGCAATTTCGGGGAATTGAGAGCCACTCTGCAACTGATCGCGGCAACCAAGGAAAATTTGCGCGCGGAAGGAATAAGGTTTGATGAACGCATTCCGGTAGGCGGTATGATCGAAGTACCCGCCGCCGCGCTGCTCGCCGAGCAATTTGCCAAACAGCTGGATTTTCTTTCCATCGGCACCAACGACCTCATCCAGTACACGCTCGCCATCGATCGCGCGGATGATGCAGTCGCGCATCTCTATGATCCCCTTCACCCGGCCGTGTTAAGTCTCATCCAGCACACCATTCGCAGTGGCCAAAAGGCCGGCAAACCCGTTTCAGTCTGCGGCGAAATGGCAGGAGATTCGCAGCTGACGCGATTATTGCTTGGACTGGGGCTGCGGCATTTTTCCATGCAGCCCGCCAGCATTCTGGCTGTCAAACACCAGATTCTGGGCAGCATGATCGATGAGGTGACCGACCTTGCCATTCCGCTGCTCAAAAACACCGATGCAGAAAAGACCACCAGCCTGTTGAACAAGCTGAACGGAAAAACGTGAAATCGCCGGATTACTGGGCTGCCGCCTGCCGTGCGCTCTCGCGTGGCGACCCGGTCATGGCAAAGTTGATCCGCGCCCATCCCGGATCGTCCTTGAAGAGCCGAGGCAATGCATTCGAAACCCTGCTGCGTGCCATCGTCGGCCAGCAGATTTCCGTGAAAGCAGCCGATGCCGTGTGGGCAAGGGTTTGCGCCGCCACTCCCATCAAGCCAGAGATAATTTCGACTCTGTCCGTTGACGCCCTGCGCACCTGCGGCCTTTCGCGCATGAAAGCGGAATATGCCATCGATCTGGCGGCGCACTTCGCTGAAGGCCGTATCCGTCCGCGCCGCTGGGCCCGAATGGCGGATGAAGAAATCATCGCGGAACTGGTTGACGTTCGAGGAATTGGTCGCTGGACAGCCGAAATGTTTCTTATTTTCCACCTCTTGCGCCCCAATGTCTGGCCGGTGGATGATCTGGGCCTGCTGAAAGCCGTCAGCCTGCATTACGAAAATGGGGGGAAAGTCACCCCGAGCAGCGCGAAAGCACAGGGTGAGCGCTGGCAGCCCTGGCGCACGGTGGCAACCTGGTATCTGTGGCGCAGCCTGGACCCAATGGTCGTGGCATATTGACAGCGGTCCAGGTGCTCCCTCACCCGGCCATCACTTTCCGCCCTGATCAAATACGGACCGTTGAAACAGAATAAGCGCTTATTGCGGGTAAAATGCGCGGCTTGCTTCATTTCTCCGGGTTCTTCATGTGCTGATCAGCAATAACATCACCATGCAGTTTGGCGCGAAGCCGCTGTTCGAAAACGTGTCGGTCAAATTCGGCGATGGAAATCGATATGGCCTGATCGGTGCGAATGGCTGTGGAAAATCCACTTTCATGAAAATTCTCGCGGGCGTGCTGGAACCCACCGCGGGCAACATCAGCCTGGACAGGCACGAGCGCATGGCCTGGTTGCGGCAGGATCAATTTGCCTACGAAGACCAGCGCGTGCTGGATGTGGTGATGATGGGGCACGAGGACATGTGGCGCGCCAGCGCGGAAAAGAACGCGATTTACATGAACCCGGAGGCGAGCGAGGCAGACTATATGCGCGCCGCCGAGCTGGAAAGCCAGTTCGCGGAATATGACGGCTACACCGCCGAATCGCGCGCGGGCGAGCTGCTGCTTGGCGTGGGAATCGCCACGGCGCTTCACAACGGCCCGATGAGCGCGGTAGCGCCCGGCTGGAAACTGAGGGTGTTGCTGGCGCAGGCACTGTTTGCCAGTCCCGACATACTGCTGCTTGATGAACCCACCAACAACCTGGACATCAACACCATTCGCTGGCTGGAGGATGTACTGAACGCGCAGAACAGCACGATGATCATCATTTCGCATGATCGCCACTTTTTGAATCAGGTCTGCACCCACATGGCGGACATGGACTATGGCAAGCTCACCGTGTATCCCGGCAATTATGACGATTACATGGAAGCCTCGACGATGGCGCGAGCGCAGCAATCGCGCGACAACGCCAAGGCCAAGCAGCAGATTGCCGATTTGCAGGAATTCGTACGGCGTTTCTCAGCCAACGCTTCCAAGGCGCGGCAAGCCACCAGCCGCGCACGTCAGATCGAAAAAATCAAGGTAGAGGACATCAAGCCATCCAGCCGCCAGTATCCCTTCATTCGCTTTGAGTACGACGAGCGCGAGAAACTGCACCGGCAGGCGCTGGAGGTGGAGCACTTAAGCCATGGCTATGACCAGCCCCTTTTCAAGGATTTTTCCATGCGCGTGGAAGCAGGCGAGCGCGTTGCCATCATCGGCGAAAACGGCATCGGCAAAACTACGTTTCTGCGTTGCCTGGCTGGCGATTTGACACCACAGCATGGCAAGATCAAATGGGCAGAGAAAGCGACGCCGGGCTATTTCGCGCAGGACCATGCCGCCGATTTTGCCAGGGATCAAACCTTGTTCGACTGGATGCAGCAATGGGGTCGACCCAGCGACGACGACCAGGTGATGCGTGGCACGTTGGGTCGTCTTCTGTTTTCCGGTGATGAAATCAGCAAATCGGTAAAAGTATTGTCCGGCGGCGAGCAAGGCCGCATGCTGTTCGGCAAGCTGATGCTGGGCCGACACAATGTGCTGCTGATGGATGAACCCACCAATCACATGGACATGGAGTCCATCGAGTCACTCAACAACGCGCTGGAGAAATACAAGGGCACATTGTTTTTCGTCAGCCACGATCGCGAGTTCGTCAGTTCGCTGGCAACACGCATTCTGGAAATTCGCGCCGAGGGCATTGTCGATTTCCACGGCAATTACGAAGACTATCTCGCCAGTCAGGATAAATAATGCCGCAAGAAGACAAAACCAGAATCACGATGCCATTTGAACTGCGCAGCGAGCATGTTGCACTCTGTGACCTGCTCAAGCTGACCGGCATCGCTGACAGCGGCGGACAGGGAAAGCTGCTGATTGCCAACGGCGAAGTGATGGTTGACGGCCTGCCCGAGGCCCGCAAGACCGCGAAAATTCGTGCTCAACAAACGGTCGAATGTCAGGGACATAAAATCCTCGTGATCGCCGCTGTCACCCAGAAATAGCTATTGGCGGACCGCCAAGCAGCAATTAAACCCCGCTGTCTGAAACAGGCGGCGGGGTTTTTAATTGGGACAGTCTTAGCGGTTAATCAGGAAGTCAGCAATTTCTGCAGCTCACCCTTCTGGTACATCTCGGTCATGATGTCGGACCCGCCAACAAACTGGCCATTGATATACAACTGTGGAATGGTCGGCCAGTTGGAAAACTCCTTGATGCCCTGGCGGATTTCGGGATCGGCCAGCACGTTGACCGCCAGAAAATTGCCTACTCCGCAGGCTTTGAGAATACCGGCCGCGTTAGCCGAGAAACCGCATTGGGGAAATTGCGGCGTGCCTTTCATGTAAAGCACGACCTTGTTGTTGGTAACCTGCTCACGGATTGTTTCTTGTGCGCTCATGGCATTGCTCCTGAATATCTTGAGTAATTTACTCAGGTATTATAAGGCTTCACTAATATTCGTCAAGTCGGGGCTTCCTTGCGCGAGATCAATGCCTTGTGCAGTAAATGCCGAGCCAGCATGAGCGGAGGCATACGCAGCCAGTGCGCGCGAATGTAGGCGGCAAACCGTGCCAGTCTGGAGAAACTATCGCGGTAACTGTCATGCTCGGGTCCCAAGGCGCGATGAAACATGGCATCCATCATGTACGGCAACGATGGCGCAGCTTTGTTAAGGGCTACGTCAACTGCTATAGGTACCGGTGTTTTGAAAAAGTACCGGGCGTAACGAAGTGCATAAAATAGCGGACGCTCTAGCTCAAGCTCAGCAGCACGCTTCGGTAACTCCGTCCAGAAATTTCGGTCAGCTCCGAAATATCGGAGCAGCAAATCCATGTCGGACAAATCCCTAAGCCCGTGCGGCAGTTCGCCATCATGAAATAAATGGCAGGCGGCATGCAGCACCATGTCGACTGGCTGCAACACAAAAAGCCCTGGCACGCTATCTATAGGTACAGCGGCAGCCCGCAACTTTAGCGGATCAGGATGATAGCGGGCGGTACGCGGCAAAATGGCGTGGTGCATGTCCACTACGCTGCCACGCCTGATATGCTGCATGGGTGGAATCTCGTGCATCCATAGTCGATAGTAGCGTTCGTCGTAAGCGTCTTCCGCCTGTGCATGCCAGCCCGCCAGCATCAGCGCCGCTTCGGCCTGATTGATTTTTTCAAGCGGCACCAGGATATCTACGTCGCTGAAAAGGCGCCCACGCGCGGCTGGCATGCCTGCCATCACGTAAGCGGCACCTTTCAGCAAAATGACGGGCGCTTCCAACCCCATAAGCGCATCCCTGATCTGGCTGACCTCCCATCTCACCGCGATCTTCTGGCGTTCAGCCAAAACGTGATCGGCCTCAAGGTGCCAGCGTACCTGCCGGGGCACACTTGCTTCCCACTTCGAGCCTTTGAGGGTTTCCGCCAGGCGGGCGAGCAGGCCGGTGCGCCGGGCCTGCCGGACCAGCACATCCCAGTCAGCCAGATTCAAATCTGAAACTAGCGCAGGATTACTCAACACCTCACTGATCAGCGGCAGCTTCATTTAATGCTTTTCTTGCCTTCAGCAAGCGCGTCAAACATCCGGATGGCATCCGGTAGCGCGTGATAAGTGAAATCGTAGCAGTCGCACTGCCGGATCAATTCCGTTCCCGCATCAAATGCACGTTCCCCCAACTGGCTGTAATTGAAAGCGTTCTGTGCCAGGTAAATAAAAGTCTGCGCCTGAGATCTTGGCGTGAGCGCCGCTTCAACTTCAGCCTGCCATTTTGGAAAAATCACCCAGCCGGGTTTGACCGGTTCTTGCTGGCGGTGGACGCTATCATCTGGCGGCCGAAGGTGAGTGACAGTGCCCTTGGCAGTATCGTGTGAAGGCCTATTAAGAAAGGCATCCCTCGAAAAATCCTGAATGATTTTTATGGACTGGTTCTTGAGGCTGATGGGACGCGGCAGTGGGTGAATCAATCCGGTTGCCGGATCAATCAGTGTCAACTCATCGGATAGCAAACGCCATCCTGACAAAACCAGTCCTGCGCAAAGCGTGCTTTTACCAGAACCGGGCGGGGCAGGAAGAATCACCGCAAACCCGTTTTTCTCGACTACCGCGGCATGAATGATGAGAAAGTGATGCGCATGGGAAGACACACACCAGTTCATCCCCCATTCCAGCATGGGAAACGCCTGATCCGCCGGCAAGGGCTGAAATGGCCGAAACCCGTCATAGATGAAATTAGCCTTCGGCGCGATCCACCGGCGCAATCCACACGGGCGTTTTACACTGACATAAAAATCCTGGAATTCCAAATCCGACAATACAAACTGGCCATAGAGCTGAGCCAACCCTTCCGCGACATAAGGGATATCTGATCGGATTCGCACTGTGAATGGACCAGTCATCAAGCTCAGGCCATTACGCGATAGCCTGGACATTACATCCGCCCGCGTCAGATCAGACAGCTTCAAACTGCCAGGCCCCAGTCGCGTAACTGCGCATCAATGGCGTTCAGAGACTCTTCCAGGCCCGACTCGCCCACCCCTTCGATTTGCGAAGAGATATCCACCCTCGACATGCCTTGGAGCCTCGCATATGCCAATGGACTGAGATAGTGAGTATCACCAGAAAGACAATCAAACAGCACAGCTTCGTCTTCGAACACGGCAACACGAAAACGCGAATCTTCGGGTTTCAAAGGTGATTTCAACATTGAGAAAATCAATTTCTTAGGAACTGCCAGGCAGAAGCATAGCAAGGAACGTGACAGAAACGCCTAAAATAAAAAACCCGCACGAAGCGGGTTTCTATTTAACTGATATACGCAATTATTCCTGGCATTCAGCCTTGCAGTGATTGACAGTATTTAACAATATCTGCCGCATACCAGTTAACACCTGCCATTGGATGATAAACACCAGTGTTGGTAAACTCATTCCACATGGTCATCAGCTTAGTTTCCGAACAAACCGAACTGGGAATATAGCCATACTTGATATTCAACCAGGTCGCGGCACATTCTCGACCGACCGGGTCAGGCTTGGCGGTTGCATTGGCCCAGAACTGGCCCATCATGACTTCCTTGCACGTCGGTCCATTTGGTCCGTAATAACTGGTTTTAGTACCGTAGTTACAGTGGCTGCCACGTTTGAGTTTATCGTGATAACAGACTTTTAATTCCGGGCATTCCCAGTCTGATTTTTGACACCAAACACTTGGAGGCTTCCCGTGACAGTAATCAGGGGTGCCATGGTGACTGGCGAAACCCAAGCTATGAAAACCTGATTGCGACTTGCATATCTTCCCGCCCGTTGCCAATACTGGCTGGCTGGCAAGTGTAAAAATTGCCGACACACCCAGTCCTGCACCCGTGAACTTGCGGCGGGAATGATCAACACTGTCTTGCCCACTCGACTCCGGATTGACTCTCAGGTTTTCCGGATACTCCAAATTTTGTTCTTGATTTTCCATGGTTATGCTCTGCTTGTTTCCATTGGATAGAATTCAGCTTACAGGGTAGCAAATTTCAAGCCAGAACCTGATACCACTACACAACTACTTGGTTCTATGGAGTTTTGCCAAGTGCAGGGCCGTTGATTTAGCACATCCTGTAAGTTATTCCGACATTTTTGCCCCGGTTACTCTATCTATTCCAGCCAAGTCGCGCCTAGTTACAGGTTCGGAAAAGCCGACTTTAATCAATAAATCCCTGACTGCCTCAGCCTGATTGTAACCATGTTCCAGCAAGTGTAGCCCTTTAGAGCGCAGATGGGATTTGGCCTGAACCACGATTTCCCTTATATCCGCCAGCCCCATGTCCTCGGAAACCAGAGCACCGGCAGGTTCATGCCGTACATCCCCTTCAAGCAAATGCGGATCGCCTGGAGCAATATAAGGCGGATTCGCGACAATGATGTCGAATTGCCTGTCACCGAGCGCTGAAAACCAGCGGCTCTGGACAAATTCGACATGAACTCCGTTTTTTGCTGCATTCCGGCGGGCGATTTCAAGGGCTGAATCGGATTCTTCCACCGCCGTGACTTGAGCTGCAGGACACTCCAGCACCAGCGTGATGGCAATGCACCCACTGCCAGTACCCAAATCAAGAATTTTGGGAGATTCCATGACACGGCATTGGCTCAAGGCAAGATCGACCAACAACTCAGTCTCGGGACGTGGAATCAGCACGTCAGGTGTTACGTTGAAAGTACGGCCGTAAAACTCCTTTTCCCCAAGAACATAGGCGATGGGCTCGCCTGCCAGCCGCCTGCCCAGCAGTTCCTCATAACGCGCGATGGGTTCGGCTTGCAGGGAGTCGCGCTCATGGGCAATCAGCCAGGTACGATCCACACTTAGCACTTGACCGAGCAATATCCGGATTTCCAGACGGGCCGCTGTCGCATCCAGAGCCAACGTCCGCATCAACTCCGGCGCATCACGCTGGAGAAGCTCTTGGGGGGAGTTCAAGCTTCGCCCAACTCGGCCAGTTGCTCGGCCTGATACTCGGACGCCAGTGCATCCAGCAATTCGTCCAGTTCGCCCTGCATGATGAAGTCGATCTTGTAGAGGGTGAGATTAATGCGGTGATCCGTCACTCTGCCCTGCGGAAAATTGTAGGTGCGGATACGCTCGGAGCGATCGCCGCTGCCGATGAGCGATTTCCGTGTGCTGGCGATGCCGGCCTGTTGTTCCCGGAGTTGCCCATCCTTGATACGCGCAGCTAGCACCGCCATGGCCTGGGCCTTGTTGCGATGCTGCGATCGGTCGTCCTGGCACTCCACCACGATGCCAGTGGGTAAATGTGTAATGCGCACGGCGGAATCGGTCTTGTTGATATGCTGCCCGCCCGCGCCGCTGGCACGGAAGGTGTCGATTCTTATATCGGCCGGATTGATTTCCACATCGCCAATTTCGTCCGCCTCCGGCAGCACGGCCACCGTACACGCTGAGGTATGGATGCGTCCCTGAGTTTCCGTGGCAGGCACACGCTGCACGCGATGCCCCCCCGACTCGAACTTGAGCCGCGAATAAGCGCCTTCGCCAACGATGCGCGAAATAATCTCGCGATATCCGCCCAATTCGGATTCATTAGCGGAGATGACCTCGACCTTCCAGCCCTGACGTTCGGCGTAGCGCGCGTACATGCGAAACAGGTCGCCCGCGAACAGGGCCGATTCGTCGCCACCGGTGCCCGCACGGATCTCCAGAAAAATATTCCGGTCATCGTTGGGATCCTTTGGCAACAACGCCTTTTGCAGATCTGCTTCCAGATGCGTCATTTTCACGCGGGAGTCGTCGATTTCGGCCTGGGCGAAAGCCTTCAGGTCCGGATCGGACAGAAGCGTTTGCGCCGTTGCCGCATCGGCTTCCGCCTTTCTGTAAGCCTGAAACAACGCGACGACAGGTGTCAGTTCCGCATGTTCTCGAGATAGCTTTCTGTATTTATCAAGGTCATTCGTTGAATCCTCGCGCGCGAGGAGCTGGCCGATTTCCTCCAGCCGCTCGGCAAGCTGGGACAGTTTTGCGGTAAGTGTTGCTTTCATGAAAACTCAATCAAGGATAAGAAACCCGGGCCAGGCCAGGTTCTATTCCTTGGGAAGGCCGTAGATGCGATTGATCAGCCGTGCCAGGGACTCGCGTTCTTCATCGGAAACGTGATGCAGCGCATGGGTGGGGGCATGCAGCAGCTTGTTGGTCAGCGCGCGGGAAATCTGGTCGAGCACTTCTTCTGGACTGACTCCTCTTTCCAGCAGTTTTCGGGCGTGATCGAGCTCGTGGCGCCGATGACGCTCGGCATGATCGCGCAGGCTGCGGATCGTCGGCACGAATTCACGTGCGCCCATCCAGTGCAGAAAATCCTGCACGCTGGTTTCGATGATAGCTTCTGCCTGGATCACCTGGCCCTGGCGCTGGTCCTGGCCTTCGCGCACTACCGATCCCAGGTCATCCACACTATATAGAAACACGTCATCGAGTTCGCCCACTTCTTCTTCCACGTCCCTTGGCACAGCCAGATCGACCATGAACATGGGTTTGTGACGGCGGGTTTTAAGCGCGCGCTCGACCAGTCCCTTGCCCAGAATCGGAAGTGGGCTCGCGGTCGACGTAATGACAATATCGTAAAGCGCCAGATGCTCTGGCAAATCGTTGAGTGCGATCACGCCGGCATTGAAGCGTTCTGCTAGCGGCCGCGCACGCTCGGCCGTGCGATTGGCCACGAGTATGCGCTGGGGATGCCGCGCGGCGAAATGCGCCATGCACAACTCAATCATTTCGCCTGCGCCGATGAACAACACCTTCTGTTCGCTGACGCTGGGAAAGATTCGCTCTGCCAGACGTACTGCGGCTGCCGCCATGGAAACCGAGGAGGCGCCGATATCCGTTGCGGTTCGGACTTCCTTGGCGACGGAAAATGTGCGCTGAAACAGCTTGTGCAGTAGAAGGCCGAGTGTTCCGGCTTTTTCCGCCGTTTTTACGGCGTTCTTGATCTGGCCAAGAATTTGCGTCTCGCCCAGCACCATCGAATCCAGCCCCGAGGCCACCCGGAATGCGTGGCGGGCAGCCTCACCCTGGGGTAGTCGGTATAAATAGGGCTCCACTTCGGATTGAGGCAGCTTGTGAAACCCGGAGAGCCACGCGACAGGCGCCTCCGGATCGGTTGTATGGCAATACACTTCGGTGCGGTTGCACGTCGACAATATGGCCGCCTCCCGAATGGGCGGGCAGGCAACCAGATCACGCAGAGCGTCATCCATGCGCTCTGCGGCAAACGCCACCTGCTCCCGGATGGATACCGGGGCAGTATGGTGGTTGATGCCGAACGCAAAAAGCTGCATGGAGTGATTTGCCTGAATATTTGGGCGTTTATTCTAGCGTATAGATCATTTCGCCGGATTTGTAGCTGAAGCCGGGGCGGGTGTAACAGGAGGCGCCAGTGACGATGGCTGATTAGCCGAAACCGGCGGGTTCAGCACGGGATCGAGGTTTTCGGGGAACCCCCCGGACGGCGGCTCATCCTTTTTGATGGGGTGAGCTTCGTGTGTTGTCCCTTCTCTGGCTTCTGCCTCTGATTTTCTCAACACCTGCTGCGGTTCAACCGCGAGCGGCTCTGCCTTGGGTGCTTCGGGAACTGGTTTGGGGACAACTTTCAGCGTTTCTGCAAACAGGACTGGCTGCAATTTTGGCAGCAGGTTCTTGAGGATTTGCGCGGTCAGGGAACTCGTAAACTGGTATTTCTCCGCCTCCTGGCCAGGCACCAGCGCGGTAAACGTTCCGAAATGCCGGTCTCCCAGGTAAAAAACAAAGGTGGCCGTGCGGTTGACCACACGTGACTCGAGCAATTGGCCGCCCGGGCCAAACCGCTCATAACGGTGGTCTCCCGTCCCGGTCTTGCCACCAATCGGAATGGGGTTGCCGCTGCCATCCTTCAGCGCGCCGTGCAGGCGGGCGGCCGTACCTTCACTGACTACCAGGCCCAAGGCCTTTTTAAGCGTCTGTGCAACCTCTTTCGGGAATAAGGCTTCTGGTTGAGGCGCGCGCCTACGGAAATGAGTTTCATAAGGCGTGTTCGCAGCGAATTTAAGACTTCTGAGATTAACCGCCGGCAACCTCACGCCATCGTTGACGATAATCCCCATCAACTCCGCCAGCGCGGCTGGCCGGTCGCCCGAGCTGCCAATCGCGGTCGCATAGGAAGGCGTCAGCGTGTCGAATGGATAACCGAGTCGCCGCCAGTCTTTCAGCAACGCCTCGAATGCCTCCACTTCCAGCAGACTCTGTATGCGGATGTCCTGCGCGTTTTTGCGGCTGGTTTTGAACAACCAGTCGTAAACCTGCACGCGCTCTTTCGCGCTTGCCGCGAAAATTTCCTCATAGCTTGCGCCTGGGTGGCCGCGCAAGTACGACACCAGCCAGATTTCCAGCGGATGAATTTGAGTGACATAGCCGCGATCTGCAAGGTTGTATGCAGCCGGATCGTGCTGCTCGTACATCCTTATCAGCGCATCCTGGCTCATGCCTGCCGTTGCGGGAATGCGTGCGCGCAGGGCAGACAGATACGCCGCGAACTCCGCACGCGGCTCAAGATAACGATATAGCGAAGTGAATCGGCGCGGATTCTGGCTGGCACGTTGATACAAATCCTCCGCCATGGCAGCTGCATCCTGCTTGCCATGTCGCTGATGGAAGCGTCGCAGGAACACGCCGGCCTCCTGGTCGACAAACCGCAACAGATAGGACTGACGCACTGGATTGGCTGCATCATCCAGTACCTTGGCGGCCGCCCCTGGCGATCGCTCGATGTAGTGCTGGGAAATATCGCGCATGATTCGGATGAATACCAGGTTCACCGAATTGCGCGTGGCTTCCCACACATCCATGATCCTGCCATTGTCATCCTTGTTGAAATTTGCAAAGACATGCTCACCCCCGCCTGTATAGAAAACCTGCGGCGCAGCCGAATAACGCCGTGCCATGGCGGCTTCCAGCATTGGGCGCAGGCTTCTGTCAGCCGAGGTTAGCAAATAGCCGGCCGCCCATTGCGCCAGCGCATCGCGTCTGGGTTGTGCCTCGATTTTCAGCCTGGCGGGATCGAGCTTGACATAGTCGGCATGCAGGCGGGCAATGATTTCGAGATAAGTCACCAGCGTCCGCAGCTTGGCCGTGGAACCCAAGTCGAGTTTTGTCTGTTGATTGATGTCAAAAGGCTGGTTGAGATTATCCGCCTGGACACGCAGCAGCATCCCCTGGGGGCTTTTTTCGTAAAGCGTGAAGCTGTAGATGACTTTGCCGAGGTCTGTGGAGGGGCCCATCAAATACTTGCCATACAAGCCAATCGCACTGGCCTTTGCGGGATCAGTCAAGCCGAGCAGGAAAGCCGTGACCTGCTCCTGCGCTTCCTTGTTGAGCGTGCTTTCCGCCACCAGATCAAGCCGGTCAAGATCGTACAATCTCTGTTCGCCCAACAGGCCTGCAAGCCGTGTACGCAGACTGTTGGTGGCCTTCTGCATGGCAAATTGCGGCAGCGGCGGATCAATACGCTGTTTTGGGCTACGCAAGGGCACTTTCAACGCGGCATCGCGGGTCGCGGGAGAAATCAGCCCCGCGTCCACCAACAGGTCAAGATGGACGTTGGTGTAACGTTCCAGCGCAGCGCGGTTTTTGGATAAATAGTAGGAAGGCTTGCGTTCGGATACCAGCAGGCTGAGCGCATGCTTCAACGCGCGAACGCCTTCCATGTCGGTTGGCGACTTTTCCAGCCGCCACAATGCCGCATTGGCTTCCTTGAAATCCAGCCCATACCAAGCCCACAGGCCATCGCCCACGCCATTGACTTCGCCAAAGCCCGGCGCCGCTGAAAGCGGTACCGTGTTCAGATAATCCCTGACGATGCGTTTGCGTGTCGGCAGAGTATTCTCGCCATCCAGGTAAGCGCGCAAGCTTGCCGAGCCCATCTGCCTGAGTTTGTCCGTCATCGACAATGTGATGCCGTCTGGTGAATGCCTGTACTTTTCGATCTGGGTCGGCAGCGTGCTGCCGCCCGGCACGTTATGCGCCGGGTTGATCAGCGAATAAAACTTGTCGAGCACCGCCTGCGCCAGCCTGTCCCACTCCACAGCAGGATTCTTGCTGGGAAATTTCTCTGTCAGCAGCTCGCGGTTCTCAATGAATAACAGCGCATTACGCAGCACCGGGGGCGCGTCATCGAAATCGGCATAGACACGCGCTGGAAAACGCTTGAGATGAAGCGCCCTGCCCTTCTCGTCCAGCAGGGTCAAGCCACCCTGGTTCTTTTCACGGTATGGCAGGTTCAGCCCCAGATCGTCCGCGCGTTCCATCTGAATGCTGATTTTGGCCTGACGTTCAATATCCCAATTGGACCTGGCCAGGTTTTCGGTGTAGACCGGCAGCTTGCTGTATCCCAAGCGCAGGTCGTAAGGCCCGGGTTCCGGGAAGCGGATGCGTTTGGATGGTCCGGTTTGTAATTGCCAGGTCATTTTCTGGGCGGTTTTTGCCAGATATTTGGCCTGCATGTCAGAAGAGAACAACTCCCAGACAAGCAGGCCCAGTATCAGGAGAAGAATGACAAGCAGCAGCAGACCCAGCGTGAGGCCGCGGCGAATCGTCCGGATCAGGTCCAATCTTTTGCTGCCAGAAAATCGCTATATAGCCGCGCTTCAGGCGAGCCGGCTTCGGGTTTCCAGTCATAGCGCCATTTCACGATGGGCGGCATGGACATGAGAATGGATTCCGTACGGCCGCCGGACTGAAGACCAAACAGGGTTCCACGGTCGAAGACCAGATTGAACTCGACATAGCGGCCGCGCCGGTAAGCCTGAAAGTCGCGTTCGCGCTCGCCAAAATTCATATCCTTTCTGCGCTCGAAAATCGGCACGTAGGCAGGCAGGAAATGATCACCAACCGATTGCATGAGGTTGAAGCAGGTATCGAAATCCGGCGTGTTCAGGTCATCAAAGAAAATGCCGCCGACGCCGCGTGGTTCGTTGCGATGCTTGAGGAAAAAATAGTCATCGCACCATTTCTTGAAGCGGGGATGCCATTCAGCGCCAAACGGCGTCAGCGCCTGTTTGCAAGTGGCGTGAAAATGCACGGCGTCTTCCTCGAAGCCGTAATACGGGGTGAGGTCCATGCCGCCACCAAACCACCAGACCGGCTCCTCGCCTTCCTTCTCGGCGATAAAGCAGCGCACATTCATGTGCACGGTCGGTACATAGGGATTGCGCGGATGAAAGACCAGGGAAACGCCCATCGCTTCCCAGCGCCGCCCGGCGAGTTCCGGCCGGTGCGCGGTGGCGGAAGGCGGCAGTTTTTCGCCCATGACATGAGAAAAATTGGCGCCCGCGCGCTCTAGGAAATTGCCCTCTTCCACCAGCCGTGATATGCCACCCCCACCTTCTGGTCGATCCCACGCATCGCGACGGAATGGCTTGCCATCGAGTGTTTCCATTCGTGAAACAATGGTTTCCTGAAGATTCAGGAAATAGTTTTTGATGGTTTCCTTGGGAATGTTCATGGTCTCAGTATGCTTCCGCTGGCGAAATCAATCAAAGTGGAGGGCCGCTTGCGATGACCAATTTTACCGGGCAATACCATTACCCGCCTGCCGAAAATTGCCTTGCATTGCTCGGCAGTTGTTGCAGGAGGTTCCCCGCTTGAGTTGGCGCTCGTGGAAACCAGCGCCATGCCAGCCTGTCTGCATAATTCAGCGGCGCCACGATGGGCGGTAATGCGCACGGCGATGGTTTCGTGATCACCCGTCAGCCAGGGCGGGCAGGATTTCGCAACGGGCAGCACCCAGGTAACCGGGCCGGGCCACAAGCCTTTTCCCCAAGCCGCCTCGATTGACGACCTGGTCGCGTAAGGCCGCAACTGATGACGATTGGCTGCGATGAGAATCAAACCCTTGCTGGCGCTTCGGCCCTTGAGCTTCAGAATTTTTTCTACTGCCCGGCGATTCATGGGATCACCCCCCAGACCGTAGCAGGATTCAGTCGGGTAGGCGATCACGCCACCCTGCCTGAGCCACGCACGCAGCGCTTTACCTTTCACTTTTTACGGTCAATGGCGCGATACCCAATATCCTTCCGGTATTGCATGCCATCGAAGCGTATTTGTGCAACGGCTTCATATGCGCGTTTCTGGGCCATTTTGACGCTATCGCCCAGTGCCGTCACCGCCAAAACACGACCGCCATTGGTCACGATGTTGCCATCCTGCTCCCGAGTGCCCGCATGAAAAACATGCAAGTCGTCCGAGTTCTTGAGCGAAAAATGAATGACATCACCTTTTCTCGGATCATCCGGATACCCTGCGGCGGCCATCACCACAGCTAGTGCCGTCCGGCGATCCCATTCCGCCTCGGCAAGATTCAGCTTGCCGTCTATGGCCTGCTCCACCAGGTTAACGAGATCGGATTTCAGACGCATCATGATGGGCTGGGTTTCCGGGTCGCCCATCCGGCAATTGAACTCGAGCACCTTGATTTCACCTGCCGGGCTGATCATGACACCCGCGTACAAAAATCCCGTATATGGCGTGCCTTCCCTGGCCATGCCCGTCACGACCGGCTGGATGACCTCGCGGAGAATTTTTGCATGCATTTCTGGCGTAACGACCGGCGCAGGCGAATACGCACCCATGCCACCCGTGTTGGGTCCCGCATCGCCATCCAGCAGACGTTTGTGGTCCTGGCTGGAAGCCAGCGCCAGAATATGCTCGCCATCCACCATCACGATAAAACTGGCTTCCTCACCCGTGAGGCATTCTTCGATCACCACGCGCGCGCCCGCGCTGCCCAGCTTGTTGCCTGCTAGCATGTCATCGATCGCGGCATGCGCCTCATCAGCGGTTTGCGCCACCACCACGCCCTTGCCCGCCGCCAGGCCGTCGGCCTTGACAACGATCGGCGCGCCCTGCGCGTTGACATAGTCATGCGCGGCCGTTACGTCGGTAAACGTCCGGTATTTGGCCGTCGGGATACTGTGGCGAATCATGAAGGCCTTGGCGAAATCCTTGGATGACTCGAGTTGGGCAGCCGCCTTGGCCGGACCAAAAATTTTCAGTCCGGCGGCGCGGAAAGCATCCACCACACCCTCGGCCAACGGAGCCTCCGGACCAACCACTGTCAGGCCGATTGGCTCCCTGCGGGCAAACTCGACCAGCGAGGGAATAGCGGTCAGCGGCACGTTCGTCACCCCGTCTTCAGTTGCTGTACCGCCGTTGCCCGGCGCGACGTAAACCATGGAAACCCGAGGCGACTGCGCAAGCCGCCAAGCCAGGGCATGTTCGCGTCCGCCGGAACCGATGACAAGTAGTTTCATGACTTTAGTCGAGAGTAGTTAGTCGAGAGCCGAGAGTGATGAATGGCAGATCGGCATTTCTCTCGACTCTCCACTCTCTACTCTCTGCTGCATGTCAGTGCCGGAAATGCCGCATGCCGGTGAACACCATCGCCATGCCGTGCTCGTCGGCGGCGGCAATGACTTCCTCGTCACGCATCGAGCCGCCGGGCTGGATGACGGCCTTGATGCCGGCCTGGGCAGCGTTGTCGATGCCGTCGCGGAACGGGAAGAAGGCGTCCGATGCCATCACCGAGCCGGGCACCACAAGGCCAGCGTGCTCGGCCTTGATGGCGGCGATGCGGGCGGAGTTGACGCGGCTCATCTGGCCGGCGCCGACGCCGATGGTCATGTTGTCCCTGGCGTAGACGATGGCGTTCGACTTGACGTACTTGGCGACGCGCCAGGCGAACAGCAGGTCGCGCATTTCAGCTTCGGTTGGGGCGCGCTTGGTCACGACCTTGATTTCGTTGGTGAGCGCGAGGTCGGCTTCCTGCACCAGCAGGCCGCCATTCACCCGTTTGAAGTCCAGACGCTTGCCCGGCTCGGCGGGCCACTGGCCGCATTCCAGCACGCGCACGTTCTTCTTGGCGGCGGCGATTTCCACTGCAGCGGCGCTGACCTTGGGGGCGATGATGACTTCGACGAACTGGCGCTCGACGATGGTCTTCATGGTCTCGGCATCGAGTTCGCCGTTGCAGGCGATGATGCCGCCGAAGGCAGACTCGGGGTCGGTCTGGTAGGCGCGGTCGTAGGCCTCCAGCAGGTTGGCGCCGTAGGCCACGCCGCAGGGGTTGGCGTGCTTGACGATGACGCAGGCGGGCGCAGCGTCGAACTGCTTCACGCATTCGAGCGCGGCGTCGGCATCGCCAATGTTGTTGTAGCTGAGTTCCTTGCCCTGCAGTTGCCTGGCGGTGGCGATGGACGCTTCCTTGGCGCCGGCTTCGACATAGAAGGCGGCGTTCTGGTGCGGGTTCTCGCCGTAGCGCATGGCTTGGGCCTTCTGGAATTGCAGGTTGATGGTGCGCGGGAATTCGGACTCCTCGACCAGCTTGCCGAAGTGGTTGGCGATGGCGCCGTCGTAGGCGGCGGTGTGCTCGAAGGCCTTGATGGCCAGGGAGAAGCGGGTCTTGTCGGTAACGGCACCGCCGTTGGCCTTCATCTCTTCGACAACCTTCGCGTAGTCGGCCGGGTCGGTGACGATGGTGACGAAGGCGTGGTTCTTGGCCGAGGAACGGACCATGGCCGGGCCGCCGATGTCGATGTTCTCGATGGCGTCCTCCAGGGTGCAGCCGGGCTTGGACACGGTCTGCACGAAGGGGTACAGGTTCACGCACACCAGATCGATATTGCCGATGCCGTGCTGCTGCATGGTGGTCACGTGTTCGGGCAGGTCACGCCGGCCGAGGATGCCGCCGTGCACCTTCGGATGTAGCGTCTTCACGCGGCCGTCGAGCATTTCCGGGAAGCCGGTGTAATCGGAAATCTCTTTTACCTTCAGGCCATTTTCAGCCAGCAGTTTGGCGGTGCCGCCCGTGGAAATGATTTCAACACCCTGAGAAGCCAGGGCGCGGGCGAATTCCAGAATGCCGGACTTGTCCGACACGCTGATCAAGGCGCGTTCGATTTTCATGTTTGCGTGAATTTAAAAGTTAATCCGACAGGCCGTGCAATTTGAGCTTTTTTCGCAGGGTATTACGGTTGATGCCCAGCATCTCCGACGCGCGAGTCTGGTTGCCCTCAGCGCGATCCATGATGTACATCAGCAGGGGTTTTTCCAAAGCCTGCACAGCCATTTCATACACGCCAGACGGATCCTCTCCATCCAGGTCCTTGAAATAACGGTTCAATGACTTGCGCACGCATGCAGCAAGCTCGGTTTCTTCGATCAACATCCTCTCCCTACGCTGCCAATGCTTGAGGCAGCGTCTCTTTCTCGTACTGCAAGTAATTGCTTGCACGCGCCGCCTGGGCGAAAAATTCGTCCACCGCACGCAATTGTTCTCTCACGGATTCAAGCTGGTTCATGCGATGCCGGAAATTGCTCGCATTGACCAAACCCTTTGTGTACCAGGAAATATGTTTGCGGGCGACGCGCAATCCCGTCAGGTCGCCATAGAAAGCATACAGATCTTCCAGATGCGTCTTCAGCACCTGATGAATTTCACTGACTTCCGGCGGCGGCAGGTGTCTACCGGTTTTCAGGAAATATTCGATTTCCCGGAATATCCATGGCCGCCCCTGTGCTGCGCGGCCAATCATGACGGCATCGGCGCCCGTGTAGTCAAGAACAAATCTGGCTTTTTCTGGCGTGGTAATGTCACCATTGGCAATTACGGGGATTTTCGCCTCGCCCTTGACTGCCCTGATGGTGTCATATTCCGCATCCCCGCTATAGCCGCATGCTCGAGTCCGGCCATGAATGGCCAGAGCCTGAATTCCAGCGTTCTCGGCAATTTTCAGGACAGCGAGCGCATTGCGATGTTCGCGGTCCCAGCCAGTGCGTATCTTGAGCGTAACCGGTACTTCCGGAACAGCCCTGACCACCGAACCGAGAATGTTGCCCACCAGCCGCTCATTTTGCAGAAGTGCCGAACCCGCCATCACATTGCAGATTTTTTTTGCCGGGCAGCCCATGTTGATGTCGATGATTTGCGCACCCCGATCAACGTTATGGCGGGCCGCTTCAGCCATCATCGCAGGGTCCGCGCCGGCGATCTGTACCGACTTGGGTTCCACTTCGCCTTCATGATTGGCGCGGCGCTGGGTCTTGCTGCTGCCGTAGAGCAGCGAGTTCGACGTCACCATCTCGGACACGGCCATCCCCGCACCCAGCTTCTTGCAAAGCTGGCGGAAAGGACGATCCGTCACCCCTGCCATGGGGGCGACAATCAGATTGTTTTTCAGGGAATAGGGGCCAATGCGCATAAGAGGCGGAATTTTACCCCCATGCCCGCCTCAGGAAAACTGTCTGGATTTTTTACATTTGAAACTGGCTGTTGCAAAGGCTCTCTGGTAAAAAGTATCAGCTTTATTCAAATAACCACCATGGAAGAGGAGGCAACACATGAGTTTCATGACTGAATTCAAGGAATTCGCCGTAAAAGGCAACGCGATGGATCTTGCCGTCGGTGTCATCATCGGCGCGGCCTTTGGCAAAATCGTTGATTCCATCGTCAACGACTTGATCATGCCGATAGTCGGCGCCATTTTTGGCGGACTGGATTTTTCCAACCTGTTCATCACACTGGCTGAAGTTCCCGAAGGCACAGTGATGACCCTGGCCGAACTGAAAAAAGCAGGTATCCCAACCTTCGCCTATGGCAACTTCATTACTATCCTGCTTAACTTCATCATTCTGGCTTTCATCATTTTCATGATGGTGCGTCAGATCAACAAGTTGAAGAAGGAAGCCCCTGCTGCCCCGCCCGCCGCCCCTCCCGAGGATGTCTTGCTGCTTCGTGAAATCCGCGACAGCTTGAAAAAATAAAGTGTAACTTAATTACAACTTAATTGTTTTTTAGCAACATCCATCCGCCGGGCGGCCTTCGCCCGGCTTTTTTTATCCCTTAAAATGAATACTGAGGTCACCAATGAAAACCAAGGGTTCATTTCTAGCGCTTTTACTACTGACTTCCGGCTTTGCTCCGGTTGGCGCCTCACCTTTGTCCGAGCAAGGCGTGCGGTTTCTGCTGGACGAGCCTGTCGCCGAGCATGATTCGCTTATCGGTGCGGCAGAAGTGGATGCACCCGTTACCTTGAACCTGAATTTTTCCCAGCCGATTGGAACCCTGACGAATTTTTTTGGCAATCTGAGCATGGCCAGCACCAGCGACAATCCCGTCAAGGGCATGTCGGAAAGCAGCATTACCGCCTTCCAGGGTGGTATCGAGTGGTTCTTTACCCAACAGCAGAAAATGCAATGGTTCCTGCTCGGCGGTATGGGCGGCATGCATGTCAACACCGGCAACAAAACGGACTTCACCCCGCCTGTGATTACTCTTGGTCTGGGTCAGAACTGGTTGCTGGACAACAAGGACGCCCTGCGCTGGGAACTGCGTGCTAATCAGGCGCTTGGAAACGATAGCAACCTGCCCAACTGGACGCCGGTCAATTTCCAGGCCATTTTCAGTTATCAGTGGGGCAAGTAAGCGCGCTCCACCACCACTCACAATTTAGTGGGCTGCTTCCCAGTTAGACCCGCTCCCCACATCCGCCCTCAAGGAAACACTCAAGCTTGCCACACCCGCCATGAGTTGCGGCAGGTGGGTTTTGACCTTTTCCTGTTCCATTTCCGGCACTTCCAGTACCAGCTCATCATGCACTTGCATGATCATCCTGCTTTTCAGGCTTTCAGAATCCAGCCAGTCCTGGACCGCGATCATGGACAACTTGATGAGATCGGCGGCTGTCCCCTGCATGGGCGCATTGATGGCTGCACGTTCGGCACCCTGACGGCGCGCGGGATTCTTTGAGTTGATTTCCGGCAAATACAACCGTCGGCCGAACACCGTTTCCACATATCCCTGCGAACGCGCCTGCTCGCGGGTACGTTGCATGTAATCCGCCACGCCGGGATAGCGGGCAAAATAACGGTCAATGTAAGCCTGCGCCGCGCTGCGTTCAAGCCCCAGCTGAGAGGCGAGTCCGAATGCCGACATGCCGTAAATCAATCCGAAATTGATCACCTTGGCCATGCGCCGCTGGTCCGCACCGACATCTTCCAGCGGCACGCCAAACACTTCCGCCGCCGTGGCAGTATGGATATCGCGGTCTTCGGCAAAGGCCTTGAGCAGCCCGGCATCATTGGACAAATGCGCCATGATGCGCAGTTCAATCTGAGAATAGTCCGCCGAAATAATGACCGACCCTGGCGGCGCGATGAATGCCTCGCGTATCCGGCGGCCTTCCGCGGTGCGCGCCGGAATGTTCTGCAAATTCGGATCGGAACTCGCCAGACGTCCCGTTACCGCCGTGGCCTGCGAATAGCTGGTGTGCACCCGGCCGGTTTTTGGATTGATCATCAGCGGGAGTTTGTCGGTATAAGTCGACTTGAGTTTCGCCAGGCCTCGGTATTCGAGCAGGACTTTAGGCAACGGATAATCTGCCGACAGCGTTTCCAGCACGTCTTCGTCAGTGGAGGGCTGGCCGCCAGGCGTTTTCTTGATCACCGGCAGTTTCATTTCGGTGAAAAATATTTCCTGAATCTGCTTGGGAGAATTCAGGTTGAAAGGCCTGCCCGCGAGCTGAAAGGCCCGACTTTCAAGCGCCAGCATGGACTCGCCCAGTTGCCGGCCTTGTGCCGCAAGCCTGTCCCGATCCAGCAGTACGCCCGTGCGTTCGATGCGGAACAGAATTTCAGACACGGGCAATTCGATGTCTTGATATACCGTCTTCAATCCTGGCGAGGCTTCGATTTGAGGATATAGCGCTTCGTGCACCCGCAGGGTGACATCGGCATCCTCGGCGGCATAAGTCGTCGCGGTATCGACCGACACCTGATCGAAACTGATCTGCTTGGCACCCTTGCCCGTCACATCCTGGTAACTCAAGGTATGCAACCCGGTATAACGCGCTGCCAGACTGTCCAGATCATGTGGCATATGGGATTCGGCGACATAGGATTCCAGCAGCGTGTCATGAGCAACGCCGCTTAGTTGAATGCCCAGATTGGCCAATACATGACGATCGTATTTAAGGTTCTGGCCGATTTTTTGCGGGCGTTCGCTTTCCAGCCAGTGCTTGAGACGTGCCAGTGTTGCCGCACGATCCAGTTGATCGGGCGCGCCTGGATAGCGATGTGCCAGCGGAAGATAGGCGGCCTCGCCATTAGCTACTGAAAACGACATGCCTACCAGTTCGGTCGTCATCGGGTCGAGTGATGTCGTTTCGGTATCGAAGGCAACCTGGGCCGACTGGCTGATTTTTTCCAGCCATGCGCTCAGTTGTGAATCATCGAGTATGCATTCATACGCAGCCCGGTGATCTGCGGGCGCAGTGGTTAGCGCGGGTGGATCACTCACTTCCCCCGCATCACCATTCGGTTCAAACCGGGCGGATGGAAGCGGACTTGCTGACGAGCTTGCGTCCCGCAACTCACGAAGCCAGGTGCGAAAATCCTGGGTTTCATAAAACGCCAGCAGGGCTTTCCGGTCTGGCAAGCCCTTCTTCAGGGTTTCCAGCTCAAACGGCAATGGCACATCCGTCTTGATGGTGACCAGCTTCCGGCCCATTGGCAGCCAGTCCAGTGCCTTCCTGAGGTTTTCGCCTACCACACCTTTAATCTCGCTGGCACGTTCAACAATGCGATCCAGTGTGCCGTATTCATTCAGCCACTTCACCGCCGTCTTCGGTCCAACTTTCTCCACGCCCGGCACGTTGTCCACGCTGTCGCCAATCAGGGCCAGATAATCGACAATGCGTTCAGGCGGCACGCCAAACTTGGCGGCAACACCAGTTTCATCAAGCGTCTCGTTGCTCATGGTGTTGACCAGCCTGACATGGGCATTCACCAGTTGTGCCATGTCCTTGTCGCCGGTGGAAACAATACTGCGAATGTCCTGCCGGGCGGCTTGCATGACCAGCGTGCCAATGACATCGTCAGCCTCCACGCCATCCACCACCACCAGCGGCCAACCCAACGCACGGATGCCTTCAAACAGGGGTGATATCTGTACCGATAAATCTTCGGCCATGGGCGGACGGTTGGCCTTGTATTGCGGGTACCAGTCGTCGCGGAAAGTTTTCCCCTTGGGGTCGAACACACAGGCGATATAATCTGCCGGGTAGTCTTTTTCCAGCTTTTTCAGCATGCTGATGACGCCATAAATGGCGCCGGTAGGCTGGTTGTGGCGGTTGCGCAGGTCCGGCAAGGCATGGAAGGCACGGTAAAGATAGGATGAACCATCCACCAGCAACAGTGTTTTTTGAGCGTCGTTCACAAGGGAATCTCAATGCACAAGAATAAATTGCCCGACCTGGCCGATCCCCGCGGCGCGGCGGAAATCGATTATTCAGCCCGTGAATCCTGGCGGTTGTTCGGCATTATGGCAGAGTTCGTCGAAGCCACCGAAAGGCTGTCCGAAATCCGCCCGGCTGTCTCCATTTTTGGCAGCGCGCGTACCCCGCCTGACCATGCCTACTACATTTTGACCGAGCAGATTTCCCGCAAACTCTCGGATGCGGGCTTTTCGGTTATTTCTGGCGGCGGCCCCGGCATCATGGAAGCGGCCAACAAAGGTGCCTATTTTGGAAAGTCGCCCAGCGTGGGTCTCAACATTCAGTTGCCGCATGAACAGCACGCCAACCCCTTCCAGGACATCAGCCAGTCTTTCCAGCATTTTTTTTCTCGCAAGGTCATGTTCGTCAAATATGCTTCGGCCTATGTGGTCATGCCGGGAGGATTTGGCACCCTGGATGAGCTTATGGAGGCGCTTACGCTGGTGCAAACCGGCAAGACCCGGTCCATTCCGATTATCCTGGTCGCAACAAAATTCTGGTCTGGGCTGCTGGATTGGTTCCGCGACCGGCTGGTTGAAGAAGGCATGATCAGCCCGGAGGACATGGATTTGATCCAGCTCATCGACAATCCGGCCGACGTGGTTGAAGCCATCTTCAATCATTACGAGAAACGCGGCTTCTCGCCAACCCTGACAGAACGTGAAATCCAGCTTAATCTATGACCTTTCACCTCGATCTATCCTATTCTGGAAGTAGCAACCCCGGTTTGATTAACACCATGAAAAAAAATCTGTTTGTGATGACCATGCTTGTAGCCAGCCTGTCGGCGTTCTCTGCCGATAAAGCGCCACAGCCGCCAAAAGGCACGGTGCCGGTGCCTGATGGCGCGCCCACAGACAAGGACATTGGCGAACCCGAAATCACCATCCGCAACAAAGGGCGGGAACGGGTCGAGGAATATCGCCTGAACGGCAAGCTCTACATGGTTCGGGTCATCCCGCCCAAGGGCAAGCCATACTATCTGATCGACCAAACCGGACGGGGACAGTTTACCCGCCACGACGGGCCCGTCGCGCCGTCGGCAGTACCTCAATGGGTGATCCATACCTTCTGATTCATGCACGAGGAACTTCCACGCAGCGTTCCTGCACGCGCAGGATTCGAATGGGTAACTGGCGCATTCAAACTTTTTGCAAAAAGTCCCTTGATGCTGGCGGCGGCGGCAGGCGTTTTTCTGGGAGCTTTGCTGATACTCCAGTTCATCCCTTACGCGGGACCCGGCCTGTCTGAAATTGTGACGCCATTGATCGTTGCCGGTTTCATGCGAGCTTTCCGCACCATCGATGAAGGTGAAGATCCAGAGTTGCCGCAATTACTGGGGGGCTTTGGTGCGCACGCATTCCCACTCGCCATCGTAGGCGCCATTTATCTGGCTATCCTGATCGCCATTCTGTTCGTGATGAAGCTGTTGGGTGTGGACTACGAAGCCCTGCTTAACAGCCTGCAGCAAGGTGCTCGGCCAGAGGATATTGCAGGGCAACTTGAAGGCAAACTGCCGCTGCTGTTACTGGGTACTGCCCTGGTCATCCCCGCCATTGCCGCGACATGGTACGCCCCCGCGCTCATCGTATTCGGCAACGCCCAGCCACTTCAGGCAATGAGCTTGAGCCTCAAGGCCTGCCTGCGAAATTGGGCTGCATTGCTTGTAAATGGACTGGCATTCTTCCCCGTATTGCTGATCGCCCTGATTCCGCTGTTTGGCATGCTGGTCGTTATGCCCGTCATGCTGGGGTCGGCCTATCTGGGCTACCAGGCGATGTTCGCCTCAAAGAACTAAACCGAGCTCAGCTTGGCATAATCCATCGCCAGCCACTTCACGCCGACCTCGCGGAATTTGACCTGCACGCGCGCATCGCCGCCACGGCCTTCGAAGTTGAGAATGATGCCCGCGCCAAACTTGGGATGCGTGACGCTTTGCCCCACCGAGAACCCCCCAGTGCCCTGACTTGCCGAATAAGCTGGCGTTGACGCCGGTTCGGCCACCCAGGCTGCGCGCCGGCTGTTCAATGGCAGCAATAAATTTTCCGGCAGTTCGGACAGAAAACGAGACGGCAACCCGTAGCGCACCTGGCCATGCAGCATCCTCGATTGCGCGTGCGTGAGATACAAACGCCGCCGCGCGCGTGTGATGGCGACATACATCAACCGGCGCTCTTCTTCCAGGCCGTCCGAATCGCTGAAGCTTTGCTCATGCGGAAACAGGCCTTCTTCCAGCCCGGTTATGAACACGCTGTGGAATTCCAGGCCTTTGGCGGCATGCACGGTCATGAGCTGCAAAGCATCCGTTCCTGCGCCAGCCTGATGCTCGCCTGCTTCTAGCGCGGCATGCGCCAGAAAGGCTTCCATCACACTCTGGCCTTCTTCCACCACCGCTTCGGGATCCTGCTCGAACGCCGTCGCGGCATTCACCAACTCATTCAGGTTCTCCAACCTGTCCTGCCCCTCGCGGTCGTTCAGGTAGAAATCCGCCAGACCGGAAGCCTGGATGATGTGCTCCAGGGTTTCGGCCAAGCCCAGGCCTTCGGTCGCTTCGCGCATCTTGTCCATCAGCGCGACAAAAGCGGGCAGTCCCTTGGCCGCTTCTTTTTTCCCCGCGCTTTGCGCCTGTGCTGCCACCCACAAAGACACACCGCCGGATTTGGCGACTTCCTGCAGATTTTCCAGGCTGCGCGCGCCGATGCCGCGGGTGGGAAAATTGACGATGCGCAGAAATGCGCCATCGTCATCCGGAAAAGTCAGCACGCGCAGATAGGCCAACGCATGTTTTACTTCCTGACGTTCAAAAAACCGCAGCCCGCCATAAACGCGGTAAGGAATGTGCGAGGAAAACAGCGCGTGTTCCAGCACGCGCGATTGGGCGTTGGAACGGTACAACAATGCAATATCCGACAGCGCGCTGCCTTCGCGATGCAGGGTCTTGACCTCATCGACAATAAAACCAGCTTCGTCCTGATCACCATAGCCCTCGAACACGCGGATGGGTTCGCCCGCTCCGGCGTCGGTCCACAGACTCTTGCCCAGACGTTCGCGATTGCGCGAAATCAGTTCATTGGCCGCGGTCAGGATGTTGCCGTGGCTGCGGTAATTCTGCTCCAGCTTGATCACGCGACCTTGGGCGAACTCGCGCTCGAACTCGCGCATGTTGGCAGTTTCCGCGCCGCGAAACGCGTAGATGGACTGATCATCATCACCAACCGCGAACATCGCCGTGGACTGCCCGGCGAACAGTTTCAGCCAGCGATACTGCAGCGGGTTGGTATCCTGGAATTCGTCGATCAGGATGTGCCTGAAGCGCGCCTGATAATGCGCGCGAAGCGGCTCGTTGCGCTGCATCAATTCATACGAGCGCAGTAGCAGCTCGGCGAAATCCACCACACCCTCGCGCTGGCATTGCTGGTCGTACAAATCGAAAATCTCGGCCAGCCGCCGGGTATATTCATCGTGCACCTCGATATCTTTCGCGCGCAGTCCGGAGTCCTTGTTGCCGTTGATGAACCACTGCACCTTGCGCGGCTCGTATTTCTCGGTATCGACATTCAGCGATTTCAATAATCGCTTGATCGCGGAAGCCTGATCCTGCGTGTCCAGAATCTGAAACACCTGCGGCAACCCCGCCTCGCGGTGATGCGCTCTAAGCAGACGGTTCGCCAGGCCATGGAATGTTCCCACCCACATGCCGCGCGTATTGATCGGCAGCGCGGCGGAAATTCGCGTCAGCATTTCCTTGGCCGCCTTGTTGGTAAAGGTGACCGCCATCAACCCCAGCGGTGAAACCTGCCCCGTCGAAATCAACCATGCGATGCGCGTGGTCAATACGCGCGTCTTTCCTGAACCGGCGCCTGCCAGAATCAGAGCGGACTGATGCGGCAACGTCACGGCTTCGCGCTGCGGAGCATTGAGGGATTCAAGAAATGAGGCGGACATGAGGATAAAATGCATTCAATAGCCACTGCATTTTATCGAAACCCATGATCCGGATTTTATATTTCGGCAGCTTGGTCGATGCCTTCGACCGAGCTTCGGATGAAATTGACCTTCCTGCCAATATTCAGGACATCCAAAGCCTGATGTTTTTTCTTTCCCTGCGTGGCGAAATCTGGGCCCGCTACCTGCGCAACAATCCCGGCCTCAAGATCACCGTCAACCGAAAATTTGCCGAAGGCGGCACGCCCGTCAAGGACGGCGACGAAATTGCGTTTGTAGCCCTGGGCTAAGAACCGCCCGTGCCCGAACTTCCCGAGGTAGAAACCACCCGTCGAGGATTGGTGCCGAAACTGGCGGGCAAAACGCTCAAACAGGTGTTCGTGCGAGATCCCCGCCTGCGCTGGCCTGTGCCGGATAACCTGAACAATGAACTGGCCGGTCGCAAGCTGCTGGATATCCGCCGACGCGGTAAGTATCTGATCTTCGACTTTGGCGGGATATACCAGCTTGTTCATCTGGGCATGTCCGGCAGCCTGCGGTTTGTGGAACCCAAGGAACCCGCCTCAATTCACGATCACGTGGACTGGTGCTTTGCCGGCAAGCTGACATTGCGATTGCGCGACCCGCGCCGCTTTGGCGCGGTTCTGCTGACCCGCGACCCGGCTTCTCATCCCCTGCTTTCCCATCTTGGACCGGAACCACTGGATGCGGAATTTACCGGCGCCACACTTTATACCGCCAGTCGCGGCCGCAAAACCGCTGTCAAGAATCTGATCATGGATAGCCACGTCGTCGTTGGCGTCGGCAACATTTATGCATCCGAATCGCTTTTCCGGGCCGGTATTCGCCCTGGCCGCGCGGCGGGGCGCCTGGCCCGGCCGGATTGCGAAAAACTCGCTGCATCGATTAAAACCACCCTGCAAGGCGCTGTGAAAGCCGGCGGCAGTTCGCTGCGTGACTACGTTTCAACCGATGGCGAACTGGGCTATTTCCAGTTGCACACCAAGGTGTATGACCGGGCGGGACTCCCCTGCAAGGTGTGCGGAACGCCGATCCAGCGGCGTGTTATTGGGCAGCGTTCAACTTTTTACTGTCCAGCCTGCCAGAAATAGTCAACAAATCAGCCAGTTATTGATCCGTAACGAATGAACCAGAATTGAGCGACAGACCGCGTATATCCCTAATTCGTTGTCAGACTCGCCAGGTTTCGGATCAATAACAATTAAACCTCGGCGGGTTATTGGGGGGAAATTCAAGTACTTGAGTTTCCCCTCAATAACAATTCCGTCCAGTATCTTGACATTAGCCTGACCGGCGGCCATCAAATTGTTTACAATCTGTCCGTTATTCACAGTGATTTGTAATCCGGTCCCCCGATTGAAACTGGCAAAGACAAGCATGTCGAGCACCCTGGCTACCGAATTTGAGCACTACAGCGCCTGGCGCAACCATGTGTCCAAACGCATCATGCGTTTGCGCGACTGGATGAACGCCCAGGACCTGGGGGATGCAGAAACCGAATTGCGTCTTAAACAGCTGCTGGACCGCCTGAATGAAGACCGCCTCAACGTGGCCTTTGTGGCCGAGTTCTCGCGCGGCAAGTCCGAACTGATCAACGCGATTTTCTTTTCCGATTACCGGCAGCGTGTCCTGCCCTCCTCTGCCGGGCGCACGACCATGTGCCCGACCGAGCTGTATTTCGAAGAAGGCAGTCCACCCTTTATCCGCCTTCTGCCCATCGACACCAAGGGACGCGCCGATACGGTATCCGATCTCAAACGTCGGCCCGACGAGTGGACCGAATTTCTGCTGGATGTCGAGTCAGTCGACCAGATGGCGGCCGCGCTTCAGCGTCTGTCCGAAACTACCCGAGTGTCAGGCGAGACTGCCCGCAAATATGGACTTATCGACCCCAACGACGAGGAAACGCAGCGAAGCCTCCAGCGCGAGGGCAGCATCGACATTCCCCGCTGGCGGCATGCGTTAATCAATTTCCCCCACCCGCTGCTCAAGCAGGGGTTGGTGATTCTCGATACGCCCGGCCTGAATGCAATCGGCACCGAACCCGAACTTACGCTCAACCTGCTGCCAAATGCTCATGCCGTGCTGTTCATTCTGGCGGCCGATACCGGCGTAACCCGCAGCGACATCGATATCTGGCGCAACTATATTTCACCGCTTCAGGGCACCAGCCGTGGCCGGCTGGTGGTGCTGAACAAGATCGACGGTTTGTGGGATGAACTGAAAACCACTGAGCAGATCGATGCCGAGATCAACAAGCAGGTAAAGGAAACCGCCACCCGGCTGGAACTCCCTGTCGAACAGATCTATCCCGTGTCCGCGCAAAAGGCTCTGGTCGCAAAAGTACAGGGCAAGGATGACCTGTTGCAGCGCAGCCGCATGCCGCAACTGGAAGCGGCCATGACCGGCGAGCTGATCCCCTACAAGCAGGAACTGGTACGGGAATCGACCATAGCTTCGATCGAGGACGTGATCGTTAAAACCACCGAACTGCTCGAAGCCCGGCTGGCCAATATTCAGGACCAGATCGAGGAACTGGAGAGTCTGCGTGGCAAAAACAAGGACGTCATTTCACACATGATGGTCAAGGCCAATCAGGACAAGCTGAATTTTGACAAGGGTCTGGGGCAGTTTCAGGCACTGCGCAATGTGTTCTCTCACCATGCCCAGACGTTGCGAACCACCCTTGGCATGGAGACATTGCGCTCGCACGTGCACAACACGCGTCTGTCGATGGAAAAAAGCTACTTCACCAAAGGCATGCGCGCGGCCATGAAGGAGTTTTTCCGGGTCATACGCGAGAACCTGACCCAGGCCGCCGGCCAGGTCGACGAAATCCAGACCATGATGGCCGCCATGTACCGCAAATTCAGCGAAGAACATGGCCTCGCCTCGGTCAGCCCACCCATTCACAGCATGCTCAAGTTCCACAAGGAAATTCAGCGGCTGGAACGGAAGTTCGACGAGCGATTCAACACCGTATTCCACATGATTACCCAGGAACAGCATCTCCTGACAGCCAAGTTTTTCGAAACGCTGGCCAGCGAAGTCGTCAAAACCTACGAAATCGCCAACCGCGAAACCGAGGGCTGGATGCGGGCCCTGATGGCGCCGATGGATACCCAGGTTCGCGAGCATCAATTGCAGTTGAAGCGCCGCCTGGAAAGCGTGAAGCGCATACACGAAGCCACCGAAACCCTGGACCACCGCATCCAGGAGCTGGAAACAAGCTCCGATGCCGCGGCTGCACAACTCGAAGCCCTGGCCTACATCAACAACCAGGTCATTGAAGCACTTAATTCAGCCATACAGAGCGAACAGGCCTACGCCCAGTCCTCATAAGTTTTTAAAATCAAAAAAGCCCGGCAGATGCCGGGCTTTTTTTATGCCGCTTGATTCTGGTCAGGCAGCCTTGCCTGTCAGCTTCTGATACTTTTCCTTGAGTTCCTCTTCCGTTTCGGGATAGTCAGGATTCTTCGGGATGCAATCAACCGGGCAGACCTCGACACATTGCGGTGTATCAAAGTGGCCCACGCATTCGGTGCATTTGTTGGGGTCGATGATGTAGATTTCATCCCCCTGCGAAATCGCCTCATTAGGGCATTCGGGCAAACACACATCACAGTTGATGCATTCGTCGGTAATCATTAAAGCCATGGTTGATGCCTTGCTACGGTTGTGTACTTGAAATTATTTTCTCATTTAATCTGCCCGCCACCAAGGGGTGGACAAAAGCACTGACATCTCCGCCCAGCCGGGCAATCTCGCGCACCATGCTGGATGAGATGAACATGTACTGGTCCGAGGGCGTCATGAAGATGGTTTCAATGTCAGGCCTGAGGTTGCGGTTCATGCCCGCCAGCTGAAACTCATACTCGAAATCGGAAACCGCCCGCAGGCCGCGCAAAACGGTATGCGCCTTGTGTTCCGATGCAAAATCGATTAGCAAACCGGTAAATCCTTGAACCTGAACACCCGGTATATCCGAAAGCACCAAGCGCGCCATTTCCACCCGTTCCTGCATGGAAAAGAAGGGAGTTTTATTACGGTTCTCGGCAATGGCCACGATGACTTCATCGAACAGGCGCGACGCCCGACGCACGATGTCCTCGTGACCACGAGTAATGGGATCGAAGGTGCCAGGATAAACAGCTTTCAGCAATTCAGGCTCTTTTCAAAAGTGCGAAATGGGACAGTCCGGCTGTTCCCTCACGATGGATGATAAACCCATCAGGCGGAATAATACGCGCCGACGCTTCCACATACATCCAGCCATCGGTATTGAGCAATCCCACCGCAAGTGGCATGGTCTCTTCCATCAGATTGCCCGAAAAAGGGGGGTCCAGAAAAACCAAATCAAAGCGCGCCTGACAACGCTTCATCCAGGATATTGCGTCGGCCTCGACAATCTCCACCTGCCTGGCATCGAGCATTTCCTGATTTTTCTTCAGGACTTCCACTGCGTCGCGGCTGGATTCCAGCATGACGACACGCGATGCGTTGCGAGAGGCGGCCTCAAATCCCAGCGCACCGCTTCCGGCAAAGGCATCCAGGCATGCCATCCCCGTCAGATCCTGTCCCAGCCAGTTGAACAGGGTCTCCCTGACCCGGTCCGGGGTGGGCCGCAATCCCGGCGCATCAGGAAAATGCAGGCGCCTGCGACGGAAATCCCCCCCGATAAGCCGAATTTGATTGGCAAGGCCAGAACGCTTATTTTGTGTTGCCACCCACGATCACCACGCTCAGTTTTGCCGGATCTACCCTGCGTTTGAAGGCTTCCCGTATTTGTACCAGGGTGACGGCCTCGACATTCTTTACCCAGTCATCCAGATAGGACAGCGGCAACAGGTAAAAGCCGATCGCCCGCAGGTAATCCAGGACTTCCTTGTTGCTGTCGATGCGCAATGGAAACCCACCAACCAGATTGTTTTTTGCCTGAGTGAGTTCGGCCTCCGTCGGTCCTTCCGCCACGAAAGCGGATACGGTTTCGCGCGCCACCTTCAGGGCATCATCCGCCTGGGAATTCTTGGTTTGCAAACCGATCAGGAGCGGACCGGGCTGCGCCATGGGCAGAAAATAACTGTACGCGGAATAGGCGTATCCCCGTTTCTGACGCACCTCACCCAACATGCGCGAATCGAAACCGCCGCCACCCAGAATATGGTTGCCAACGTACAGGGGAAAATAATCCGGATCGCTTCGTGCCATGCCGATCATGCCCATCAGCACATGACTTTGCGTGGATGGATGAGAAATCCGCTTTTCGGTGGAAGCTCCGGGCGCCCTGGGCGAGGAAGCCTCCTGGCGCGCAGTGCCTGGCGGCAAGCCGGCGGAAATTTGCGCGGCCAGTTGTTCCGCCTCGCCACGGGAGATATCGCCAATCAGGGCAATGACAGCATCGCCGGCGCGGTAGCGGTTTTTGTACCAGGCACGCAAATCATCACGCTTCAGCTTCAACAGGCTGCCAGCCGTTCCTGATTCCGGCAATCCATAACCCTGGCTGCCATACAAGGCCTGATAAAAAGCCTTGTCCGCCACTTCATCGGGACGAGATTCTTCCTCGCGCAGACCCGCAATGATTCTCGCACGCTCGCGTTGCATGACCGACTGCGGGAACTCCGGCTTATGCAGAATCGTCATGAACAATGAAAGGGATGCTTCGCGTTCCTGCCTACTCGATAGTGTTCGCAATGAAACCCCTGCACGATCACGGTCAAATGTGCCGCCCAGCAACGCGCCCACATCAGCAAATTTTTGGGCTATCTGAATATCGTTCAATCCACCCGCGCCCTGGTCCAGCATGGCATGCGTCAGGCGGGCCAGCCCGTTTGTTTCGGGGCGGTCGAACCGGCTTCCGGCAGGGAAATCAACTGCCACATCCAGCATCGGTATGTCATGGTTTTCCACAAAGTAGACACGTGCGCCCTGCGAAGTCGTCCAATGCTGGATCGTCACGCCAGCAAAGGACGGCGCGCACAGCAGAAATAAAAAAAATCGAATCAGCTTAATTGGCATGTCTCATTCCCGTGACTGTGGATTTTCTGGGCGCTGCATCAAGGGGCTGGGGATCGAGCACCGCTATGGACAGACGGTCGTCCGATAAGAGTTTTGCCGCTTCCCTGACCTGCTCAGCCGTCACTAATTTGAGTTTTTCCACTCGCGTATTCAGCAAATCCAGCGGCAAACCCAAAACTGCCAGTTCGCCAAGCTGCATGGCCTGATAAAAAATCGAATCGCGCTGATAAACATCCGCAGCGATCACCTGTGCCTTGACACGATTCAGTTCAGCCTCGCTCACACCTTCGCTGGCTATACGGTTCAACTCGGCCTTGAGGGCTTTTTCCAGATCGGCGACTTTTTTGCCTTCGGCGGGGGTGCCTTCCATATAGAACATTCCCGGGCCGCGATTCAAGCCGTCATAACTGGCGCCAGCTTCTACGGCGATTCGCTTTTCCTTGACCAGACTTTTCTTCAACCTTGCCGAATCATTGCCATCCAGCACGCCACCCAGAATCTGCAATGCCCATGGCTGGCTGTCCTTGTCGGGATCACGCAATCCAGGTACATGCCACGCCATCAAGATAAATGGCAGTTTGCCAGGCGCCTTTACCGTAATACGTTTCTCACCACGCGGCGCGGGTTCGTCCTGTGGCTTGCGGGAAGGCAGCGTTTTTTTCGCGATCGGTCCAAATTCCTTTTTTACCAGCGAGATGATTTCATCCGGCTTGACGTCTCCCGCGACAACCAGCGTGGCGTTATTGGGCGCATACCAGCGGCTGTACCAGTCACGCGCATCCTGCGGCGACATGTTTTCCAGGTCATCCATCCAGCCGATGATCGGCCGGCGATAAGGATGCGCCTGATAAGCCACGCTCATCAACTGCTCATAGACAATGGAATGGGGATTGTCTTCCGTGCGCATGCGTCGTTCTTCCATGACCACCTGAATTTCCTTGGCAAAGGCTTCATCCTTGAGCTGGAGATTGGCCATGCGATCTGCCTCCAGTTCGAAAGAGACAGGCAGCTTGTCCTTTTGCAACTGCTGGAAATAAACCGTGGTATCGCGATTGGTGAAGGCGTTTTCCCGGCCGCCCGCCGCCGCGACCAGTTTGGAGAACTGTCCATCGGGCACTTTTGCCGTACCCTTGAACATCATGTGTTCCAGCACATGCGCCACGCCGGTGGTGCCATTGAACTCATCCATGCTGCCGGCCTTGTACCAAAGTTGTGATACAGCTACCGGTGCCCGGTGGTCTTCCTTGATTATCACGCGAAGGCCATTGTCCAACGTGACGTCAGTGATGGTGGCAAGCGCAGGAGCGCTTATGCCCATTAACAGAAGTGCTTTAACTAGTTGCACGGCAAACTCCATTTCAGACAAGCCCAAATGATAAGATATAACGACTTCCCAACTTCCCCCAGACAGTTTTATTTGTGTTCGGTTTCCTAAAAAAATCCTCATCCGGCTCTATAGAAACCCCAAGCCAGGCCGCCCCCGCGAGCGAAGCTCCTGTTCCCAAGCCAGGCTGGGCCCTGCGTCTGAAAGCCGGTCTGGCCAAAACCCGCGAAAAATTCGGCGGCCAAATCGCGGGCCTGTTTGGCGCAGGCCGAAAAATTGATGAGTCGCTCTATGAGGAACTGGAAACCATCCTGCTCTCCGCCGATGTGGGTGTGGAGGCAACTGAAACACTTCTTGAAGCATTGCGTAAAACTGTCGACCGGCAGCACCTTCAGGATGCGGCGGCGCTCAAATCTGCCTTGTCGGACGCTCTCACCAGCCTGCTGACTCCACTGGAGAAGCCGCTCGACGTGGGCTCGGCCAAACCCTTCATCATCATGCTTGCGGGGGTCAACGGCGCGGGCAAAACCACCAGCATCGGCAAGCTGGCAAGGCTGTTTCAAAGCGAAGGCAAATCCGTCCTGCTGGGCGCGGGGGACACTTTCCGCGCTGCAGCGCGCGAGCAGTTGCAGGTCTGGGGGGAACGCAACGGTGTAACCGTCATCAGCCAGGAAAAAGGCGACTCCGCCTCGGTGATTTTCGATGCCGTCAACGCGGCGCGAGCGCGGGGAATCGACATCGTGCTGGCCGACACCGCCGGTCGGCTGCCGACCCAGCTGCATCTGATGGAAGAAATCAAAAAGGTCAAACGCGTCATCCAGAAACTGGATGATGCTGCCCCGCACGAAGTGTTGCTGGTGCTGGATGGCAATACCGGACAGAACATGGTCAATCAGGTCAAGGCATTTGACGATGCACTGGGCGTCACTGGACTCATCATCACCAAACTGGACGGCACCGCCCGCGGCGGCGCGATTGCCGCCATCGCCGCGAAAATGAATCCGGAACAGCCCATCCCGGTCAGGTTCATCGGCGTGGGCGAAAGCCTGGACGATCTGAAACCATTTATCGCACGCGAGTTTGTGGAAGCCCTGCTCGGTGAATGACCCCATTCCGGACATGATTCAATTCTCACAGGTTTCCAAGCGCTACCCCGGCGGCCACACTGCGCTGGAAAATATCACCTTGGATATTGCCGGAGGCGAACTGGTATTTCTCACCGGACATTCCGGCGCGGGCAAATCCACCCTGCTGAAACTCATCGCTGCCATCGAACGGCCGACCAGCGGCGTGGTGTCGCTCAATGGCCAGAATGTCGGCAGGATGTCGCGACATGCCGTGCCCTTCCTGCGGCGGAATATCGGTCTGATTTTTCAGGATCACAAACTGCTGTTCGACCGCAATGTCATCGAAAATGCCCTGTTGCCGCTTGCCATATCCGGCTTCGACCGGCGCGAGGCAATGAAACGAGCCAGGGCTGCGCTGGACAAGGTGGGCCTGCTCAACAAGGAAAGGGCGTTGCCCATTACCCTGTCTGGCGGCGAGCAGCAGCGCCTTTGCATTGCCCGTGCCGTCGTCAGCCGTCCCGCGCTGGTGCTGGCGGACGAACCCACCGGTAATCTGGATGCCGGGTATGCCGCCGACATCATGGCCATGTTCCGCGACTTTCACCAGGTGGGCACCACGCTCATCATTTCCACTCATGATGAACGCGCCATCGCCGCTCTGGGCGGAAGGCTCGTTCATCTGGATCACGGCAAACTGGCGGCAATCGCATGAAAAACTGGCTGACGCACCATCGTACTGCGCTGTTCGATGCCCTCAGGCGGCTGTTGCGAACCCCTTTTTCCAGCTTCTTCACCGCGCTGGCCATCGGCGTGGCGCTGACTCTGCCCGCCGGGCTTTACCTGGCACTGGTCAATCTGGATCATCTGGCCGGGCAGATGCCCGCCCAGCCGGAAATCAGCCTGTTCGTTTCCGATTCGGCCACCACGGCAGAAATCGAGAAACTGAAACAGAAACTTGAAAGCCACCCAAAGCTGTCAAAGCGCCGTTTTGTCTCCCGCGAAAGCGCACTGGAAACCCTGAAGTCTCAAGGGCTTTCCGACATTACCGCTGGCCTGGACAAAAACCCTCTTCCCGACGCCTGGATTCTGACCCCCAACGAGGCAAGCCCGTCAAGCATGGAAAGCCTGCGCAAGGAATTGGCTGCTCTGACTGGTGTGGACAATGTTCAGCTCGACAGCGCCTGGGCAGAGCGTCTGCAAGCCTTTTTGCGCATTGGTGAGCGTATCGCGCTGTTGCTGGCAGCCCTTTTCGGGGTGGCGCTGGTCGCCATTTCCAGCAATGCCATCCGGGCGCAAATCCTGACACGCCAGGATGAAATTGAAGTCAGCCGCCTGATTGGCGCCACCGACCGCTACATCCGCCGGCCCTTTCTGTATTTTGGCGCCCTGCAGGGCGCTTCGGGTGGCCTGATGGCGTTTGCCATCCTGATTCTGATGCAATCGCTGCTGTCCGCCCCGGTCGGCGAACTGGCCTCCCTGTATGGCTCTCCCTTTCAGCTGTTGGGACTCACTCCGCTCAATGGCGGCCTCATTCTTGGCGGAGCCATACTTTTCAGCTGGCTTGGCGCATGGGTTGCCGTCAGCCGGTCTCTTCGCCGGGTTGATTAACCCCTAAATTTTGGAACTCCCCGGTCGTTTAGCACTCAGAAGCCTGGAGTGCTAAAATAGCCATGGAGGTTTTTGAAATATGACTACTGCCTTGATGCCTTCCGTTTCCGCCAGCAGCCTGGAAGCCTATATCCAGAGCGTGAGCCGTTACCCCCTGCTTTCGCTTGAGGAAGAACAGTATCTGGCACGCCGCTGGCACGATACGCAGGATGTAGAAGCCGCCCGCAAGCTGGTGGTATCCCATTTGCGCGTGGTAGTAAGCGTTGCCCGCCATTACATGGGTTATGGCCTGCCGCAGGCTGACCTCATCCAGGAAGGAAATATCGGTCTGATGAAAGCCGTCAAGCGCTTCGACCCGGATCGCGGCGTGCGTCTGGTGAGTTTTGCGCTGCACTGGATCAAGGCGGAAATTCACGAGTACATCCTCAAAAACTGGCGTCTGGTCAAAGTGGCCACCACCAAGGCTCAGCGCAAGCTGTTTTTCAACCTGCGCAGCATGAAGCAGGGACTGGGCAGTCTGGGCGCCACGGAAACCGCGAAAATTGCCAAGGCGCTGGGCGTCAAGCCCGAGGAAGTACGCGAGATGGAAACCCGGTTGTCCGGCCAGGATATCGGTCTTGACCCCACCGTGGATGACGGCGAGGAATCCTATAGCCCCATCGCCTATCTTGCCAGCCCGGAAGATTCCCCGGTTGAAGTTCTGGCCCGTGAGCAGACCGAGCGCCTGCAGCATGAGGGTCTGAGCGAGGCCTTGTCCAGTCTTGATCCGCGCAGCCGGCGCATCATAGAAGCGCGTTGGCTGAAGGAAGATTCGTCAGCCACCCTGCATGACCTGGCGGCGGAATTTGGCATCTCGGCTGAGCGTGTCCGACAGATTGAAGCCAAGGCGCTGAAGAAAATGCGGGAAGTGATTCCGGCTTAAGCGAGCCACCAACAAAAAGCCCCGCTGGCCAGTATGGCAGCGGGGCTTTGTTTTGAAATTTCCGTTAGAAAAAACTGCCAACCAGGACGGAAATAAGGCTGAGCCACGCCCAGGCGATCATGCCGATTACAAACACCATGGGCAGGTTTTCTTTTGTCAGAAACTGTTTCATTGCAAGCTCCAATTTTCAATCAGGCGAATTTTAATTTATTGACTGTCCTTGTGGAAGGACTTCCGGCTGGGCAATCTGGGGTCATCATCGTCCATCAGGATACGCTCGGCAGGCCCTTCCATGTCTTCGAACTGGCCGCTTCTGATGGACCACAAAATACCCACAATCAACAGCACCACGAAAATGCCCGTCAGGATGAACAGAAAAATCAATGTCCCGCTCATGGCAGAGTAATTTCCCAATTCTGACGGTACGGCGTTTCGCCCTGCGTGATGTGAAGCTCCAGCACCCACAAGCCCGGACCCTCAAAATTCAAACGGGATTCATACTGGCCTTGGCCCGTGGGTACCAGGGGATAAATTTTCGATGCGCCGCCAGCCCGTGCCAGACGCATTTCCCCTTGCAGGCCTGACTGTGGCTGTCCCCGCCCATCCTCGACGCTGACAAAAACAGCATTCTCGCCCATGGTGGGTTGACGCAGGCCTTCAACGCGCACATTCCATCCCAGCCGGATATTCCGGTGTTCACGCGACAAATCCGCCCCAATCGCCTTGGCCGCCTCCTGGCCATGCCGGGTCGTACCCGCAAAGCCGGTATGGATGGTTTCATTCTTGTTCGCGGGCAATACCAAACCGGCCAGACCGGCGGGCAGACCCTTGGTTGCCACATATAAAAATCCAGCATTCATGAACGCGAGTACGGCAAAGAAAGCGATCAGCGCCTTCGGCACCCAATGCATGCGCTTTTGCCTGGCCCGGTAGCGCGAAAAAACCGCCAGCACAAACGCAGCGCTGATGAACAAGGCGATATGAATCGCCACCACATCCAACCCAGGCCATTGACCGAACAAGTAAACAAAGTAAGCCAGCAGGGGCACGCCGGCTGACAGCAGGCCTGCCACCTCGGCAGAAATACGGAAAAGTCTGGCCAGCGCAAAAAGCAGGATGACAACGATCAGGCCACCAAACAGGGTCAGTCCCATGCTCATCCCTGCCCGTTCTTGTAGTGGAAGCCAACGCTTTCCTTGCGCGCTTCCTGTGGCCGCGACTTCGGCGTGATGACAAACTTCACCTCCGAAGTACGGACAGCCTGTTCTGGCGGCAGGATAATGCTGGCCTGCACCAACACGCTATGACCTGACTTGACTGTCACTTCGCTGAAACCTGCCATGTCGAGGGCGGACGCCGGCAGACCTTCAGTTTTGATGAGAAAACTTTCCGGCCGCGACAGTTTGTTGGTCAGTCGAATCTGATAACGGTTGCGGATGTCGCCATTGGACAGCACTACAAACAGCGGCTGGCGAATTTGCGTGACTGCGTCTTCAAAACTTCTGCGCTCACCTACGCTGTAAACCAGATAGCCCGTCATCAATACAATGGAAATGCCATAACCAACGATCTTGAGGCGTTTCCAGTGTAGGTGCGGTTTTTCCGGCACTGCTTTCGCGAGATTTGCCTCGGAGTCATAGCGGATCAACCCACGCGGATAACCCATCGAATCCATGATGCCGTTGCAGGCATCAATGCACAATCCACAGGAAATGCAGCGGTACTGCAAACCTTCACGAATGTCGATTCCGGCAGGACATACCTGAACACACAGACTGCAATCAATACAATCGCCATTGCCCCTGGCCCTTCGCTCTTCAAGCGCACGCAATCCGGCGCGCGCGCTGGCGCGGCCATGCGTGGATTCACCGCGCTTTGCATCATAGTGAACAGCCAGTGTTTCGCGATCGTACATCACGCTTTGAAACCGGCCATACGGGCATATATAGGTACAAACCTGCTCTCGCAAGTATCCCGCTGCAAAATAGGTCGTTAGCGTCAGGGCCGACACGGTGATGTAAGCCGCCGCCGCAGCCTGCCCGGTAAAGAACCTGACCAGCAGGTCAGGCGCGTAACCGTAGTACAGGACAAAGGTCATGCCTGTCCAGAAACTGGCCAGCAGCCAGACCAGATGCGTACCGCCAATTTTCAGCAGTTTTTCGCGTGCCCAGGGCTGTCGGTACAGGCGGATCCGCGCGGGCCGCTCCCCCTGGAATCTGGATTCGATCCAGATGAAGAAATCAGTCCAGAGCGTTTGAAAGCAGAAATAACCGCAGAATGCCCGGCCTACCAGACCGGTGGCAAAAAACAAAAGCGTGGCGGCGATAAATAGCAGCAGCGCCAGCCAGACAACATCCTGGGGATAAACTGTCAGATCGAAAATCAGGAAACGGCGGCCCGGCAGATCGAACATCACCGCCTGGGAAGGTCCATCGGCGCGATGCCAAGGTAGCCAGGGCAACAGAAAAAAAATCGCGTATGCCAGCACCAGCACACTGGTTTTGAACCGCCGGAATGCTCCCTTGACGGAACGTGTAAAAACCGGAATGCGTTCCTGTAAGGGGGCAACCTGTTCTTCTAACCCGGCTTGCATTTGGATACCTCTATAAATCTACTGCGCGTGCGTGATCCGTGCGCGTCCGGTGCTCGGAATGCTCATGTATGTCCATATACACTCCGCTTCCTGCGCTCCGGGCGCGCACGGCTGACGCACGCTCGCTACAATTTCTAGAGTATCCATACCATCCAGACAAAAAACCCCCGTTACCGGGGGTTCCCGCCAGTTATTTCCATTGCTGGCAATTTACTTGCCGCCACCCAACTGGTGTACGTACACCGTCAGCACCTTGATTTCTTCCGGGCTCATGCGCTCGCCCCAGGCCGGCATCACGCCCTTGTTCAGGCCGCCAGCAATGACATTGCGGATGGCGGAAACTTTCTCTTCAGCCTTTTCGGCAGCTGGCACATCGGCCCACAGCCATATCTTGTCAGTCAGGTTTGGCGCGCCGGTTTCCTTTCGGCCCTGTGCATTATCGCCGTGGCAGTAATAGCAGGCTGCGGTATCGGTCGTAAACAGCGCCTTGCCTGCAGTTGCCTTGTTCGCATCATGCGCAATACCGGAAAGGCTGGCGACATAATTGGCCAGCGAATCGATCTGGCCAGCGCTCAGCACTTCCGTAAAAGCCGGCATGTAACCACGGCGGCCATTAACCAATGTTTCGTGAATCCTCTCGAAGGTGCCGCCATACAGCCAGTCGTCATCGGTCAGATTGGGGAAGAATCCCACAAGCCCTTGCCCGCCTTGTTGATGGCAGGCCGCGCAATTGTCAGTAAACAGCGCCTTGCCTGCGGATAGAACGAAACCATTCAATTCCGGATCCTTGGCGATCTGGCTGAAATCGCTGGCCGCGACCTTGCTGAAATAGGGCTTTTGCATTTCTGCCGCCTGATTCAAATCAGCCTGAAGCAACGCCCGGGTATTCCAGTGGCTTTCCACCGTTTCACCCTTGTCGTTCTGATAGACGATCCTGGAAATTCCCGGCACGGGTATGCCCGAGAGAAAGCCCTTGCCAAAGGGCCAGGAAGGATAGATCAGCCAGTACACCAGCGCGAAGGCAATGGTGAAATAAAACGTGTACACCCACCAGGTCGGCAACGGGTTGTTGAATTCCTGCAAGTCACCGTCCCAGGCGTGGCCAGTGGTTTGCACGGTTTGTGATTGCAGATGCTGTTCGCTCATCTATTAATCCTTGTCGTCCTTGTTGTCGCCGTCATCGTCCTGGAACGGAATGTCCTTGTACGATTCCAGACGCTTGCTGCGTTTCTTGCTGCCATATACATACAAAACAATGCCGGCAAACGTCACAAAAAAAATCAGCAGGGCCAGCGGTTTGGTGTTTTCCGGTTTTGAAAACCATTCCAGCCAGGCCATGCTTATTCCAGGGTTATCGGGAACGAATCAGCTCGTCCTCGTTGACCTTGGTGAAATCCACCATGGTGCCCAGCACCTGCAAATACGCCACCAGCGCATCCATTTCGGAAACGCCTGCCTTGTTGCCGTCATAGTTGCCCAGATTGGCCTGTACAACCAGATTGCGATTTGCATCGGGGATATGCAGCTGGGCGGCTACGCTTTCACCAAACTTCTTGATGTTGGCTTCGCGCTCGGCTTCAGTCAGCGAATAGGGCACGCCCACCGCGCGCAACGCCTTCATGCGGGCAGCGACATCGGATTGATCCAGCATGGTGGTTTGCAGCCACGGATAATTTGGCATGACCGATTCCGCCACCATGGAACGCGGTGCGATCAAATGCTGCGTATGCCACTCGTTTGAATATTTGCCGCCTACGCGAGCCAGATCAGGCCCGGTTCGCTTGGAGCCCCACTGGAAAGGATGGTCATACTGCGATTCTGCGGCCAGCGAATAATGGCCGTAGCGCAATTTCTCGTCGCGGAAGGGGCGAATCATCTGGGAATGACAGGTATAGCAGCCTTCACGGATGTAGATATCGCGGCCGCGCTGTTCCAGCGGGGTATAGGGACGCACATTCACCCCCTCGGTTTTTTCAACGGTCTTGTCGATGAAAAATAGGGGCGCGATTTCCACCAGGCCGCCCACGCTGATCGCCAGCATGGTCAGCACCAGCATCAGGCCGATATTGGTTTCAATCCATTCATGTTTGAAATTGATTTGCATGATGCGTCCTTTATGCGCTCATGGCAGCCATCTTGGCGGCCAGTTTGGCTTCAAGTTCGGCCTGCTGTTTTTTGGCCTGGCGTATGGTCATAGCGATGTTGTAAGCCATCAGCACCACGCCTGTCAGGAAGAATGCGCCGCCGATTGCTCGCATGGCATAGAACGGCATCATCGCAGCGACGGATTCGACAAACGAATATTGCAGATTCCCGAAATCATCAAATGCGCGCCACATCAGTCCCTGGGTAATGCCGGAAATCCACATGGCGATGATGTAGAGCAACACGCCGATGGTGGCCAGCCAGAAGTGGGCGTCCACCAGTTTGATGCTGTACAGCTTGGTGTCCCACAGCTTGGGGATCATGTGATACAGCGAGCCGAAGGAAATCATCGCCACCCAACCCAACGCGCCAGAGTGAACGTGGCCGATTGTCCAGTCGGTGTAATGTGACAGGGCATTGACTTCCTTCAGGGACATCATCGGGCCTTCAAAGGTGGACATGCCATAAAAGGACAGCGCCACGATCAGGAAACGCATGATCGGATCGGTGCGCAGTTTGTCCCAGGCACCCGAGAGCGTCATGATGCCGTTGATCATGCCGCCCCATGACGGCATCAACAGCAGGATGGAAAAAGTCGCGGCAAGCGTGGACGTCCAGTCAGGCAGCGCGGTCCAGTGCAGGTGATGCGCGCCCACCCACATGTACATGAAGCCCAGCGCCCAGAAGTGCACGATGGACAGGCGGTAGGAGTAAATCGGACGGCCTGCCTGCTTGGGCACGAAGTAATACATCATGCCGAGGAAGGCAGCCGTGAGGAAGAATCCCACGGCGTTATGGCCATACCACCACTGCGTCATGGCATCCTGTGTGCCGGCGAACAGACTGTAGGAATGCAGTGAAAAGAGATCAACCGGCACCGCCAGGTTGTTGAAGGTGTGCAGCAGCGCGGTGGCGAGAATAAACGCCAGATAGAACCAGTTGGCGACATAAATATGGGGCTGTCTGCGGCGCATGATGGTGCCGACAAACAGGATCAGATAAACCACCCACACCACTTCGATCAGGATATCGATCGGCCAGACCATTTCGGCATATTCACGGCCCTGCGTATACCCCATGACATAGGTGACCGCCGCCAGCACGATCACGGTTTGCCAGCCCCAGAACGTGAAGCTGGCCATGCCATCGGATATCAGCCGCGTCTGACAGGTACGCTGAACAACATAGTAGGAAGTCGCAAAGAGCGCAGAACCGCCAAAACCGAAAATCACCGCGCTTGTGTGCACTGGACGCAAACGCCCAAAGCTGAAATAGGGACTGTCAAAGTTCAAGAAAGGCCAGGCCAGCTCCGACGCAATATAGACACCGGCAAACATGCCCACCACTGCCCAAACCAGGGCCATGATGGAAAACTTTTTGACGATTTCAAAATTGTACTGCTCGGCGCTCGAAAAAGTCGTGATCGCCATGGCACCCCCCGCTCAGCAAATTATTTCAGAAAACCCAAATATGCTTATTTAGGTAAAGCGCGGCATTTTAGCGGATACCGCCCATGCCCATCAAGCAGGACATGCTCCATCAGGAGCTTGTTGACAGCAGGGTTTTCAAATCCTGCGCGATATCCCTGGGTCCTGCCCCGTATGGGATCAACAAACGCAACCGGCCCGCCGTGTCATACACATAAGTTCCGGCGCTATGGTCGATCAGATAGTTTTTCGATCCACTGGTGGTGTTCTTTTGATAGATCACCTTGAAATCTTTTGCCAGCGCTGCCAGTGAATCCGGATCAGTATAAAGTCCCAAGAATCCGGGATTGAACGATGGCACATACCTGGCCAGCAACTCGGGCGTATCACGCTCGGGATCAACCGTTACAAACAGTACCTGGACGCGTTTGCCGTCTTCACCCATCTCCCGCATCGCCAGCGCAAAATCCGAAAGCGTGGTCGGGCATACATCCGGACAGTGGGTGTAGCCGAAGAAGATCGCCACGAGCTTGCCACGGAAATCTGCCAGCGCCCTTGTCTGGCCATTATGGTCGGTCAGTCTGAAATCCTTCCCCCAAGGCGCGCCGGTAATATCGGTCGCCCTGAATACTGCGGCCGGGGAAGCGGGCGGCTGCGGGCGATCGCAGCCTAGCAGGGAAGTAAGCAAAACTGCTGACAGCAATAACCCTAATAACCCTCTCATCGGGTTATTGCGGGCCAAACATGGAACCGGGCAAATCTGTCAGCCGGTATTTTCCTGACTGGACAGCCTTGGCCAGTTTGTCCAGCGTGGTTTCTCTCAGCAGGCCAATGATTTTTTCCTTCACCGGTATCCAGCGGGTATGAACGGGACAGGCGGTCTCGTCGGAACATTTTTTCAAGCCCAGCAGGCAGCTTTGGGTAAACGCCGGGCCTTCTGTCAGCAAAAGAATATCCATCAGCGTCATTTTGGTACCGTCTTCCCGCAGGCAGAATCCACCCAGGCGGCCACGAAAGGAATACAGCAGGCTGCCCTTGGCCAGATTTTGCAGAATCTTTGCCAGGTACGGCGCGGGCACATTGAGCTTGGCGGCAATATCCTTGTTCAATACGGGCGTATCCGCCGGCTGGGTGGCCATATAGATTAGCGCCTGGACGGCATACTGGCTGGTGCGAGACAGGATCATTTGTGCGCTCCCGTAGAGTCGGAACGCGCGAATTATAACAAATTGGTCTGAATATCCCCAGGCCCGAATTGGCGCCTGCTGTCAGCCAACAGGGAAATAGAAATAGTGATCCACCAGCATGCCCGCGAACAGCAGGCTCAAGTACCAGATGGAATAGCGGAAGGTGCGTTTGGCAAGCGCGTCGGAATAGCTGCGCCACAAGCCCCAGCCGTAAGCAATGAAAACTGCCCCCAACACCAATGCAGTCAGCAGATATATCCAGCCGCTCATGCCTGTTGTGACGGGCAGCACACTGACTGCAAGCAGAATGAAGGTATAAAACAGCACATGCAGCCGGGTGAATTTTTCGCCATGCGTCACCGGCAGCATGGGCAGACCGGCACGGGCGTACTCATCCTTTCGGTAAAGTGCCAGTGCCCAGAAATGCGGTGGCGTCCATGCAAAAATGATCAGGAACAGCAGCAAAGCATCGTGACTGACTTCACCCCTTACAGCCGCCCAGCCCAACACAGGCGGCATGGCGCCAGATGCGCCGCCAATGACGATATTCTGCGGCGTGGCAGGTTTGAGGATGACGGTATAAATCACGGCATATCCAACAAAGGTTGCCAAAGTCAGCCACATGGTCAGTGGATTGACGAAAACATACAGCAGATACATGCCCGCGCCGCCCAGCAAACTTGAGAAAAGCAGCGCCTGGCTGTTGCTGAGCTTGCCCAATGGAAGCGGGCGCGCGCGTGTGCGAGCCATGACCGCGTCGATCTTTTGCTCGACCAAGCAATTGAATGCAGCAGCAGCAGCAGCCACCAGCCCGATACCCAGCGTGCCGGCAACCAGAATCTGGCCGGGCACCATGCCAGGCACGGCCAGAAACATGCCAATGACTGCCGTGAATACGATCAGCGATACCACTCGCAACTTGCACAGCGCCAGATATTCCTGGCAGCGGCAGGCGGCGTTATTCAACATTAAACTGGTCGCCATGACTTATCTCATCCGGAACAGCCTGAAGTTTATCACCACCAAAACCAGCAGCAGAAACGCCGCGCCGGCGTTATGCATTACCGCCACCAGCAAGGGCAAACCCAGCCAGACATTCGCCATGCCCAGACAAATCTGAACCAGCAGCATCAGACCTAGCAAACCGCCCAGCCCCGACAGGCCAGGTTGCCTGACCAGCCTGAAAGCTGCATAACCCACGAAAACCAGGACAACCACCGCCCATGCACGGTGCATCCAGTGAATAGCCGTCAAGGCGTTAAGCGTCAGCAGATTTCCACTGGCATCCATGCCAAGCTCGCGATGCAAGGTAAAAGCCGGCGCAAACGCCATTTCCGGCACCCATTCCCCATGACATGTGGGGAAATCCAGGCAGGCAAGTGCCGCATAGTTTGTGCTGACCCAGCCCCCCAAAACAATCTGAAACGCCACGACCACCAGTGCCAGTCCACCCCAAAGCCTCAAGTGCCGCACATTGGCCATGCCATACAGCGAGGGGCCGCATTCACGCTGCCACAGCCATGCAAGCAGGGCCAGCGTGCTCATGCCGCCAATCAAGTGGCTCGTCACAATAAAAGGCTTCAGCAGTTCCGTTACCGTCCACATGCCCAGCAAGGCCTGAAAAACTATCAGCGCCAACAAGGCAGCGGGCAAAGCAGGGGAACCCACTGCATCCCTACGGTTTTTCCAGGCCAGTGCAAAAATGCCCAGCACCAACAAGCCCAGGGTGCCGGCAAAGTAACGGTGAACCATTTCCTTCCAGGCCTTGGCATGGGAAACGGGACCACCCGGCTGAACGGACTCCGCCCTGGAAATTTCATCCGCAGCATGCTTCGGGGTGAGCTTGCCATAACACCCGGGCCAGTCCGGGCAGCCCAGCCCCGCATCCGACAGCCGGACATACGCGCCCAGCACCACGACCCCAAAAGTAAGCACCAACGCCGCGACAATTAAATTCCTGTACAAATTCATCCACTATCCGATCTGGGAAGCTTTCAGTAAATGCTTGATGTCTTTGATCATGCGGCGCGGATCCGGATCTTGCGGCCAGCGCATCATCAAATGCCCAAGCGGATCAACCATGTAGAGGTACTCGCCCTTCCCGCCGCCAGCAAACAATTTTTCTGTTGGCTGGGGGCTGCGCAAATATCGCAAGCCCGCGTGAGCCTGTTGCAGACTGGCGGCCGGAACAAGCTCATCTGTCAGCACCCAAAGCCGCTCGATTCGATCCATCTCCTTGCCTTGGGCCGTGCGGGTCTGGCGCATGAAATAAAGCAAATCTTGACACATTTTAGGGCAAGCACCGCTTCCAACATACACCATCACCCATTTGCCATTGAGCGTAGAGAAGTCCCATTCCTGCCCATTCAGCGCGTGCCCCTTGAGCTTGATATCCACCTGCCTGACAAGTTCGCCGTAATTCTTGCGTCCGGACGGCTGCCAGATGTAATAAGCCAGATACGAGGCAGCCACAGGCAAAACGAATAGCCCGAACAAGAGCAGCAATTTAACGCGGTTCAATCTTCCTCCTTCTCGCGCTTCACATTCAGCACCAGCCAAAGCACTACAATCGCGCCGGCAAGGCCAAACCATTGAATCGCATAACTGATATGAGTGGATACGCCAGCATCCTGCCGTGGCCAGTCACGGACCAGTCCGTCACCCATATCTCCCGTTTGCTGTATCAAGACCGGCTGCAATGGTTTACCCAGCCAAGCCTGATACTGCTCAAAATTCAGGTTTTGCCACAGTCTGCCCTGCGGCATCGCCCCCTTGAATTCGAAATAGCGGCTTTGCGGATCGACCGCGATGCCGCGCAGCAGAAACTCCCCCGTCAGAGGCTTGATTTCAGGCAATTCATCCCGTCGTCCTTTCACCACCGCGACCCAGCCCCGGTTGACCAGCACATGCCGGTCCGTGCCTTCAATACGAAAGGGTGCCAGCACGTGATATCCGGCTATGGTCTTGTACACCCGGTTATCAATCAGGATTTCCCTGCCCGGCATAAACTCGCCCCGCAGTTCCACGCTGCGAAACAGCAGGCCTTCCTTTTCGACCAGCGAAGCGCCGATTCTAACCACCCCATCCAGTTGCATGCGGTCATAACGGTTTTGCAAACCCTGCTTGTACTCCGCTCGCGAAAGCTGCCAGTTGCCCAGCCACATTGTCAGGACAAAGAAAAACAGACCCGCGAGCGTTGGCCACAGGCCAGGACGAAAAGCATAGGAGCCCACTCGCAAGCGCATCATTTGCGATAGACTGGGCGCTTTGCCGGCTTTGGAATCACCATGCGCATCATTGTCCTGCTGTTCATCCTGTTCATCCTAATCAGCCTTGGGAGCGCGCTATATTACCTGGTCAAGGACAAGGGCCAGTCGGAGCGAACCGTCAAGGCGTTGACTGTTCGCATTACGCTTTCCATCGTTTTATTCGTGATGTTGATGGCCAGTTATTATTTTGGCTGGATTCCGCAAACGGGAATAAAAGGCTAGACAAGGCAGTCAAACAAAAAGGCCGCGCTGTGCGCGGCCTTTTTAATTTAAGCCGCCTGCTTACACGAGCCAGTAGACGAAAATGAACAGGCCCAGCCAGACGACATCAACAAAGTGCCAGTACCAGGCCACGCCTTCGAAACCAAAATGATGTTCTGCGGTGAAATGGCCCTTGATGGAACGTCCCAGAATCACGATCAGCATCAGTGTTCCCACCGTTACATGGAAGCCATGGAAGCCCGTCAGCATAAAGAAGGTGGCGCCATACGCCCCCGCACCCAGCGTCAGACCGAGCTCGGAATAGGCATGCATGTACTCATACACTTGCAACGACAGGAAGGCCAGGCCCAGCGCAACAGTCAGGAACAGCCCCAATACGAGCTGGCTGCGGTTGCCTTTCTTCAATCCCCAATGCGCCCAGGTAACGGTCGCACCGGACGTCAACAGCAGCAGGGTATTGATCGCCGGGATTCCCCAGGCGCCCATCGGCGTAAACTTGTACCCGTCGGCTTCCAGTCCCGGGCCCGCTGTCGGCCAGGTTGCGTTGAATCCACTCCAGAGCTGTTCCAGCGTATCGCCAGACCCCAGCCATGGCACCGACAGCACCCGCATGTAAAACAGCGCGCCGAAGAAGGCCGCAAAGAACATCACCTCGGAAAAAATGAACCAGCTCATGGCCCAGCGGAATGACAGGTCTACCTGCTTGTTGTGCTTGCCGCCTTCGCTTTCGCGAATGACCGTACCGAACCAGCCAAACAGCATGACGGTAAGAATGGCCAGACCAACCCAGAGCAGCCAGCCGCCGCCAACGCCGTTGATCATGAAGGTACCGCCCAGCGCCATCAACAACAGCGCGACCGATCCCACGATCGGCCAATGCGATGGGGCGGGCAAATAGTAACCGCCGGTTTGTGAAGCCATGGTGTTGCCTCCTCTCCTAGATTTATTTATTAACGCGTAACCAACATCACGATGCCAAGCACGGTGAAAATGAAAATCACCGCACCAGCCAATCCAATTACGATGACCTGAGCTGGTGTGAGATGTACCGCATCCTGCTCATAGTCGGTTTTTCTTCTGACTCCAAAAAAACTCCAGAACACCGCTTTGGCCGCCTGCCAATGGCTGCCCCGGCGATCAGCCACGCCTGTCAACCTTGCCTGCAGAGGCAGAAGCGGCCTTGTCCGAACCCGGCTTTACAAAGAACGTGTAGGACAAGGTCACCGTATTCACGTCCCTGGGCAGCGACGGATCCATTACCAGCATCACGGGCATCTGACGCTTCTCATGTGCCTTCAACGTCTGTCCGGTAAAGCAGAAACACTCGATTTTTTTGACATACTGCGATGCCAGTTGCGGGCCGTAACTGGGAATAGCCTGCCCGGTAATATCATGCCCGGTCTTGTTTTCAACTTCATACAGCACCTGCACCATCTCGCCCGGATGCATTTCGATACTCCTCTGCACCGGTGTGAATTTCCACGGCAGATTCGCATCGACATTGGCATCGAACTCCAGGGTGATTTTCCGGCTGGTGTCGACCTGGGTATTTTTTGCCAGCACCTGCGTATCACCCGAATTGATGCCGGTCACCTCGCAAATCTTCTGGTAAAACGGCACCATGGCAAAGCCAAAGCCAAACATTCCCAGCGCCACGATCCAGAGCTTTTTCAGCAGGATCGGATTATCGTTCCTCATCCGCCCGGCTGCGCTTTCATCAGCGTGTACAGAAAGATTCCAATGGCGATGGCCGCAAGAATCAAACCGGTAACTATGTTTCGTTTGCTTTGCATGTCATTTTGAAACGGGCGGATTTCGCCCGTTTCATTTCCTCACTTCACCACAGGGGCTGTTTCAAAGGTGTGATAAGGCGCTGGAGAAGGCACTGTCCACTCCAACCCTTCCGCGCCTTCCCAAACCTGGTCAGTCGCCTTGTTGCCGCCCCGGATCGCCTTCAGGATTACCCACAGGAAGATCAGCTGGCTGGCGCCGAAGATGAATGCGCCAACCGACGCGATCGCATTGAATTCGGCAAACTGCAAAGCGTAATCCGCATAGCGGCGCGGCATGCCGGCCAGCCCCAGGAAATGCATGGGGAAGAAAGTGATGTTCATGGAAATCGTGGACAGCCAGAAATGCCACTTGCCCAGCTTCTCGTCGTACATGTGACCGGTCCACTTGGGCAGCCAGTAGTACACGCCGGCGATGATGGCAAACAGCGCACCAGACACCAGCACATAATGGAAATGCGCCACCACGTAGTAGGTGTCATGAATCTGGATATCGACTGGCGTCATCGCGCATACCAGGCCTGAGAAGCCACCGATGGTGAACAGGCAGACAAAGGCCACCGAGAACAGCATCGGCGTCTCGAAAGTCATCGATCCCTTCCACATGGTTGCCACCCAGTTGAACACCTTCACGCCGGTTGGCACGGCAATCAGCATAGTGGAATACATGAAGAACAACTGCGCTGCCGCCGGCATGCCCACCGTAAACATGTGGTGCGCCCACACGATGAAGGACAGGATGGCGATGGAAGCCGTCGCATAAACCATCGATGCGTAACCGAACAACGGCTTGCGCGCGAAGGTCGGGATGATCTGCGACACCACACCAAACGCGGGCAGGATCAGAATGTATACCTCGGGATGGCCAAAGAACCAGAAGATGTGCTGGAACATGACCGGATCACCGCCGCCTGCCGCATTGAAGAAATGGGTGTCGAAGTTGCGGTCGGTCAGCAGCATGGTCACCGCACCCGCCAGCACCGGCACGGTGGCGATCAGCAGATAGGCTGTGATTAGCCAGGTCCACACGAACAGCGGCATCTTCATCAGTGTCATGCCAGGCGCACGCATGTTGAGGATGGTAGTGATGATGTTGATCGAACCCATGATCGATGAAGCGCCCAGAATGTGCACCGCGAAAATGGTCATGTCATAACTGATGCCGCCCTGGATGAACAGCGGAGGGTACATGGTCCAGCCGCCGGCAACGCCGCCGCCCGGCATGAACAGCGAAATGATCAGTAACGCACCTGCCACCGGCAGCACCCAGAAGCCCCAGTTATTCATGCGCGGGAAGGCCATGTCAGGCGCGCCGATCATCAGCGGAATCTGCCAGTTGGCGAAGCCCGCCCAAGCCGGCATGATCACGCCAAACACCATGATCAGGCCATGCAGCGTGGTCATCTGGTTGAAAAAGTCAGGATTCACAACCTGCAGGCCAGGCTGGAACAATTCGGCCCGAATGATGAGCGCCATGGAACCTGCCACCAGGAACATGATGCCGGCAAACCACAGATACAGTGAGCCGATGTCCTTGTGGTTGGTGGTGGTCAGCCACCGCATGATGCCGGTGGGGTGGCCATGATGTCCGCCGTGATCTCCGGCATCGTGGGCGTGAGCTGCGTCGTGCGCCATAGTTAGTGTCTCCTCTTGTCCCTTATCCGTTAATTACCTGCCGGAGCAGCCGCTTCCGCGCCACCCTTCAAACCCGCCACCTGCGATGGCTGCGCCATGTCGCCCACGCTGTTGCCCAGGCCATTGCGCTGAAAGGTGACCACCGCCGCGACATCCGCCTCGGAGAGCTGGCCGCCAAAGGCCGCCATTGCCGTGCCGGGTTTGCCATTCAGCACCAGCTTGATGTGTGCGTCGATTGGCCCAGTTGCTACCTTCGACCCGCTGATTGCCGGGAATGCACCGGGAACACCCATGCCATTGGCCTGATGGCAGGCCGCGCAGTTGGTGTTGTATACCTGCTCCCCTTTGGCCATCAACTCATCCTGCGTGAAGGTCTTCGTATTTTCGGCCGCCGCTGTTGCCGCACCCTGCTTTTTGGATGCCAGCCACGCGTCAAATTCTTCCTGCGTCACAACCTTCACCACGATGGGCATGAATGCGTGGTCCTTGCCGCACAATTCCACGCACTGCCCGCGGAAAGTGCCGGTTGTTTCGGATTTGAACCATGCATCACGGATAAACCCGGGAATCGCATCCTGCTTGACTGCAAGCTCCGGCACCCACCAGGCATGAATGACATCGCCCGCCGTCAGCAGTACGCGGACTTTCTTGTTGACCGGCACCACCAGTTCATTGTCAACCTCCAGCAAATAGTGCTCACCCTTGGCCTGCTGGTTTTCGATCTGCTCACGCGGTGTTTTCAGCGTGCTCATGAACTTGACGCCATCCTTCAGGTAATCGTATTCCCATTTCCACTGGTAGCCAGTGACCTTGATGGTCATATCGGGGTTGGACGTGTCCTTCATTTCCAGCACAGACTTGGTTGCCGGATAGGCCATGCCGATGAGAATGAAAAACGGGATGATGGTCCAGATGATTTCCACGGTCGTACTTTCGTGGAAATGTGCTGCCTTGTGCCCAACAGACTTGCGATGCTTCCAGATCGAATAGAACATCGCGCCAAACACAACGATGAAGATGACCAGGCAAACCAGATTGATCATGGTGTGCAGATCATAGACATCCCTGGCCAGCGCTGACTGCGGTTCACGAAGATTGAGCTGATAATCCGCCCAGACCGCGCCCGAGACAAGCATCCCTGAAGTTGCCGCCAGCATTGAGCTGATCGTGCTTTTTTTCATAGTCTCCCCCATCCTCCTCAAAAGTTTTTATCGCATCCGGTTAGTTTTATCGCCCTGGCTTAAGCCAGGACTGCAATTTGACGCCAAGCTCCGAGCGGGCTTCGTCCGTCAGAAACAATCCCAATTCGGTTTCCTTGCCGTAAGAACGCAAGGCCACCCTGACCTGACCGCCCGCCTGTTTTTTGACTTGAATCAGGCTTACCCACTGGCGATTGAGCTTGAAGTGCTCCTGGTGATCACCACGCTTGCGCTCGACCCGCACTTCATCTTCCTCAATCGTCAGCGTTTCAAAATCTCCGCTCTGTCTGCCCAGGGTTTCAAACGCCCAGGCCAGCACACCAATTTCCAGTCCCGCGAAAGGCAATGTCAGCCAATAGCCCAAAGCGGCAAAAACTGTGGCAATCAACAGCGTTACCGCTGCAATAGTCCAGAAAACCGCCTTACGTCCACGCGCTGACAATGAACAATTCGGACGTGAGGTAAAGCGGAATCCTGCTTCCTGCTTAGCGGAAAAATCATCCAGAACAAGCGGCATCAGCTATCAGGCCTGCGACAAATTGCCACAGACTGTACACTGGTTCCAGCAAGGGACGCAAGACGAAACTTGGAGATAAGCGATTGATTTATAAGAAGTAAATCATTATTTTTGCGTATTATGATTTACTAATTCATCAATCGAGAGAAGCATCGAGACAGGTGAGCGCCCATCCTGATTGCCCAACCAAGGGATCACCCCGAGACATGGCCCATCAAGTCGCGACTTTAACGTTTCAAGATTTTCATCAAACGCCGCCATAGCTGGATCGATATGGTTTGCCACCCATCCCGCCAGCACCAACCCGCGTGCGCGAATGGCTTCGGCAGTCAGCAAGGCATGGTTCAGACACCCCAGGCGCATCCCGACAACCAAAACAACTGGCAGCTTTAGAAAGACTGGAATGTCATCCATGCCCTGGTTTTCATTCAAGGGCACCATGAACCCGCCAGCACCTTCGACGACCACCCAATCAGATTGACGGGCAAGCAGCGAGTACGCATCCGCAATGACATCGATTTGCATCCTCACCCCAGCCGTACTCGCCGCAATATGCGGCGCAGCAAACACTTGAAAACGATAAGGTGAAACCAGATCAATCGGCGCAGAGACATTGGCGGCTTGCTGAATATGCGCGACATCCTCATTCTCGCCCTTGTCGTCCAGCCCCGCCGCCACGGGCTTCATGCCCGCCACGTGAAACCCTTCCCGCTTCAATGCCTCGATCAGGGCAACCGTAACAAGCGTCTTGCCCACGCCCGTATCGGTACCGGTGACGAAACAACCCTTCATTTAACAGTTGCCATTAATTCGGAGAGAGCTGCTGACGGTCTATCTCTGAAATGGCCGCCATCCTGTCTGGTCAGGTCAAGCTGTCGCTCAACATTTTCAGGTGTCAGCACAACTCCAAATGAAATATCACCCTTACCTGACAAACGCTTAAGGACTTCACTACCCAATTCCTTTTTAAAATGCCCTGCTTCCCAATACCATTTAACAGTCGTCTTGCGGTCCGATGGTGCAGGTACCGCTTCTCGCGCATACGCGTGGTACCCGCTGAAATCCCAAAGAACCGCATGATCGCGCCCATCCGCTTCGACCCGATGAACCAGTTCTCTCTTCCAGTCTTCAAACAGTTCCCAAAACCCGGCAAGTCGGAAAATTTCCAGAAGATGCGCATGGTAGGGATAGATGACCACCTGAACCTGAATTCCACGTTCTCGCGCCCCACGCAATATTCTGGAAATATCATCAAAAGCCGGGGATGAAGCCGTCCCTTTCAAGTATAGATTTTTCGGCCTTCGCAGATATGCGCGCAGGTTTTCAACATCTCGCTGTCGAAAGAGGTTGTAATAGCCTTCGCTCCGCGCAATACGCTCATAGTCATACATGGGGTTGAAACCCTCCGGCGTCAGATGCGCGATATTGGTTCCACCTTTTTGCCTGACTGTATCCATGCTGTGCAACAAGGCGTCCAACGATGCAAGCGTGACCGTGCCATCCTGTAATACATGCAGCCATCTCATGTTGTTGGGCTTCCCTTCTGCCGTCACCAACAAACGTCCTGATAAACCCGGATCAGGAATAACCGCGTCTGCACGCATCAGGAAGTCCATGAAATCCACGCCCAGCAAAACAGTCTCAATCCGGTGTTTGGCAATCACATGCTCAAACAAAAGCCTTTCAACCCGAGCACCCGTACCCGGCAGAGCCAGGTTGTAAACTGGCAAAAGCTGTTTAGGCCATGATTCATCCTTGGGATCAAAACCAACCTCCGCTCTGGAATTTCCCAATATCAATGTCCTGGGCGATTGCTTCAGAACTTGATAGGGTTTGACCAGTGCACCTTGAGTTGCCGCATGAGGTTTCCAGTCATTGGCACCATAAGCCCGATAAAGCCCATAAGGGTCAACCAGCCAGTTGATCCCCAGAGCTACCGCCATCAAACCCAGCACGGCGACCGACAGATATCTGAGATAGCCCGTCATGTCAGAACTGGTAATAGAGAAACTCAGTCGCGCCGGAAAGCGAAAGCAATCCAGCCGAAGTCATGAAAGCCAGCAGCATGCCCCAAATCAGATTGGGTCGCCATTCAAAAGCAGGTTTACCTGCTACCGGATCAAAATCGAGTCCGGGCCTATAATTGCGCATGAATTCCTGCGTATTGGGTAAAAAAAGCGCAATGGCGATCAAAGGTAATGTCCACGCCCAGGTAAATACAAAGCTGCTTCCACCGCCAAGCGTGAAATCAAGACCCAGCGATTGAAGAATCTCTCCCACACCTCCCAGAACGGGTGCAAATGCGGCAGGAAGACTCACCCCATTCATTCCAGCCATACCCGAAAGCATATTCAATGCGCCTTCCATGGTCACCGCCCTGAAGAAGACCCAACCCACCACCACGGCTATAAAGGTCAGACACCAGCCCGCCAATTTTTCTATCGTTCCGCGAGTATGTGCTGTGGGAAATAACTGTTTCCTCAAAGCACCCCAGGCATGATTGATTACCAGATAGAGTCCATGCAGCCCGCCCCAGAATACGAAGTTCCAGGAAGCGCCATGCCACAACCCGCCCAACAGCATTGTCGCCATCAAATTTCCATATCGACGAACACGACCCTTATGGCTGCCGCCTAGCGGGATATAGAGGTAATCACGCAGGAATCTTGACAGCGTCATATGCCAGCGGCGCCAAAACTCAACAATACTGGTGGCTTTGTAAGGCGAATTGAAATTCAAAGGCAGCACAATACCGAACAGCCGCGAAAGACCAATGGCCATATCGGAATAACCTGAAAAATCAAAATACAGTTGGGCGGTATATGCCAAAGCCCCACCCCATGCAGCGAAGAAATCCATTTGCTCGCCCGCATCCGCTGCTGCAAATGCACTGTTGGCATATGGTGAGATTCCATCTGCCAATACGACCTTCTTGAATAGGCCTATCGCAAAAATTGTCGTGCCGATGGTGACGTTATCCCAGGACAACCGGTAGGTCTCAGCTTTGGCAAACTGGGGCATCATCTCCTTGTGATGAAGCACAGGCCCCGCGATGAGATGCGGGAAGTAAGTCACGAACAATAGGTAATGAGTAAAACTGTATTCCCTTGCTTTACCGGCCCAGGCATCCACCAGAAAGGCGATTTGAGTAAACGTGAAAAATGAAATGCCTAGCGGCAGCAGAACTTCCTGAAACGACAAACCGGTATCAAACATCTGATTGGCCGTATCAATGAAGAAATTTGCATACTTGTAGTACCCAAGCAAACCCAAATCGACAGCCACGCCAAATGCAAGAATGGCACTTCTTCGATGCAGGCGACCAGAATCAGTTTCCCATGCCAGCGCAACGCCAACACCGTAGTTAAAGAAAATGGAGGCCAGCAGCAGCCCAACATAAGCTGGGTTCCAATACCCGTAGAAAAAAAGAGACGCCGCGCCGAGCCACGCTGCTGCCAAACGATGGCTGTATCCCCCCAGGCGAAAAAACACAAACGCCGTTATGGGCAAATAAAGCAACAAGAAAGTGTATGAGTTAAATAACATGAGGGGCGAATAGTATCTGACGAGATGCCGAGTTTCGAACTAGCTGCCACGTCGATTGGCTATTTTCATCTGGATGATCTGTCTGCCATCCGCGAGCCGCGTTTTATCTCCTGCCCAGGCATGGCCGTAGATCACCTCGTAACTTGAAGGCAGTCTGCCGTCCTTTCTGAAGCCCTCGTAAGCGGCCTCCAGCTTATGCCAGGCCGACTTGCCCATCATGCCGCGCGATCTTGAAGTGGCTGCATTGTGCGCACCAACCCCCTTCAGATCCTGCATCAACGATTTGAGATCGCCGTAGGTCAGCGTCAGCATTTCCATTTCCATCACCGGATGCTGGAATCCGGCATGCACCAGCATATCGCCGATGTCGTGCATGTCGGTAAAGCGGCTGACATGCGCACCCCCATCCACTTGCGCAAATGCCTGCCTCAGTTCCTTCAGGGTATCCGGTCCAAACGTGGCGAACACCAGCAGTCCGTTTGGCGCGAGCACGCGGTGCCATTCACGCAGGCAGCTTTCCGCGTCATTCGCCCACTGCAATGCCAGGCTGGACCACAGCATGGGCAGACTGGAAGTCTTGAGCGGCAGGTGTTCCATGTCCGCGCAAATATGTTGTGTACGGCATGAAGCATGAGGCATGAGGCGCTGACGCAATCTCCCAAGCCAATTTTCGGGTCCGTCATTTCCCTCGTTTTTTGAGCGGACGATCTCAAGCATGGGCAGCGCAAGATCCAGCGCAATCAGCTCGGCATCGGGGTAAGCAGCCTTGAGCAGCGACAGGCCATGCCCGGTCCCACAGCCCGCGTCCAGAATGCGGGCGGGCGATAGCTTGAACAGTCCCAGCCGCTCGGCCAGACGCGAAGTGACCTCGCGTTGCAGAACCGCATGCGCATCGTACTGTTCCGCCGCCCGGCCAAACGCCCGCGCGATTTCGTGCTTGTCCAGAAGTGAGGGGCTATCCATTTGCGATGATCTCCGCCACTTCCCCCGCATGCGAAAGAAAGGGCGCATGCCCTGCTCCCTTTATTTCATGCAGACTCGAATCCGGGATTGATTGCGCCAGCCAGCGGGCTGCACTGACCGGCGCCAATTTATCGCCAGCGCCATGGATCAGGGTTACCGGCTGGGAGAGCCACGCCACGTCTTTTCGCATGTCTGTGCCACGCAGAATTTGCAAACCCGTCTCCAGCGCGCCTGCCACAGGCCTTGGCTGTGACAGCAGCCGGGTACGCAGTTCGGCCAGTACCGTCCGCACGGCATCGGAACCCTGTGCCTGCAAAGACAGAAAACGCCTGATCGTGCCCGCGTAATCCTCGGCCAGATTTCTGGAAAACTGCTCGAATACTTCGTCCGCTACGCCATGCAGCCAATCCTCTCGATTGACGAAACAGGGCGTTGCGCCGATCAGCACCAGCCGGAAAATTTTCTTCGGATAAGCCAGCGCAATACGCATGGCCAATTGCGCGCCAAGTGACCAGCCGATCAACACCGCTTCTGCCTGAATTTGCCCGGCAATACGGTCTGCCATGTCATCCAGTGTTTCTGTCGAAGCCGTGCCGGCATAACCCGGCAACGGAAGCGCATGCGATTTGGGGAAGTGTCTCCGCAGCGGCTCCCAGATCACGGGATGCGTGCCCCAGCCGTGCAGAAAAATCATGGGGTGCCCCTTCATGTTCCAGCAATTTCGCCGAGTGCGGCAATCAGCCGGGCAATGTCGTCGTCACCGTGTGCAGAAGACAGCGTGATTCGCAATCGCGCAGTCCCTTTCGGCACGGTCGGTGTTCGGATGGCCGGCACCAGCAATCCGCGTTCAAGCAGTTTCTTCGACACGCTCACCGCATCCGCATTGCTGCCGATGACAAGGGGCTGTATCGGCGTGCCTGATGGCATAAGCTGCCAGCCAGGCAAATTTACCAGCCCCTGACGCAAGGCCATGACATGTTCCCGCAATACATCGCGCCGATTGTCACCATGCTTGATCAACTTCAAGCTTTCCAGCAGTGCGCCTGCAAGCATAGGCGGCATGGCTGTTGTATAGACATAGGGCCGCGCCCTCTGCACCAGCCACTGGATGACAGTTTCATGCGCCGTCACTACCGCGCCAAACACACCCGCTGCCTTGCCAAGCGTCGCCAGGTAAATCACGCGGTCACTGTTTCTTGCAGCTTCGGTCATTCCGCCACGGCCTTCATTCAGCACACCAAAGCCATGCGCATCGTCGAGATACAGCCAGGCGTCATGACGTTCAGAGAGTGACAGCAGCTTTTCCACATCTGCAATGTCGCCATCCATACTAAACACCAGGTCTGACACGATAAGCTTGTCGCGCGCCGTGCTGCGTGCAAGCTGTCCTTCCAGCTGGTCCAGAGCGCCATGCGCATATCTGGAAAATTTCGCGCCGCACAACCGTGCGGCATCATTCAGCGAAGCGTGGTTCAGCTTGTCTGCGAACACCTCGCCATGACGATCCAGCAACGCCGTCATCACACCCAGGTTGGCCATGTAGCCGGTGGAAAACAGCAGCGCGGCCGGTTTGCCGATAAAACTGGCGAAGGCAGTTTCGAAAGCTTCGTGTAATTGATGATGGCCGGTGATGAGATGCGAGGCGCCCGCGCCCACACCGCATTGCTCAAGCGCTTCTCTCGTTGCCGCGATCAATGCGGGATCGTTCGCCAGCCCGAGATAATCGTTGCTGCAGAATGAAACGACATCGCGGCCGTTGACTCGAACGTGCACACCCTGGTGCGATTCAAGCAGCGAGCGATTCCGCAAAAGGTCGTCCGCCTCGAGCTGCGCGAGCCCCTGCTGCAAGCGTGATAGCGAAGATGATTTTCCCGTTGATGGGGAAGGCGGGATCGGGGGCATTCTCACCCCCACCCCAGCCCTCCCCGCTCAAGGGGGAGGGAGGAGAGTTTCATACAGGCGATAGTCCAAGCTTCCCGAACAACGCCTGATCCCGTTCCCACTCCGGATTGCCGGTGGTCAGCAGCTTGTCGCCGTAGAAAATGGAATTCGCCCCCGCAAGAAAACACATCGCCTGCACCGCATCGCTCATCTGTTGGCGACCGGCGGAAAGCCGCACGTAAGAGGACGGCATGAGCAGGCGCGCCACGGCAATGGTGCGCACGAATTCGATCGGATCGAGGGCCTCGGTACCGGCAAGCGGCGTGCCTTCCACCTGCACCAGCAGATTGATCGGCACGGATTCTGGCGGCGGATCGAGGCTGGCGAGTTGCGCCAGCAGTCCGGCGCGCTGGGTCCGGGATTCGCCCATGCCGACAATGCCGCCCGCGCAGACGTTGATGCCCGCGCCGCGCACCTTGTTCAGCGTATCCAGCCGGTCGTCAAAATCGCGGGTGGAAATGATCTCGCCGTAAAACTCCGGCGCGGTATCCAGATTGTGGTTGTAGTAATCCAGCCCCGCCTCCTTCAACTGTTCGGCCTGGCCTTCGCGCAGCATGCCCAGCGTAGTACAGGTTTCCATGCCCAGCGCTTTCACCTCGCGCACCATCTCGAGCACGGGGTCCAGGTCTTTCTGCTTCGGCCCGCGCCAGGCCGCTCCCATGCAGAAGCGGGTAGCGCCCGCGTCCTTCGCGGCGCGCGCCGCCGTCAGCACGGCTTCAACATCGAGCATGGGTTCATCCTCCACCGCGCCTGGATGACGCTTTGATTGCGGGCAATAGCCGCAATCTTCAGGACAGCCGCCAGTCTTGATCGACAACAGCGTGGACAGTTGAATTTTGTTGGGGTCAAAGTGCTGGCGATGCACGGTTTGCGCCTCGAACAGCAGATCGCTGAAAGGCTTTTCGAACAAGGCCAGAACCTGTTCCATCGGCACTTTCGTTTCCGCCGGCTTGTGAACGTGGATGGATGCGCAATTGCAGCTACTCATTGATGGCTACCTCGATGGTCATGTCCTGCCAGTCTTCCCTCGCCGCTTTCCAGATGGCATACAGGCCGGGTGGCACGATGATAAAAAACAGCAACGCCCACACCGCCGCCAGCCCGTTCCAGCCACCAAGCAAGCCGTAGATGGGCTGGCCGACCACGACCATGGCGCCGGTCGCGCCATAGAAGCGATACCCCGCCCAGCGGTGATACAGCCGCGTGCGTTCATTGGGATGGTGCGCGATGCTGGCATAAACAAAGATGGACGCCGCCAGCCAGATCATCAGTGGCGGAAACGACAGCACAAAGGGCAGAAAACCAATCTTGTGGCTGGCCAGCAGCTTGCCCAACATCAGCGCCGTTATGCCTGCCGTAATCGCCGCGACGCTGGCAATGTTGAAAAGCTGAGCGGCAAACCGGGAAGATTTTCCTGCGATGACGCGTTTGGCTTTCATGGGCTGGTGGTTGATGAGAACATGCAAATTATCCTTGCCAGGCCGTCTTGCTGTCAAAAAACATCCAAACAACAATTGAACATCAGCACAATAATTGACCAGCTCTTTCCTCGGACCTGCCTGCTGTGCCAGACAGCAGAAGGCCCGCTCTGCGACGCCTGCCGCGCTGACCTGCCCTGGCTGCCCGATCATGCTTGCCCGGTTTGCGCCCAGCCAACTTCAGGTGGAAACACCTGCGGCCACTGCCTGAAGGAAACACCCGCATTCGACCGGACGCACGCCCTTTTCGCCTACGGCTTTCCGGTCGACAAACTGATCCAGCGGTTGAAATATGCGGAAAATCTGGCGCTCGCCCCGCTGCTTGGCGCTCTGCTTGCCGAACACCTCGTCAACAAACCTGACGTCTGGCTGCCCATGCCCTTGCATGCCAACCGCCTCAAGGAACGCGGCTTCAATCAAGCCGTGGAAATCACCCGTGAGCTGTCACAACAAACTGGCATTGCCATGCAAGCCACCTGGGCCTTGCGGGAGCGCGACACGCCACCGCAGGCGGGATTGAAACGGGATGCCCGGCGCAAGAACATGCGCGGTGCATTCAAGTGCAAACCGAATGTCAGTGGACTCCACATCGGCATTGTCGATGACGTGATGACCACCGGCAGCACGCTGGATGCGCTGGCCGAAACCCTCAAACAGGCTGGCGCGAAAGAAGTGTCGTGTCTGGTGGTGGCGCGGGCATAGAACAACAGCCAGTCGAGTGTTCATGACGAAGCCAGTACAAGCCTTGCTCTTTGAAATTGCAAATCCCCCCAGCCCCCCTTTGACAAGGGGGCGTCTACTACCCCCTTGATAAAGGGGGTGGCGAGCCATGCGAGCCGGGGGATTTTCTCATGGCCGCCACATGCAACTCTGGCGGTTGCAAGTTCACAAGCAGCAAAACCTACACCGTAATCTCGTCTATCCCGAACAATCGCCGATACTCCCGCATGGCATAGCGATCAGTCATGCCCGCGATGTAATCGGCAATCGCCCTCGCGCCATCGCGCTGGACATGTTCCTGATGCTCCGGCGACAGCAGCCTGGGCTCGGCGATGAAGGCATCGAACAAGCTCTGTATGATGCGCGCCGCCTTGCTGGTCATGCGCATGACTTTGTAGTGCTGATAGAGATGCTGGCGCAGGTAACGCTTGAGTTCGCGCTGCTGTTCCAGCATGTCCGCCGAAAAACCTGCCAGCGGCGCGGCATTTCGAACCTCTTCCAGCGACCTGACACCGGCCTGTTCAAGATTGGCGCGGGTTGTTGCAACCAGATCGAGAATCAGCGTATTGATCATGCGGCGCACGATTTCATGCACCACCCGCCGTCCGTTGAGTTCGGGATATTTCGCCCGCACCTCGTCGTAATGACGAGAAAATAGCCGTGTTTCGCGCAGCCCCTCTTCGTCGATCAGACCTGAACGCAGCCCGTCATCCACGTCGTGATTGTTGTAGGCGATTTCATCCGCCAGGTTGGCGACCTGCGCTTCCAGCGAAGGCTGCTTCTTGTCCAGAAAGCGTTGCCCCAAATCACCCAGCTCGCGGGCATTGGCAAGTGAACAATGTTTCAGAATTCCCTCGCGGGTCTCGTAACACAGATTCAGGCCATCAAATTCGGCGTAACGCTGTTCCAGCCTGTCCACCACGCGCAGGGATTGCAGGTTGTGCTCGAAACCGCCGTGGTCCTTCATGCAGGCGTTAAGCGCATCCTGCCCGGCATGGCCAAATGGCGTGTGCCCAAGATCATGCGCCAGCGACACCGCCTCGGTCAGCTCCTCGTTCAGCTTCAGCAAACGAGCAATGGTGCGGCCGATCTGCGCCACTTCCAGGCTGTGTGTCAGCCGTGTGCGGAAATGATCGCCTTCGTGATTCACGAACACCTGGGTCTTGTATTCCAGCCGGCGGAAAGCGGTGGAATGCACAATGCGGTCGCGGTCGCGCTGGAATTCGCCTCTTGGAAAAGCAGACGGCTCGGGGTGAACGCGGCCCCTGGTTTGCGCGTCGAGGGCGGCGTAAGGAGCGAGTTCAGATCGCGTGGACATGGCCAGTCAGTGTCGCGTCAAGATCCGCTCGAGACAAGTCGGCAGTAATCACCGCCTCGCCAATTTTTTTCAGCAGCACGAAGCGGATTTTCCCGGCCTCGACTTTCTTGTCGTGGCCCATGAAATCCAGGTATTTCTCGATGCCCAGATCGGGCGCGGTATCCGGCAGGCCGGCACGATGGATAAGCGCCCGCGCGCGTTCGACATCGGCTTCAGTCAGCCAGCCCTTGCGCTTCGACGCATCAGCCGCCAGCACCATGCCTGCTGCCACCGCCTCGCCATGGAGCCAGTTGCCATAGCCCATGCCGGACTCGATGGCGTGGCCAAAGGTATGGCCCAAATTGAGAATGGCGCGAATGCCGCCTTCGCGCTCGTCCTGCGCCACCACCTGCGCCTTGATCTCGCAGGAACGGTAAATGGCATGGCTGATCGCGTCCGCATCCAGCGCGCGCAGCTTCTCCATGTTCGCTTCCAGCCACTTAAAAAAGTCCGCATCCCAGATCAGGCCATATTTGATGACTTCCGCCAGTCCCGCAGACAACTCTCGCGGCGGCAAGGTCTTGAGTGTATCCGTATCCGCCAGCACCACTTTCGGCTGATAAAACGCGCCGATCATGTTTTTGCCCAGCGGATGGTTGATTCCGGTCTTGCCACCCACCGAGGAATCCACCTGGGAGAGCAGCGTTGTCGGCACCTGTATGAAAGGCACGCCGCGCTGGTAACAGGCCGCGGCAAAGCCGGTCATGTCGCCGATCACCCCGCCGCCCAGCGCAACCAATGTCGTCTTGCGCTCGGCACGGCTTTTCAGCAGATCGTCAAAAATAAGGTTCAGCGACTGCCAGTCCTTGTAGGCCTCGCCGTCCGGCAGCACGATGTGCGTCACCGCCACACCGGCGCCGGTAAAGGTTTTTGTCAGTCGGTCCAGATACAACGGCCCCACCGTGGTGTTGGTCACGATGGCCACCCGCTTCTGCGCCAGATGCGTCGTAATCAGGCCCGCCTGATCCAGCAGGCCGGGGCCGATATGAATGGGATAACTACGGTCGCCGAGATCGACGGTCAGGGTCTGCATGGATAAACGCCGTGATAATCAAGCCAAAATCTGTCAATGCCCATTATTGTAACCAAAGCTGGCAATACTGCCGTTTACCGCCTCTGGCACAAGCCTTGCAACTCAGCAAGGCTACAATACCGGAATTGCTCCGCTTCCTTTTCTAAATGGCATCCACTCCATCCGTACTCGTTGTTGGCGGCGCCGGTTACATCGGCTCGCACATGGTCAAATACCTTCTTCGTCAGGGTTGCGATGTTGTCACTTACGACAACCTCTCGACAGGCTACCGCGATGCGGTACTCGGCGGCGAATTCGTGCTGGGCGACCTGGCCGACAAGGCTGCGCTCGAAGACCTGTTCAGCACCCATAGCTTCGACGGCGTGGTGCACTTCGCCTCATTCATCCAGGTGGGCGAATCGGTCAAGGAGCCCGCAAAATATTACGAAAACAACGTCACCAACACGCTAAACCTGCTTAATGCCATGGTGAAGCATGAGGTTAAGCGGTTTATTTTCTCCTCTACTGCCGCCGTCTATGGAGAACCTCAGTATGTGCCCATCGACGAGGCTCACCCCAAGCAGCCCATCAACCCCTATGGCAAAACAAAATGGATGGTGGAGCAGATTCTGCAGGATTACGATAATGCCTACGGACTCAAGTCCATTGCCCTGCGCTATTTCAACGCAGCTGGCGCCGATCCGGAAGGCGAACTGGGTGAACGGCACGAACCCGAAACCCATCTGATCCCGCTTGTGCTGCAGGCAGCTTCCGGCAGACGACCCCACATATCGGTATTTGGCCGCGACTACGACACGCCAGACGGCACCTGCATCCGTGACTACATCCATGTTGCCGACCTGGCTGACGCGCACTGGCTGGCGTTGCAAAAATTGCTGGGCGGCTCGGACTCCGCCGCCTACAACCTCGGCAACGGCAACGGCTTTTCAGTGCAGGCCGTCATCAACGCCGCACGAGAAGTGACGGGAAGAGATATCGCCGTCGAGGATAGTCCGCGCCGCGATGGCGATCCAGCAAGGCTTGTCGCCAATAGCCTGGCGGCAAGAAACGCACTGAACTGGCTGCCTGTCCGGCATGATCTGGACACAATCATCCAGGATGCGTGGCGTTTCGAAAGCAGCCGATAGCATGCCTCATTTCGCAAACCCGTTATATCGATTTCTCGCTGGCAAGCTATCCCCGTCAGGCGTCAGTGCCCGCCTCAGCATCCTCATTTATCACCGGGTATTGCCCCAGACCGATCCACTTTTTCCAGGCGAGGCAACCATCGATACATTCAATGCGCAAATGGCGCTGCTCAAATCGATGTTCAACATACTGCCACTACACGAAGCTGCCGCCCGGCTGAAAGCCGGCACACTCCCCGCGCGTTCAGCCTGCATTACTTTTGATGATGGCTACGCCGACAATGTCACAAATGCACTACCCATCCTGCAAAAGCATGGGTTACACGCCACTTTTTTCATCGCCACTTCGTATTTGAATGGCGGACGCATGTTCAACGACACGGTCATAGAATCTGTCCGCTGCTCAAATCAGGAAACGCTGGATTTGCGAGACATGAACCTGGGCAACCACAGGCTTTCATCCAATGCGGAAAGAGCCGCAGCCATCGAAGACATACTGCCCAAAGTGAAATATTTGCCACTGGAAATACGCCAGGAGACGGTTGCCAATATTGCCCGGCGCGCAGGTGCCGGCAACCTGCCTGACGACTTGATGATGACGACTGCCCAGTTGAAAACGCTGCATGCGGCGGGCATGGAAATCGGCGGGCATACCCACCGGCATCCCATACTTGCCAACCTGAACGATGCCGATGCGCGTAACGAGATCGCCGTCGGCAAAACCTGGCTTGAAGACACACTGGGCAGCCGCATCCGGCTGTTTGCCTATCCAAACGGAAAGCCAGGAACCGATTACCTGCCGGATCAGGCAAAAATTGTTCGTGAACTGGGTTTTGATGCCGCGGTTTCCACGCACCCGGGCATTTCCATAAAGAGTAGCGATCCTTTCCAGCTTTCAAGGTTCACCCCCTGGTCGAATTCCAGATACAGCTTTGCTGCGCAACTGATCAAGAACATTCATGGCGCCGCCACGATTAACGAATCCACCAGAAGGCATTAATCTCATGGAATCCGGCATGCCTGATTTGTGGAACAACAAAACCTGTCCACTCCGATTTCAATTCGGGGATAAAACCCTGTTTTCCGCAAACTTGAATCTCTTGACCCGTGGTTTTGGCATCAGCGAATCCATTGCCGCGCATGCAACAACTTCCGCTCCAGCCGAGCCGTTGCCTGCCAATTGTGATGGCTTTCTGATTCGTTCCCTTCAAGTCCAGACTGAACTTCCCACCATCAGCCGCGAGTCTGGCTACATACGCTATATACCAGCGCTGTACCCCCGATATTTCATTGACATGACCCAGCCTTTCAGTGAGTACACCGGGAAATTTTCATCAAAAACCCGCTCAACCATCAATCGGAAGCTGAAAAAATTCACAGAACATTCAGGCGGCAAACTCATCTGGAAATCCTACAAAAGCGTTGACGAAGTTCGCGAGTTCCACAGGCTTGCCCGCAGCCTTTCAAGCAAAACCTACCAGGAGGCATTACTGGATGCCGGCCTGCCAGAAAGCGAAGAATTCCTGCAGGAAATGATCAGCAAGGCATCAGCCGGCTCTGTGCGCGCATATCTGCTATTCCACGCCGGCAGGCCCGTTGCCTACCTCTACTGCCCCGTTGAACAGGGTGTGCTGCTTTACGAATACCTTGGATATGATCCCGAATATCGAGAATGGTCGGTAGGCACCATCCTGCAATGGCTGGCGCTTGAGGATTTATTCAGGGAAGGCGTCTTTAGCTACTTTGACTTCACCGAGGGCGAGTCCGAACACAAGCGTCTGTTCAGCACAAATAAAATTCGGTGTGCCAACGTTTTTTTCCTTCGAAGCACCTTGCGCAACAATTTCCTCGTCAGGGCGCAGCATCTGACCAACCGGTTCTCGACCTTGCTTGGCAACATTCTGGAACACTATGGCCTCAAGGCCCGGATCAAGCGTCTGATCCGCTTTGGTTATCGCGGCAAGCCACTCGCTCAGTAATGTTAAAAAGCCTGGTCAAACACATTGCAAGGTTTTTTCTTGGCGAGTACCAGATATACCGCATCTACACACGTGCGAACACGGATAACCGCAAACAGACAGAATCGCCATTGCAGGAATTTGAATTTGCAGAAATCGATCAGTGCCTGATCGAAAGCAGCGATGACGAAGCAATCAAGTCCCGCGCCTGGTATCTGGGCAAAGACTCAAACGCCTTTGGCTGTCTCAAGGACGGCAGGGTAGTCGGGCTGTGCTTTTACTGGCACGGGGAGAGATACCGCACTGAACGGAACTTCTGGCCGCTTGCCCCGGATGAAGCAAAGCTTGTCGAGATATTCACCTTGCCTGAAATACGCGGAAAGGGCGCAGGAAAATCATTGATCACCTACGCCGAAAATGAAATGTTCTCCAAGGGCTATCAATCGCTTTATGCCAGAATCTGGCACAGCAACACGCCTTCCGTAAGAGCATTTGAGAATGCCGGCTGGCAACACCTGTCAACTATCCTTGAATTTCACCTGTTCGGAATCGGCAAGCCCATTCGGCTGAAATTCAGGCCGGTCTGATTCAATCCGGCTGGAATATTGGCGCTACTTTCAGCCTTGCCTGAATTCAGCCCATTTCTGTGCAACCCGCCTGTATCCCTGTTCCGCATTCCTTTTCAGATTGGCAGAAAAAGTAGTTGAAGGCAGGGCCAAGCCAGGTGACTCATCAGTCATTTCTCCATTCCCAAAACCGGTCGTGGGATATTTCTCCTGATGCTTCCCAAGAAATTCACACAGCCGGGTGAATCGTTTTACCACCACCCAGTCTGGCAGACTTGTTCCTGGTACAAGCATTTCAAAGTTATGTGACAGCACATTAAAGTAGCGCCATCCACTTGCATGCGCGGACTGAATGGACTGCACCATCTCTTCATAAGAACAAGCGCCGATCTGCATATGCCTTAACGAGCCCTGCCGCCCGCGCGACACCGACAAAGGCAATTCCAGCGTACCGTCTATCCAGTGGCTTCCGGTGCGGCGCGCTTCCGCGGGCAAGCCAGTGCCGGAATGGCCCATCGTGATGTTGAGGCTGCTGTCATGGCGGATACCATTGCGCTTCAAGGCGGTGAACGTATCCTCATTGCATGCGAAACTGCCCGCCCTGAAAGCAGAGATTTCCCCGACACCCGCCTCATTTAACAGGCGCAGCCCATGACCAATCAGCGCAGTCTGTTCATCAACGTCATACATGAACAGGTGCTGACGCTTGGCAGCATGGTTTTCAATGATGGGAACCCGTGATTCGTCCTGCCACTCAGGATGCAAATGTAGCTGGACCTCCTGCCCCGCGTCACGGATCAAGCCTACAATCTCGGCAAGAGGCTCCGGGCCAAAATGCGCGGCAAACAGGGGCTCAACAAAGAAAACACCCTTCAGCCCATGCGCGTTGAGTATCTCAAGCGTTTTTGGCAAAGCGTAATTGCCCGCCTGGCTTGCGCCATGGATATACCGTCTAAAAGCCTGAGGAAAACGGCCATCGATGTCGTCCCAGCCGCTACACCATATTTCCACATCAAAAGTAAGCAGGACGTTGAGAGGATGTCCGCCTGGGTTTGTCAAACCAGCACCTCCACGGGCATCGGGTGTCCCAGAAACGCAGTCGGGCTGGCTGTCAACCCGTAGGCGCCAGACTGGAACACGACAATCAGGTCGCCTACTTGCGCATGCCCGAGATTCATCCTGTCGCCCAGCAGGTCGAGCGGTGTACACAGTGGGCCGACAGCCGAGGCGGACAGCACCTCTCCATCAGGCTCGACCCGATTGCCGACCACTACCGGATAGTTCTTGCGGACCACCTGGCCAAAATTTCCCGAGGCTGCCAGATGGTGATGCAGGCCGCCATCGGTAACCAGGAAGACCTGCCCTCTGGATTCCTTTTGATCCACAACTCGGCTGACGTATACCCCGGCTTCGCCAACCAGATAGCGGCCCAGCTCGATAACAAATTCCGCCTGCGGAAAATCGCGTCGCGCATCAGGCATGAGCCCGGCCAGGTGCTCTCCAACCTCAGCAAGATCCAATGGCTGTTCGCCCGGAAAATACGGGATGCCGAAGCCGCCGCCGAGATTGAGCAGCCGCACCGGAGCCGGCGCATGCTCCGCTAGCCGGCGGGCCAGATCCAGCGTATTCCGCTGCGCTTCCATGATCGCCTCTGCCTTCAGGTTCTGCGATCCGGAAAAGATATGAAATCCGTAAAACTCGACCGGCAGGGCTCTCATGTGCGCCAGCACATCCGGTACGCGCTCGGCATCGATGCCAAACTGCTTGGGGCCACCGCCCATTTTCATGCCCGAGCTTTTCAGTTCGAAATCCGGATTGACCCGCACCGCAACTTTCGGTCTTGTTCCCGTTGCCGATGCAATCGCCGCGATCCGCTCCAGTTCGCGCGGTGACTCAATATTGATGACTATGCCCGCGGCAATCGCCTGCCGAAGTTCGCGTTCGCTTTTACCCGGTCCGGCAAAACTGATCTGTCCCGGCGACATGACCGTGTCCAGAACGGTTTTCAATTCGCCTCCCGATGCCACATCGAAGCCATCCACCAGCCCCGCCAGATGCTGCACCACCGCGGGCATGGGGTTGGCCTTGATGGCGTAGTGCAAATGGATTTCCTTCGGCAGCGCGGCGCGCAGCCTTGCCACCCGCTCCGAAATCAATCGCCGGTCATAGGCATAAAACGGCGTGCCGCCGACTCGTTCGGCCAAACGGCTGAGCGGCATGCCGCCGACCTGGAGTTCGTTTTCCACAACGGGGAAGAAATCATTAGGGGCATGGCGGACTGGCGTGTTCACGCAGGATTCTCCTCAAACAAGCCTTCAAGTTCCGCCGCCAGCTTCTTGCGGTCTATCTTGCCATTCGGGTTGCGCGGCAACGGCTCGCGATATGCCACGATCCTTGCCGGCACCATGAAGCCTGGCAGATGCTGCTTGCATTCGTTCAACAGCATGTCGTTTGTTTCCGTCGAATTGTCCGGCGCATAGGTCACCACCACCACCGCCTGTCCCAAAACCGGGTGTTCGATGCCGACAGCGGCCGCTTCGGTCACCCGATTGGCGGCATAGATCACCTCTTCCACCTCGGTCGGGCTGACGCGGTAACCGGAAGTCTTGATCATCTCATCGCGGCGTCCCACGAAATAGAGATACCCTTCTTCGTCCATTTTCACCGTGTCGCCTGACCACACCGCCAGTTCGGGGATGACCAGGCCGGGCAACTGACCCGGAGCCGGCTTGTAACGCTCGGCTGTCTTTTCCGCATCGTTCCAGTAGCCAAGCGCCACATGAATGCCGCGATGCACCAGTTCTCCCGGTTCCCCTGGTGCACAGGGCGTACCATCTTCCCGCACCACCAGAATTTCCGCATTCGGTATCGCCTTGCCTATCGAATCCGGGCGCCTGTCCACTTCTTCAGGCGGCAGATAGGTGGAACGAAAAGCCTCGGTCAGGCCATACATCAAATAGGGGCTGGTTCGGGGAAGCTTCGCACGCAGCGCGTCCAGGGTTGGCCTTGGCATATGCCCGCCCGAGTTGGTGATGTAGCGCAAATGTTGCGATACAGTTTCCGGCCATTCCAGTTGAGCCAGTTGTATCCACAAAGGCGGCACCGCTGCCAGCCCGGTTATTTTTTCCTTTTCAACCGCACGGATCACATCGCGTGGCAGAAGATAATTCATCAGAAATGCGCTGGCGCCGACATGAAACGCCGTGGTCAACTGCGACAGGCCATAGTCAAACGACAGGGGCAAAACCGAAAGAATGCGGTCTTCCGCCGTATTTTGCAGATACCGCGACACGCTGACCGCGCCACCCACCAGGTTCCGGTGCGACAGCACTACGCCCTTTGGCTTTCCCGTGCTGCCCGAGGTATACAGAATCGCCGCCATATCCCCGTCGATGATGCGATGAGGAACACACGCTCCTGCGCTCTGGCGCGCTTCCCACGAAACCACGCACACGCCGGTCATGCCTGGCTCACCGCCTGATTTCCCGGTCAGGACAATCGCCCTCAAATCATGGCAATCCGGCAGTACTTCCGAAAGCAGTGCCAGACGCTCCGGACTGGTTACCAGCACCCTGACATTGCAATCCTTGAGGATATGCGCCGCCTGCTCGGGTTTGAGCAGGGGATTGACCGGCACAAACACGCCACCCGCGGCCGCCGCACCGAAAAGCGCCGCCACGGTTTCAAGCCGCTTGTCCAGCCAGACCGCCACGCGCTCAGACTTGCCCAGACCAAGCTGTCCGTATAGCGCGGCCGCCTGGCAGACTTCTTGCTGAAGTTGCGCGTACGCCAGCGAACCGCTTTTGTCGCCCAATGCAAAAGTTTGCGGCGCGCGCTCCGCGCTTTTAGCAATCAATTCATGAATTAAATCGGACACGTGAAAATCCCTGGTCTGTTTTGGACTTACAATCGCATGGCTTTGACAGGCGGTTTTCAGTCGGCAAGGGTGAATTGTAATAGCCTGGTTTTATTCAGGTTCATGGGTTTCGGGTCAATAACTAGCAAAATCAAAGCCAGCCATATTATCGTGTACAAGCCTGCGAGTCCGTCCAAACGCCATTATCCACCGGCCGCATATTCCACCGCATTGAAAGCCCATCCCGTGACCCCTCGACCACCCGGCAGCCCCCGCAGATCAAGGAATTACGCCAGTGGCTGACAGTCCAGCACCTTCGATCAAAAACAAGGTTATCGCCGGCGCCGCCTGGATGGTGGCCATCAAATGGTCCTTCCGCTTGCTGGGGCTCGTCAGCACCATGGTGCTGGCCCGACTGCTGACGCCGGTCGATTACGGCATTATCGCCATTGCCATGGCACTTACCGGCATTCTGGACGCGTTCTTTGATTTCGGTTTCGACCTTGCGCTGATCAAGAACCAGAAGGCAACCCGCGAAGACTACGATGCCACCTGGACGCTTCGCCTGGGCAAAATGGCGCTGTTCGGCCTGTGCGTGGCGCTGCTGTCACCGCTGGTGGCGGACTACGCCAACGCGCCCGAGGCCATAGGCGTCTGCCTGATCGTCGCCTTGTCCATCTTCCTGCGCGGCTTTGAAAACATCGGCACGGTCGATTTCCAGAAGGACCTCGATTTCTCGCGCGTATTCAAGTTGCAGGTCATTTCCAAAATGCTGGCAACGCTCACTACCATCCTGCTCGCCATCGTGCTTCGTTCCTACTGGGCCATCGCCATCGGCTTCGTAACCAGCGCCATCTATTCCGTTTTCTTCAGCTACCTGATGAGCCCCTTCCGTCCGCGCTTGCGCATCGCGGGCATCAGCAGAATCTGGGGGTTTTCGAAATGGGTCCTGCTGGTCAACATGGCGCGGCAACTCTTCAACTCGCTCGACAAGCTCCTGCTCTCCAGCCTGGTCAGCAAGGCCCAACTGGGTTTTTATAATGTCTCCGGCAGCCTCGCCAGCATCGTCACCGTTGAATTGCTCAGCCCCATCGGTTCGGCGCTGATGCCCGGCTTTGCCAAACTCCAGGAGGACCGTCCGCGATTGCGGGCAGCCTTCATGCAATCCCTTGCCGTGCTAATGGCCGTCATTCTTCCCGCCGGCGCGGGCGTATGGCTGGTGGCGCCAGAACTCGTGCGCGTCATCCTTGGCAGCCAGTGGGATGGGGCAGCAGGGCTGGTGGCGCTGTTCGGACTGTTTTCCGTTTTCTTTTCCCTGAGCGAAACCATTTCCAACTTCATGGCCATGACCGGGCTCATCGCGAAATCCGCCTGGATCGGCCTCACCCGGACGTTCCTTTTTCTGGGCGGAATTTACTTTGTCTTCCAGTCGCACGGGCTGGAAGGCGTGATTGTGTTCAAGGCACTGCTGGCGCTGGTCGAAATGGCCGTCCTATTCCTGATCTCCGCCAGTTTTCTCGGCCTGCCCGCCTCAAGCTTCCTGAAAATCACCTGGCGACCGGTATTGGCCGTTGCCGCCATGGGCCTTGTCCTGCACGGCATGGCGCCCTGGTTCAGCGGCAATGTATACATCGATCTTTTCGCCAAGGCGTTAACCGGCGGACTCGTTTATGCCGCCACATCGCTTCTTCTCTGGCGCATTGCCGGCAAGCCCGGCGGCCTGGAAAGCCTTGTGCTGGAGCTGATTTCCGGCAGGCTTGGCGCACGTTCGCGCGCGCCTTCCTCCTGACTCGGGGCCGCGACTCTACCCATGCAAGGTTCGAAAAAAGTCCTCGTGCTCGACGCCGATCTGGCCCCCGCGCTGGCGGTGGTCCGGTCACTTGCGCGACATGGGCTGGAGATCGATGTCGCAAGTCATGCCGAAAATCCGCTGGCCGGATATTCCCGCCATGCCCGTTCCCGGCTGCGCTATCCCGACCCCATGCAGGCGCCACTGCCTTTCATCGACTGGCTGAACAGCCACGCATCCGGCAGCGCCTATGACCTGATCATCCCGGTTACAGAACGAACCGCCGTCCCGCTTTTCAGGCATCGCGACCAAGCCGGCAATCTGCCGGTCGCGCTTCCCGACGACGAAAGCCTGGACATCGCGCTGGACAAGGCAAAAACCGTCAACCTCGCCAGCCAGCTTGGCGTCCCGGTACCGCAAAGCTGGCTGATCGAACAGCTCGAATCACTCGATCCACTCAAGCAAACACTGGCCTACCCGGTTGTCATCAAGCCCGCGCGCTCCATGGGCTCCGCCGACCAGGGCATTGTGCAGCTCGGCGTGGATTACGCCTTCGGCGAATCCGAGCTCGTCGCAAAAGTCACCCATGCGTTGCGCTTTGGCCAGGTAATCCTGCAGGAATATTTCCGCGGGCAGGGTGTTGGCATTGAACTGATCGCCAATCACGGAAAAATCGAATACGCCTTCCAGCACCTGAGGCTGCACGAATTGCCGCTCACGGGCGGCGGCAGCAGCCTGCGGAAAAGCGTCGCCGTCGAGCCCGAACTGCTCGAGGCATCACAAAAACTCATGGCCGCGCTCAACTGGCACGGCGTCGCCATGGTCGAATTCAAGTGGAACCCGGACACCCGCCAGTTCCGTCTGATGGAAATCAACGGCCGCTTTTGGGGATCGCTGCCGCTCGCCGTTTCCGCCGGGGCGGATTTCCCGGCCATGCTCCATGAACTGCTGACACAGGGGCGCATATCACCACGCCCGCCCGCGCGTCTGAACATGATCGGGCGCAAGCTGGGCAGCGATATTTTCTGGTACGAACAGGTGTTGCGCCGCAACGCGCCAGAGAAACTTGTAACCCTGCCCACGCACAGCCAACTGGTAAAGGACGCCCTGCTGATTCTGTCGCCCAGACACCGCTTCGATATCCAGCAATGGCGAGACCCAATGCCCGGACTGATCGACCTGGCGGAAATCGCTTCTGGTTACGCAAGCCGGATTGCCCAGATATTTGGCACGCGCGTGTTTTTCTGGCGCCAGAAACGCGCCTGGTCTGGCGGCGAAATCACCCGGCGGCTGAAACCCGCCCGGCAAATTCTTTTTGTCTGCTACGGCAACATCAACCGCAGCGCGCTGGCGGGCCGCTATTTCGCCAAACAAACGGCGGGTATGCCAATTGCATCCCTTTCAGCTGGATTTCATGCACAATCCGGCCGTCCAGCCGACCCCAACATGGTGGAAATCGCCAGGTCGAAGGGTGTGGATCTTGAAAGTTCGCGCTCAAGGCGCATCGACCATGACCTGATCAATGAATCAGACCTTATATTTGTGATGGAAAAACAGCATTACGACCGGATTGCCAAAGAGTATCCCGCCGCCGCGAGCAAGACCTTCCTGCTCAATCCGCGTGGAGAAATCGACGATCCTTACGGAAAATCGACAGCCCTCTATCAAAAATGCCATCAGGAAGTCACGGCCAGCATCGACAATCTTGCCGCGCTTCTGACCCAAGCGAAAAAACAATAACCATGGACTTCACCGTCATCATCCCCTCTCGCAACCGCCCGGTTCTGCTGCGCAAGGCAATCGATTCCGTCCTGATGCAGTCCCATCCCGGCGTCGAAGTGCTGGTTGTCAACGACGGGTCGGATGGCGAGAACGAGCAGGCGTACGCACGTCTCGCAGCGGAACTCTCCGGCAGGGTACGATTTCTCAACCTCGAAAAGGCCAAAAACGGCCATGGCCAGAGCGGTTCAATCAATCGCGGCGCGGAAGTGGCTGAAGGCAGATTTTTGTGCTTCCTGGACGACGACGATTTCTGGACCGACGCCGATCATCTCAAGCGCGCATTCCTGAGCCTGGAAAACGCAAAGGCTGAAATATATTTTGCCAATCAAGAGGCTGTGCTGGGCAGCACACCAGTCCCCGGCCCAAAGTGGCTGGATTTGCTGAAAGACAAACTTCCAGCAGGCGCCAACCCGGATGCCAGCGGGACTTATGCGGTAACAATCCAGGACCTGATGGCCAGTCCTGGATTCGGTCATCTGAATACCACCATCACCAGTAAATCCCTGTTCGGCCGCATAGCCGGCATGGATGAGAACATCCGGTATGAATGCGATCTGGATTTCTATCTGCGCATCATCGATGCGGCTGACGGTATCCGGTATTTTCCCGGTGTGGTGTCGCTACACAATGCCCCCGACCCGTCCAAGGCACTGAACATGTCCACCGCCGTGAGCTATCTCCAGAAGATGCTGTTCCGGACCTATGTATGGGACAAGGCTCTGCTGTTCGCAAAATCTCCGCTAATCCGGAAATCCGCCGCCTCCTACAAATCGGATACGCTCAAGAAGATGGCTCTGTCCCTGGCAAAGGACGGCAAGTTCAGGCAAGCCCGGCACTATGCCGGGCAAGCCCTGCCAATCGGTTTTTCCCTGAAATGGCTTGCTTATTGCATTTACCTCGGCTTCAAGTCGCTCACTTCCAGGTCTTCATAATGCTTGCTTCGTTAATAAAAATTAACCACCTACTCAAAGATGCAGAGGTAGCATCATGATCGTCATAGGCTTGGGCTCCGGCCGCACCGGCACTGCATCCATGTCGCACCTGTTCAACAGCCAGCAAAACGCGATCTGCTTTCACGAACTCAACCCGACCGGCGCGGTATTCGAAGGCAACCCTCAACCCATCCTGAACACCATCAACGAATTCCAGCGCATCATCGATGGCGGCCCAAAGCACCTTCTGGCGCTTGATTATTCAAGAGAGGCTTCCGTCAGGCGCCATGCGGACCTGAAGAAGATGGAAAAGGTCGACCTGATCGGCGACATCGCGTATTACTACCTGAAATACGTGGACGACATTCTGGCGATCAACCAGAACGTGCGCTTCGTCTGCATCAAACGTGACAAAACCATGACTGTCGACAGCTGGATGTCAAAGTCCGCCCTGCACCGCTGGCGGTCGCTGTGGCTGGCCGACCGGCTCAAGTCGCTTATTACTCGCACCCCGTTCCATACCGCCAAAAACTTCTGGCAGGAACATGACGGCAGCGAGTACCAGCCCGACCCGGTCTGGGACAAGACCTTTCCCAAGTTCGAAGCGGCCAGCAAACGCGAGGCGATCGAAAAATACTGGGACTATTACTATGCCGAAGCCGAGGTCGTAGAAAAAAGACACCCGTCGCATTTCCGCATCTTCGATATCGCCAAACTCAGCAATCCTGATGGCCAGCGCGAAATCCTTGAATTTGTCGGTGTGGATGCGCAACACATGGTGCTGAAAGACAAGTTTCACATGCACAAGAGCAGCGGCGATTGAATGGCTGCCACAAGAAATTAATGCACAGCAATCCGGGGGAAACATGGATCCTTTTGAAGTCACCATCGAAATATTGCGCAGCAACCTGCAACTGGGAGCGCGTGCAGATCAATTCAGCAGGGATACCGCCCTGATGGGTGCGTTACCCGAGTTCAACTCCCTTACCGTGGTATCGCTGATCACCGCCGTTGAAGAACAAACCGGCAGCCCGGTGGCGGATGATGAAATCAGCGCCGACATCTTTGAAACCGTTGGCGCCTTTTCAGACTTTGTCGCGAACAAGATGGCATAATCCTCGCCTGTAGCAAGGCAAAGGTGTTGGGATGGATACGCTTCAACTGGCGCGGGATGTTCTTCGCGCCAATCTTCAATTGGGTGACAAGGCAGACAGCCTCGAACGCGGAACACCGCTAATGGGCAGTTTTCCCGAATTCAACTCTCTTACCGTTGTCGGCATCGTCACTGCCATTGAAGAACAGACCGGCTGTTCCGTGAGCGACACGGAAATCACCGCCGAACTGTTCGAGACCGTCGGCACCCTTGCCGATTTCATCGAAAGCAAACTCGGTTAAATTTCCGCATGGCTGGCGTAACCCCCCTTTTCATTCCTGGCACCGCTGGCAGGGTATTCACGCTTTACTTTCCCGCAACGGGGAAGGCGCATGGCGCGCTGCTCTACCTGCCGCCGCTTACCGAAGAAATGAACCGCTGCCGCGCGCTGGTCAGCGCGCAGGCGCGCGCCCTGTCGAAGCTTGGCTACGCGGTATTGCTGCTGGATTATTACGGCACCGGGGACAGCGAGGGCGAACTCAAGAGCGCCACCTGGGAAATCTGGCATCAGGATGTCGGGGTCGCCGCAACATGGCTGGAACAGCAGACAAACCTGCCCGTCATCTTGTGGGGATGCCGCCTCGGCGCGCTGCTGGCGGCGCAAGCCGCGAGCCTTGCGCCGGAGCGCTTCAAACACCTGCTGCTGTGGCAGCCCGTCATCGACGGCAAGCTGTTTCTCACCCAATTCCTGAGACTGCGTGTCGCCGCGCTGATGGACCAGGGGCTGCCGCCCGAGACTACCGACCAGATGCGTGCGCAGTTTGCATCCGGCGGCAGTGTGGCCATATCCGGCTATGAACTGCCCGCCGCACTGGCCAATGCCATCGACATCACGCGCTTTTCCGATCTGAGCCTGGCCCACGCACGCATCGACTGGCTGGAAAACGTAGCCGAACCCGGCAAGCCCATCACGCCCGGCAGCCAGAAAACCGTCAGCGCCTTGCAAAGCCAGGGCGCTCAAGTAAATGTCCGCCCCTTCACCGCCCCACCCATCTGGCAACTGCATGAACGCGACGAAGCGCCGGGCCTGATTGCCGAAACCTGCGCGCTGTTTATTGATCCGAAACGAATGAACTAGAATTGAGCGACAGGCCGTGCATATCCCTAATTCGTTGTCAGCCTCGCCAGGTTTCGGATCAATAAAAATTAAGTCTCGGCGGGTTATTGAGGGGAAATTCAAGTTCTTGAGTTTCCCCTCAATAACGCACACCCATGAACACTGAAGAAATCCCCCTCGCCTTTGACTGCGATGGCAGCACGCTGATCGGCATTGTCCACCGGCCAGAGTCGCCTTCCTCGCGCGGCGTGCTTTCCCTGGTGGCAGGCGGCCCGCAATACCGGGGCGGCTGCTGCCGCCAGCTGGTTTACATGGCCCGCGATTTCGCCTCGCACGGCATCCCCGTCATGCGGTTCGACCATCGCGGTCTGGGCGATGGCGATGGCGCGTTCCTGGATTTCGAACACGTCGAAAATGACCTCGCCGCCGCCATCTCGGCATTCAAGCGCACCGTGCCGGAATTGCGTGAAGTGGTTTTATGGGGCGGCTGCAATGCCGCCTCGGGCATCATGATCAACGCTTACCGCCACCCTGAAGTCACCGGCATGATCATCAGCAACCCTTTCGCGCACTCCGAGGCAACCCAGGCCGTTGTCGTGCGCAAGCATTACATGCGGCGTTTGCGCGACCCGGCTTTCTGGGCCAAGGTATTCAAGCTGCGCTTCAACCCCTTGCCTTATGTGCAATCCGGATTACAGACCCTGCTCAAGCGGCTGACACCCGCCAGGCCAGATGCCTCGCAAACCCACCAGAATCAGACCGGCCCTTTCACCGAACGCATGCTTGCCGGTTTCAGACAATTCCACGGACAAATCCTGCTTATCATGAGCGGGCAAAGCCTTACCTCGGAAGAGTTCGATGTGCTGGTGGCGAATTCGCCAGAATGGCAAAAAGCCTATCAGGCCGCATCGCTCACGCGTGTGGATATCGCCCGGGCAGATCAAGCGTTTTCGACCATTGAAGCACGCAATGATTTGATCGAAGCCGCGCGGATGTGGTTACTGGACAGTTCCAAACCTCATCGCAGCTAGCTGGACAACGTCAGCGCATTCGCGTCATCACGGACAAAACCGGCAATACGGATTGCTCTCCGGTTTTTTTGATGGCTCCACCGAAGGTGGCAGAACAGTATCCTTGGCAACACTTTCAACTTGCGGCCTGTTCTCTGGCACCGGTGGCATGGCGGGGGGCGCAGCCTCGACTACCGGCTTTTCCGCTTGGACAGGCGCCACCTCCACGGTAGCTGTCTCTTTCTCGTAAGGCTCGGGGTAGGGCATTTTCCCGCCCATGTCCTTGTAACGCCTCTTTAACGGCTTTGATTCCGGTGCGTACTTCAACCCCTCGGCGGCAATTTCCAGCGCCTTGTCGCGCTTGTTCGCGCCTGCATAGGCATCGGCAATAATCAGATAAACCGGAACATACCCCTTGTCCAGCGCCAGCGCCTTCTCGCCCTCGGTGATGGCCTTGGCATAGTTCTTTTCAAACAAATAGGACTCGGCGATTTCCTTGTGGATGACCGGCATGTAATGCCACTTGATACCGCGCTCGCCCGTCCAGTCGACAATGAACTTCATTTCGCTTCGCCAGACGTGAATCCCTCCCTTCCTCTGCTCGGCAGTCCTGGCAGAAAAGTATCTGAGCTTGGCAAGCTTGCCCCAGCAATAGTGGTGAAACCAGCCCGCGCCTTTTGCCATGGCATTTTCGGGTTTGTCCAGAATCGGGCTGTTACCAAGTGCCTCGGCCCAGAACTTGCCATCCACCTCGCCCATGCCAATCGCCTGGCAGGCGGGCTCCATGGCCTGGAATTCCTGCGGGCTGGTTTGCGGCCTGCTTGCACATGCCTGCGAAAAATACAGCACACCAAATGCCAAGATCAGCGCTTTGAAATGATTCATAACTAATCCATCATAAAATAAATACTTACCTAGGCAATTTCTATACCATAGAGCCCTTAAATTTAATTAAAACCTGACAAAACCCTACCATGTCAAAGCTAAAAGCAATTTTGATCAAATTAATTCGATCAGTTCATCATTTATTGTCTTCAGGCTCGCTAGGAAAATATTACCGAACCATATTATTTGATTCAGCGCCTAACGACTCACTAATAATTTTTAACGGACATCCCGAGAAATTTATTGTTTCTGCCTCTGACAAGATTATTGGAAAAAGAACGTATGTTGAGCAATCCCCTTTTGAGTTTGAACAACTCAAGTTGTTAGTCAACATGCTGGGAAGTGATCACAAACGTAAGGTTTTTATTGATATTGGGGCAAATATCGGAACTGTATGTATTTCAGCATTAAAAAGAGGCTTATTCGAACGGGCTATAGCAATTGAACCTGAACCTCATAATTTCTCATTATTAATGGCCAACATTCATATTAATAAATTAGCCAACAATATCGATGCATACAATATTGCGTTTGGCGAGAATGACAATGAAAGTCTTTCATTTGAACTATCCAAGTACAACTTTGGTGATCATAGGGTCAGATTAAATAGCGCAACGGGCTTCTTTGACGAATCAGATAGGGAAATTATCGAAGTTAAGTCGAATAAATTTGACACTACAATTAATGCCACTGACCCACAATCGACTCTGATTTGGATAGATACACAAGGTTATGAGGGATATGTACTTAGTGGGGCCAACAATGCTTTGTCCAAACAAGTGCCTATTTGTCTAGAATTCTGGCCATATGGAATGACAAGAACAGGTTGCTATGAACATTTAAAGAATGCTCTTACTAAAAATGGTTACAAGTTCTATTTCGACTTCAACGATCCATCACAAAAAAAAGAACTCTCTCCAAAAGCACTTGATGACTTATTTAAGGAATTAAAGCATCCCGAAGCCTTTACTAATTTGCTGGTTCTTTAGAGTCGCTCCTTATTTTGGACATTAAATCTGCTTCGATAATTGAAACCTTGAGACAGATTTTGTGCAAAACACAGAATATAGATTTAAGAGTATTCTCAATTAAGTAATTTGTTCATGTAGCCCGGCCAGCAATTCAGCGAATCTTCATAATTCTTGATAGAGTCTCGGCACATTTCTTCATAGTCATGGCTGTGCCTCTTTGGCAATTTTTTGATGGTCTCCACCGATTCATTCAGGTTCTCGATATCCAGCTGAACACAGAATTTCTTCCCCAAGTATGGTTTGAAACCTTCGATGTTCGAAAGGATCACAGGCTTTCCAAAATACCCCCCCTGATCAACGAGCCCCGTTTGAGTCATGTCAGAATAGGGCAATATCAAATAATCACACCACTCAAAAAGCAATCTGATTGTCTGGGCGTCAATAAATAGATTAATCAGGGAAATATTCGCAGCCCTGTTAATCAAACTTCTCAATTCAGGATTAATTTCACCGCCACCCGCAATGAAGTATTCCGTTGTGTCTTGTGTTTCAAGGGCAAGCTTGGCCAAGAAAGGTAGGTTTTTGTAAGCATCAATCCTTCCGAAGAAAAGAACTCTTGTTTTATCTGTCTCCGAAAAGGATGGGGAATGAAAAGGCATTCTTGTTACAACTACGTTCTTCTCTCTAGAGAACCGATTGTCGTCCGAATGAATGATTATTTTCTTGAATCGTTTGGCAAAAAAATGGGCACATGCAATTTGAAACCGCTCAACCTTGCTCGCCCCTACCCGCGGCTTGTGATCATGGAGTATCAGAATCGGTGAAAATCCTCTCAAAAATAGCAGCAAGAGATAAATCCTGACGTTATTGACACAAAAAATCACCTCCTGATACGACCTGCACAAACGGAATAATTCCTTCAGCGACCTGGTTTCCTTATACGAATACTCAACCCCAAGTTCTGGCAACCTGTTGAGTATCTGGTGAGTAAATTGTTTAATACCGCCGCCCGGAACGAAATTGATCAACAATACTTTTCTCTTGCTCATCTAAAGCCCACTCCGAATAAACCAAACATGCCGGAGACAATTCTCTTGTCGCCCAACCCATTTAAACCCTGAGCTATACATAGTTGCACAAGCAGCCAAGTTGCCTTACACAACCATTCTAAGTTCGTCTGCCAAATGCGGAAAATTGATACTAGGCGCTGGCTGGTTTAACGCGGCCTCTACCAACGGGCCCACATCCTTCACCTCCCGGCTCCAGGGGAAGCCAACGCTTTGCGCCAGCCTGGATAAAAACGCAGTTTGATGGTCCCCCGCCAGCACGGTGTTGGCAATGGCCACAAACCGCTTCTTCTTCTGCAACAACGACATCACCGTTGCGCCGCCATGGCATATCACCAGGTCGGCCTGCTCAAACCAGTCATCAATCGAAGGCTGGAAACGGAAATGCTCCGCATGCTTTGGAATATATTCGCCCGCGCCGATCTGGCAAACGACCTTGTCCTTGATCTTTCCAGTATTGACCAGATCGTCAATTTCCTGGATAAGCGGATCGAAGTGGGTCGTGCCCACGGTTACAAAAATCACAATACCGTTCCCTTGTAGCGCGCCCGAGGATGCAGCTTTTCCTGTTCTGGCCACTGTACATAAAAATGGTCAACCAGATGCAGTCGAAGCAGCAGCCTGCCAGTGGAAGAGAGCGAATCTGTCCGCGTAATGCTTTCAATAAAAACCACGGGGATTCCGCGCAGGCGACAAACCATTGCAATGGGGATGGAACTGGATGACCCCAGGCAAACAGCCACATCGGGCCGCTGCCGGCCAACCGCACCCCATAGCAAGCGCATGGCACGCCAAAGGTTGCGCGCTATGTGCAACAAATTGCTATTGGCTCTCGACGAAAACTCCGGAATGGCCAGGTAAGTGCTGCCTTCCAGACGCTTGCTCAAGACCGAGCCGGGATACAACCCGACCTCGCCCACCACATAATGGCACGCCCAGTCTTCCTTGAGTTGATCAGCCAGCGTGAGCGACTCCCACTGGAACCCCCCGCCGGCAACAAGAAACAGTACGTTTTTCATTAATAAATTTTTTCCAGGTTCACATCTCTAATAGAGCTCTGGCTCAATTTATGCTGTCCTTCCCTGATGCTGGTTGCTGCATTGTATCGTTTAACGTTTTGGATGCCGTGCATGGCGGGTTCTTTGCGACTTGAGGCATCGTGATTCATTTGGGTAACGAGTCTTAACAGGTAGCAATAATCAGGCCTGTCCGGGCCGGTTTTGATCTGACAAGCCGCGCCGAACAGGCTAACATTCGAAAAATTTGAACAATATCAGGGAGCACCTTAGATGACCGGTTTTGTCGGCTGGGCTGGACTCAAGGCTTTTTCTGGCCCGGTATCCGAAACGCTGGCCAGCATGGGCGCGGCGGCCGGGCTGGCCGGCACAACGCTGGCAGCCCAGGGGGCAGGCTACGCGATAGCGGTGTCCGCCGGGGTTTATCCGATCAGCCATTTCGCCTGGGATGACTGTTGCGCGGTCATCATGGGCCGGCCGCGCTGGCTGGATTCGGGTTTGGCGGAAAAGGCCCGACAGGAAAGCGATGCCGCCGCCCTGGCCGCCGCCTGGCGCGAATCCGGAATTGGCCTGCTCCAGAAACTTGAGGGTAATTTCAGCCTGGTGGTTGTCAGCGGCGGGAAGGTGCTGGCGGCGGTTGACCGTTTTGGCATACACGCGCTGAGTTTTGCAGCTGTCGAGGGCGGGCTGGTGTTTTCCAGTCATACCGGGGCGGTTGCCGCACACCCTGCCGTTGGCAGCGAGCTTGATCCGCAGGCATTGTTCAATTATTTCCATTTCCATGCCATTCCTTCGCCGCGCACCATTTACAGGCGCGTCAGCAAGCTGCAACCCGCCCAGGCGCTCCAGATCAAATCTTCCAGCCTCAAAACGGATTTCTATTTTCATCATCAATACGCCGAAGAAAATACCTCGCCGTTCGAGGCAAAACAGCAGAGCATGACGCGCTTGCTCGAGCAGTCCGTTGGCCGGCATCTGAATGGCCAGCGGTCGGCGGCCTTTCTGTCTGGCGGACTGGACAGTTCAACCGTTGCGGGTTATCTGGCGAAGCTGCAGAACAATACCGCCGAAACCTATTCCATCGGTTTCGAGCAGCAGGGCTTTGACGAGATGGAATACGTGCGCATCGCGGCAAAGCAGTTCAACCTGAACTCGCACGAATACTACCTGCAGCCACAGGATATCGTGGAGGCCATCCCCGTCATTGCCCGGGCGTATGACGAGCCCTTTGCCAACAATTCCGCCGTGCCGACTTATTTCTGCGCGCGCAAGGCGCACGAGGACGGATTTGCGCGAATGTTTGCCGGCGATGGTGGCGACGAAATATTTGGCGGCAATGCGCGATACGCCAAGCAGATGCTGTTTGAGCGTTATTTCGCGGTGCCGGTGTGGGCGCGCAAGGGCATGATCGAGCCCTTGGCATTCAACATTCCCTTCGCGGAAAAACTGATGCCGCTGCGCAAGCTGCAAAGCTACATCCGGCAGGCCAATGTGCCGCTGCCGGACCGCCTGGAAACCTACAACTTTTTGCATCGCCAGCCGCTGAGCGATCTGTTCGAGCCGGATTTTCTGGCGCGAATCGATCCTGATGCGCCGGTCGCCGCGCTGCGCGACACCTACTTTGATACGGACAGTTCGCACCCCATCAATCGCATGCTGCACCTGGACATGAAGTTCACGCTGGCCGACAACGACCTGCGCAAGGTGACGCGCATGGCCGAAGCAGCGGGTGTCGAGGTGGTGTTCCCCATGCTTGACGATGATCTGGTCAGGTTTTCGTGCGGGCTGCCGCCTTCGGACAAGGTGCGCGGCCAGCAGCTACGATGGTTTTACAAGAAATCGCTGGAAGGCTTCTTGCCGGACGCCATCATCAACAAGAGCAAGCATGGCTTTGGCCTGCCTTTCGGCCCCTGGGCGCTGAGCCATCCACCGCTCAGGGAATGGACCCATGCACGGCTGGACGCCTTCTCGCAACGGGGTTGGGTCCGCGCCTCGTACATCCAGTCGCTTAGGAAACTGCACGCGGAAGTACACCCGGTTTATTACGGCTCCATGGTGTGGCTGCTGGCCATTCTTGAAGAGTGGCTGCAGGCAAGAAAATTGTAATCAGCCATCCCACCGGCTGGAAGGATGGGGCAACTGCTCCGGAGTTTCAGGCGGACTGGCCGCCGCCACAGTCGAATAGTCCGTTCCCTTGACCGCGAAGTCGTAGGCCAGCACCGCCATGATGATGATGTGGTAGTAAAGGTCGAAGTACGCCAGCCCCAGGAATGCGCCACCGGTTGCATAGCCGACCATGCTGACCTGGAGCATGGACGACAGATCGGCCGCCCATTTCTGCGACGGATTGTTTTTGCAGGCGCGGATCACTCTGCCCGCCTTGATCCATGTCAGCACGCCCAGCAGCAGCCAGAGGCCCAGCCCGATGAACCCGTGTTCGCCCAGCACTTCAAAATAAACACTGTGCACATCGTGCACCTGCAAGGGGTTGGGCGCGTACTGGCTGAATATCGCCGGTTCGAACGTTTCGAATCCGCCGCCCGTAATCCGCGACAGCGCCAGATTGAACGCGGTATGCCAGGCGTTGATGCGGCCCATGGCCGAGCCGTCTTCTTCGTAATTCTGGATGGTGCCCATCCGTTCATACCATTCGGCCGGCATGAACAGCCCCACAAAGGCAATGATGATGACGGCGAAAAATCCCGTGACCACTTTCTGGCGGCTCTTGAGCCACAGGAACAGGCCCATGGACATGATGGCCAGGAAGGCCCCGCGAGACTGGGAGCCAATGGCCGCCACCGCGCAAAGCAGCATGGCCGCCGCCAGACCACGCCTGATCCAGGGCCGGGTTTCCTGAAGATGCAGATAGCGAATCAGCGGGATCATCATGATCAGTGCCAGTGCCAGTTCGTTGTTGCCCTCGATGAAGGTTCCGGATGGCCCCCATACGATGAACGCGCCCCCGGTCATGATGGTGAATATCCCACCCTTGACGCCGTAATAGCCCAGCGACAGCACGATGACCCAGATCAGCCCGTTGAGGCGCTGGCGATTGGTGATCATCATCATGGTGAGGAAGGTCATTAGCTGGATCTTCCAGACCTTGTCCCACTGCGCCCAGGCCTGATTTGGGTAAAACGCAAAAAAGGTAGTGAACAGCATCCAGCCGATGAATGCCAGCAGCACCACAATTTCAGGTGACCAGATGAAGCGCTTGGGCTCCTTCGAAAGAAAGTAGGCAACAATGGTGACAACCGCTGCCAACAAGGCAAACGGCATGTTGTAGGCAAAGCCCCAGGCCTGCTTGTGCGGATTCATGTAGGCCAGCCACGACCACAGGTAAATGCCGTAGTGCGGATGCTTGAAGATCATCAGCAGGAAAATTGCGATGACGGCGGTCAGGACGATGTCTCTCATCTCGAAATGCCTCCCGGCGATTTAAGCTGCACAGGCGGAATCACCGTGTTGGTCATGTCCATCATCAACGCGTCGGCGAAATATTTCGCCGACAGCGCGGGAAACGCGAATCTCGAGCAGGCGCCCCACACGGGCGCCGTGGCGGGCACGGCGCCTTTCAGGGTGGCGTCCTGGTCTTCGGCCCGCTGGGTCCGCTTGACGTAGGCGATGGCCTTCCAGGCAGCATCGCGATAATTTCTTTCGCCCGAAATCTGCCACATGCGCAGCCAGTTGATGGCCATTTGTGACAGACCTGTGACACAAGCCTGTGTGGAAACCGGTGCCCAGCCATCGTCGTAGGCGCCGGACAGCCAGCCATCCTGTCGCTGCGCTGCCATCATCGGACGCAGGGCGCTGTCGGCCCGTTGGCGCAAGCTGGCGTTATTCGACAGAACCGAAATTTCCAGACAGGCCCGCAAGCTGGACGCCACGTCATGCAGGTAGGGAATACGGTTGTTGGCGAACAGTCGTTTCTCGTTGCCGGAAGGTTGCAGCCAGCCGGAAGGGGTTTGCTGGCTGAGCATTGCATGAAGTTTCGTTTCAACGGCTTCGAGCAGATGTGAATCTCCCGCAAGCTGACCCGTCCGCGTCATGGGCCAGAGGCTGGCGGCGGCATGCAGTCCCCATTGATCCGCGCGGTTGCTCAGTTGTTGCGCCATTTTTAACGACAGGGCATGGGCGGCATCCAGGCATGCGGCCTGCCCAAGCTGGGTGTGGCCTGCAAGCAGCCCTTGCAGCACGGCACCCGCGTCGGCCAGTTCAAAATCTTCCCTGCGCGCGGCGTCCACCAGTCCGTCGGCCAGACGCGCGGCCTCCTGCTTCAGTTCAGGCTGATCCAGATAGCGGGCGGCGGCGATCAGCGTTTCGATGACCATGCCGGTCGATGCGGCACTGGTTTCCTGCCATCCCGCCGCGAATGTCCAGCCTGAAGAAAGTCCATCTCGCTTGAGCGATTCCCTGTTGCAAAGCCAGTCGATCGCCGCCTTCAAATGCGTCCGGTGATCGTGCTCGGGCTGCCGCGCTACACCTTTCAGATCGTGCGCCATGATCCGCAGGTGACGCGGCTGCCAGGGCCGGTGGCGGAAGGTGTCGTGTATGAGAGTTTTCATCATGGTCAGCAAATCATTATTCCGTCAGGCCACCGCCTGGCGCAACTCACCTTCCAGCGGCACATGGCTGACAACGTAGCGATACTTGCCGGATGCCTCGGCGGGAATGTCCTCCACCAGATGAATGTCCACGCGCAGGCTGTTTCCCATGCGCGCGCGCAGGCCTTCGATGACTTTCTGTTTCGACAGGTCGTTCCAGCGTGAATCGGGAACCACCCTGACTTCGAGATCAACCGGCGTGTGCTGGATGCATTTGAACCGGGCCACGCCCTCGGTCGCGCGCAGGACGTAGATCAGCGACAGGGCATGCATGAGCGTGCCGTCTTCCCTGACCACGAAGTCCGTCTGCCGGCCAAGCACTTCTTCCAGCACATGCAGGCCCCGCCCGTTTCCATCCTGCGACATGCCGGCGCGTGCCTGGTCGCCGGTGCGGTAGCGGATGAAGGGCTGCGCCGCCGTGGCCAGGTTGGTAATGACGACTTCGCCCGCTTCGCCTGGCGCAACCGGCTCGCCAGCCGGGTTGAGTATTTCGATGATGACGGTTTCGCTCATTTGCAGCAGACGGCCATCCTGAACCTGGTGCGCCAGATAGCCGCCGTCGCGGCAGCCGTATTCGACCGCGGCGGGCGCGCCATAAACCTGCTCGATCAGTTCGCGCTGATGCGGATAGAGCGGTTCGCCCGTTGCGAAGACCGCTTTCAGCCCCGGCAGCCTGAAGCGGAATTTGCGCGCCTTCGCGTGAGCGGCAAGCAGCGCCAGGGAGGAAGCGTAGCCGAACAGGCAGGCGGGCTGCCAATGTTCGATGAAGCGGCAGTACTCGTCCATGCGGATGGGCGACATTTCAAATGCGTTGAGCAGGTGCTGGTTGAGCAGGTGGTCGCGAAGCCTTTTGACGCGATCGGATTTATTGAGTTCAACCGGCGCTCCCCACAGGTACAACTCCCTTTCGCCTGGTTCCACTCCCCACCAGCGGTGCGCCCGCATGCGGTTGGCGGCGTCGGCGGCCTGGCGCTCGCGGCCAAAATAAAAAATCAGCGGCTCGCCCGAAGATCCGCCCGTGGTGTATTTGTACACACCGCCCGGCGCATCGAGCCAGACGATGTCATCGACATTCTCTCGCGCGTCCCGCTTGTTCATGAGCGGAATGCGCCGCAAATCTTCCAGCGTCGCGTCGCCAAGTCGTATGGCCTGTTCCAGACAGGCCTCGCGCAGGCGCTGCGCATGCCAGGGCGAATGGTCGAGCGCGGTTTTAAGCAAGCCGTTGAGCCGGCGAGTTTGCAGCGCTTCCAGTTCGCCTCGCGACAGCCACTGGCTTAGCTCGAGGTCATGCCACTGCTCGAAAGTCGGCCGCTTGAGCAACCGCTCCTGCGCCTGGTACAGCCGCCGCGCAATGGACGCGTTCACTGGAATGCTCCGCTCATCTTTTCGCCAAGCGCGTCACGATACACCTGAAACAGGGTTTCCCTGACACTTGGCCAGGCACAGGATTCGGCGGTCTTGCGCCCTTCAGCAGTCAGCCGCTCCGCAAGGCTCTCATCCCGGAAGACGCGCAGCAGGGCATTGGCCATGGCAACTTCGTCGCCGGGCGGAACCAGCAAGGCGTTCTTTTCGTGTTCGACAATGAACGGCACGCCGCCGACATTGGTGCTGACAACCGGAATCCCCGCCGCGAGGGCTTCGAGAACCGAGTTGGGCATGTTGTCGACCCGGCTTGGATTGAGCGCGATACCTGCGCGGGCATACAAGGCGGGCATGTCTTCAGTGGGGACACGGCCAGCGAACTCGACCGATGACTGGAGCTTCATATCTTCCGCGAGCTTTTTCAGGTTTTCCGCTTCCGGCCCGGAGCCGGCAATCAACAGTCTGGCTTCAGGCATGTCCTGCTTTAGCTGCTTTAACGCGCGTATGGCTGTTGCATTGTCGTAGATGGGTTCGAGGTTTCTTGAAACCAGAATCACGGGCGGTCTGCCGCCCATGCTTGCCGCAGGCCTGAATCGCTCGACATCCACGATGTTTGGAACCACGCGCGATGGCAGGCCGAATTCGTCGAATACCTGATGCAGAAATCGCGATGGCACGACAAGACTGGCCGCGCGCTTCATGCTCAGCGCAACAACGCCTGACTGCTTTTGCAGGAACTCACGCGCATAGCCGCCCCGGTAATTGACGACCAGTGGGATGCCGCGAACGCGGGCCAGCCAGATTGCCGGCGCGGAAAACAGATGCCACGACCAGCCGGAATTTGCCATCAGATGCACGATGTCGGCCCTGCCGAAGGCTCGCCACAAATTGGCGAGATAGGGAACCAGCCGGAATAATGCCCGGATGCCGCGAACCTGGCCTATCCAGGCGGGCGAGTAGGGAGCGTTGACCTGCACGGTTTCCACGTCGATGTTTTCCTGCGACAGCAAGCGCGAGAGTTGCAGCGTCTGGTTGGCCATGCCGCCGGAGGGCGGAGGAAGTGGGCCGACCAGCGCGATGCGCATCATGCCGCCCTGCGCTGGCCGTTCAGCAGGCGGCCATAAACGTCCTGATAGCGGGCAACACTGGCTTTCCAGTTGCGCTCGGTTTCCACAAACCGGCGCCCATTGATTTTGAGCTGCTGCCAGTCCTGCGGATGGTCCAGCATGCCCAGTACCGCTGTCGAGAGCGCTTGAGCATCCCCGGCCTTGAACAGCATGCCAGTCTCGCCATGCCTGATCAGTTCCTTGTGGCCGCCGACATCCGAGGCCACGAAAACCCGGCCCTGTGCCATGGCTTCAAGCGGCTTCAAGGGCGTGACGAGTTCGGTCAGGCGCATGGAATGGCGGGCATAGACCAGCACGTCGATCAGGTCATAGTAGCGGTTGACTTCCTGGTGGGGAACACGGCCGGTAAAGATGACCTTGTCTGTGATCCCAAGCTGCCGCGCCTGCTCTTTCAGCGCCAACTCCTGCGGCCCGCCGCCAACCAGCAGCACTTTCACGTCCTTGCGTTCCAGGATCGCGGGCAAGGCTGTCAGGAGCAGGTCGAGGCCTTCGTAGGCATAAAAGGAGCCAATGAAGCCAAGCACGATCACGCCTTCAAGACCCAGCTGTTTCCTGAGCACAGGGTCTGCGTCTCCGCCCAATGGGAATTTTTCTATATCGACGGCATTGGGAATGACAGTGATTTTTCCGGCGGGCACGCCGCGCTGCGCAAGATCATTCCGCAACCCTTCGCAAATTGTCGTGACGGCATCGGCCTCCTTGACGACCCAGGTTTCCTGGCTGCGGGTAAGCTTGTAGCGCAGGCTGTTTTCTGTGGTAGTGCCGTGATCAACCGCGGCATCTTCCCAGAAGGCGCGAATTTCATACACGACGGGAATTCCCAGCGCCTTGCCAGCGCGCACGGCGGGCATGCCGTTCAATGCGGGCGAATGAGCATGGATGATGTCCGGCCTGATTTTTTCAGCCAGCTCGATCAGGCGCTTTTCGGTTGCCCGCATCTGGGCAATGTGACCGAGAACCGGCAGTCGCGAAACCACGCCGCGAGGCGCGTCGGTGCGATAAAAATGCAGGCCATCGACCGTTTCTTCCGGCACATTGCAATTGATCTGCTTGGGGCTGCTGAGATGATAGGTCTCCCACCCCAGTGCGCGCTGCTCGCGCAGAATGGCGGCGCTGCGAAAGGTATAGCCGGAGTGCAGCGGGAGGGTGTGGTCAAAAACGTGGAGGATTTTCATGATCAGGATTTCAGGCAGCCTTTTGCTGAGACGCTCCCATACCCAGCACCTGCCCCAGGAAAGCATCAAACATCATTAGCGTCCACAAGGCCGTGGAATTGTCGCGGCGGCCTGACTGGTGCTGTTCGACCAGCTCACGCATATAAGCCGTGTTGAACATCCCGGTGGCGGCAAGCCGCTCGCCCAGTACCGCGTCGCGAATGGTCTGTGCCAGCGGGCCCCGGAACCAGGCGGCAAGCGGGACAGCAAAGCCCATTTTCTTGCGATACAGCACGTCGTGCGGCAGATAGGGTTCCATGGCTTTCTTGAAAAGGTACTTGCCTTCCGTGCCATGCAGCTTGAGATCCGTGGGCAAGCCTGAGACCCAGCCCATCAGGTCATGGTCGAGCAGCGGTTCGCGCACCTCGAGCGCATGCGCCATGCTGGCGCGATCGACCTTGGTGAGAATATCGCCGACCAGATACGTCTTCATGTCGAGGTATTGCACAAGCGACAGCGGATCATCCGTTGGCGCGACGGCGGCATGGCGGCGCAGCACTTCCACCGCCTGGTAGCCCTGCAGTTCACGTTTGAATTCATCGGAAAACAGCGCCTTGCGCTGGGCGTCGGAAAGCAGTGATACACCATGGAAGTAGCCCGCCACGGTGTCGCGCGCCAGGGCCTCGAACGTGGTCTTCGCGCGAAATACTTTTGGCGCCCAGTCGGCCTTGGGATAAACCCGGCCCATCAGACCGAACATGGGTTTGCGCAGCGCAAAGGGCAGCATGGCGCGCATACGCTCTTCGTACCGGAACCAGCGATAGCGGCGGTAACCGGCGAAATGCTCGTCGCCGCCATCGCCGGACAAGGCTACTTTCACGTGCTTCCTGGCCAGTTCGCAAACACGATAGGTCGGCAGGGCTGAGGAATCCGCATAGGGTTCGTCATACACATTGGCCAGTGTGTTGACGAGCGAGAAATCGTCGCTTTCCACTGTTTCGACAAAATGGCGTGTGTGGTAACGGTCCGCCACCGTTTTCGCGAATTCTGCTTCGTTGAAACTCGGGTCGGTAAAGGCGATGGAGCAGGTGTTGACCGGCGAAGAAGATTGCGCCGCCATCATTGCCACCACCGCGGACGAATCCACCCCGCCGGAAAGAAACGCACCCAGCGGCACGTCCGCGATCATGCGCAGGCGGATGGATTCCTTGAGGCGCGCGACCAGTTCATCCTCGGCTTCCTCAATGGAGCTCACTTTGACCGGCGTAAACGGCATATCCCAGTATTGCCGGGGCATCGCACGGGTGTCGCCCCGCTTCTGGACAAGGGTGAAACCGGGCGGAAGCTTGTGAACCCGCTTGAAGATGGTGCGCGGTTCGGGCACGTAGCCGTAGGCGAAATATTCTTCGACCGCGAACGGATCCATATCGCGCGGCAGTCCGGGATGCTGCATGAGCGACTTGAGCTCGGAGCCGAAAACCAGCGTACCGTCTTCCAGCCAGGCGTAATACAAAGGCTTGACGCCAAAGCGGTCGCGCACGAGGAAAAAAGTCTGTCGATTGCGGTCCCACAAGGCGAAGGCGAACATGCCGCGAAACCGGTCCACGCATTTTTCGCCCCACGCCTCCCACGCATGCACGATGACTTCTGTATCGGAATGCGTGCGGAACACGTGGCCAAGCGCCTGCAACTCAGGCACCAGCTCCTGGAAATTGTAGATTTCGCCATTGAACACGACCACCACGCTGTGATCTTCGTTGAACAGCGGCTGCTGTCCGGTGGAAAGGTCGATGATGGACAGGCGGCGATGCCCCAGACCCACGCCCGGTTCCAGATGCAAGCCGCCTTCATCCGGCCCGCGATGAAACTGGCTTTCGTTCATGCGATGCAAAAGTTCGCGGGAAATTTCCCGCGTCCCCGTCGTATCAAATATGCCTGTTATGCCGCACATGTTTTCTGCTTATTGTTTCGATCTGAATTCAAGTTAATACCCTGGATTGCTTCGTCAGCTTCGCTTCCTCACAATGCCCTACCGTCATCGCAAGGCCAGAAAGGCCGTGGCGATCCGGTCTCGAAAAAGCAATCGCGTACCTTTGTTATCCCGCCAATACCTCTTCATACACAGCTTCATACGCCCTGGCCATGGCAGGTATGCTGAATCGGGATTCCACCCGCTTTCTTGCCTCGCCCCCCTGTTGCCTCATCAACGCCTCATTCTGGAAATATGTCAGCAAGGCCTGTGCCAATCCTGCATCATTTCCCGGCTCGAACAGGCTACCGGTGATTCCTTCTTTCACCAGTTCGACATTGCCACCCACGCGGGTGGCAATGACTGGCATCCCGGATGCCTGTGCTTCAAGGATGGTGTTGGAAATGCCCTCGTTGAGCGAGGGCAGCACGAACACATCCATGGCGCGCATGATGTCGGCAATGTCATGCCGTTCACCGGGCAGCCAGGCCAGATCGCTTAGTCCGGCGTCGGCAAGCAGTTGCAAACATTGCTGGCGGGCAACGCCTTCTCCCGCAATCACCAGCCGCGCGTGGCGTTCCGCCCCGGCATTATCCCGCACCAGGCGGATAAATGCGCGCACCAGGGTTGGATAGTCCTTGACCTCGGCCATGCGTCCGACCGAACCGATGATGAAGTTCTCATCCGAAGCGAAACTTGGCGGCAATACGTCCGGCCTTACCTGGCCGCGCGGATGGAATTTCACGCAATCGACGCCATTGTATATCTGCCGGATTTTCTTATTCGGCACGCGGATGGTGTCTTCAAGCCAGGTGGCAAGATCCTGGCTGACGGCGATGTAACGGGTAATCAGAGGCTGGGCCGCACGGCGCAGCAGATTGTATTTCCAGTTTTTGCCATAGAGATCGAATACATCGCGCCCGTGCTCGCCATGAATGGTTGTGTGAACACCCGCCGCTGCGGCGACAAACTGGGCTTCGAGCGCCGAAAGGTTGCGGGTATGCACCAGATCAGGTTTGAGCTTGCGCAACAATTTCCACAGTCGCGGCATCCAGGTCAGATCATGACCAGGCCGCCGGTGCAGGGCATGAAACTCTACCGGCTGGGCGGTAATGCGCTGACGAAAGTCACTGAAATCTGTCAGCGCGATGACCACATGCTCAAACTTCCCTTTATCCATACGGTTGAAAAGGTTGACCATGCCGTTTTCCATGCCGCCGGTATCAAACCGGTGCACGACATGCACCACCCGCCACGGATTCACTTGGCGGAAACCTGTGCCAGCGCCTGCATAACGGCGGCTTCATTTTCCCGGACAAATCGCTCAAGCACGGCGGACGCTTCGGTCTGGCTGACCTCATAGGGCGCTGCCACGATGATTGAAGCGCCATCATCGCGGGCCAATCTGACGCGCGCCAGCGCCAGCACCAGTTTTGCAAAATGGTCGCTGCTGGCTTGTTTGCCATCGATCACGTTCCACTGCCATACCAGCAGACGTCTGGGCTGGGTATCCCGGGTTTTGAGCAGCACTTGCCTGACCTGACGCGGCTGACCGGCGATTACCACGGCCACCTGGCTTTCTCCAACGTTGAGCCAGTGTTCATATTTGGTCTGGCTAACCATGTAATTCTGCGAGTTGATCAGTTCTGAATCCTGGCGTTGCGAAACATAGTAATCAAGCGCGATCTGTACCTTGTCGCTTTCTTTTGCGAAGCTGGCACGAAGCTGACGGTCCGCGCCCACCCAGTGAGGCACCCAGTCAGTAACTGGATCAACGGTTTGCCAACCCTGCGCAGGCGTGATCGCGAGCGTGGGCAATTCAGGCAGGCTGCGCTGATCCAGGAAGAAGGCATAGGCAGGCCAGACGCTTGCAACGATCAAAATGGCGGGCAGCGGTTTCTTGCTGCTGAATGCGAGGCTTGAACCCAAAGGATGAATATTGCCGGCTGGTACCGCGTCCGTTTGCAGCGGGGTTTCTTCATCTTCCCGCCAGTAGCTGCCAATCCAGAACAGCAGCAGCATGACTACGCCAAAAAATACCCAGCCGTAAATAAGGTGATCCACGCCCACCGCGTACTTCATGCCCGAGAGGTGGCCGATCATGACGATCATGTAGGCGCGCAGGCCATTGGCAAGCAGCGGAACGATGACGGACAGGACGGCAAAAACGAGCCGGCGCTTCCAAGACCGGTAGGTGAGATAGGCATACAGGCTGCCCAGCGTTATGGAAGCGATGAGATAGCGCAGGCCAGAACAAGCTTCGATGACCGACCAGTCACCACTGGGAATGCTGAAGTAATTACCCTCGCGATAAACCGGGATGCCGGTAAGTTGCAAGGCAGTAACCGTGAAATCCGCCGTGAATTCCATCAGCGGCGGGATGAGAAACTCGCCCACCGGAACGGCGAAGAACAGGAACATCAGCGGAAAGAACAATGCCCGTACGACTTGCAGCCCCAGCATGCTCCAGACGGCGGCGATGAGTATCGCGATGAAGGCGTATTGAGCCACCACACGCACACCGCCGGCATCGGCAAGCAACCAGGCTATTCCTGCCATGGCCAACAGGGTCAGGCCGCGCCAGTCAGCCGCTGGTTCGATACGTGCAAGGTGATGCCGACGACCCCAGATCAGCCAGGCGCTGATGGGGAATATCAGGAAGCCGTGGGTGAAAGTTTCCGAACGCTCCCAGATTTCCACCATGGAATAGAACGTTGGCCAGTACAGGGCAAAAATGATCAGCAGAACGAGGCCTGCAAGCATGGCGGCCCTGGTCCAGGGAAAAGTTGTGGTCGCCGGAACTGTGTTGTTCATGACAGACATGACGAGCTTTCATACGCCGGGCTGGAACGGCTGGCTTCCAGATGCGGCAGGATTCGTGACAGGTTGGTTTGCCAGTCATAGGCTAGCAATATTCTGGCCCGAGCCTGTGCGCCCATGTCGGGATACAGGTCCTTGCAGACTGCCGTCACCTGGGCGGCAAAATCTGCGATGTTTTCCGCGATCATGAAGTCATCTCCGGCCTGGGCCGAAATGCCTTCCGCGGCCTGCGGGCTGGCAACGACTGGTCGGGCCATGGCCATGGCTTCCAGCACCTTGTTCTGCACCCCGCGCGCCAGGCGAAGTGGTGCAACGGCGCATGCGGCGTGCTGGACGTAGGGACGCACATCGTCCACCCTGCCGGTTACCCAGATGCCGGGCTGTGCGCCAAGGGCTTTTACCGCATCCGATGGGTTGCTGCCAACTATGGCAAACATGGCATTGGGAATGGCATCGCGCACTTTAGGAAAGATTTCACGGGCAAACCAGTCAACCGCATCGATGTTGGGCCAGTAATCCATGGCGCCCGTGAAGACGATGGGGATGGCGCCATCCGGATAGGGCGAAGACATCCCCGGATCCGGCTGAAAATAGGCAGCATCCACCCCGTTTTCAAACCAGTCGATATTGCCCGCGGCATCTGTCGCCATGCGTTTCAGATGCGCTGCCTCGACGCTGGAGACAAGGAAGCTGGCATCAAAATCCCGCGCGATGCGGGATTCCCATTCGCCTAGCTTGTGTGCCTCGCGCCGATAAAGCCAGGACAGGGGCCAGGGCTTGGTCGGCGCGTACTGCGCCCACTTGTCCGAATCCACGTCCACCATGTCCATGAGCTTTGTTCGCATGCCCTGCGGGACATATTGGGCCATGGCGGATGAGAAGGCCAGGGCCATGTCGATAGTGTTGCTTGAGACCGTGTCCCGGACCCAGTCGGATAACAGCGCGCTTCGATAGTACGGCAGCGTCAGTGCTTCACCGGTCAGCAATCCCCTCAGGCTGGCCAGTTTTGCCTGACGCGGATTCAGTTCAACCACTTTCACATCAGTACACCATTGGCGCAATGCATCAACATGAACACGGTCGGCCGGGTCGTCGATGAATGCGCCCAGGTAAACGCGATAGCGCCCGGCGAGAAACCTCAGCAAATGGTAGGAACGTATCTTGTCGCCCTTGTTCGGCGGATATGGCAGCCGGTGGGCAAGAAACAAAAGGTTTTTCACACCCTACCCCAGGTTGCGGACGATGAGGGGTCCGATGAAATTGGCCACGGGCAGAGGCAGTTTCTTCCAGGCGGCGATGAACAGGCGGTATTTCGGATTGAGCGGATTCACGTCCGGAATGCCATCCGCCTTTACCAGTTGATATTCGTAATGCAGCGGTTGTGGCTCGAATCCCCAGTTTTTCTTGAAGCTGTAGGGCCCGGTGCCAACCTTGCTGCGTCCGTAATCAAACAGGGTGTAACCTGCTTCGCATGCCCGCCGCATGAGTTCCCAGTACTTGAAATCGTTGGCGGCCAGGTCACGCGCTTCGGGCATGTCGCCTGCATAGTAGGGCAGGATTTCGTTGCGGAAATAAAAACTCAGCACACTGCTGACAACCTGTCCATCCTTGAGCACGGACATGACTGAACAGTCCGGGCCAAATTCCTCGCGAAGGATTTGGAAATACTTCTTTGGCAATGCTGGCGTGCCATGCCGATGGACATTATCGGAAAAAACGCCAAAGAAGCGTTCGACGCCTTCGTCCACTTCGCTGACCAGCCCGGCCTTGATGCCTTTTCTGACCATGGCGCGCTGCTTGCGCGGAATGGCATTCATGTTCGCCTCCACGTCCGGCAGTATGGCCTTGCGGAAGGTGACATACAAATCGCGTTTGGCGGGCCAGTCAGCATGAGCCTGCTCAAGATTGCGCAGTTCCAGATAATCCACATTCAACTGGCTGGCAAGCGAGACCGCGGCGGTTTCCAGTGACTTGCGCGCTTCGTCATCATCCGCCACGACACCGCCATAGGCACAAAACGGCAGCGAGGACAGACTGTGGCCAAACAATCGGCTGTTGACTTCGGCCAGCGGCAGGACGCCTGTGATATGCCCACCCTGCTCGGCAAACAGGAAATGCGTTTTGTGACCGAATGCTCGCTGGATGACCCGCTGCCAGCCGGCACGATGAAAGAAAGTCGCCTTGGGATGCGTCAGGACATAGGCGTCCCAGCGCGCGGATTCGGATTCCGTCAGTTGCCGGACATGAAGTTCGCCTGTCGGAACGGAAAGAATTTCGGCTTCAAGAACTGCTGACATCACACTCAATAATTGAGGAAGACCCGGTCGACACGGTCCCACTCAAAGTCGTTCAACAAATGCTGGAGTTTGCCTTGCATGTGTTTCAGATTGACGTAATGACGGAAACGCGATTTGAGCCGGGCACCACGCTGGCGCGGCTGATCCGGATCGATCTCCCAGGGATGGAAATAGAACATGCAGGGCGACTGCTCTTTCGTGTTGACCTGATTGATTAGCCAGCGCGAAAGCCCATACGGCATCAAGCGGAACCAGCCGCCGCCCGCCGCGGGCAGATTCCGCCCCATCATCGGCACGGTGGTGGGTGGCAGTTCCCACAAGCCGTCCTTGCCATTGGGCTGCCAGGGGTGGCGAGGCGCGTCGGGCATACCGTAATGATCATGCTTGACCGGGAAAATGCTGGAGCTGTATCGGTGCCCGGTTTCCTCGAGCACATCAATCGCCCAGCGATTTCGGTCACTGATGGAAAAACTGGGTGCGCGATAGCCGCCTACTGTCTGGCCGCTCTGGTCTTCCAGAATTTTTTTTGCCCGATCCACATCCTGGCGAAACTGTTCACGATCCAGATCGCTTGCGCGCTGATGACCATACCCATGGCTGGCCAGCTCGTGGCCATTACTGATGATGTTGCGTACCACACCCGGGTATCGATCCGCGATCCATCCCAGTGTGAAAAAGGTCGCTTTCACGTCAGCTTCATCCAGCATGGACAGGATCACATCCATGTTGCGCTCGATCCGGCAGGGCAGATTATCCCAGTCGCGGCGATCGATACTGCCTTCAAATGCCGAGACCTGGAAATAGTCTTCTACATCAATAGTCATGGCATTGGTGATGTTCATCAGGCGACTTCTCTCTCCATGGAGGCGGGTAGCCAGTCTTTCATTACCTGGGCAATGCGTTCCGCCGCCCGGCCGTCCCAGTACTCCGGAACCCTTCCAGCCTTGCCGCCTGTGGCCAGTATTTCGCTGACCGCTTTTTTCAGCGCATTCGTATCCACCCCGATAAGGGTATTGGTGCCTTCATGCAGCGTAATGGGCCGTTCGGTATTTTCCCGCAGGGTCAGGCAGGGCACGCCCAGGGCGGTAGTTTCTTCCTGAATGCCGCCTGAATCCGTCATCACCAGGCGGGCGGATTTCATCAGACCCAGCATTTCCAGATAACCGGCAGGCGGCAGGACATGAAGGTTTTTCAGCAGGCCGTGGAGACCGAATGATTCGACCTTGGCGCTGGTGCGAGGATGCATGGGAAAGACCACCGGCAGGCTGCGGCTGATCTCATCAACCGCCTCGAGTAAAGACGCCAGCACGGATTTGTCATCCACATTCGAAGGACGATGCAGCGTGAGCAGTGCATATTGATCTGAATTGCCGCCCAAAGTATGCCCGGCAGGCACGGCTCGAACGAGATTGCGATGCAGGCTGTCGATCATGACATTGCCGACAAAATGCACCGAGGATTCGTCGATACCTTCGCGCTTCAGATTCTCCAGCGCGGAGCGTTCGGTTGTGAACAGCAGGCTGGAAATCTGGTCGGTCAACACGCGGTTGATTTCTTCAGGCATGCCACGGTCATAGGATCGCAACCCCGCCTCGACGTGAACGACCGGGACATTGAGCTTGCTGGCCACCAGCGCGCAGGCGATGGTGGAATTGACGTCGCCCACCACCAGAACGGCTGAAGGATTTTCTTCCAGCATCACCGGCTCAAAGCGCTTCATCACCTCGGCAGTCTGGTTGGCATGCGAGCCAGAGCCGACTTCAAGATGGTAATCCGGTGCCCGAATACCCAGATCGCTGAAGAAGCGGTCATTCATCGCCTCGTCGTAATGCTGACCTGTGTGAACCAGTTTGGCGGAAATGCCTGATGTCTGAAACGCCGTCATGATCGGCGCGATTTTCATGAAGTTCGGCCGGGCGCCGACGATGCATAACACTTGCGTCATGACAATGTCGTCGGCTGGGATCAACCCGCGCGTTCGATGGGCGGCTGTTGATCCAGTTCTTCGTTGCCAGCCTGTTTTTCGCTGACCATGAAGAGTATTTTTCGCACGATGGGCAGGATACGGTTGACCGAACGTTCCATCTGTTCGACGCGCTGGGACAGCCTGACAGTTTCTTCGGCCATGCCTGGTGGAGGCAATACGCCCGTTCTTGCCGACATGAGCGTTTGTGAACTTTCCTGATGGGCCACTTCGTGGCGCAAATCCTCGACTACTTCCGATATCTCTTCGTCGCCGAAGTGCGCCTTTTCTTCCAGATATCCGAACAGCATCAGGCGATCACAAAACGTGTTGATGCGGCGAGGAATACCGCCGGTAAACCGGTGGATAGCCTGGAATGCTTCATCACTGAAACTGGGCAAGCCTTTCCAGCCGACAAGGTTCAAGCGGTGTTCAATATAACCCCGCGTTTCATCGGTATCCAGCGGCCCGAGATGATAGGACGCAATCACACGCTGCCGTAGCTGTTGCATATCCACGCTCTGAAGTATGCCGCGAAATTCCGGCTGTCCCAGCAGGAATGTCTGGATCAGTGAGCGATCATCATTCTGGAAATTGGACAGCATGCGCAATTCCTCGACTGCGCGTGGAGTGAGATTCTGGGCTTCGTCGACCACCAACAACACACGCTTGTTCTGGCGGGACGCGGCAGTCAGAAAATCCTGGAGATTTTTCAATAGTGCAGACTTGCTGATGCCTTCATGTTCCAACCCCAATGATGCCGCCACACTGCGGAGAGTGTCATCGGCATCCAGTTGAGTCGAGACGAGTTGGGCCGCAATGATGTTCTCTTCTTCCATCTGCTTGAACAGATTGCGTACCAGGGTCGTTTTTCCAGCGCCCACATCTCCGGTAATCACGATAAAGCCTTCGCCCAGCGACAACCCGTATTCAAGATAGGCCATGGCACGCTTGTGCCCCTTGCTGCCATAGAAAAATTTCGGATCCGGACTGAGCTGGAAAGGCTTGGCGGTGAAGTGGTAATAGGTATCGTACATGGCGTCCTCAGAATCGCATGGTCACGGTCGCCGTCAGGCTGTTTTCAGTGAAATCCGCGATATCCGCACTGGACTCACGCTGCTGATGCCGGAAAACCAGTGAGCCATTGAGCTTGGGCTGGAATTGATGATTGATACCCAAGGATGCAGTGTAAATATCATCATCCCGATCGGTTCCGGGAGTAATCGAACCTGACGGCAGGCCTGCTGGAACCTGGGTGTTATCAAAGCCGAGCGATGCTGTCAGCGTGGAATGCGGTGTCAATTTGTAGCTCGCACTACCTCTGATGCCTCGAGTGTGATCTTCAAGATCGCCCGCAAGTTGCTGATAGTTTCGTCGTGAGTCATGCACATCGAGGCTGGCACCCAACCTGCCCTTTCCCCACGTCACGCCACCGCTCAAACTTTTCAGAACATAGACGCCATTGGCCAAGCCAGTGCTGACACCCAAGCCCGCAAGCGTACACCCGGGCTCAGGCGGTTCGAACGAGTTGACAGTCTGTCTGAGCACCCCTGCGCAATCCCAGAAAATCACGCCCGAAAAATTCAGTATTTGTTCGGCGATATCACTGACGTCCTCACTATATTGAATATTCCACTGTGAATATTGGCTGCGGTGTTTAAACCCGAACAGATAGTTATCCCCATAATATCGTTTGCCAAACGCAGCCTCGACCGAGGTTCGGCGGCTGGGCGACCAGTCGAAACCTGTTGTCCAGTAATCGCCCTCGGTCTTGGTTCCCGCCAGGTGCGGGTAATCATTCTTGTCATAACCAAATGATCCCCTGAGGCGAAACTTCCGCGTCAGTGCGTATCCCAAAGTAGCGCCATACGACTCAAATTCGGTATCTGCGCCATTTTGCGTCGTGGCATTGCGCAAGGAGTAATTCAGGCCCCAGAGCAAATCATTGAACTGAGTGCCACTGTTGAAATCCGCCCGTATCGTATCCGAGGCGATATTGCCTCCAACGTTGTCTTCAAAAATCGCACCTGAACGGCTGTAACGCAGTATTCCATTCCCAAACGTGCCAAAGCGCTTGGTCAGATATGGGCTGAGATTATAAATGCCCACGGTTGTACGGTTGCCCGTATCCAGATTGCTGTCGCCAGGTGCGCCAAGGAGCGACCCCAGGGCCTGTGATATGTTGGCGTTGCCTTCGATGAAAAAAAGGTCTTCCGCCAACTCGGCTTTGCCTGTGGCATTAAGCCGATGGGTCATGTCATCCGAATTGTTCGTGCTGCTGTCGCCTATGCGCTCAATGACGCTCAATCCATAGTCAAGCTGCGCCTGAACCCGGCGGGATCCTTCTGATCTGGCAATGATGCCGGGCGTAACAGAGAGAATCAGGGCGCCGTCGCCATTGCGGCTTTGCGTACCGTTGTCTGTGATTGTTGCCGCCGCGCTGACAGACGGTTCAAATTTCCAGTCCAACGCCATTGCATTGGCCGGCAATAAAACAAATCCCAGCAGAAGCAAGCTCCGGCAGTTCTGAAAGTGACGTATTCCGACTCGCAAGATTTATTTCCCGTAGCTTCCGTAATAGCCGTAATAATAATCCGCCCCGGGTGCCGGTGTCGCCTTATTCAACAACATGCTGACTACTTCGCATGACTGGATGTGGCTGAGCGCTTCACGCACTGCCTCCTGGGAAGTCTTTTCGGCTTCCACGACCATCACGATTTGCCCCATATGTGTCGCCAGCACGCTGGATTCACTGGTCGCCAGCAAAGGAGGCGAATCAAAAATAATTATCCTGTCATGATAACGGTTGCCGATATCTTCAACGAGATCTGTCATCGCGGCGCTCGCCAGCAATTCGGTCGCACGTTTGTAGGTGCGGCCGGCGGGCAGAACAGTCAGTTTCGCAATGTCCGTCTTGATCATTACATCGGACAGTTTCAGTTTTTTATCACGCAGCACATCGAGCAAGCCCAGATCGGTATGCAAGCCAAGGTATTCCGGCACACGAGGACGAGCCACGTCAGCATCCACCAGCAACACCGTGCGATCCATTTCCATGGCCATGGAAATGGCCAGATTGATTGCGCAAAAAGATTTTCCCTCGCCAGGCAGGGAACTGGTCACCATGATCAGGTTGCCATTCTTTACGCGCGGCGCGCCCTGGCCAAAAGCATTGGCTATCAGGGGGCGCTTGATAATGCGGAATTCTTCGGCGATCTGGCTCTTTTCCGCATCCGGGGTAATCATGCCCATGCGATGCATGCGGGACAGGTTGATGGATTGAGCCTGACTGGTCCCTTCAGGTTCTTCCTCAAAATGCACTGACGGTTCTGAACGAACCTCAGGGGTATGTCCGGGCTGAGAAACGACAACTCTTTGCTTGGCAAGCGCGCCCTCTATGAGGCTTTCTTCACGCACGTGCACGTGATCCGCCTGGTCTGTTTGCTGCGGTGGCCTCTGTACAGATGAATCGCCGAGTTTTTTTGCGGCTTTTTCTATGATGCTCATCGCAGACTCCTCATGCCGCTCTGGCTAATACCAGGTGCAGCGTAATCAAAACACCATAGGCACCAACAAGGCTTCCAATCGTGGCTAAAAATGCCATCAGCCGTTTGCGGCGAACTCTTCGCGCCTCCTCGGTCTCGATTTTGGTGACTGCTCCCAGTAAGGGAAGGCCTGTAAGTTCACGCAATGATTTGCGGTCCGCGACGGTACGCCTGATCTGGCTAATCAGAAATGCCGTCGCAAAACCGGCAACAAGTCCGCCCAAGGGCACAAGTGACAGCAGTAACGGCCGATTGGGCCAGGCCGGCGCGAGCGGAACACGAGGCGGATCGATCACACGAAAATCAACTGTATCGGTTTTGCTTTCCACTTCACTGGACATGGCGGCCGATTCGCGCTTGGCGAGCAACTCTGTGTAATTCGATTTGTAAACATCGTAATCCCGCATGAGCTGGGTGAATTCCTGCTCGACCTGGGGAATCATGGAGGACGCGCTACGCAATGCGTTATAGCGGCCCTGAAACTCGCTTACCCTCGCTCGCAGCGAGGCAACCGTTCCATCTGCTTCAGCAATGGCAATGGTTAATTGTTGATAAACAGGGTTCTGAATCTTGGCGCCAGATGGATCCGCCTTGCGTGCGGCGATCTCCTGCTTTTTCTGTTCTTCCAGCTTGGCGATCAGTCGCTTGGTAGACTGAATATCAGGATGCAGATCGGTATATTGCAAGCGCAGGCTATCCATTTGCTTCTCAAGCGCCTGGATGCGACCATCAACCTCTGAACTGGTAGAAACAACTGCGGCGGCGGCAGCCAGTTCCGGTTCTTCGTCCTCCAACTGGCGTTTCAGTTGATCGCGGCGGTTGGTCGCTTCACGCAAATCAAGTTCAGCCTGGCGCAACTGGGTTGCCCCCTGTTCCAGCTTTGCGTAGTAATCTCCTCCCTGCCCCGGCATGACACCCACGTGCTTTTGCTTGAACTCCTTGAGCGCGTTTTCGGCATCCACCAGTTTTTGCTGATACTGCTGTAACTGTTCCTCGATGAATTTCTGTGAAGAAGCAATATCCTGCCGGGTTTTACCCAAGCTGCTTTCGACAAAAATCGTCAGCAAGGCCTGCACTACTTTTTTGGCAAGCTCAGGGTTTTCATCCTGAAAGCTCAATGTATAAAGGTTTTCCCTGCCGGTATCTGCAATGGAAATTTTCTTGGCCAGGTTATCCAGCATTTCTTCCGTGTCTTCCGGCGTCTTGGCGTGGATATCAAGATCGGTCATCCGGGCAACCTTTTCCAGGGTTGGCCGGCTAACCAATGCACGCGTCATCAACTTGATCTGCTGTTCCACTCCCGGGTCCACCGTCAATCCCGACAGCAGCGGCTTGAGCAGTGTCTGGGTATCGACATACACGCGAGCCGATGCCTCATAGCGATCCGGCAATAAATACACGCCCACCCAGCCTGCAATTGAAATCAGCCAAGCCACAATGGCGACATACCACCGGCGATGCCAGATGGCTCGCGCATACGACATCAGTTGCTGAACGACTTGATCCATGGGGACTCCTGGGGAGCGCCCGCCTCAAATGGGGCGGGCATTGCCGTTTTTATTAATTTAGAAAAGGCTTTCCGGAATCACGAGTACGTCGCCAGGCCGCAAATCCACATTGGCTGAATAATCGCCATCCTTCATCAGGCTTTCGAGGCGAACACCCATTTTTTGCTGCTTGTCGCCCTCGGTACGCAGAATATAAGCCTTGTTGCCCGCAGCGAAATCAGTCAGGCCGCCAACAGCGATCATCAGGTCAACCAGGGACATGTTTTCGCGATAATTGAGCGCCTGGGGCTTGGCTGCCTCGCCCACCACGCGAATCTGCTGGCTGAAAGGGCCCACTCCACCCCCCACGATAACAGTCACAATGGGTTCCTGAATGTATTTGGACAGGGACTTTTCAATATCCCGTGCAAGCTGGCTGGGCGTCTTGCCAGAGGCTTGCATGTCCTCGACCAGATTCATGGTCATCTTGCCATCCGGTCGAACCGGGAAATTGCCCGATACCTCTGGATTCCGCCAGACGAACACATTGACGGTATCACCTGGGCCGACCAGATAATTCCAGTCCTGAGCCGCTGATTTGACCGGGGCGGGCGGATAGGTGGGGGTATTAGAACATCCTGCTGCCAATACGGCCGCACTTGCCGCGACGACGCTCAGGAAGACTTTATTCAGGGCAGGCATGATTTCTCCTCAAAAATCGCTTGGAACTGGGCATTATGCCAAAAACCCTTTGTTTCTGGCGGCCAAAACTTGTCCATACTGGTTAGCAACAAGCGCGCCAAGCTTAGCACACCCAGTTTTCCTATTGATTTAAGACCACTGGCAGCGAATTTGCCGACACAAGCTGGCAGGTGCCCGCCAAAAGTGTCAAAACCCTGACGTTCCGGTGAAAACGCATGGCAGTGCCATGCGGTATCATCCACACATGCAGCAGACTTCAGTCGACTCTCTCGATACACTTAAATCGCGGATTCGTGAATTTGTCTTTTCCCGGCAATGGGAGCGTTATCACACCCCCAAGAACCTGGCGATGGCCTTGATTGTCGAAGCGGCCGAACTGGTCGAGCGATTTCAATGGCTGTCGCCCGAAGAAAGCGCGGCGCTGGAGCCGGAACGCCGCGAGCAGGTGCGACAGGAAATCGCCGATGTGCTCATCTACCTGACCCGTCTGGCGGATTTGCTGGATATTGACCTGCTTGAAGCGGCAGCTGACAAGCTCGAAATCAACGCCAGGAAATATCCCGTCGAGCAGGCGCGGGGCAACGCCGCCAAATACAACGAGTTTTAAAGAATGCCGGACAACACCTTTTTCAAATACCACGTGTTCTTCTGTACCAACCAGCGTGAAGATGGCGCCAAGTGCTGCGGCGCATCCGGCGGTCAGCACATGCGCGACTACCTGAAAAAGCAGGTCAAGAAGCTCAACCTGAACGGCCCAGGGAAATGCCGGATCAACTCGGCTGGCTGCATGGATCGATGCGGTGAAGGCCCGTTGCTGGTCGTCTATCCGCAGGGCACCTGGTACACCTATGTCGATGAAGCCGATATTGATGAAATCCTGCGCGAACATCTGCAGAACGGCCGGATTGTCGATCGCCTGAAAATCTGATGGGCATTTCCTTACCTCAAGTCGAAGATGATCTGCGCCTGAAACGGCACAAGCTGCGGATTGAAACGCCCGGCGGCCGCATGGAAACCATCATCGACGACCCTGGCGGCTCCAATGATTCTGCCCGCAAAGGCTTGTTGTTGATCGCCCATCCCCATCCGCTGCAGGGCGGCAGCATGGACAACAAGGTCGTCCATACGCTGGCGCGAGTGGCCACCGACCACGATTACGTCGCTGTTCGCCCCAACTTCCGCGGCGTAGGCATGAGCGAAGGCGAGTACGACCGCGGCGAAGGTGAAACCGAAGACCTGCTCGCCATCATCGAATTCGTCAGTAAAAGCTACCCCGGCCTGCCCTGGCGGCTGGCCGGTTTCTCCTTTGGCGGTTATGTTCAGCATCGGGTAGCCGGCCGAATATCCACAGACTGCGTGATTCTGGTTGCGCCTGCTGTTAATTTGTATCCGTTTGAGACACCTGCGCCAGGCACGGTACTGATACATGGCGACGAAGATGAAGTCGTGCCATTCAGCGCGGCACAAGCCTGGGCCAACCAATATCAGGTGCCGCTTACCGTCGTCCACGGCAGCGGACATTTATTTCACGGCAAGCTACCAGAGCTTAAAGAAGCGGTTATCAGCCAATGCCGGTGGTAATTGCCCATACACTGCGTAAGCGTTACGGCGAATCAGAAGTGGTTGCAGGACTCAACCTGAGTCTGGCACATGGCACCTGCCATGGTTTGCTTGGGCCGAATGGCGCGGGCAAGACCACCACCCTCAAAATGCTGCTGGGCCTGATCACGCCGGATAGTGGTGATATCCAGGTGCTGGACCTTCCTGTACCTTCACTCGCGCGGCAGGCACGATTGCGGATCGGCGTCGTGCCGCAAGTGGACAATCTCGACCCCGACTTCACGGTCACGGAAAACCTGCTGACCTACGGCCGCTACTTTGGACTAAGTGATGCCGCCATACGCGAGCGAATTCCCGGTCTGCTTGATTTTGCGGGATTGAACAACCGCGCTGCAGCCCGCATCCAGACGCTTTCCGGCGGCATGAAGCGACGACTGACACTCGCCCGCGCACTGGTCAACGACCCGGATGTCATTTTTCTGGACGAGCCCACCACCGGTCTTGACCCCCAGGCGCGGCATGTCATCTGGCAGGGCTTGCGCAGGCTGCTGTCACAAGGCAAGACCATTCTTCTGACCACGCATTTCATGGAAGAAGCCGAGCGGTTATGCGACCGGCTGACGATTATCGACCACGGACACACCATAGCCGAGGGCAGCCCGCGAGACCTGATCTCCACCCACATCGAGCCCGACGTGATGGAAATTTACGGCGAAGAAGCCATTGCCTGGGGGCGTGAAGAGGGATCACGCCATGCGGACAGAATCGAAGAGGCTGGCGAAACCCTGTTCTGCTACACCCGTCAGCCCGGGCCGCTGCTGGATGCGCTCAAGGGCCGGCCGAATCTGAAATACCTTCACCGGCCCGCCAATCTGGAAGACGTGTTCCTGAAACTGACGGGGCGGGAGCTGCGCGACTGATGACAGACCTGCTCCGCTTCCCACAATTGTCTTTGCGCTTTATCCCGGTCTGGCAGCGAAATTTCCTGGTCTGGAAAAAGCTCGCCCTGCCCAGCGTGCTCGGCAACCTCGCCGACCCCATGCTTTACATGCTTGGGCTTGGATTCGGACTGGGCAGCCTGCTGCCGGATGTGGAAGGCATGTCCTACCTGACCTTTTTGGGCGCGGGTACCGTTGCCTACTCCACCATGAACAGCGCCACGTTCGAAACCCTGTACTCGGGCTTTTCGCGCATGCATGTGCAAAAAACCTGGGAAGCCATCCTCAACACGCCGCTGGAACTGGACGATGTGCTCACGGGTGAATGGCTGTGGGCCGCCAGCAAAAGCCTCCTGTCCGGCTTGGCGATTCTTGCGGTGATCTGGGTGCTGGGCCTGCAGGCCGATTGGGCTTTATCGCTCTGGCTGATTCCGCTGGCTTTCCTCATTGGTCTGTGTTTTTCCGGCATGGGTCTGGTCATGACGGCGGTCTCGCCCAGCTACGACTTTTTCATGTACTACTTCACCCTGGTCATCACACCCATGGTATTGCTGTGCGGCGTGTTCTACCCTGTCAGCCAGCTTCCCCCGCTCCTGCAGGAGATTTCCTCCTGGCTACCACTCACTCACGCCATAGAAATCGCCCGCCCGCTGGTACGAGGCCAAATACCAGCGCAACCGCTAACGCATATTGTCGTACTCCTTTCCTGGGGGTTTGTTGGTTTCTGGCTGGCTTTGGGATTGACCCGGCGCCGTTTACTCAAATAACCCCGCCCGATAGTTGACAAATTCACTCAAGTATTTTTAAATAGTACCCGACTAATTTGTTCAACCATTTTCAACGAGGTGAAACCATGGAACTGCCTGCACGCGATGGCGACGGCTATCTGGAAAACATGAACGACTGGACCGAGGAAATCGGCAAGGCAATGGCCGAAGCTGATGGTATCGAACTGACAGACGCAAAGTGGGAACAAATCCTTAAGGCGCGCGAATACTACGACGAATACCAGCAGGTGCCCCCCATTCGCAAATTCGCCAAGTATCTCGACATGGACCAGAAAGAAGTATTCAACATGTGGATGACCGGTCCGATGAAACCCATCACCAAGTACGGCGGTCTCCCCAAGCCAACCGGCTGCGTTTGAAAGTTTTCAGGCAACCTCCAGTGCCAGGCGCCGCAAGGCGCCTTTTTTATTTGACGAGACTTCGCGCCTGCAAATCGGCATGATAACTGGACCGCACCATCGGCCCGCAGGCAGCCTGCCTGAATCCCAATTCATGGGCAGCCGTTTCGAATGCCTTGAACTGTTCGGGCGTGACATAGCGCAGAACGGGCAAATGCGCGCCCGAAGGCTGAAGATACTGGCCAATAGTCAGCATGTCGACGTCATGCGAGCGCAGGTCTCGCATCACATCATGAATCTCCTGATCGGTTTCGCCCAATCCCACCATCAGCCCCGATTTAGTTGGGATGTCTGGATGCCGCGCCTTGAAGTCCCGCAACAATTTGAGTGAATGCGCGTAATCCGCCCCAGGGCGCGCTGCCTTGTACAGGCGCGGCACGGTTTCCAGATTGTGGTTCATCACATCAGGCGGCGCTGAAACCAGTTCATCCAGGGCAATGTCCAGCCGCCCCCGGAAATCCGGCACAAGAATTTCGATTCGGGTACCGGGCGATTTTTCACGCACGGCACGTATGCAGTCCGCGAAATGCCGGGCGCCGCCGTCACGCAAATCATCCCGATCAACGCTGGTAATTACGACATAGTTCAGATTCATTGCGGCGATGGTTTCCGCCAGATGGCAAGACTCATCCGCGTCCGGCGGCAGCGGTTTGCCATGCCCCACATCGCAGAACGGGCAGCGTCGTGTACACAGATCACCCAGAATCATGAACGTGGCAGTACCATGCGCGAAACATTCGCCCAGATTCGGGCAGGAAGCTTCTTCGCATACTGTGTGCAGCTTCTGTTCGCGCAATACCTCCTTCAGCCGGATCACATCCGGATGGCTGGGCGATCTGGCGCGAATCCAGCCTGGCATTTTCAGTCTGGGCTGAGGCACCACCTTGATGGGAATGCGCGAAGTTTTCGCTTCACCCTTGTGCAACTTAGTGTCGGCCACGTCAAGGTCCGCGTGAAAAATCAAAGGCTTATTTTACCGCTATCCAAGCTGCCGCGACTGGTCTATACACAATACACTGCAACCCGATCAGGAGATAACAATGGAATCGCGTATCGCTGACTTTCTGGTGCATGTGGATAAAACCCTGGCGCCCGAGGAACAATGCAAGCTGGAAGACTATGTGAGGCAGCAGCCCTGCGTGGTCGGCGCCGGCATATCCGTTGATCATCCTCACCTGATGGTCGTTGCTTACGATTCAGACTGCGGCCGTGCCAGCGATATTGTGCACAGCATTCAGGATGAAGGTTACCGGGCTGAAGCCATTGGCTTCTAGGCGACAATGCTCTCGGCCAGTCGCTTGGCGAGTAATTTGCCCAGCGAGTCGGGCGTATCCGGCATCCCAAGGTTTCGTGTCTGCGTTACAGCCATGCCGGGATAGCCGCATGGGTTGATGAGCGAAAACGGCGACAAATCCATATCCACATTGAGCGCCAATCCGTGATAACTGCGGCCCTGCTTGATGCGCAATCCCAGCGCGGCAATTTTCGCACCCGCTACATACACACCTGGCGCCCCAGTTCGACGTTCAGCCTGAATTCCCGCTGACGCCAGCAGATCGATCACCGACTGTTCCATGCGATGCACCAGATCCTTGACCCCGTAGCCGCGCCGCTTCAAATCCACCAGTATATAAATCACGACTTGTCCCGGCCCGTGGTAGGTAATCTGCCCGCCACGATCGATGGCAACCACCGGAATATCTGTTGTCTGCAATAGATGTTCGCGCTTGCCCGCCTGACCGAGGGTGAAAACGGGCGGGTGTTCCAGCACCCACAATTCATCTTGTGTGGTTTCAACCCGGGTCGCCGTGAAATCCCGCATGGTGCGCCAGGTGAGCTCGTATTCCTGCTGCCCAAGATGCCTGATGATCAGCCGGTTCAAAGGACAATCTTTACGTAAGGATGTGAAGACAGATCGCGATAAAGATTGTCGAGCTGCTCTTTTGAGACTGCCCGTATCGTGCAGGTCACCGCCAGATAGTTGCCTTTGCCGGAAGCGCGCATGTCCAGCCCGGCCTCGCTGAAATCCGGCGCATGCGCCAGTACAACCTTGACGATTGCCTGCGCAAAATCATCCCGCGCGGCGCCCATGACCTTGACAGGAAAATCGCAGGGGAATTCGAGCAGGGAATCGCTCATCTTCAGAGGGCGTTAAAGTTGAAGCTTGCGCAAGCCTTCCGCGTTCAGCACCTTGATCACACGGCCCGACACTTCAATCAGGCCGGATTCGGTCAACACATGCAACACGCGAGAAAAGGTTTCCGGTGTCAGATTCAACTGGGAAGCCACGATGTGCTTGGCTGCCGGCAATTGCACATCGTATTCCTGAGTGCCGGCTGATGGTGCGGCGTGCTGCAGCATGCAGGCTACCCTCTGCGCGCTGGAGCGCATCGAGCAAGCTTCCAGATTACTGATCAATTCATGCAGCCGGATACTGATGCCCGCCAGCATGCGCTTCGCAAGACGGCAGTCCTTGTCCAGCAGGTTTGTAATCGCCTCTTCCGGAATATCCAGCACCCGGCTGTCAACACCTGCCTGGGAAAAAATCGGGTACGGCTGACCGAGAAACATCAGCGCCTCGCCAAAGGACTCACCTGGCTTGATCACTTCCAGAATCCGCTCGGTACCCTGTTCCGAAGGAAACGCCAGCGTTATCCTTCCTTCCAGCAGGATATAAAACCCATGCGGCTGATCACCCTTCTGGAACAGAATTTCGCCACGCTCAACGTGCAGTTCCCGAACGTGCTCAGCCATCGCCACCACATCATCCGGTTCCACCTTGCTGAAGAGCGGCACTCTCCGAAGTGCCTCCGCAAGATCATTTGATCGTTTTGCCATCATCATTATTTGCTTCTCCTTTTTTATTCTTGACGAGCTTGCGCCTGTTTGCAATCAAAACCTTGATATTCGTCAAGGTTTTTTTTGTTGAACAGGAGCAGGATATCCAACTTAAAAAGGAGGGGGCGTCATGAATTATTCCGGCATCCTGGTCATGGCCAGGCCGCAGAACTTTCCCAATGTCAGCACGGCCCTAAGCGCAATCGACGGTGTTGAAGTCTTTCAGCAAGAACCGGAAACCGGTCGCATCGTTGTAGTGCTGGAAGCGGAAAACATCAAGACCGAAACCGACATGCTTCAAGCCATCAAGGCCCTGCCTGGCGTGGCTGCCGCCGAAATGGTCTACCACTACTTCGAGGATGATCAAGAGGTCATCACTCATATCCCTGAAGAACTTGACAAGCTGCAAGGCATGGGCGCCGTGCCCGCAGTCCTGCAGGAAAACTAAATATCACACTTACCTAGGAGGACATCATGCATCTATCCCGTCGCGAATTCCTGAAATCCGCCGTGGCTGCATCCACGGCTTCCACAATGGGCATGTCCCTGTCAGAACTGGCTGAAGCTGCAGCCAGTGAGTTGGAAAAGGGCTGGAAGTGGGACAAGGCTGTTTGCAGGTTCTGCGGCACGGGTTGCGGCATCATGTGTGCCACCAAGGACGGCCGCATCGTCGCCACCAAGGGCGATCCCAAGGCGCCTGTCAACAAGGGCCTCAACTGCATCAAGGGCTATTTCAACGGCAAGATCTTGTACGGCCAGGATCGCCTGACACAGCCTTTGATGCGCATGACCGACGGCAAGTTCGACAAGAAGGGCAAGTTCGTGCCCGTCACCTGGGAACAGGCATTTGACGAGATGGAAAAGCAGTTCCGCAAGACCTATGCGGAAAAAGGGCCATCCGGCGTGGCCTGCTTTGGGTCCGGCCAGTGGACCATCCATGAAGGCTACGCCATGAACAAGCTGTTCAAGGCAGGCTTCCGTTCCAACAACATCGATCCCAATGCCCGCAACTGCATGGCATCGGCCGTGGCGGCGTTCTATAGCGTGTTCGGTGCCGACGAGCCCGCCGGCAACTATGACGACATCGAGTACACCGACACCATGATCCTGTGGGGCGCCAACATGGCGGAGATGCACCCCATCCTGTGGTCACGCATTTCCGACCGCCGGCTGTCCAACAAGAACGTGCGCATCGTCAACCTGTCGACCTACCGCAACATGAGTTCTGATCTGGCCGACCTGGAAATTCTGTTCAAACCCAACACTGACCTGGCTATCCAGAACTACATCGCGCGCGAAATCATCGCCCGCGATGCGGTCAACAAGGATTTTGTCGAAAAGCACTGCGTATTCGCAACCGGTCCTTACGACATTGGCTACGGCATGCGCAACACTGACAAATTTGCTTACCCGGCCGAAAAAGATACACAGGCCAAGGAACTAAAGGTCAAGCTCGACAAATATGAGGCTGTTGCCCAGCGCAAAGCCGAGGGTGAGGTGGTAGACCAGAAAAACACCGCCGATCCCGCCAAGCACTGGATGATCAGCTTCGACGACTTCAAGAAGGCTGTTGAACCCTACACGCTGGATTTCGTGGCGGAACTGGCTAAAGGAGACGAAGACGAATCGCTGGCCAGTTTCAAGGGCAAGCTCCAGCAACTGGCTGATTTCTACATCGAGAAGGACCGCAAGGTGGTGTCCTTCTGGACCATGGGCTTCAACCAGCACCAGCGCGGTACCTGGGTCAACGAGCAGTGCTACATGAATCATCTATTACTTGGCAAGCAATCCCAGCCGGGCAATGGCGCATTCTCTCTGACCGGGCAGCCCTCCGCCTGCGGAACTGCTCGCGAAGTCGGTACCTTCTGCCATCGCCTGCCTGCCGACACCTTGATTCCAAACCCCAAGCATCGAGCCAATGCCGAAGGCAAGTGGAAGCTGCCTGCAAAAACCATCAACCCCAAGATCGGTTCGTTCTATGCAAAGATTCTGCGCGACCTGGAAGATGGTCAGGTCAAGTGGGCCTGGGTACAGGTTAACAATCCGTGGCACACGCACCCCAATGCCAACCACTGGCTGAAAGCAGCTCGTGAGAACGACAATTTCATCATCGTCTCCGAAGCTTATCCCGGCGTTTCCGCCAAGATTGCCGATCTGATCCTGCCAACGGCCATGATATTCGAGAAATGGGGGGCATTCGGCAACGCCGAGCGCCGTACCCAGCAATGGCGGCAGCAGGTTCCGCCACCCGGGCAAGCTCGCGCCGATGTCTGGCAAACCATCGAGTTCTCGAAGCGCTTCAAGGTGAAAGATTTCTGGGGCGAGCAAAAACTACCCGGCCTCAAGGCGGATGGATACGAAGACAACAAGTTGCCAAGCGTGATGGATGAAGCCGTAAAAATGGGCTATTCCCCGGAAGACAGCCTGTACAAGGTGCTATTCGCAACTCCTGACAACCTCAAGGTGAAATGGCCCGATGCCGTGGCCAAGGGTCATGACAACCACGTCGCCGCCCTGCTGGGCGATGGCTGGTTCCCCGAAAAGGCACTGTGGCAGGAGTATGTGCAATTCGGCCGCGGCAAGGGCAAGGATCTGGCTGATTTCGACATCTATCATGGTGACAACATCCGCGGCATGAAATGGCCGGTCGTCGATGGGAAGGAAGTCGCATGGCGCTTCAACGAGCAATACGATCCCTATGTGAAAAAGGGTGCCGGATTCGAGTTCTACGGCGATCTGTTCAAAGCCATCCCCACCGGAAATCTTGACGGCATCACCGATCCCAAGCCGGTACCGCTGGCAGGCAAGGCCAAGATTTTCTACCGTCCCTATGCCGCCCCGGCCGAACAACCTGACACCAACTATGACCTGTGGCTGTGCACCGGACGTGTTCTGGAACACTGGCACTCCGGCACCATGACCCGTCGTGTGCCCGAACTGCATCGCGCCGTGCCTGCAGCTGTCATGTGGATACATCCGGCTGATGCCAAGAGCCGTGGCCTGCAACGCAATGACCTGGTCTGGATCGAATCGCGTCGCGGCAAGGTCAAGGTACGCGTGGAAACCGGCGGCCGCAACAAGATGGTCAAGGGCTACGTGTACGTGCCCTTCTTCGACGAAGGCGTGCTCATCAACCGCGTCACGCTGGACACGACTTGTCCGATCTCGAAAGAGAGCGATTACAAGAAGTGCGCCGTGAAGGTTTACAAGGCTTGAGAACGCAGGGGGGCAGGATTCAGGGGTCAGGGCATGTGCTTCGCGCTTTCTTGAAGAAAGGAATCGCGGCCCTTGGCCGCACCTCCCCTGACTCCCGGCCTCTGAATCCAGGCCCCAATTAGTCATGGAAAAGAAGCGGCGTGATTTTCTGCTGAAGACTGCGCAGGGCGCTGCCCTCGCGGCCTGCGGCGGGCTGATCTGGACTCACCTGCTGCGGCAGGAAGCCTCGGCGGCTGCGCTCGCGCTCCGTCCGCCAGGCGCATTGCCTGAAAATGATTTCGCCGCGCAATGCATCAAGTGCGGCCAGTGCACCAATGCCTGCCCCTACGACACCCTGAAGATGGCCACAGCAGGCAGCAACATGCCGGTTGGAACCCCCTATTTCGAGCCGCGCAAGGTGCCCTGTTACATGTGCCCGGATATTCCCTGCGTGCCGCCCTGCCCAACCGGCGCCTTGACCAAATCACTCAAGGACATCAACAAAGCGCGAATGGGCCTGGCGGTCATCGACGAGGAAAACTGCCTGTCCTGGCTAGGGCTGCGCTGCGAGGTCTGTTATCGAGTCTGCCCCGTGAAAGGCAAGGCCATCACGGTTGAAAACCATCCGCGCAAGATCAGCAAGCACGCGATGTTTGTGCCGCTGGTGCATGCTGAGCACTGTACGGGCTGCGGATTATGCGAACAGGCTTGTCCGACGCAGGAAGCGGCCATTCGCATCATCAACCCCTCGCTGGTACAGGGCAAGATTGGCGAACACTATCGGCTGGGCTGGACGCGCGAGGATGCAATCACCCAGGATTTCGCCGCCGGCGCCGCCCCCGCACCGGCGCAACCCTCCAGCCCCGATGTCGCGCCGAAAGAAGCGCCGGGAATGGATACCCTCAACAAGGGAATTGAATACTGATGCACGCCCAGGTTCAACCCACGGAAGAAGAAGCCAAACCCGGCCGCGTCGTGCGCCTGTACACGCCGCCCGCCACCCTGTCAGGCCGGCTCTGGAGCTGGCGTTACCTGATTCTGCGTCGCGTCACCCAGCTTGGCATTCTGGCGATGTTCTTTGGTACGGCACGTTATGGCTGGGAAGTGGCGGGACGCCCCTTGCTGACCGGCAATCTCTCCGCTTCCGAATTTCTGGGCGTCATCCCCATGGCCGACCCTTTTGCCGTGCTGCAGCAGCTCCTGACCATGCACGTGCTGGACAAGGAGGTATTAATTGGCGCTGCAATCGTACTGGGATTTTATGCCTTGATTGCCGGCCGTACTTTTTGCGCTTGGGTCTGTCCCGTCAATCTTGTCACGGATGCGGCCGGCTGGCTTCGCGCAAAACTTCGCGTACCGGATTTCTGCAGCCTTTCGCGAAATATTCGCTACTGGCTTCTGGTACTGGCCTTGATCCTGTCCGTATTAACCGGTGTAGCAGCTTTCGAATGGGTCAGCCCGATTTCCATGCTGCATCGCGAAATCGTTTTCGGCATTGGTTTGGGTCTGACCGCCATCGCCGGCATTTTTCTGCTCGACCTGCTGGTCGTCAAGCATGGCTGGTGCGGCCATCTCTGTCCGCTCGGTGCTTTTTACAGTCTCGTGGGACGCATCGCCCAACTACGCGTGCGATTTGATGACAGTTCCTGCACCCGTTGCGCAGAATGTGTGCGCGTATGTCCGGAACCCAAGGTGCTTGATTTCAAACTGGCCGCCGAGAACGGCCTGGTGGCTTCCGGCGAATGCACCAACTGCGCCAGATGCATACCCATCTGCCCGGAAAACAGTTTGAGCTTTAATTTTAGACCTCTTATCAAGCAGCACAATTCAACCGCAACACAACAGGCTAGGAGACCATCATGAAACATAACGCTTTATTCATTGGAATCGTCGCGGTAATTGTTGCCGCCTGCGCCACATCCAAACCTGTGGCGGACAACGAAATCGGGCTGTCAAAAACCAGTGTCTTCGACGACCCCAGTCCTGCGGTGTTCGATTATCCGAAAACAGAGCCTTCAGCAGCTACAGCCCTGCCCCGGTCCTGGAACAGCGCGCCGCCACAAATTCCTCACAAGACCGAGGCCTTTGAACCCATCACCGCCAACAAGAACCTGTGCATTACCTGCCATGACAAGCCCGGCCTGATTGGCAAGAAAACCAAAGGCATCCCGACTTCCATGCCGGAAAGCCATTACGACACTATTGAAGGAAAGATGGTCAGGAACAACGGGCGCCACATCTGCACGCAGTGCCACACACCTCAAGCAAACGTGGCCGATCTGGTTGGAAATACTTTCAAGACTGACCAGTAAGCGTCTGCTTGAAATTCTGATACAGGGTATACATGCGCCGGTAAAACGGTCCCGGCACTCCACTTCCGACAGGCAGGCCATCAAGTTCCACGATGGCTTGCACTTCCCGGCTGGATGAGGTCAGCCATAATTCGTCAGCCGTTCGCGCCTCGCTCTCGGCAATGTCACGAACCACTACCGGGATGTTGTCAGCCCGCGCCAATTCAATCACCAGATCATAAGTAATGCCGGGCAGCATGCGGTGATCTTTCACCGGCGCCAGAATCACATCGTCCTTTACCACGAAAATATTCGAAGCCGCGCCCTCGGTCAGCACGCCTTCACGGAACAGGATGCACTCGACACACCCCGCTTCAACCGCCTTCTGTTTCGCCAGCACATTCGGCAACAGGCCAATCGTCTTCAGATCGCATCGTCCCCAACGCAGGTCTTGCGAGGAAACCACACAAATTCCATTCTCGATCTGAAGGGGATCAGGCGAATTCAACGGATTGCTCATCACCAGCACTGTAGGTGAGACGGTTTTTGGGAAAGCATGATCACGTGGCGCGGCGCCGCGAGTCACCTGCAAATAAACCGACTGGTTATCGGATTCGTGCAAATTGATGACTTGCGTGATGACTTGCCGCCATTCCGAATCCCGCATCGGATTGGGCAATCGTATGCCGTCCAGACTGTGTTGCAGTCGCCGCAAGTGTTCGTTCAGACGAAAAGGAATGCGCCGGTAAACCGGAATCAGTTCGTATACGCCGTCACCCAGCATGAAGCCGCGGTCAAGAATGGAAACCGTGGCTTCTTCCTGAGGCAGAAATTTTCCGTTGAGGTATACGGTCTTGCCGATCATTTCCAAAGCAGCCTCAGACTGTCCCAGAACCGCCCGAACCAGCCAGCGACAGGAATATTCTCAAGCGCCACCAGCGGATATTCGCCAATGGTTTTTCCATCCAGCGTCATGCGCAAAGAACCCATGGTCTGCCCTTTGCTCACGGGTGCAAGGAACGGTTGCCGGGTAATGATCTGCGCCTTGAGCCGGCTGGCTGCTCCCTTCTGCACAGTCAGCGAGAAATCCTGCAGGAAGCCAATACCCAGCTCACTCCGGCTGCCTTTGTATATCGGCAGCGATGCAACTGCCTGCCCGGCCCGGTAAAACCTCACCGAATCGGTTTCAAGAAAGCCGTAATTCAACAACTTCTGCGCATACATCGTGCGATCGGCATCCGAACGCGCGCCCATTACCGTCGCGATCAGCCGCCGCTTGCCACGTTCGGCACTGGCGATCAGGCAGTAACCGGCTTCCTGCGTGTGCCCGGTCTTGATACCGTCAATCTGCGGGTCCAGCCAAAGCAGACGGTTCCTGTTTTGCTGTGCCAGCCCGTTGAAGCTGAACTCGCGCTGCGAAAAATAACGCTGATAGGCATCCGGAAAATGCGCGACCAGCATGCTGGCCAGCTGTGTCATGTCACGCGCGGTACTTCTGTGCTCGGGATGCGAGAACCCCGTAGCATTGCGAAATAGTGTTTGCGTCAGCCCAAGCTTTTGGGCCTGTTCATTCATCCTGCCGACGAACGCCTCTTCGCTGCCAGCCATGCCTTCGGCCAATGCCAGCGCTGCGTCATTGGCCGACTGCACAATCAATGCCGCAATCAGATCACCCACCTTGACGGATTGTCCCGGCTTGGCAAACATGCGCGACCCTTCCACCTTTGCCGCCGCCTCGGAAACCGTGAACGTTTCATCCAGTTTTATCTGCCGGTTCTTCAGGGCATCGAAGGCAAGATAGGCCACCATCAGCTTGGTCAGCGAAGCGGGGGCCAGACGACGGTCTGCATTTTGACCAGCCAGCACCTGGCCACTGGACAGGTCAAGCAATAGATGGGATCGGGCTTCGATCTTGGGCGGTGGCGGGGGCGAGCCCGTGTCCGCCGCAACTGGCAAAACACTCAACAAACACGCAAGAAAGCCAATTATTGTTTTCATCACTAGCGAACAATCGTAATGGTTTCGATGCCGAGTGCCGCGCGGGTTTTTTCAGCCCAGTCATCGGCCTCGGTCTGGTTTGGGAAGGGCCCCAGGTTCACGCGATGAAAATCATCAATCAACGCGACGTGCGTCAGTTCGGTTGACAAGCCCAAAGCTTCACGCGCGCGGGCAAGCAGTTTCTCAGCATTGGCCTGTTTTCCAAAAGCGCCCAGCTGCACATAATGCCCAGGCTTGAGGGGACTGCCGCTGCTGTTGATGCTGGCCGGGTCTATGCTTTCAACAACGACGTGCGCACTCCCCTTGCCGATGTAGCCCAGTTTGTAGGCGGCGGTATAGGACAGATCAATCACGCGATTCTTGTGAAAGGGGCCCCGGTCATTAATCCGAACGACAATGGACTTTCCGGTTTCCGGCAAGGTCACCCGCGCATAACTGGGTATGGGCAGGGTACGATGCGCTGCTGTCATGGCATACATGTCATAGATTTCACCCGATGCGGTTCGCTTGCCATGGAAGCGGCGTCCGTACCAGGATGCCAGGCCTTCTTCCCGATAGGGCTTCAACGTTGTATCGGGAATATAACTTTGGCCCAAGGCCACATACTGGCGATTGGCAAAACGATGCAAGGGCTCCAGCCGCGGAATGGCATCCGCAACGGCATGCAGATTGGCCGGTGGATTGTCTTCCGGCCCGTCATCCAGGTAATAGCCACCTCCCCTGGCGACAGGGGCTGGAGGAGGAGTCGTTGATGAAGGCGTTCGCATTGGCGGCGAGGAACTACAGGCCGCCAGCGCCGCGATCAAAATCAAGACAGGAAGAGTTCGGCTAATCATGTTTTCAACAGCTTGCGGTGTGTCGACAGGCTCATCAGCATGCCAAATCCGATCATCAGGGTCACCAGCGCCGTGCCGCCATAGCTCATGAACGGGAGCGGGACGCCGACCACTGGCAATATTCCGGAAACCATGCCCATGTTGACGAATACGTAGGTAAAAAAGTTCAGGCTGATCGTCCCCGCCATCAGCCTTGCAAACATCGAAGGCGCATGCTCGGCAATTTTCAGTCCCCTGGCCACCACCGCCAGATAAAGCAGCATGAGCACGATATTTCCCAACAGACCGAACTCTTCGCTGTAAACGGCAAAAATGAAATCAGTCGTACGTTCAGGTATGAAATCGAGCTGGTTCTGCGTACCGCTGAGCCAGCCTTTTCCAAACATCCCCCCAGAACCGATGGCAATCATGGACTGAATGATGTGATACCCCGCGCCAAGCGGGTCGGCGCTCGGATCCAGCAGAGTCATTACCCGCTGACGCTGGTAGTCGTGCATCAAGCCCCATGCCAACGGCAACGACACCGCGCCCAGCACACCAAGGCCAGCAATGATCCGCCAGGACAGCCCGGCAAAGAAAAGCACATAAAACCCCGAAGCAGCAATAAGCAGGGAGGTGCCCAGATCAGGCTGTCTCAAAACAAGCAGGAATGGAATCGCCACGATCAATGCGGCAATACCAAAATCGCGGAGCTTCAGCGTTGCTTCACGCTGATGAAAAAACCAGGCCAGCATGAGCGGCAAGGCAATTTTCATGATTTCGGAAGGCTGGATGCTCACAACGCCAAGGGGTAGCCAGCGGCGGGCGCCATTGCGAATTTCACCAAACAGGGCAACCCCTATCAGCAGAACAATCCCAACGGCATAGAGCGGCGGACCAGCCTTGGCAAGTATGTGCGGCGGAATATTGGCAACAACCACCAACACCACAACCGCCAGTGCAATATTGGTCAAATGGCCGCCCAGTCGCACCCCGCTTTGTCCGGATGCGCTGAACACGACAGCGGTACTCAACACCAGCAGCGCTATCAACAAGGCAAGCAGCAAACCATCCAGATGCCGGGTGAGCTGCCTGGCCAATCGGCTAATCACCGGCTGATTCATGTTCCTCCGATACGGGAATTCCCGCGGGTCTTTTCCCCAGCAGATAATAGTCAAAAACCGCGCGGGCAATCGGCGCGGCGGTCGAGCCGCCATGTCCACCGTTTTCAACCAGCACCGCAAGCGCGATCCTCGGCGATTCGGCGGGCGCAAAGGCGACAAACAAGGCATGATCGCGATGCCGCTCGGCCACTCTGCGCTCGTCGTATTTCTGGCCTTGCCTGATGCCCACCACCTGCGCCGTGCCGGTTTTTCCGGCAATCGTATATTGCGCACCAGCGCCAGCCCCTACCGCGGTGCCCCCCGGCTTCAGCACATCGACCATCGCATCTCGCACACGTTTCAGATACTCGGGGTGAAAATCATTTTTCCAGGCCACCTCGGGCGAGATCACGGTTTCCTGTCGTGTTGCGCCATCTTTCATGGATTTGACAAGATGCGGCCGGTAAAACGTACCGCCATTGGCGAGTGTGGCCGTGGCTGCGGCAAGCTGCATGGGCGTGGTCAAATGGTAACCCTGGCCAATACCCGCGATAACCGTTTCTCCCAGATACCATGGCTTGTTCCAGCGCTTTTGCTTCCATTCCCTGGAAGGCAGGAGCCCCGACGATTCACCCTGCATATCCAGGCCGCTTTTGGCACCAAATCCGAATTTCGACAAAAATCCCTGCATGCGGTCGATTCCCATATCGACAGCCAGCCGGTAATAGTAAGTATCACAGGACTGCACGACAGATTTGTGCAGATCCACAATGCCATGTCCGCCCGCCTTCCAGTCACGGTAACGATGCCGGCTATTGGGCAGCGAATAGAATCCCGGGTCCGCGATGGCATCCTGCGGCCTGCGCAAGCCGAGTTCCAGCGCGGCCAGTGCCATGAAAGGCTTGATGGTGGAACCCGGCGGATAAATGCCGCGCAACGGCCGGTTGACCATGGGCTTGTCCAGAGACTCGTTCAATTCTTTCCAGGTTGCGGGATCAATACCGTCGACAAACAGGTTGGGATCAAATCCCGGCTTGCTGACCATGGCCAGAACCCCCCCCGTGTTGGGGTCGATTGCCACCAGACCGCCTCGATAATCGCCAAAGGCATGTTCTGCAACCCGCTGCAACTCCATGTCCAGATGCAACATGAGGTCATTGCCGGCAACAGGGGACACATGCGACAGCACCCTGACCGCGCGGCCGGAGGAATCGGTTTCCATCTGATCAAACCCGGTGCGGCCATGAAGCAGGTTTTCATATGTCTGTTCGATGCCCACCTTGCCGATATGCGTGCTGCCTTTGTAATTCGTGACCCGGCCTTCTTCCTTGAGCTTTTTGAGATCGGCATCATTGATCCGCCCGATATACCCCACCACATGCGAGAGCCCCTCTCCCGCAGGATAATTGCGGAACAGGCGGGCCTTCACTTCAACGCCCGGCAGCCGGTAGCGATTGGCCGCGAGGATGGCCACTTCCTCATCCGTGAGTTTGCTTTTCAGCGGCACAGTCTCGAATTCATGCGACTCATCCAGCAGGCGTTTGAACCGGCGCAAATTTTTGGGAGTAATTTCGATCAGAGTGCTTATCTGATCAAGCAGTGCATCCAGATCACCGGCTTTGGATACAGTGATTTCCAGGGTGTAGGCGGAAAAATTGTCCGCCAGAATCCTGCCGTTGCGGTCAACGATCAACCCGCGGTTGGGAATGGCCGGAAGCAGCGCTATCCGGTTGCTTTCGGCCAGCGACTGATAGTGATCATGCTTGATGAGTTGAAGATAGATCAGGCGTGAAACCAGAATCAGGCCCAGAACCAGCACAAAACCCACTCCAACCTTCAGCCGCGTCAGATATTGAGACAGCTCGATGTGCAGGTTCTTGATTTCAGGAGACGACATTTATTCCTGTGTGGCTCGGGCGGCTGGCATTTTGCCAGCGGCAGCCAGCGCCCACCATAACAAGGTGCCGGTAAATGCCGAAGCAAAAACCCAGCCGCCATGCGGCGTTCGGGTAGACATCCAACCCGCCATCAACGCCACCACTTCGATCAGCAGCAACAATGGAAATATCTGCAACGCCTGTTGCGGCAGGGTGAACATGGCCAGTCTGCGCCTGAAATATTGCACAAGAAACACGCCCACACTGTAGGCAAGCGCATGCTGACCTAGCACCACACCATCCTGTACATCGGCAAACACGCCCAGCAAAAAAGCCAGCCCGAGACTGACACCTTGTTGACGGCGTTGCGCCCAGAATAACAGTACCACCAGCACAAAGTCCGGCCTGATCATCAGCCCGATGCCTTGCCATGGAAATTGCTTGAGCAGAAATGCTGCAAGCAGAGTAAAAACCATCATGCGCCATCCATGCGAGGCATCAAAAGGCTGCCGCGATTCCGGATACCCTCTCATGGCTTCGTCTCCCCAGCCTTGGGTTTCAGCACCATCAGAACACGGCTTTTATCCACGCCGGCAATCGGCTGACAGCTCACACGCGCATAGGGATTGTCCGCGGGTCTGGTCACGCGGACGACCTTCGCCACGGCCAATCCGGCGGGATATACCCGGTCGATACCCGAGGTCTCCAGCACATCGCCCTGTTGGATGTCGGTATGCGTGGGCAAATAGCGTACTTCCATGATGTCCCCGCCGCCAAATACCAGCACTCGCTGGCCTGTGCGCTGAATCTGTACGGGCACCGCCTGGTCGCGGTCGGAAATCAGCGTGACTTCACTGCTGAGTGGGTATACGCGGGTTACCTGTCCAACCAAGCCCTGGCTGTCCACCACGGGCCATCCTGCCTGAATGGACGCATTCTCGCCTTTGTCCAGATAGACGCGGCGCGAGAATGGATCGCGCGCCGTGCTCAACACTTCGGCTGTTTCGGGCAGATATCCCGGCGGGTGCCGCAACCCGGCCAGCTTGCGCAGCTCTTCATTTTCAGACTGCAATGCCTGAAGGCGGGCCAGCAACGCACCATCGCGCCGGCTGGATTCCAGCAATGCCTGGTTTTGGCTTAATAGAATGCGATGCCTGGTAAAGAAGTCAGCTACCTCACCACCGAATTCAAACGGCAGGTGCAAAGTGCGTTGCACCGGATAAAACACCGTCGCCACCCCCGACCTCAGCCAGTCAAGTGTTTGAAACCGGGTATCGACTACGATAAGAACCAGTGAAAGGACAGTCCACAAGGCCAGTTGTGCAACCGGCCCCGGCCGCCTGGTAAACATGGGCTGACCGGGTGTCGCCAATTATTGATCCGAAACCAATGAACTTGAAAAAACTGACATTGCTTGCATTTCTCCCAATTACCTCGAAAGCCATACAGCGTTTCGGATCAAAAACAATTAAACCTCGTCTCGTTATTGATGGGTAACTCAAGTATTTCAGTTACCCTCAACAAGCTTGCTCCGGCAGGGGGACACGATGGCCACTTACTCGTTGGTAAATACCGTGATGTGCTTATCGAATTCTTCCAGTGCCCGACCGGAGCCTCGCACCACGCAGGTCAGGGGATCATCCGCCACGATGACGGGCAGGCCGGTTTCCTCCATCAGGAGCCGGTCAAGATCACGCAGCAGCGCGCCGCCCCCGGTAAGTACCATGCCCTTTTCAGCGATGTCGGCGCCAAGTTCTGGCGGTGTTTGCTCAAGTGCCTGCTTGACCGCGCTGACGATGTTATTGAGCGGGTCAGTCAGCGCTTCAAGGATTTCATTGCTGGATACCGTAAAACTTCGCGGGATGCCTTCGGCCAGGCTTCTTCCCTTCACTTCCATCTCGCGCACTTCCGCGCCCGGGAAAGCCGAACCCATCTGCTTCTTGATCTGCTCGGCGGTGGCTTCGCCGATCAGCATGCCGTAATTTCGGCGGATGTAACTAATGATGGATTCGTCAAACTTGTCGCCGCCTACGCGCACGGAGGAGGCATAAACAATACCGCCCAAGGAAATGACGCCCACTTCAGTGGTGCCGCCGCCAATATCCACAACCATGGATCCAGTAGCTTCCGACACTGGTAATCCGGAACCAATGGCAGCCGCCATCGGCTCCTCGATCAAAAAGACCTGACGCGCGCCAGCGCCCAGCGCCGATTCCCGAATGGCACGGCGCTCCACCTGGGTTGAGCCATATGGCACGCAAATGATGATGCGCGGGCTGGGTTGAAAAAGCTTCGAGTCATGTACCTTTTTAATAAAGTACTTGAGCATCTGTTCGGTAACGGTGAAGTCGGCGATCACGCCGTCCTTCATGGGCCGGATCGCATTCATGCTGCCCGGCGTGCGTCCCAGCATCTGCTTGGCCTCAAGGCCAACTGCCTGGATGGTCTTCTTGCCGCCCGCGTTGGGATCGGTTCGGATCGCCACCACGGAGGGCTCATCCAGCACGATGCCTTTGCCGCGCACGAAAATCAGCGTATTGGCGGTACCCAGGTCAATGGCCAGGTCCGTTGAAAAATATTGAGTCAAAAAACCAAGCATTCGTCTCTCACCGCGCCATAGGCGCAAAAAATAAATAACGCCGAAGCGTACCTTAAGTTACTACAGCGCCCTTGGCGCAAGGATTAAAGCCGTGCCTTCAGACAGCACGAAGGATAAGAAAACCAATCCCGTTATGATACTCTAAGCTGTTGTTTTATTGATACGGTTCAGAGTCTTTCACCATGGCACTCACACACCAGGATGTTCTGCATATTGCCCGGCTGGCGCGCCTGCGCGTTTCCGCCGAGGAAGCCGAAACGGCTCAAACACAGTTGAACAGCATTTTTGGCCTGATTGAACAAATGCAGGCCATCAACACGCAAGACATCGAGCCCATGTCTCACGCCCTGGATGTTGCCCAGCGCCTGCGGGAAGACAAAGTCACGGAGTCCGATCAGCGAAACAAGTTCCAGACAATTGCGCCTGCCGTTGAAAACGGGCTGTATCTGGTACCCAAGGTAATCGAGTGAACCGTGAAATGTAAGACGTGCCCGGCACATCAGACATTTCCAATTCTGTCCCAATAGTCCAGATGATCAACTCCTCATTGAAAGCCCTTTCCGCCATGCTGGCGGACAAGAAAATTTCCGCCGTGGAACTGGCGGCGCAATACCTTGACCGCATCGATGCGTTAAACCCGCGACTTAATGCCTTCATCACGGTTGATCGCGAAAAAACCCTTGCTGAAGCACGGACGGCCGATACTCGCCGCGCAGCGGGCGAAGACAGCAACATGCTGGGCATACCAATCGCTCACAAGGATATTTTTTGTACGGACGGCTGGCTCACTACCTGTGGCTCGAAAATGCTGGGCAATTTTGTAGCGCCCTACGATGCGACCGTCATCAGCAAATTCAAGCAGGCCGGCATGGTCAGCCTGGGCAAGACCAACATGGACGAATTCGCCATGGGCTCGTCCAATGAAACCAGTTATTTCGGTGCGGTGAAAAATCCCTGGGATGAGAAAGCCGTACCTGGCGGATCTTCCGGCGGTTCGGCGGCCGCCGTTGCCGCGCGACTGGCGCCGGCTGCTACTGGCACGGATACCGGCGGTTCCATCCGTCAACCTGCTGCCCTGTGCGGCATTTCCGGCCTCAAGCCGACCTACGGCATCTGCTCGCGCTATGGCATGATCGCTTTCGCTTCTTCGCTCGACCAGGCTGGCCCCATGGCACCTTCATCGGAAGACTGCGCGCTGCTGATGAATGTGATGGCGGGATTTGACGCGCGTGACTCCACCAGCCTGGAGCGCGAAAAAGAGGATTACACCCGCGATCTGGAGAAACCGCTGGCCGGCCTGAAAATCGGACTGCCGAAAGAATTCTTTGCTGAAGGGCTGTCCGCCGAGGTTGCGCAGAAAATCGACGGTGCCATTGCCGAATGCAAGAAACTCGGCGCACAAATGGTTGAGGTGTCCCTGCCCAATATGGGATTGTCGGTGCCTGTTTACTATGTATTGGCGCCGGCTGAGGCCTCTTCCAACCTCTCTCGCTTCGATGGCGTGCGTTACGGCCACCGCACGGCAGAATATCGCGACCTGCTGGACATGTACGAGAAGACCCGCGCCGAAGGCTTTGGCGCCGAGGTCAAGCGCCGCATCATGATCGGCACTTATGTGCTGTCGCATGGTTATTACGACGCCTATTATTTGCAGGCGCAAAAAATCCGCCGGCTGATTGCGGCCGACTTCGCCGCCGCCTTCAAACAGTGCGACGTCATCCTCGGCCCCACTTCACCGACTCCGGCATTCAACGCAGGCGAAAAGGCCAGCGATCCCGTTGCCATGTATCTGTCTGACATTTACACCATCGCCGTCAATCTTGCAGGCCTGCCCGGCATGTCCATCCCCTGCGGGTTCTCGAACGATGGCCGCCCCATTGGAGTGCAGCTCATTGGCGACCTTTTCTCCGAAGCCAGGCTGTTGAATGCCGCTCATCAATATCAGTTGAACACGGACTGGCATACTCGCATTCCGGAGGGCCTGAAATGAAGTGGGAAACCGTCATTGGGCTGGAAGTGCATACCCAGCTCACCACGCACTCCAAGGTTTTCTCTGGCAGCAGCACCGCTTTCGGCGCGGAGCCCAACACGCAGGCCAGCGCGGTGGACATTGCCCTGCCGGGCGTCTTGCCAGTTTTGAACAAGGGCGCGGTGGAACGTGCAATCAAATTCGGCCTGGCGGTCGGCGCGACAATCAACCGGGTCAACATATTCGACCGCAAGAATTATTTTTATCCTGACTTGCCCAAGGGCTACCAGATCAGCCAGTTGGCCAAACCCATCGTTGAGTTTGGGTCGCTAAAAATCAATGTCGATGGCGAAGAAAAAACCATCCGCATCACCCGTGCCCACATGGAAGAAGACGCGGGAAAGTCGCTGCACGAGGATTTCCATGGCATGACCGGGATTGATCTGAACCGTGCGGGAACGCCGCTGCTGGAGATCGTTTCCGAGCCCGACATGCGCTCTTCAGCCGAAGCCGTGGCCTATGCACGTGCGCTGCACAACCTGGTGACGTGGATCGGCATCTGCGACGGCAACATGCAGGAAGGCAGCTTCCGGGTGGATGCGAATGTCTCGGTGCGGCCAGTTGGCCAGGCTGAGTTCGGCACACGGCGCGAAATCAAGAACCTCAATTCCTTCCGCTTTCTGCAGCAGGCAATCGACTACGAAGCGCGCTGGCAGATCGAGACACTTGAAGATGGCGGGCGCGTGCAGCAGGCAACCGTGTTGTTCGACCCTGAAACCGGCGAAACGCGCATGATGCGCAGCAAGGAAGATGCGCACGACTACCGCTATTTCCCCGATCCGGATTTGCTCCCCGTCAAGCTGGATGAATCCTGGATCGAATCTATCCGCGCAGCCATGCCGGAATTGCCACAGGCCATGCGAGAACGTTTCCAGCGAGAGTACGGACTCTCGGTTTACGATGCCACATCGCTTACCAGCCAGCTGGACGCTGCCCGATTCTTTACCGATACCGTATCGCTTGCTGGCGAAGCTCAGGCCAAACTGGTAGCCAACTGGATGCTGGGCGAAGTTTCGGCGAATCTCAACCGGGAAGAGAAAAATATTGTCGACGCGCCAATCACTCCGGGCCTACTGGCGGATCTCATCAAGCGCATTGCAGACGGCACACTTTCCGGCAAACTGGCCAAGCAGGCATTCGAGGGACTGTGGGCAGGCGAAGGTGGAGTCGATGCCATCATCGAGGCACGCGGGCTAAAGCAAATGTCCGACTCCGGCGCGATTGAAAAAATCGTCGACGAAGTTCTTGCCGCCAATCAGAAATCAGTCGAGGAATTTCGTGCCGGCAAGGAGAAGGCCTTTAATGCGCTGGTCGGCCAGGTCATGAAAGCCAGCAAGGGCAAGGCCAATCCGGCGCAAGTGAACGAGATTTTAAAAAAGAAATTAGGCGGTTGATAGCCAGGCCTGGCCGCGTCAAAAACAGTCAGTTTTTGGCGGTCAGTTCGATATAGCGCGTCTTGTCCGCTTCATACCTGGCCCGCACAGTAACCTGCGCTTCCTGATTGACGCGGATGATTTTCTTCAAATCCTCAGCTTCTTTCTGCGTGGCATTCAGCTGATTCTGCAAGTAGGGCGGAACCGGACGGCCTCGCTGCGTGATGGTCTGAATTTTCTCCAGGATTTCCTTGGCTTTGACCGATACCTGCTTTAACCGGGTCTGGGCACCTGTTATCGCCAGACGGTGATGTTCCAGCGCGCGATCCCTCGCCAAATCGATTTCGGATACTCTGGTGTAGGTTCCTAACAGCGCTCTGTCCTTGCGCGCCTGTTCTTCGGCTATTTTTTTCAGTTCTGCCTGTCTCCGCTCTTCCGCTTCGCGGGCACGGCGCTCTTCGACTGATTCGGTGCGCTTCATCGCCTGGCCGGTCTTGCCCAGCTCGGTTACGGCATGTGTCGAGGATTGCGGCGGCGGTGTGTCGGTATAGTGCACACGCCCCTGCGCATCCACCCACTTGTAAAGTTTGGCCTGGGCCGGCAGCGCCGTTACAAGCAGAACAGCCAGCAGTAGATTAAACGCCGTATTGTTCACGATAGTGTGACACCGCCTCCAAACGTTTGCCCCATTCTGTATCCGTTTTCAAATAACCAATCAAATCGTCCAGCGCGGCAACCGCCACGACTGGCAGGCCATATTGTTCGCGCACTTCCTGAACGGCGGATTTTTCACCCTGCCCGCGCTCCATCCGGTCCAGTGCAATCACGACACCCGCAGGTTCCGCGCCACTGGATTTGATCAATTCTACCGATTCCCTCACCGAGGTGCCCGCGGAAATCACATCGTCTACGATCAACACCCGGCCTTTCAGTTCCGCGCCAACCACCGAGCCACCTTCGCCATGATCCTTGGCTTCCTTGCGATTGAACGCAAAAGGAACATTGCGCCCCATCCCAACCAATGCGATGGCAATGCTTGCCGCCAAAGGAATACCCTTGTAGGCCGGCCCGAACAATACATCAAACTCAATTCCGGAATCCACGATGGCTTTGGCGTAAAATTCGCCCAGCCGCTTCAGCTTTTCCCCGTCATTGAAAAGGCCTGCATTGAAAAAATACGGGGACAGCCGCCCAGCCTTGGTCTTGAACTCGCCAAAACACAGCACCTTTGATTCGATGGCAAATTTCAGGAACGCGGACTTGTAATCGGACATTTTTTACGATTCTTAAATAATACGCACCAGTGAGAATTATATCGGCCAATTTGAATGGTATCCGCTCGGCTTCCAGCAAAGGTTTTTTTGAGTGGTTGCCGACACAATGCGCCGATGTCGTCTGTGTACAGGAACTCAAGGCCCAGGCCGCCGATCTGCGCCCCGAATTCATGGTTTGTGATGGGCTTTCAGGCGCCTTCCATTACGCGGAAAAAAAGGGCTACAGCGGTGTCGGCCTTTACACCCGCAAACCGCCGCAAACCATCATCGAAGGCCTTGGGCTGCCAGAATTTGACACCGAAGGCCGCTATATCGAAGCGCAGTACAAAGGACTGGCAGTCATCTCGCTCTACCAGCCCTCTGGCTCAAGCAGCGAGGAGCGCCAGCAGGCCAAGTTCCGTTTCATGGAGCAATTTTTTCCGCATCTGGAAAAACTGATGAAATCCGGCCGCGAGATCATCATCTGCGGCGACTGGAACATCGCCCATCGCGAAATCGATCTCAAGAACTGGAAATCCAACCAAAAGAACTCCGGCTTTCTGCCCGAGGAACGCGCCTGGATGGCCCGGCTGTTCGACGAACTTGGCTGGGTTGATGTCTACCGCAGCCTTTACCCGGAACATACCGGCGAAGCCTACACATGGTGGAGCAACCGTGGCCAGGCCTGGGCAAAGAATGTCGGCTGGCGCATCGACTACCAGATCGCCACGCCGGATATCGCCGCCCGCGCCAAATCAGCCAGCGTCTTCAAGAATCAGCGTTTCTCAGATCATGCGCCGCTGATCATCGATTACGACTACGATTTATGACTTCCGGCCACCCCTGGCTTGCCGCCTTCAAGGTCTATGCCCATCCCCGCGTGATCGGCATGCTGTTCCTCGGTTTTTCCGCCGGGCTGCCGCTGTTGCTGGTGCTGGGCACATTGTCGTTCTGGCTCTCCGAGGCAGGCATCGCGCGCGCCACCATTGGCCACTTGAGCTGGGTGGGGCTGGCGTATGGCTTCAAATTTTTATGGTCACCACTGGTGGACCGGCTGCCTCTGCCTTTGCTGACGGCAAGACTGGGGCGGCGGCGGGCGTGGCTGCTGTTGTCGCAAATCTGCATCTCGCTGGCGCTGCTTGGCATGGCGAACACCGATCCGGTGGTGAATCTCACGCATACGGTATTCTTCGCACTAGCGGTGGCCTTCGCCTCAGCCACGCAGGACATCGCGCTCGACGCCTACCGGATTGAAGCAGTGGAAATCGAAAAGCAGGGCGCGATGGCCGCGACGTATCAGGCCGGCTACCGCATCGCCATGATCACGGCGGGCGCGGGCGCTTTATGGATTGCTGCGGCGGTCGATCCTTCCGAAGCCACCTATGATTTCCGTCCCTGGCAGGTGGCATACACGGCAATGGCGGCATTGATGATTATTGGCATGCTGACCACGCTGATCATCCGCGAGCCGGAAAAGCATGTGTCGCACGCGACTGAAGATCGAGAGCAGCATGCGCGAGAAAAGTTTGCCGGGGCTGGATTGTCCGGCAACCTGCTGACCGCCACTGCCTGGTTTTACAGCGCGGTACTGTCGCCCTTTATCGATTTTGTGCAGCGCTACAAATGGCAGGCATTGCTGATCCTTTCCCTCATCGCCGTATACCGTATTTCCGATGTGGTGATGGGCGTGATGAGCAACCCGTTCTATCAGGAAATGGGCTTCTCCAAGGACGAAGTCGCCACCGTATCCAAGGTCTACGGCGTGATCATGACCATCGCCGGCGCGGCGCTGGGCGGCCTGCTCACGGTTCGAGTCGGCGTCATGCGTACGCTGATGCTGGGTGCGATGCTGTCGGCTGCCACCAATCTGCTGTTCGTGTGGCTGGCCGGACGCGGCCATGACGTTGGCGCGCTGGTGTTCACGGTATCGGCAGACAATCTTTCTGCCGGCATCGCATCAAGCGCCTTCGTGGCATATCTCTCCAGTCTCGTCAATCAAGCATACTCCGCCACGCAGTACGCGCTGTTCACATCGGTGATGCTGTTGTTGCCCAAATTCATCGCCGGATTTTCCGGCGAGTTCGTCGATGCCTATGGTTGGGCAAACTTCTTCACCGGAACAGCGCTAATTGGAATACCGGTTCTGATCCTGATATGGCTCGCAGGGAAATCCCGAATGGAACGCAAAAACGCGGAGACACAGAGAACCCAATAATCTTTTCATGATCTTTCTGTCCCCCAATCTCCTCATCCAATCATGAATCGCACCCTCTCTTTGCTTTCCTCTGCGTCTTTGCGTCCCTGCGTCCATTCAAAATGATTGAGTTCTCACTTTTATCCGCCCTGATCGCCGGCCTGCTCGGCGGCGTGCATTGCGTGGGCATGTGCGGCGGTCTGGTCGCGGCGTTTTCCTTTCGCGCTGACAGCACTGCCCCACCGTTTCGTCTGCATCTCGGCTACAACCTGGGCCGCATTCTTTCCTACTCGCTGTTTGGCGCGCTAGCGGGTGCACTGGGCGCATCAATCAACCTGCTGGAAATCCGGCCGCTGCAAATCTCGCTGTACGTCCTTGCGCAGGGTGTGATGATTCTGCTGGGCCTGTACTTGGCGGGCTGGAATCAGTGGGTGCTGGTGTTTGAAAAAGCCGGCGGCGCCTTGTGGTCTCGCTTGCAGCCGCTGTTCAAAAAACTGCTGCCGGTGAAGAGCGTGCCGGGGGCGCTGGTGGCGGGCTTCTTCTGGGGCTGGTTGCCCTGCGGCCTGGTGTATTCCATTCTGGTGGCGGCACTGGCGGCAGGCAGCGCAACGTCTGGCGCCGCGCTCATGCTGTCGTTCGGGCTAGGCACCTTGCCCAACCTGCTGGGCATGGCGCTGTTTGCCAACCGCCTTCAGCCGCTGTTGCAACAACCCACGATACGCAAGGCTGCCGGGTTGATGGTGGCAGGATTCGGGGTGTGGGGGATAATCAGGCTGACTGTCTGACACGCCTCGCGCCTGACTCCTCACGCCTCACTTACTTATAAAACTTCTGGCTGAACGAGACTTCGTGTTTGGGCTCGCCGTTGGCTTCAACCGATACGGTGAACTTGAGCGTGTCCGGCGGCGCCACGCGAAACTCACCCAGATAATAGATGGCCGTACCTTCCTTGATTTCGCGCATATCGATATTGCCAAGCTGGTTGTTGAGGTTGACCAGGTATGCAGTCAACTTCGCCGGGACTGGCTGGGCAACGCCCACGGCGTTTTTCTTGAGTACCGAGACGGTCACGATACCGCGCGTCTTGCTGCGGTCGATTTTATAAGCCTTGGCGACATCGGGCAGCAGATCGCTGGCAAGCATGGCATTGTAGTGAACTTCAAGCGCGCCAAACTTCTGGGATTGTTCGGCCTGAGCCACGGGCACAAAAACAACTGCAAGCAGGGCTAACCAGCGAATCATGATGTCTCCTTGTTGGGTTTGTTATCGAGTTACCAATATAGACGATCAATTTTTTGAAGAAAGCGTTTTCAGCCAGTCGGTTAATTCATTAAGCGATGCCGACACCGCCTGATTGAAAGCCTGATATGCGCCACCCGCCTCATAACTGGGCGCCGGAACGCTTTGCGTGAATAGTTGACGTGACACCAGTGTGCGTGATTTCAAATCGGTCACTTCAGCGCGCAGCACCAACTTCACCATTCCGGGCTGCTTCACCGCGTTGTGGTAAAGCTCGACGATATCCGTCGTCAGCAGCCAGTCGCCATGAACATTGGTACCCGTCTGCGCAACGGCAGCAAACAGCTTTTCCTGCTCCAGCCGGGTAATCAGCAGATCGGTAAAGCGTTTGCCCGGCCGTTCCGTCCAGCGGGCAAACTGGTAGTAGCCACGCGTGCCCGGCTCCTTGCTGAACGCCATGCCATCGTTGTCGTAAAAAGTGCCGGTCAGCGTGTCAACCAGAATCAGCGTTTTGGGGGAAGGCGTTGCGGCGGGCGCGGGCCGCCCGGCGTCCTCCAGAACATAATAAACAATGGGCGTGCTATTGCTGACGCCAGGCAAATCAAGATTGACACAGCCAGACAACAACACGATTCCAATCGCAGTAAAGCCGCCAAACCTGATCATCGTTTTTCTCCCGGGCCCAGTTGCTGTTTGCCCGGGCCGAGCAGCAGCGCCTTTGGGTTGGAAAGCTTCTGGCCCGCCGTGGTGACAGCATCTGCGCCTGCCCTCACATCACGACTCATCGCGGTCAACTCAAGCGAACCCGTATCAGACAACGCCTGCAATTTCCCGGAAATGGCGATGGTTTCCTTGCGCAGGCTCTCCATGGCAACCGCGGCTTCCTTCAATGCCGTTTGCGCGTTTTGCCCCACGCCTTGAATGCTGGATTCGGCACGTGTTGCTGCTTGCGCAATGCTTGCCCCGGCAAAGCGGAATTCGTCGGAAGCGTCCTTCAGGCCTTGCACCGCCTGTTCAAGCGTCTGCTTGTTGCTGGCCAGATGGTCGGAAAGCTCTTTCAGGTTGGCCAGCGTGGAAGAAATCCGTTCCTGGTTTTCATCGGACAAAAGCGTATTCATCTTTTCGAGTACCTGGGCGCCGTTTTCCGCCATTTGAGATACCGCTACCGCGACTTTGTCCAGGTCGGAACTGCCTTCGGCGATAACCGGGTAACGCTCGCCCTTTGGCGGCTCTTCCAGCAGTGCCTCCTGCCCCTGCGGATTGCTGATCTCGATCGTGGCCAAGCCAGTAACCACATTGCGCTTGACATAGGCTTGCGCACCCTGGCGCACGGGGGTGTTTTCGTCAATCTTGATCAGCACCTGTACGGCTTCAGCAGGTTTGGTAACAAACTCGTACTTGCTGACTGATCCCACCTTGATACCACGCATTTTGACGGCGCTGTCGACATCCAGGCCGTCCATCGATTGGCTGGTGAAATAAATTACATAGTGCCGGTAAGCGATGTCGTCCGCCTTGCCAGCTATCCAGAACGTCCCCAGCACCAGCAAAGCCGTAACCGCCAGCACCATTGCACCCACCAGGGTGTAACGAGCATTGGCTTCCATCAGACAGGCTCCTCTGAATAGCGCGAGGAAAAATAATCCTGCAGCCAGGGATCATCGATTTCTTTCAAATCTTCCACCGAGCCCTGTCCGAGCACTTTTCCATGTGCCAGTACAATAATTTTATCCACCATGGAGAGCAGTGTATCCAAGTCGTGCGTAACCAGAAAGACCGTCAAGCCAAGACTGTCTGACAACAGCCGGATCAACCGGTCAAATGCGCGTGCCGAAATGGGGTCCAGGCCAGAGGTTGGCTCATCCAGAAAAAGCAGTTCGGGATCCAGCGCAAGTGCACGCGCGAGTGCCGCGCGCTTGCGCATGCCGCCAGAAAGCTCACTGGGCATTTTGCTCCCGGCGGAAACCGGCAGCCCGGCCATGGCAATTTTAAGCCTGGCCAGTTCTAGGCATTCCGCAGGAGGAAGCCTGGTGTGCTCACGCAAGGGCAGCGCCACATTCTGTTCAACCGTCAATGAGGAAAAAAGCGCGCCATCCTGGAACAACACGCCAAAGCGCCTGCGCAATGCCATCAGCCTCGCTTCATCCACGGCCCAGACATCTTCGCCAAAAAGCCGTATTTTTCCTGACTGCGGCCTCAGCAACCCAATTATTTCCTTGAGCAGCACCGACTTGCCAGTGCCGCTGCCGCCAATCAGCGCCGTCACCTTGCCCTTCTCAATATTCAGGCTGATGCCGTCATGGACCACCGCGCCAGCCAGGCGGGTGACGATGTTATCGACTTCAATGACGTTTTCGCTCATTGCAGGCAATCCCGTCAAATCGGAACATCCGCGAACACCACGGCGAAAATGGCATTGAGCACGATGACGGCAACGATACTCTGTACAACCGTGGAAGTCGTGTTTACACCGACGCTGCGGGCGTCTCTTGATACCGACAAACCCATGCGGCAGGCGATCAAGCCGATGAATACTGCAAAGACCGGTGCTTTCAACAGTCCCAGCAACAAGGTCTGCATTTTAAGAACGCTATCGAGGCGATCCCAGAACTGTGAAAACTCGATGCCAAGCTGGGATTTGGCAATCAACATTCCGCCAAGCAGCCCAGCAATATCGCCAAGGAATACCAGCAAGGGCATCGCCAGCAACAAGGCCAGAATACGCGGCAACACCAGCACAACGTAGGGTGACAAGCCCAGCACGGACAAGGCATCGATTTCTTCATTGACCTTCATGGTGCCCAGCTGGGCGGTGATGGCAGCGCCCGAGCGACCCGCAACCAGAATGGCCACAATGACCGGCGAAATCTCCCTCAGCACTGCTGCTGAAACACCATCCACCACAAAAATGTTGGCGCCAAATTTCTGCGCCTGCACACCGAGGAGATAGGCAAACACCACCCCCAGCAGAAAAATCATGGCGATGGTGATGGGAATGGCATAAACAAACACCACTTCCAGTTGCGCGGTAAATTCCTTGATCCTGAATGCGGCCGGCTTTCTGAAAAGGCTCAGCCACTCGGTGAATACACGGCCAATAAAGGCAGTCACCCCAAAAAGATGCTGCAATGCTTCTACGGCTCCCAATCCAATCTGATAAAGCAAACCCTGCGGCTTCTCGGATTTCACCCCTTCGGTCAGGCGCTGATGATCCGCCACCAGCGTCCATACCTGTAAAACACTTGGTGACATGGCACGCGTCTGCACGTTTTCCAGTCGGGCGCCAGACTGCCTGAGCATGGACATCAATCGATGCGCGCCACTGGTGTCCAGGCCGGCCAGATTGGAACCATCCACCAGACACGGGCCATCAATGGAATTCAATGTTGGCGCCGAATTCAAATGGGTGAGCGTCCAGTTGCCTGATAAACGCACAATGGTGTGACCGCTTTCGCGAGTAATCTCGAAACCGGGCTCAGCCATGGCCATACAATCCTAATGGGTCGTCCGGATTCACCCCATCCATGAAGGGGCGCTTGCGCTCGCTGTGGGTGACCTGATAGACGCAGCCAATCCAGTTGCCGACCACGGCTTCCGCCGTGTCGTGCCAGGTATTGTCGAGATGCGGCATGAGCAAGGGCTCGGGAAAAGTTTCAGACGTGCCGGCACTTAGCCTTGATGCATATTCCTGCAACAAGGCTTGCGCAAACGCATTGAAATAGTTGTCAGGAAAGGGCAGCGAATGTTGCAGCTTGCCCTGCGCCGCCAGCAACTGGTCGCGCTTGTATTCCTTCAGCAAGGATACTGTGTCGTATTCCGGATGTCCCTGGAAAAACACCGTGCGCAAACCATCCTTGGACACCGCCAGATGCACGCCTGCGGTCTCGCTTTCCGCCAGCACATGCAGTCCCGCCGCCTCGAACTGCTCACGAGAAATGTCATTCCAGCGCGAGTGCGGCACATCGAAGCGCGTATTGACGTCATTCACCAGAGGATGATGTTTGTCAGTCACCCGGTGTTCAAACACTCCCCAGACTTTCCTGAACTGCTTGACCCGCTTCTGGCCATACCGAAACTGCATCACGGCATGCGTGGCCAGGCACGAGCACAAGGTCGATGTCACGTTGTCCCAGGCCCAGTCGATGACCTCGATCAGCGGATTCCAGAACGGCTCTTCGGACAGGTCGGCATGCGTGACATTTGCACCGGTGATGATCAGCGCATCCAGACCCGCTTCGCGGATCTGTTCGAAACTCTCATAGTATTTGTGGATGTGCGCCTGCCCCGCCTTGCCGCGGGGCAAAGCCGGAATGGTGAATGGATGCACATAGAACTGCGCGATGGGATTGCTCTCTCCCACCAGGCGAAAGAACTGGCGCTCGGTCGCTTCCAGCGCCGCATCGGGCATCATGTTCAGCAGACCCACATGCAGTTCGCGGATTTCCTGATGCGCGGCACGCTCACTGGCAAGCACCGTCACGCCTTCTTCCCTGAGGCGGGCGAAACTTGGCAGTTCGTTATGCGCGACGAGGGGCATTATTACTTTCCTTTGCGCGCAATCGCGGCTTCGACCAGCGCCAGAAAGTCCTGCTCATTGCCTACCTTCGACACCTCCTGTGAAGTGACGGTATAGCCATGGGGCCCGGCAATCGCTTCATAGCGTGGGATGCGCGAGTGAAACAGGCGAGGGAATACCCAGCGAGTGAAATCGTCCGGTTCGATCTGTGCGATATAATCAATCCCCTTCTCCTTCATGTACACCGGCAATTGCTCCTGCAGGAAAGCGGGTCGGTAATACAGCGGTTTGGGATCGCTTTGCGCGCGCTTGATCAGCGTGTCTTCCTCTTCACGTGTTGTCGTCTGGATATAAAGAATGAGCGTGTGTTCCGCAAGCAGTTCGATCACGCCCGGCTCATCCAGTTCGCAGAGACTGCCGCCCACATCATTGACAAAGTGAGGGTAGCCATAGATTTCCTGGCCTTTGCGAATAAATTCCGGCACGTCGCGCATGGCGGCAATTTCCGCCTCACGATACGCCGCCTGGCGGCGGGTAAATTCTTCAAGCGACAACCCGCCCCAGTCCGGTCCACCCAATTTACCGACGAAGGTCAGCACCGGGCCAAGATCGTGAATCTTGATGTTGTTCTTGATGTCGATCCAGTCATTGCGCAGCAGGTCGCGCAAGAAAGGCACCTGCATCGCCTGATGCTTGATCAGGTCGAGGATCGGTTCGTCCAGGTAACGCGTACCGATTCTGTAATCACCGGAAAAATGAAACCAGTCGTGCCCGCGCAGCATGCTGGAAATGTGAGTCTTGCCCACACCGGACATGCCCAGCAGGGTGATGCGCTTGTTTTTCCAGTCGTGGAATTGTTGAGGCGTGAATTTCATCGTCATTATGGGTTGTTATCAGGCTACAGCGTAACCAAATCCGGCGCGACGGACAATAAAAAAGGCGCCCCAAAGGGCGCCTTAAACTTGCGGTGAAAGCGGACAGATTACATGGTGTAGGCACGCTCGCCATGCTGGGTCGTATCCAGACCTTCGCGTTCCTCTTCTTCCGGTACGCGGAGACCGATGGTGAGATCGACCAGTTTGTAGCAAATGAAGGCCACGACACCCGACCAGATGATGGCCGTACCGACCGCCTGGGCCTGGATCCACACCTGAGAGCCGATGGAGGTATCGACAATGGTGTTGTTGACGTAGTCGATGATGCCAGTGCCGCCCATGCTCCAGGTGTTGAACACGCCAGTCAGCAGCGCGCCCAGAATGCCGCCGATGCCATGAATGCCAAACACGTCCAGTGCATCGTCCGCGCCCAGCATCTTCTTCAGGCCCGTCACACCCCACAGGCAGACTACACCCGCAATGGCGCCAATGACGAGGGCACCACCCACGCCCACCCAGCCGCAGGCCGGGGTAATCGCTACCAGACCCGCCACCGCACCGGAAACCGCGCCCAGCATGGAGGGCTTGCCCTTGAGTGCCCACTCAGCGAGCGACCAGGTCAACGCTGCCGCAGCCGTGGCATTCAGCGTATTGATGAAAGCCAGTGCAGCCGTGCCGCCCGCTTCAAGCGCGGAGCCTGCGTTAAAGCCGAACCAGCCCACCCACAGCAGCGAAGCACCGATCATGGTCATGGTCAGGCTGTGAGGCGTCAAGGCTTCCTTTCCGTAGCCGATACGCTTGCCTACAACGAAAGCGCCCACCAGCCCTGCGACAGCAGCATTGATGTGCACCACCGTGCCGCCCGCGAAGTCGAGCGCGCCCTTCTGGAAGAGGAATCCTGAGGCTGCCACTGCGGCTTCTGCTGCGGCGGCATCGGTAAACGCATCCGGGCCAGGCCAGAACCACACCATGTGCGCCATCGGCACATAGGCGAAGGTGAACCACAGCGCGGAGAACAGCAACACCGCTGAGAACTTCATCCTTTCCGCGAAAGCGCCCACCACCAGTGCAACGGTAATTGCGGCAAACGTGGCCTGGAAGGCGACAAACACGAACTCGGGAATGTAGACACCCTTGCTGAAGGTCGCGGCATTGGCGACTGCGCCGGTCTTGGGATCGAAGATGCCCGAGAGCAGGAAGCGGTCGAATCCGCCGAAGAACGCATTGCCCTGCGTGAACGCGAGGGAGTAGCCATAGATCGCCCACAATACCGTGATCAGCGCGAAGATGGAGAACACCTGCATCAGGATTGACAGCATGTTCTTGCTGCGCACCAGACCACCATAAAACAGCGCCAGGCCTGGGATCGACATCATGATGACCATGATTGTCGCCACCAGCATCCAGGCTGTATCGCCCTTGTTCGGGGCAGGCGGTGCGGCAGGAGCGGCTTCTTCTGCAACCGCCTCGGCCGGTGCTGCTTCAGCAACAGGTGCTGCGGCCTCGGCAGAAGCGGCTTCCGCGGGCGCTGCGGCCTGTTCAGCCGTTGCTTCGGCAACCGGTGCGGTAGCGGGTTCTTCAGCCCAAACCGGCGCTGAAAGTCCCAGCGACAGTATCAATCCTAAACTTGCTAGCCAATTGTTCATTTTCGTTCCCCCTTACAGCGCTTCCGGACCGGATTCACCGGTGCGGATACGAACGACCTGTTCAAGATCAAAGACGAAAATCTTGCCATCGCCTATCTTGCCCGTGCCTGCCGCCTTGGAAATGGCTTCGATGGCGCGATCCAGCTGATCGTCCTGAATGCCGATTTCCAGCTTGATCTTGGGCAGGAAATCCACGACATATTCCGCGCCGCGGTAGAGTTCGGTATGGCCTTTTTGCCTCCCGAAACCCTTCACCTCGGTGACGGTCAAGCCTGACACGCCCATGGCGGACAAGGCTTCACGCACTTCATCGAGTTTGAAGGGCTTGATGATTGCCGTAACAAATTTCATGTTGCCTCCGGTTTGTTTAAATTGCAGGGCAATGCAGCACCGCCCTATACAGTTCGGAAATCAGAACGCCTTGGAAATCCACACAGTGGTGGTACCGTCACCCAGGTACTCATTATTAAAATCTGTCCAGAAGGCTTTCTTGGCGTCAGTATCCGTGTACATCACACCAAGTGTCATGCCTGAGAACTTGCCACTAAGCTTGCCCATGTCGTATGCCAAGCTGACTTTCCAATCGTCGTAGTCCTGATTTGGGTTGTTTTCAAACTCGAAGGTACCCCAGTGAGCACCTACAGTCAGGCCGGTTTCACCAATAGGAAGACTCGCAGAAATATCCAAATAGCTTGATCCGTCAGCATTGGCAAAGCCGAAAATCTCATCGCTGATGCCATAGGAATATTTGACCGTGAACCACTTCCAGCCCAATGCCGCATACAGTTCAGTCGTGTTGGCATCCGTCGGATTAACTACCAAACCACCTGATTTCTTGCCCGGGTAGAAATACCCAATTACACCCACGTCATATGTAATACCTGTATCACCAATGCTGTTGCGATAGCCGCCATACAGATCCAGTTCAATATTGCCGGAACCATATCCTTGGTAATCTTCTATCCAGCCAACATTAGAACCCCAAGTACCAATGTAGATACCGCTACTATGTGAATAGTCAAAGCCACCTTGAATAGCTGGATCTCCTCCAGTTTGTGAAATACCACGGAAGACATAGTCCGAAGCCAAGCTGACGTTGGCAGTCAAAGTGTGCGGACTTTCCTCCGCAGCCATTGCCGCCAGGGGTGCGCCAAGAGTCAACATCAACAGATAGGAAAGACGTTTCATGGGGTTATCCTTAATTAGAGAGAATGCAACATTGCATGGGTGTTACAGCACGGCCCGTGCCAGGTAATTTATCCATTAATAATCAACGAGTTGAATTATTTCTGCCTGTGCAAAACCAAAACCATGCACCCTTCTGGGGCCATCCAAAAACCTGTTCGCACCGTGAAAGTGCAGCATGTCCCCTCACGGAAAATCAGCCGGTTTTGTTACACTTGGCTCGAACTGTTCGGAGCAAACCATGAAACCCGCGACCCCATTTCTGGATGACATCGTCAACAAACTCGGCGAAGCTTTTCGCCAATCTCCCGCGCGCGATCTGGAACAAAACATTAAGGCCGGCCTGACCGGCTGGCTTTCCAAACTGGATCTGGTCACACGTGAAGAATTTGATGTGCAAACGCAGGTGCTCGCCCGCACTCGAGAGAAGCTCACCCAGCTCGAGGCGCGATTGAAGGAACTGGAATCCCGCAGCCAGGCCGCGCAAGAATAATTGGCCGTTACCGTTCTCATCAGCCGCGCGCTGGATGGGTTGAATGCACCCGTAGTGCATGTCGAAGCGCATCTGGCGAATGGCCTGCCATCTTTCACGCTGGTAGGCCTGCCGGAAACCGAGGTCAAGGAAGCGCGCGATCGCGTACGCGCGGCGATACAGAACACCGGATTTGAATTTCCCGCGCGGCGCATTACTGTCAACCTCGCGCCCGCCGACCTGCCCAAGGAATCCGGGCGATTTGATCTGCCGATTGCGCTGGCCATTCTGGCCGCATCCGGACAGTTGCCCGCCGATACCCTCACTCAATATGAGTACGCTGGCGAACTCGCACTGACGGGTGATCTACGCCCGATTCGCGGCGCGCTGGCGATGACGTTGGCGGCCAGGACCAGTGGTCGGCCGCTGATTCTGCCCGATCTCTCCGCAAGCGAAGCGGCCCTGGTGGAAGATGCCGATGTGCTGGCCGCAAAATCCCTGGCCCAGGTCTGCGCGCATCTCGTTGGACAGGAGAAATTGTCGCGTCCGCAACCCGGCAGCCAGGCCAGTCAACCCGTTTATGCCGACTTCGCCGATGTGAAAGGCCAGGCCAGCGCCAAGCGTGCGCTGGAAGTGGCTGCCGCGGGTGCGCATTCTGTGCTGATGTCCGGCCCGCCGGGCACGGGCAAGTCGCTGATGGCTTCCTGTTTTCCGGGCATTTTGCCGCCCATGTCGGAAGAGGAGGCATTGGCAACCGCAGCCGTGCAGTCGCTCAATGGCGGATTCAAGCTCTCATCCTGGCGGCAGCGGCCCTACCGCGCCCCGCACCACACGGCCTCGGCGGTTGCGCTGGTGGGCGGCGGCGGCAATCCACGACCGGGGGAAATCTCGCTCGCCCATCATGGCGTGTTGTTTCTGGATGAACTGCCCGAATTCGATCGCAAGGTGCTGGAAGTATTGCGCGAGCCTTTGGAAACCGGCCACATCACCATTTCCCGCGCCGCGCGTCAGGCGGAATTTCCCGCGCGGTTTCAGTTCATTGCCGCCATGAACCCCTGCCCCTGTGGTTATCTCGGTCATTTCAACGGCAAATGCCGCTGCACGCCGGACCAAGTCGCGCGTTATCGCGGCAAAATCTCCGGCCCGCTGCTGGATCGCATTGATATCAAGATCGAAGTACCTGCCCTGCCGCAGGAGGAACTGCTTGCTAAAACTAGGGCTGAATCGAGTTCGGCCGTGCGAGATCGCGTCAGCCTGGCACGTGATAGACAACTCTCTCGTCAGGGCAAGCCCAATGCCGCATTGGGTCCGAAGGAAATCGATGCGCTGTGCGAATTGGATGAAGCCGGCACTACACTCATCAAGCAGGCCATTGCGCGACTCAATCTTTCCGCGCGCGCCTATCATCGCATCCTGAAACTGGCGTTGACGTTGGCCGATCTGGCCGGTGATGCAAAAATCCAGTCACGCCATATTGCCGAAGCCATCCAGTACCGGCGTGCATTTTCCGGAGCCTGACGTGTCCGGGAAAAATCACGCGCTGGAAGGCTGGATCGAGGAGAAAAGCTCCGCCTATCTCTACCGGGCAGTTGCCAAGGCGGAAGCCGGCACGCCAAGGCAGGCATTGTTCGAGGAACTGGCCGAAGCGGCTGAATCGCAGGCCGGAATCTGGGCGGAAGTGCTCGCCAAACAGGGGCACACTGTACCCGCTGAGTTTCATCCCGCGGTGCGTGCTCGCCTGGTGGCTTGCCTGACACGATACATCAGCCCGCGTACCCTGCGTCCGGTTCTTGCCGCCATGAAAGTACGTGGCATGTCGCTCTACACCTCGCCTTTGCCCCACCGCATGCCTGTCAATCGCGAAGAAATCGGCGGGCGGCACAAGACTTCTGGCGCGGGTAACACTCTGCGTGCGGCGGTATTCGGCGTCAACGACGGGCTGGTCTCCAATGCCGCGCTAATTCTGGGCGTGGCCGGCGCCACAACGGATCATGGCGTAATTCTTCTGACCGGGTCCGCCGGTCTGCTTGCTGGTGCCCTGTCGATGGCGGCGGGCGAATATGTTTCGGTACGTTCGCAGCGCGAAATGTTCGAGTACCAGATCGGGCTGGAGCGGGAAGAACTGGAGCAGTACCCGCAGGAGGAAGCCGCCGAGCTGGCGTTGATCTATGCCGCCAAGGGCATTCCCAAAGCAGAGGCGGAAAACCTCGCCAATCGCCTCCTGCAAGATCCGGAACGCGCGCTGGACACTTTGGCCAGGGAGGAACTGGGTTTGAACCCGGATGAACTGGGTTCGCCGTGGAAAGCAGCCTCTGCTTCGTTTATGGCTTTCGCCGCTGGAGCATTGATCCCGCTGGCACCTTTTGCGATGTCCTTCAGCAACAACCCACTGGCTTACAGCATCGCGCTAACTGGTGCAGCCCTGTTCGGCGTAGGTGCGCTACTTTGCCTGTTCACTGGCAGACAGGCAATATACGGCGGCCTGCGCATGCTGCTGATCGGCGGCATGGCCGGGGCGACGACATTTTTCATCGGCAAAGCGCTGGGCATCAGCTTGGCCTGATTCTCCCAGCACAAACAAAAACCCCGCCAGACGGCGGGGTTTCAAAGACTGCTCTGCAGAAAATTTATGCTTGTTGGGTACAACGCTTATTGTAACGGGCAAGCCCAATTAGACCCACGCCCATCAGGAACAGCGTGCCGGGTTCGGGTACACCACCACCGCCACATCCAGGGGTTCCCGGTGTACAAACCGGCGTGCAACCAGGGGCAGTTGGATTGGCTTTGCAGGTTGTACCACTTACACTTGCCAGCTTGAAGTAATCATCACCAACATCCTTGCCGGAACTGGCTGTGTTGAGCGCGCCAACCAACCAGTAGCTGGAATAAATACTATTTGAGAAAGATTTTGTACCGGCAGAACTGGAGCCATCGTAATGGCCAACCAGCGTCCAACCATTGCTGGTGAGCGTGGAATAAGATACTCCAGCAAGACTCATGCTGCCGGTGCCCGTAAACGCATAAATGCTGTAATCCGAATCACCGCTGACATAGCCGAAACTGGCCGACGTCAGGTTGACCTTGTCATTGTTGGACTGACCAGCCACGCCATCGGAGAAAGAGAACATTACCGTCTCAATGTTCCCATTGTTGTCAATGGCATGATTAGGGGCGGTTGTGCCATCCGAAGTCATGCCCAAACCGCTACTGTAGGAAACAAGAGATGTATTGATCAACGAAGTCATGCTCGACGAGTAATAACCCGTTACCGAGCCCGTGATCCCACCATCCGTAACTGGACCAGTGCTGGAATATGACCAGGTGGCCGCATGGGCTCCAGAAGCGCTTAGGATCATTGCCGCTGCGAGGGTCATCCCGAATTTAGTTATTGTCATGTTTTGGCTCCAAAGAATATTTGGTATTGTGATGGCCTGATATAAGCAAGGTCAATGCCAGACCATACACATTTCAATAAATTCATTGGGTTATGCATGCCGCCCTGCCAGATTTACCGTGCTTCTGTAAAAAAATCCGACTTTCTGGCCTGGATTTTTACCGGACCATATCTCTTCTGAAACTGCTTTTGATAGCGGATAAAGTGTGGGAACACGGCATGCAGCATCCAAACATGCGATAACCTTAGGGCCGTTTGCCCAATCTGGTCAGCGCCTGATTCAGGTGGTCCTTGATACCCGGGTCGTCCGGAGCGCGCAAGGCTGCCTCGCGCAAATAGCGCAAACCCTTTTCAATCTGGCCCTGGCTTACCAGCACCCAGCCAAGGGTGTCGTTGACCTGCGGCACATTGGGCGCCAGTGTGCGCGCCTCTTCGGCGTATTTCAGCGCGTCGGGATTTTTCTGTTGAAGCAGGACGTTGGCCAGATTGTTGAAGGCCCGCGCATCCTTGGCATCCAAAGTGATCAGCCCTTCATAGACCAGTTTGGCGCGCGGCCAGTCCTGCAAGGCCATGTATGCTTCGCCAAGGGCATGGCGCGAAAGTGCGTCGCGTGGATGTGCGCGGCTCCAGTCGGACATGAGCTTGGAAGCCCCACGCGCATCGCCTGACCGCATCAAGGCGTCATACAGCGGCATCAACGACCGGTTACTGTTAATTCTGGCATGCGCGACGCGATAGGCACTTACGGCATCGGCATACCGTGCTTGCGACATCCGCAAATCACCCAGCATCAGTTGCGCTTCGGCATTACCGCCGCCCTTTGCCAGCAATTCGTTCACGCGGTTTTCCGCGCTGGCCACATCGCCTTTCCGCAAATCCAGCTGGATTTGCAGGTTGAGCGCAGGCACATATCCGGGGCTGTTGAGCAAGGCCTTGTTCAGGCTGTATCCGGCGGATTCGTGATCGCCGCCCTGCATCTGCATGGCGGCGATTCGTGTCAACCAGGGGGCATCGAAGGCAGCCTGCTGGCTCATGCTCCTCAAGATGGATTTGGCAGAACCGGAGTTACCTGTTGCCAGCTGAGCCCTCGCCAGCGCCATCATCGCGACCAGCGAACTGGGCGCAGCAGCCTGAGCATCCTTGGCCGCTTCCAGGGCCTTTTGCACATTGTTCTGCTTCAGATACAGCTCGCTCAGCGCCAGCAATGGCTGTATGTTGTGACTGCCCGCCGCCCGCGCCTTGTCCAGCCAGCGAATGGCTTCATTGCCCCGCCCCGCCCGCTCTTCCAGGCTGGCCAGCTCCATCATGGCCTGAACATGGCCCGGCTGGTCCTTGAGAATATCAAGATAGCGCTGCCTGGCCAAATCGGCCTTGCCTTCAGCCTCGTCCAGCTTGCCAAGATTGAGCCGCGCGGCATGAAATTTTTTGTCTATGGCCAGCGCGGCTTCGTAAGCAGCGCGCGCGCCCGCCCGATCGCTGTTGGCCTGCTTTGCCACCCCCAATAAATTGTGTGCGGCGAGGCTCCCCGGGTTGCGCTTGAGCATATCCTGCACAATCAAGATGGCCTGCCTGGCGTCGCCTCGCTTGAGGTATTGCATGGCGAGCGCAGCGCCCGCCTGCGATCGCACCGGGTCTTGCTTGTAGGCGCGCAAGAGCGCATTGAAACCGGCTTCGGTTTTCCCTGCGCCCAGCAGGCTCATGCCCAGGCCAGCCTGGATATCCGGACTGTCCTGCGCACTGGCAGCCTGCTCAAGGTATTGCGTGGCCTTGGCATGATTGCCCTTGCCCATGTAAGCCGCGCCCAGCATCGACATGACGCGCGCATCATCAGGGAACGCGCGCAGGGCTGGCTCCAGCATCGCAATGGCCTGGTTGAACTGCCTTTCGGAAAGATAAATGGCACCCAGCAGTTTCCTTGCTCCTGCCTCCCGTGGACGCAGCTTGAGATAATTGCTCAAGAAAGTCTTGGCGCGCTCAAACTGATTCAGCCCATAGTGGGCAAGACCACCCAGCATTTGCAGTTGCGGTTGGCTTGCCAGAAATTCGGGAGAAACCGTGTCAAGAATATTCGCCACCTCAGAAAGAGACTCCCTTGCCCGAGCTTCATCGCCATTGCGGCTGAAGTAAACCGAGCGCAGGTAGGCCGCACGGGCATCGAAGGGAAAGTTTTTCTTCAGGTATTCAAGATCGGTCCAGGCTTCCTTGTCACGCCTCAAGTCCATCAACAGTCCGGCGCGTGCAACCCGCGCTTCCTGATAGTCCGCCTTGGCGGCCAAAGCCCGCCCGTAATCCCGCAACGCACCATTAAGATCGCCTGTCGAATGCGCGATTGAGGCTTGCATGCTCAGGGCATCCGGATCATTGGCAGAAAGTTGAATTGCCTGGCCAGCTGTATTTCTTGCGTCATCCAGACGTCCTGCATTCAGATGAATTTTTGCCTGCAAGGCAAGCGCCCGTGCCGCGCCGCCGCTTATCTGCTGAGCCAGCTTGGCACTAGTCATGGCGGCATCCAGTTGGCTTAATTCAAGCTGCGCCTTGGAACGGTACAGAAGAACTTCCAGCCGGGCTGCGGGCGCGAGACCGTCCGCGCCAAATTTCTCCAGCAGGAGTTTGTATTTGCCCTGATCAAAGTAAGACTGGACGTAATAGATCACGATCTGGCTGCGATCCACACCCAGCTTTTCAGCATCCAGAAAGACCCGTTCGGCCGCCGCCGGTTCACCCTTGCGAAGGTGCGCCTGCCCAAGCAAGACCAGCGCGGGCAACATTCTGGGATCCTGTTGAAGCGCGTTTTTCAACTGAATGATTGCGCCCGCATCATCCTTGCGCTGATATCTCACCAGCGCATCTTCGTAATACCGCGAGGCCAGTTCCGCGCGATCCGCGGCCTGAACAGGCAATACCGGCGCAAGCGCCAAGGCTAAAACCAGGGGTAAATGCTTAAACATGGATTTCCATCTGAAAATAAAGCCGCCCTTCGCGGTCACGCCAAAGGGTGTGCAATTATCGTACCTGAGAAAGAATCAGGCTAGGTTTGTTCCCAGGGCAAGCCTTCAAATCGCCAGCCATTGACCGTGCCCCGGCGGCGTTGGGCATCGAGATCGCCTTCAAAGCCATGCACTACGTTGCAGACCTCCGCCAACCCATTTTGTTCAAGAAATTCACCGGCAATTTTTGAGCGGTTACCGGAACGGCAGATCAGCACAACGGGTCGATTGACGCTGGATGCCTTGCGCACGTGGCCGAGAAAATCAGGATTGATGTCGAAATATTCACCATCCTGCCAGGGAATCAGCAGCGCATCCTTGGGATGGCCGACAAACAGGTATTCCATTTCCGACCGAACGTCGATCAGCACGGCATTGGGATTTGCCTTCAGGTATTCGTAGGCTTCTTTGGGCGCGAGATGTTTCATGGCATCGGGTGGAAAGGGTTCGAAACCTTATAATAGGCTCCTTTACCCGGCTTTCACCACATCATGTCCCGAACCGCCTTGCTGAACGAAGCGATCTCCCGCCGCATCCTGATTCTGGATGGCGCGATGGGCACCATGATTCAGGGTTATCGCCTGCAGGACGAAGACTATCGCGGTGAGCGTTTTGCCGACTGGCCGCACGACATCAAGGGCAACAACGATCTGCTGAGCCTGACGCGGCCGGACGTCATCCGCGAAATTCAGGAAAAATATCTCGCGGCCGGCGCGGACATCCTGGAAACCAACACCTTCAACGCCCAGCGCATTTCACTCGCCGATTATCACATGGGCGATCTGACCCGGGAAATCAATCTGGCATCCGTGAAAATCGCCAGGGAAGCTGCTGAAAAATTCAGCACGCCAGACAAGCCGAGGTTTGTCGCCGGCATACTCGGCCCGACTTCGAAAACCGCCAGCATCTCGCCCAGCGTGAATGATCCCGGCGCGCGCAACATCACGTTTGACGAGCTGGTCGAGGCCTACACCGAGCAGATCGATGCGCTCATCGAAGGTGGTGTGGACATGCTGATGGTGGAAACCATTTTCGATACGCTGAACGCCAAGGCCGCGCTGTTCGCCATTGAGCAATATTACGATGCGCACTCGGAACGCCGGCTGCCGACCATGATTTCCGGCACCATCACTGATGCCTCGGGCCGCACGCTTTCTGGCCAGACCACCGAGGCGTTCTGGAATTCGGTGCGTCATGTGAAGCCGTTTTCCATCGGTCTCAACTGCGCGCTGGGCCCCAGGCAAATGCGCGCTTTCGTCGCCGAGATGTCACGCGTGGCGAACTGCTACGTGTCCACGCACCCCAATGCCGGTTTGCCCAATGCTTTTGGCGGCTACGATGAAACCCCGCAGCAGATGGCCGATGCCGTGCGCGAATGGGGCCAGTCTGGCTTTCTCAACATCCTGGGCGGCTGTTGTGGCACCACGCCCGCGCATATCGAGGCGATGGCCAAAGCCGTGGCGGGCCTGCCGCCTCGCAAGCGCCCGGATATCAAGTCCTGCCTGCGGCTATCCGGGCTGGAGCCCTACAACCTCTGCCCCGGCGATCTGTATCTCAATGTCGGCGAGCGCACCAACGTCACCGGCTCGCGCGCTTTCGCCCGCATGATTCTGGAAGGCCGTTACGAGGACGCGCTGGCTGTTGCTCGTCAACAAGTCGAGAACGGCGCGCAAGTCATCGACATCAACATGGACGAAGGCATGTTGGACGCCAAGGCGGCGATGGTGCGCTTCCTGAATCTCATTGCCTCTGAACCCGACATCGCGCGCGTGCCCATCATGATCGATTCCTCCAAGTGGGAAGTGATCGAGGCGGGGCTGAAATGCGCGCAGGGCAAGTGCATCGTTAATTCCATTTCCATGAAGGAAGGCGTTGACAAGTTCAGGCACGATGCGCGGCTGGCCATGCGCTACGGTGCGGCGGCGGTGGTCATGGCGTTCGACGAACAGGGCCAGGCAGACACCTTCGCCCGCAAAACCGAAATCTGCGAACGCGCTTATCGCATACTTGTCGATGAAGTCGGCTTTCCAGCGGAAGACATCATCTTCGACCCGAACATCTTCGCCATCGCCACCGGCATCGAGGAACATGCCAACTACGCAGTCGATTTCATCGAGGCCACGCGCTGGATCAAGCAGAACCTGCCGCATGCCAAGGTTTCCGGCGGCGTCTCCAACGTGTCCTTTTCCTTCCGCGGCAACGACCATGTGCGCGAGGCGATTCACACCGTGTTCCTGTACCACGCCATCCAGGCGGGCATGGACATGGGCATTGTCAACGCCGGCATGCTGGGCGTGTACGACGAACTGGAGCCGCAACTTCGAAACCTGGTGGAAGACGTGGTGCTCAACCGCCATCCGGATGCAGGTGACCGGCTGGTCGAATTCGCCGAGCAGTTTCGCGGCAAGAAGAAAGATGAAACCGGTGTCGAAGAACAGGCATGGCGAAGCGGCACCGTGGAAGAGCGGCTCTCGCATGCCCTGATAAAAGGAATTACCACCTTCATCGTCGAAGATACGGAAGAAGCACGGCTGAAAGCCGAGCACCCGCTAAAGGTGATCGAAGGCCCACTGATGGCGGGCATGAACGTGGTCGGTGATCTGTTTGGCGCGGGCAAGATGTTCCTGCCGCAGGTCGTCAAATCCGCCCGCGTGATGAAACAGTCGGTCGCGCACCTGATGCCGTTTATTGAAGCCACCAAGGCGGCGGGCGGCGCGCAGAACAACGGCAAGATCGTCATGGCCACCGTAAAAGGCGACGTGCATGACATCGGCAAGAACATTGTCGGCGTGGTGCTGCAATGCAACAACTTCGAAGTCATCGATCTGGGCGTGATGGTGCCCGCCGACAAGATTCTCGATGCCGCAGAGAAGGAAGGCGCGGACATTGTCGGCTTGTCTGGCCTGATCACGCCCTCGCTGGAGGAAATGGCCCACGTGGCGAAGGAAATGCAGCGTCGCGGCATGAAACAGCCGCTATTGATTGGCGGTGCAACGACTTCGCGCGCGCACACGGCGGTCAAGATCGAACCGAATTACGATCAGCCCGTCGTCTGGGTGCCGGATGCTTCCCGAGCTGTAGGTGTCGCCAGCTCGCTGATATCACGCGATTTGCGCGAGGCCTATGTCGCCGTAGTGAAGGCCGATTACGCAAAAATCCGAGAACAGCATGCCGGGCGCGGCGAGGCGCGCAAGCTGCTGGATTTGAAAACCGCGCGCGAACGCAGCCTAAAGACTGACTGGAAGTCCTACACCCCACCTGTACCCAAACAGCCTGGTATCCATGTTTTCCGCGACTATGATTTGCAGGAAATCGCAGACGTCATTGACTGGACACCCTTCTTCCAGACCTGGGAGCTTGCCGGACGTTACCCGAAAATCCTGAGTGATGAAGTGGTAGGCGAAGAGGCGACAAAACTCTTTGCCGATGCGCAGGCAATGCTGAAAAAGATCATCGAAGAGAAATGGCTGTCCGCGAACGGCGTCATTGGTCTTTTTCCCGCTAACACCGTCAACAGCGATGACATCGAAATCTACGCCGACGAATCGCGTTCAACAACACTGATGACCTGGCACAACCTCCGCCAGCAAATGGAAAAGCCGCTTGACCGCCCGAACCTGTGCCTGGCGGATTTCATTGCGCCAAAATCAAGCGGCGTCCGGGATTACATTGGCGGTTTTGCCGTTACGGCCGGTGGTGGCAATTTCGGTGCAAAGCTGCAAGAGTTCGAATCAGCGCTCGACGACTACAACGCGATTTTGTTCAAGGCGCTGGCAGACCGTCTGGCCGAAGCCTTCGCAGAAAAACTGCATCAAAAAGTGCGCATGGAATTCTGGGGCTATGCAGCTGATGAGCATTTAAGCAACGAAGCGCTCATTGAAGAAAAATATCGCGGCATCCGCCCCGCGCCCGGCTACCCGGCCTGTCCGGAACACACTGAAAAAGGCCCGCTGTTTGCCATGCTGAATGCCCCCGCAAATACCGGGCTGTCGCTGACCGACAGCTTCGCCATGTGGCCGGCGGCAGCGGTGTCCGGCTTTTACTTCAGCCATCCGCAAAGCCAGTATTTCGCCGTCGCCAAGATCGGCCGCGATCAGATGGAAGACTACGCCAGGCGCAAGGGTTGGGATGTGGCCACGGTGGAGAAATGGCTGGCGCCGAATCTGGCCTGAAGTTCCCTCAAAAAGTCAGGGTCACTACCAGCGTGTCGTTGTAGGTTCCCGCCGCTGAATTTTGCAAGGGTGGGATACGTCCATACAAGGTGTGATTGCGGTTACGGGGAGTCGCGTTGTTTAAATTGAAGCTTCCAGTAATGGTAAAACTGCCGCCGGTACCATTTCCCCAGATCTGGGTTCGAGCCGCATTGCGGTATACGTTGTAATTCAGTATCTCGACGCCGCTTACCATCCTGCGTGTCGCGTAGCTTGGGCCGTTGCCTATGGATGACGTCAAGGTGTAATTCACCACCTCGGAAGGGAGAATGGTGCGGGTGCAACTCACGCGAACAGCGGCGGTACTGTCGTCATTGGTTGCCAGCAACGGGTCGTAGCTGCCGAAATTGAGCGTGGGGGAAGTGATGGTACAACTGGCCGCCCCTGCCTGGACCGGCAAAAAACCCAGCAGCAGCAAAAACCACATGGACCTGGTCATGGCAAGCCCTTAAGACAGACATGACGGCCCAGGTCAGGCTGCGGCCCTGCGTTGTCCGGCATGGCAACATGAGCCCGGCATTCGCCGTCTGAGTAATGCACCATCAATTCAATTTCGCCATCCATGTCGTCAACGTATACCAGCCCGTCCATGCCTACAGAATAATACTTGTTCCCACCCGCCCGGGTTACCCGCGCGTCGGACGGTATCGGCCGGCCATCTTCCAGCATCAGTGCCAGCAGCGCCTGGCGAAGGTTTTTGACGGAAAACCCGATCTGCGCGCCGCTGCGAAAATGCGGCGCGATTTTCAGGCGCAGGGTTTCGATATCGGCATCCATGGGCAGATCGCGATGATCGATCCGGATGTCGTTCTCTTCATAAGCTCTTAGCTGCGGCAGAAGCAATTTTCCGTCTTCGCCGGTTTTGCCCATCAACTGGTTTTCCGCATACACCCGCACGCCGGCGAATCCTGAAACATCCACCACGCCAAAGCTCTCGTCGATTGTGCGGCTGGCAAACAGCTTGCCAGACAGCCAGCCCAGTCCGCCTCGCGCCATCAGGTTCGCGGTAGCACCATCGCTGCGCTGCAGGATATCGGCAGCGTATGTTCCATAGCGGCCCTGATAAGCAAGGCCCAGATCGTTCTCTTCCCGGTCGGAAACCTGCACCCGGTATCCCCAGCCCTCCCCCGCAGGCAGGCTCTGCTGCAGGGTCAGATAATGCACATCCGCATCGCCATCCCGTTTCAGATCATTCCGGTGCTGATAACTGACTGTACTGCGTTCGCCAAATGGAAAGGTCAAGGACAGCGTGGCTGCCTTGGCCTTTTCACCGGTCAGCGTTTGCAGATAATTCAGCAACAGGGTCCCGCGCATGGGCAAGCCGAGCTGATAACTCAGCGTGACAAATTCGCTGTCCGCCTCGCCGCGCTTGTCCTGCCTGAAATAAGCCAGCGCGAAATTTCCGGTTCTTCCTAGCGACAGCCCGCCGAACACACTGGTTTGCCGGGCCGGGAGCAATTCGTTTTCATCCAGGCCAAGATGCCGGTATTCCCTGCCTGACCACTGCTGGCGGGCGCCGATCGAATATCCATTCTGGCTGTATTCGTAGGTCAGTGTTTCCTGGCTGGCTTGACCAACATCAGTTGAACTACCCGCCAGACCCACCCCCAAAACGCCATAGCGCGGCATCAGCCAAATCCCGCCCAGCCCGAGATTAAAATGATTTTTTGTCCACTCGCCGTGCGACTCGATCGTCAGATGATCTGTCAGACCATTTCGCCATGTCGCGGAAGCAAGTGCACCACCATAATCGGCACTGCGTTTGGCGAAGTTTTCACGCGCAAAACCAGCCTCGAGGGAGAAATCCGACAGCCCTTCCGCCAGCAGGACAGGCGAGGAATAAAACGGCTGGGTAATGATCTGTTCTCGGCCCAGTATATCCTTGACCACCACGGTCACTTCGCCGCTGCCGCTGATGGCAGGAATGTCCGTAATGCTGAAACCGCCCGCTGGAACATCTCGCCGCTGGATAAGATTGTTGTTGACGTAAATTTCCGCCACGGAAGGCAAGGACGTTTCTCCGGAAAGCGTTTGCACGGGCGTGGTAATAAGCTGCGGCTGCGTGGCGAAATTGGTGCCATATTGAATCCCGGCAAATCGGGCAACCCCACCAAACAGGCTGGCCGTGCGGGACAAGCTGTCTCCCAGCTGAAGCGTTGTCAGCCGGTCGGGCCAGTCCTTGATCCATGCGGTTTCCAGGCGGATTCCCCGTCCGCCCGCCCGGCCTTCCTCGAAGGCAAATGTATTCAGCCCCACCCCCCAGCGGTTGAAAATCCCCAGCTCGAACTGAGCGCCCTCGCCGCTGGATTCGGACGAGACCCTGCCGAACAAATCGTAATTGAGAAACCCACCCGTTCCGGCGTGCGACAGCGCGGGCTGCGAACGTGCAAGACTCAGTGGTGCGGCGGCCAGAAGGGCTTCGGGCCGCGCGGTCAGGATCAGGGTTTGCCGAGACCCATCAAGCTTGAAGGTCACGCCCGCCAGATCGCTCAAGCTGTAATGCATTCTCCCGCCATGCAACGCCCCGCCCTCGACGGGCGCGCGAATGCGCCAGGCCATCAAGTCGTCATCACGCAGCCAGACTGTGCCATCCGGTTCCTGCAACACCATTGCGCCCCGGCTCACATTGACTTGATTGAGCTCCACAGCCAGCAAGGATTCCATGGCACTCCCAATGCCAGCCGACGCAGCAGTGGAAACAAGAACAAATGACAGGACTGCAATCAGTCCCGAAAAAATGCGGCCAGCCTCATTCCAGCGTCTTTTCAATGCTCGCTTTTCCCGCATCGGTTTCGAACTCCAGCCGGTAAACGCCCGGAAGGGGCGGCGTCGAAAGCTTGACCGGCCAGCTTCGTGTCAATCCCGGCAGCACATAGAAGTTGCCCTCCATGCCACCGATTTTCTTGCCGGACGGTGAAATCAGGGCGAGCTGACTGACGCGATAGTGCGCCTTGCCCTGATTGCCGATCTGAACTTCAACCCCACCAGGTGCGCGCACCAAGCGCCATTGCGGCACAGCCTTCAAACCTTCGCCTGATGCTATAAAAACCGGGATGGAAATATTGAGCGCGATCCGCAAGCCCCTGAAATCCTGGGATGCGGGTGGCAACACCTCTTCAAACAGCACACGGTAGGTTTGCTCACGGTCTTTCGCGGGGTTCATGCGCAAACCCACACGGACAACCTGTTCCGCTCCAGCCGGCAAATTGAAAATGGGTGGAGATGCCAGGATGTCGGCGCTTGGCACGACCACATCCCGGCCGTTCTCCTGGCTCCATGAAAGCGTCTTGACCTGCAAAGTGACCGGCTGATCGCCCTGATTGGTTACTTTCAAGGCAGCGATGGCATTCTCGGGCGAGAGGTCGACCCGCACCGGGTTGACACTGAATTGGCCCGACAAAGAAGCTGGCGAGAGACTGCCCAGAAGTGAAAGGAATACCCAGAAAAGCAGTTGCTTCATGGCTGGATGCTAGCATGAATGAAATACGGCCCGCTCGCGGCAGGCCGTATTCATCTGCCCGGCAATCGGATCAGAAAGTCACGGTTACCGTAACCGTATCGGAATAGCTGCCATCCGCCACATCCTGCGCAGCAGGAATGCGGCCATAAACCGTGACCGTATCCGGCGAGCTGGGACCCGTGGTTTCGGTGCGGGTCACATCGTTGGACGCATCGCAGCCCCAGGTTGTCGTGCGACCGGCGTCAGAGAACAGTCCATATGAAAGCCGTTCCGCACCAGCAGCCATTTGACGCAAAGGTGCCACGCAAGTCGAGCCCGATGCCGCGTTGGCACCTTGCCCAAGCGCGATGTTGTAGGTTGTGTTTTTTGTGCAACGGACGGTTACGCTGCCCGATGCGTCCAGCGGCGTGGCAAAGTTTGCATCTGCCGGATCATAGGCGCCAAACGCCACATCGCTCGTGCCGGTAATGCTGCAGCTTCTGGCGACGCTCGCCGTCACATTGAAGCTGCCGGTTTGCGGAGAAGGCCCCGCTTGTACCGCCATGGCTGAAAACATCAGCGCCAGGCCAGTGAGTCTCAACACGTTTTTCATTTCAATCTCCAGAAGTTCAAAAGTTTTTGGAAAGGTCTGGAATTTTCTCCGCTACCGTCGACGCTATCGGACACCTCATGAAAAAGTTTAGTGAAAGGACATGCCGCCAGTCTGAAAAAACCGCCACTTGTCTTTGCTGACGGCTCGCAATGAGAATTGTAAACAAGGGGAAAACCGTCATCCGACGGCATGAATGAGCGCAAGTTTGGAACGAAATCCTCGCGAGACAGGCAGCGGCGGGGACAGTAAGGTCTTTTGACTAGTAAGACAGCGTGACAGTCAGGCTTTCGGGAGTCGTGGCACTGGCCTGTTCAGCAGATGGCATGGAAGATACGGATACGGTAGGCGGAATGGCCTTGCCGCACTGAACAAATCGCGAATCGCGCAATGCGCTGCCTCTTTCGCTAGCTGACGAAATTACATCGCTTGTGTTGATCCGACAACTCCGGATAACCGATACGCCGACACCCAGGCTTGAAGACTGACCAGCCATCGATTGGCTGGCGCCAGCGACAAGGGCAATGCCCGCCATCAGACCCAGCAGTTGTCCTGTTTTTCCCGTGCCGCCCTGTTGATATTGCCAATTCCCCATGAGGGAGGAATCGGCGACATTCGGAATTTTTCCATTCCGCCCACTAGATAAACGCTAATTTATTCGCTAACGCGAAACAACAGCAAAAAATTTTCACGGCGCCTGTCCGTGAAAGTTTGCGCTTTCAATGACTTGCGTCATTGAGCGGCAAATCGAATCCTCGATTTGCAGGGAAACACTGAATAAATCAGTGTTTCCCTACAGTGACCATTGCCCGCTGCGCAGCTTGTCCCACCAGAATAGCGCCGTCACGGTTTTGGTTTCGCAGATTTCGCCCTTCCTGATCATGTTCATTGCATCTTCAAAGGGTATCCGCATTATTTCCAGGAATTCGTCGTGATCGCGTCTGTGTCCCACCTGCTCCAGTCCCCTCGCCAGGAAGAAATACAGGATTTCATCACAGTAACCTATGGCGGGATAGAACTCGAACAGGAATTTAATTTCCGTTGCGCGGTAGCCGGTTTCCTCGATCAGCTCGCGGCTTGCGCATTCCAGTGGCGATTCATCTGGATCCAGCTTGCCGGCTGGCACTTCGATGAAATCACGCCTGCATGGATAGCGGTATTGACGTTCCAGCAACACATCGCCATTTTCGAACACGGGCAATATAACCGCCGCGCCTGGATGGACGATGTATTCGCGCGTGGATATATGGCCGTTTGGCAGACGTACCGTGTCGCGTCTTGCATGCAGCAAACGGCCCTGGCACATCCACTCGGTATCAAGTTCGGTCTCGGTCAGGTCGGATTTTTCACTCATTTCTTGGGAGCCTCGCACAATTAGCCGCCAAGGCATTAAAATGAAAACGCTCATTTCATGCCCGGATCGCAAAATGGATCATTGAACGAAAGGGATAAGATGCGCAACCGGTACAAGCGGAATCATGGACGCTCAAGTACCGAAGGGCGAAAAAAAACCGGGTGGATAACCACCCGGCAAACCGGAGGAGACGACTCGCGTCGCCTCGTTGCGGAGAACAAGCGGCCGACCTGATTAACAAGACAGCCTATGTAGTCATCCTACGATGATGAAAAGGGTTTGCATATATAACTAAAGTTATAGGTCGGCGCCTCCGGGGCTCGAAAGAGCTGTGTTTCCCCTTGCAATAACAGGGTAAAAATCCCAATAAACCCATGAAAATATTGCTGGCTGACGATCATCCGCTTTTCAGGGAAGGGGTAAGGCATGTCCTAGCCCAACTGGACGATCATGTCGAAATCCTGGATGCCCACGACCATCCAAGCCTGTTTTCCGTGGCGGCAGGCCATGCCGACCTGGATCTCGCGCTGGTGGACCTGAACATGCCCGGCATGGATGGCCATGAGGCGGTGGTTCGCTTTCGAAGTGAGTTTCCCGATATCCCGCTGGTCATCCTGTCCGCGATGGAGACCCGCGCAGACATCCAGCGCGCGCTTAATGCCGGGGCGCTCGGCTATATCCAGAAATCCTCACCCAGCCGGGTCATCCTCGACGCGCTCAATCAGGTGCTTGCGGGCGGACTCTATGTCCCCCCCGCGATGGCGGAAACCTTCTCGACCAACGAAGCGCGTGTTTCCACCCTTTTCCCACACCTCACCAGCCGCCAACTGGAAGTCCTGAAGCTGCTCGTCCAGGGCAACCCCAACAAGACCATTGGCCAGAAACTGGGGCTTTCAGAGGGAACCGTTAAAATTCACATGGCCGCGATTTTCCGCGCCCTGAATGTCAGCAACCGAACCGAAGCGACAATCGCCGCGCGGAATCTGGGCCTGATTGTAGTAGACACGAACAACGTTAATTAAACATCGACTTGCCGCCAACCAAGCCATGCAAACCCCTGCCTGGTTCCCAATGGCCTGGTCCGGATTGAGTGATTCGGGCAAGGAGTTTCTTGCCTTTATCCGTCTTCATGTTCTGCCCAACACAATTCGCAGCAGAATCCTGTTCATTGCACTGATTCCATCGTTGCTGACCGCATTGCTGCTGACTGCATACTTTGTGCAAAACAAAATGAACGAGGCCGAACAGGATGCGAAAATTCATCTCCTGAGTTCAGCCAGAACCGTGGCAGCAGCCAGCCAGTACGCCATGATCAGCGGAAACCATATCTTGCTGGCTCAGGTCATTGCACAGGAAAGACAGTCCGAGAATCTTGATTACACCCACGCCTGCGATATCGACCGCATCGTTCTTGCAACATGCGGCTGGCTGGCCGACAACGTGCCGAAGTCTCCCCTCAAAACGGGTCAGGTAGCAACAATCAATGGCATGTGGTTTGCCTCCCATCCCATTACCCTCCCCGATACCAGCCTGAATACTGGTCTGCCCGACTTTGCGGATCCAGCTGAGGCATCGCAGAACATAATTGGCCACGTCATGGTGGGCCTCAGTTCAGCGCCGATTATGGCACGGCAGCGCCAAACCATCCTGTCAGCCGCGGCGCTGGTACTGGGCGTCATCACCCTGACCTTCATGATTGCCTGGCGCCTCTCAAGCCGGTTAACGCATCAAGTGAGGGATGTTTCCCTGGCAGTTGAAAAAATCGCCCGGGGGGAGCTGAACATCCGCGTCAGCGAATCTGCTCATGCGGAAATGGGTCAGCTTGAACATGGCATCAACCGGCTGGCCGAAGCCTTGACCGGCAGTCAGCTCAACATGCAGGCCAGAATTGCCGAGGCGACCGCCAGTCTCGCGGCGAAAAAGGACGAAGCCGAGCGTGCCAATATCGCCAAGTCTCGCTTTTTCGCGGCAGCCAGTCATGACCTCAGGCAACCATTGCACGCACTTGCCCTGTTTGTCGGTGCCATGAAGGAACATGCACGATATCCGGAAATGAAGCCGTTGATTGATCACATCGACGCTTCGGTTTCCGCCATGGAAACGCTTTTCAATTCCCTACTGGATATATCGCGTCTGGATGCCGGCATACTTGAAGTACACAAAGAACATTTTCCTGCCAGCCGGCTGTTTGACAGGGTACATCAACAATACGCCGAGGTGGCGCGCGAAAAGGGTTTGCGTTTCACTGTCCGGCCCTGCAACCTGACTCTTTACAGCGATCCGGTTCTGCTGGAGCGCATTCTGCTCAATCTAGTCTCCAACGCCATCCGCTACACCCATGATGGCGGTATCCTGATAGCTGGCAGACGGCGCGGCAAGCAGTTGCTCATACAGGTTTACGACACCGGTCTGGGAATTCCCGAAGCCTCACAGGAAGCAGTTTTTCAGGAGTTCGTGCAGTTGAACAATCCGGCACGCGACCGGAAAAAGGGCCTTGGGCTGGGACTTGCCATCGTCTCCCGGCTGGCGCGCCTGATGGATCAGCGCGTTCAGGTACGTTCAGTAACCGGGCGTGGCTCGGTATTCAGTGTCGAAGTCCCACTCGGCTCCAGCCAGGAAGCAGCCTCACCCACGCCCCAACTCATGACATCCAGCGGTCAGCTGGATGGCAAGCTGGCCGTGCTGATCGACGACGAGGAAGCCATCCTGCTGGCCATGGAAGAATTATTCGACGCATGGAACATCGATCTCATCACCGCCAGAAATGTGGAAGAAGCCGTGGACTGGCTGCGCAGCAGCGAGCGCACACCCGACATTCTGATGACCGACTATCGTCTTCCGGACAGCACCAATGGCGTAGAGGTCGTGAACTATTTGCGAATGTGTTTTGGAGAAAACCTTCCTGCGCTGATCCTGACCGGCGACACGGCGCCGGATACGCTGCAGCGCATCAATGAAGCCGGCATGTCCATTCTGCACAAACCCATCCGGCCCGCGCGCCTGCGGTCGCTGATCATGCACTTGCTCGAAAAATTAATAGCTGCCCGTATCCTGGCCGGGCGAACCATCACAGACTGTAATTCAGGCCAACATAGAATGACCGACCTGGCCCGGGGACGGGCGTACCCCATTGCGGCTGGTTGGGCAGAGGCGGAATCGCCATGGTTGTCCCTTGTCCCACATAGGCGCCGCCCAGCGGCAAATCGTATCCGCGGTCAAATACGTTCTCGACGCCAAATTCAAGTTTCGTCCGCTTCCATTTGTAAGCGCCGCGCACATGCATGAGCGCGTAGCCACTGGTCACCATTTCCTGGCGTGCCGAGGAGCGTTTGTCCTTTTCAGAAACGAATTCGCCTTCTATTCGCCCTTCCCAGCCGCGGAGATTTTGCTTGATGGAGATTTTGGCGTTAAGCGGCATGATGTTATAGAGATTATCGTCCGTGTCCAGATTCCGGCCGCGCGTGTATCCAAGATAGCCGCTCAGCAACCAGTCTCCCCACGCAGTATTCCGGGCAAGGCGTGTCTCGGTTTCCACATCCAGGCCGTAGAGCCGCGCATCGTGATTGGCATAGCGTAGCACGCGGAAATTGTTTGGCACGCACCCCGAAATGCAGATGGCATCGATGTAATCCTCGACATGGCTGATATAGGGCGATAGCTTGAAGCGCCACGCCCCCTCAGCACCGCGCCACTCTCCCGACACATGCGCGGTGTAGGCGATTTCAGGCTTCAGGTCGATATCGCCAACATAGCCGTTGCCATCCCCCACGAAGTTGTTCATGAATGCGGCCATCTGCCAGGTTGACCAGGTATAGCGTTCATACAGGCCCGGCGAACGTGTCTTGCGCGCAAGCCCGGCTTCGTATTCGGCACCTTTGCTTTCTGCTAAACGCGCCAGCCAGGACACATCCCAGTTGTGGTCGATCTTGTCATGCTGGCGGGCATTGAATGCCGTGCTATCAGCAATCTGGTTGCCAACATCGGTACCGGGCATAGGCGGGCTCGCCAGCACGGTCTTGTAGCCCTGAACATCGTCTGCATCCATCTTGACGGTCTCATGCCGCAATCCCAGTGTATGCCGCCATGCTCCGCGGTGCGCTTTCCATTCACCAAACAGCGCATACCGGTCACGTTCGCCATCGCGGATATTCCAGAACGTGCCCGGCCACATCATCGCGCCCGAAGGCGTCCACCAGTCATCCAGCCGCTGCGCGCGGTAATCCGCCCCGATCAGCAGGCTGTCTTGCCCGGATAACGGAATCTCGCCGCTCAGCGACACGCCGCCATTCTTGCCATCGGTATACATGGGCATTCCGGCCGCGCAGGTCGGGCTGATTGGCGCGCAGGGCGTGGCATTACCACCGGGCGGGTTGTTGCCGCCTGAAGCCGAGCCGTACCAGTAGCGCTTGTCCTCGCCGAAATCCATCTCGTGCTCGGTGTGTTCGTGAAACGCCTGCGCCTTCAGTTTCCCCCAGCCAAACTGGCTGCTGTAAGAAAGATTGAGCTTGTCGCTCTGGTTATCCGTCATGTCCATGCGCTGATTGGGAAAGTTCTCGAACGGAATGTCCTGACGCAGGTATTTGAATTCGAGCTGGCTTTTGTCATCTGGGCGCCAGGCCAGGCTTAGGGCGTGATTGGTTGAGCGGTAGGCAGTGGAGCCGACTTCGTCCGTATCCAGCGTATGTCCAAGCCGTCCGGTAAAGGTGTAATTCTTGAAATCCTTGCCTGCATGGTAGTTGTCCGCGTCCACCGTGGCGCCGGTGTAGCCGATCGCAAACTTCTCCGCGGCATAGTCCGCGCGAAGCTTGCCCGACAGGACATTGCCATTGCTACGGTAACTTGCCCCGATTTCGCCACCGGTTTTTGGATTTTCTCCGGGCTTGGTGAATTGAGGCGTTTTCGTCTTGACCTGAATCGATGCACCGATCGCGTCACCGCCCGCGCTCACCGGACTCACGCCGCGATAGATGCGCACTTCCTCCACCTGAGCCGGATCCACATAAGAAAGCGCCGGATTCATGTGATTCGGGCAAGCCGCGAGAATATCCATCCCGTCGACCCGTGTGCTCAAGCGCTCGTCAGCAAGCCCGCGTATCGATGGCAAGCTGGATACGCCGCCCGCGCCCATTACCTGCACGCCTGGAACGGACTTCAACCAGGCGGCGGCATCGTTGGTGACATCCTCGGAACCGCTTCCCGGTTTGATACGCGACTCGCCGACAGGCTGCACACGTGTGCCCTGTACGACAATGTCCGGCATGGTGTAAATCTCTTCAGCATGCGCCGGGGAAAAAGCAAGCAGAATGGCTTGAGCCAGCAAAAGTCTTTTCATTGTTCTGATCCCTGTTCACAAAATCTTTCACAAACCTTGAAATGGTAGAGATCTGAAGATGTCCTGCGAATGCGTCATGTTGTCGCAGGGAATGCCGCCATTCCCCAAGTAGAATGGCGGCATGACGCACCCCGCCGACACCTTGTCCGCCCGCCAGGAGCCGCTTTTCCGGCTGTTCTGGCTGCGCAACTTCACCCTCATTGGCTTGCTGCTGCTGATGCTGTGGTCCGAGCTGGGCCTGGGCGTGAAGCTGCCCTGGCTGGAAATGGGCATCACGTTGTTTCTGCTGGCCGGATTGAATGCTTTTACCGCCTGGCGCCTGAAGCAGGACTCGCCCGTTCGTCCGCCGGAAATCCTCACGCAACTGATGGCCGACATGGCCGGGCTAACCGTTTTATTGTTGTATACCGGCGGCTGGGCCAACCCTTTCGTTTCCCTGCTGTTCCTTCCAGTCGTGCTGGCCGCCCTGCTGTTGCCAGACCGGCTGGCCTGGCTGACCGGCGCGCTGGCCCTGGGCGCATACAGCCTGCTCGCGTACATCCATATCCCGTTGAACATTCCGCCAGAAAAGGCTTTTTATCTGCACATTTCCGGCATGTGGTTCAACTTTGCCGCCAGCGTGCTGATGGTGCTGTATTTTGTGCTGCGGCTGCGCAACCGATTGCGTCAGCGCGATCAGGAGATTGCCGATTACCGCGAGGAAACGCTGCGCAACGAACAGGTGCTGGCCGTGGCGCTCACCGCCGCCAGCGCCGCGCACGAGCTTGGCACCCCGCTGAACACCATGGCTTTGATCAACGATCAGCTGCTTGCCGACGCAAATGACGCCACGCGCGAAGACTTGCAGTTGATGCAATCCCAGATCACCCGCTGCAAAACCCTGTTGAAGGATCTGTCGCGCACCGCACAGTCCCGGCCGCGCGCCGAATCGACACCCGCCGATCATCACCTTGCCCGGCTGGTCGAGGAGTGGCGGCTGCTGCGTCCCAGCGTGGCGGCCAGCGTCAAATGGACTGGCAGCGCGCCTGCGCCCCGCATCCTGCCGCCCGCCAGCCTCGACCAGTCGCTGCTGAACCTGCTGGACAACGCGGCAAATGTGTCGGGCGATGAAGTACAGCTCACAGCTTGCCTCGCCAACGGCGGCCTGCGCATCGACATCCTCGACAAGGGCCCCGGCCCCGCGCCCGCGCTTCGCGCGCTGGCTGAGCCTGGCAAGTCAGACAGGGACGGGCTGGGGCTGGGATTGTTCCTGACCAATGCCAGCATCGAACGTCTGGGCGGCCACGTTTCCCTGTCCGATCGCAGCGGTGGCGGCGCCTGCGTTTCGGTGTGGGTGCCCATGCAAAACCTGGAGGCCCGCGCGTGATGCGACTTTCTCCCCTGCTGATCGTCGAAGACGATGCCGTCTTCGCCCAGGTACTGGCCAAATCACTTGCCGCCCGCGGCCTGCGGGTAACGCATGTTGCCAATAGCGCCGCCGCGCTGAAAGCCGCCCACGAACAGGATCTCGCCGCCGCCGTGCTCGATCTCAAACTCGAAAACGAGACCAGCCTCGCACTCATCCCCGCGCTGAAAGTGCTTCACCCCGACATGCGCATCCTGATGCTGACCGGTTACGCCAGCATCCAGACTGCAGTCGAAGCCATCAAACTGGGCGCCACCCAATACCTGCCCAAGCCCGCCTCCGTGGACGAGATTCTGGCAGCGCTGTCGAGCGAAGCCGCCAACCCCGAAATCCCCGTCACCACCCAGCCGCTGTCGGTGGACAGACTGGAATGGGAACACATCCAGCGCGTGCTGGCCGAACACGACGGCAACATCTCCGCCACCGCCCGCGCGCTCAACATGCACCGGCGCACCCTGCAAAGGAAACTCGCCAAGAAGCCGGTAAAGCAGTAAGTGCTGGGATCGACTAGAAGCTGATCTACGCGAGGGCTGGTTGAGATGTCCTGCGTTGGCCAGGAAGCGGTCATTCGACTAGACTAAAAACTTATATCGAGCCTGGCCAATTTAATTCCGGGTGATCGGGGAGATCGGCTGATTGATGCAACGTTTGGCACAGATAAGGAGACGCTGCGCTAACTACTGGGCAACCCACATCGTCCAGTGGAACCTTCGCTTGGCACTTTTCGGGGGGCGACTTCGCGGCTGGATCGGCGCTTTGGCCGTAAGCCTATTCTCATGTGCCATCGCTGCCGCGGTTCTTCTGGTCCCGCGGCTTCGGGAGATGACAGATAGCTTTCAGCCTCTCGAGGCCGTTCTTTCACAGCTCGGCGCCACCTACGGGACCATCCTGGCGCTCGTTCTGACTCTCTCCATCATTCCAATACAACGTGCAGCCGAGGTATGGTCGCCGTCCATCGTTCGATTGTACCGCCGCGATCCTGTTACCTATGTGACATTCGTGGCACTGGGCGTGTTTTGCGCGGCGAGTTTCCTACTAACGGTACGGGGTTTGTTCCCAGTTCCGGTGAGCGTGGTGCTGGCGCTTTCTTTGTCCGTCTTGGGCATTAGCTTGGACCTACTGCGGTGGTATCACGGCCACGTATGCCATCTGTTGGATCCGATCCATGCAGTCAACTTGTCTTTGAAAGAAGCCAATCAAGCGATCGATCGCACGAAAGCACACGTCACACGGATTTCGCGGCTGCAACATCAGCTGCTCGATGCCGAGCAACAACGCGTGGTGAGGGTTGAGGCCATCGAATCGACCATTTACCCCCGAATCCCGGGGTATCCGAGCTCGATCAACTCTTGGATAAACGATCTCGCGGAAATAGGGATAAAGGCGGTAGCGCGCGGCGAGAAGCTTCTGGGAAAGACGGCAGTGTTCGCGATTGCCAAACTCACGCGCTACTATCTGTCGTCCAGGAAGTTCAATCTGACGCTGAGCCCTGCACCCGAAGCCATGTTTCTCGCGATGACCTCGGATGTCAATGTTGTTACGGACCGTGCCTACGAGACCCTCCAAGAGGTGAGTCGCGTGGCGGTGACCCAAGGCGACGAGGCGACAGCCATCCGTGTGTCGGAAGCCTACATGGCGATAGCGATTCACTTAGCACATCTCGATGCACCGGCGTTTCGGGAGGGTACCGCGCCGCTCGCCTTTGGCCCGATTTACTACGCTTTCGCATGCGTCAAGTACGCGCAGTCCAAGGGACTCGACGATGTCGCATTCCAGAGCGGAGGCATTCTGTCCAAGGCGGCAGAATCTGCGCCCAAGGACGTTGCCGAGACCGATATTCACGTGCCGGTGATCGATGGCCTCGCTGAGATCGCCCTACACCTCTATGGCAAACGCAGCTACGGACTGGCGGAGGAAGTAAATGGTCACCACTTCAGCATCCTCGCACAGTTGCTTCAGCGGCAAGACTTTTACTTCGATGATGTCCTGCGACACGTTCTGGAGAAAATGGAAATGTTGGCGCCACTCGCGATCGCAAACGAGTCCATGGCTGGACGTCTGAGTACGGTTCATCCGCTTGGGAAAGCCTACGGACTGGTCAGTCCGAACTCACTCAGCTACCTCTTTGAACGGGCTGCCGCGACCCTACCGCAGCTCGACGCCGAGCGCGAATGGATCAATCCCTACCATGACCTGATAGATATCGAGGATATCGTCGCGGATCATCTACGCAGAATGGCCGAGAACAATGAGTTCGGCGAGAGTTTCTTGCTTTGGGAGATCGATCAGTCGATCAAGCACATTTCAAAGGTAATCGCGAAAATTCTGGAGCATCCGCTACGTCAGGATCACGGCGACGAAACCGAGCTTGTAGACAAGTTCCTTTGGATATTGGCGTTTTATTGGGTCGCATTCCATGGCAAGAAGACGGTGAACGCACGGCACGCGGACGAATGCTGCGAATCCCTGATGTTCATCGGCCTGCAGTTTCTCAATCGAGGGCGTCCCGAAGTGCTCCGCTCCTGTATTTCAAACATCAGTTCCATCGTCGAGTCGTATTGCGAGATCAGGCGACCGGCGGATCCATACAACATAGGTGATTTTTTTGCCCATCTTTGGGGTATCAGGATGGTCTTGGTCGCGAGGCATAACGACGCGCTGACCCACGAAATCGATCGAGCGTTGTCGACAAAACCGCGTGGACTCCAAGATGAAGAATGGCAGACCGCACAGGAGGCGATCATGCTCCGACGCCAACAACTGGAAGAACGCTTGGCTCAAAGAGGTAATCGTCAGGGACGCCCAGATAGCGGGGAAAACCTGCTTCGTAAATTGCTACAAGAAACACATGATCCAGCAGGCTGACTTTTTTGCAGCCGAAACTTTTGGTATCGTATTTTTATAACTTATAGTGTGGCAAGCCAGCCTTTCAAACCAAGCCACGCAAAAGTCGGCTGCAGGCCGATAACAGCCATTCCATCTCCCCCTTACCTACAACATCAGCCCGGACAGGGGTATCCAGCCATTCTCCCGCCTGCCCGTATAATTACGCTTTTCGGTTTTTCCGCTTTTCATGCACATCCACATTCTGGGCATTTGCGGCACTTTCATGGGCGGCATTGCCGCCATCGCCAAGGAGGCCGGCCACCGGGTAACGGGCTGCGATGTAAATGTCTATCCGCCCATGTCCGACCAGTTGCGCGGGCTGGGCATTGAGCTAATCGAAGGTTTCGATGCGGATCAGGTCAGGCTGAATCCGGATATCTACGTCATCGGCAATGTGGTGTCGCGCGGCAAGCAGCCGCTGATGGAGGAAATCCTCAACCGCGGCCTGCCCTACACGTCCGGCCCGCAGTGGCTGGCGGAACAGGTCCTGCGCGACAAGTGGGTGCTGGCGGTGGCGGGCACGCACGGCAAGACCACGACGACTTCGATGCTGGCCTGGATACTCGAACATGCCCGCATGAAACCCGGCTTTCTCATCGGCGGCGTGCCGGCCAATTTCGAGGTCTCCGCGCGGCTGGGCGAGACGCCCTTCTTCGCCATCGAAGCCGACGAGTACGACACGGCGTTTTTCGACAAGCGTTCCAAGTTCGTGCATTACCGTCCTCGCACGGCCGTGCTGAACAATCTGGAATTCGACCATGCCGACATCTTTCCCGACCTGGCCGCCATCGAAACCCAGTTTCATCATCTGGTGCGCACGGTGCCGGGCAATGGATTGATTGTCGCCAACGACACCGAAGCCAGTTTGAATCGTGTGCTTGAACGCGGCTGCTGGTCAGCGCTGGAGAAATTTGGCAACACGGGCTGGAGGGCGGAAGGCAGCGACACTGACTTTGAAGTGCGGTTCGATGGCAAGCCGCAGGGACGCGTGAACTGGGATCTGCTCGGCCTGCACAACCGCATGAATGCGCTGGCCGCCATCGCCGCCGCGCGGCATGCCGGGGTTTCGCCCGCCGTCGCCTGCGAGGCGCTGGGCCTGTTCAAGAACGTGAAGCGCCGCATGGAAGTGCGCGGCGTGGTCAACGGCATCACCGTGTATGACGACTTCGCCCATCACCCCACCGCCATCGAAACCACTCTTCAGGGATTACGCAACAAGGTCGGCAGCGCGCGCATCCTCGCCGTGCTGGAGCCGCGTTCCAACACCATGAAAATGGGCACGCTGAAAAACCAGTTGCCCGCCAGTCTCACGCAAGCTGACAGCGTGTTTGTTTACACCCACGATCTGGGCTGGGACGCGGGCCCGGTATTTAATAGCCCACTCGATGGCCAGGTCAGGAACCTGCATCTCGTCGACGAATTGCCCGTGCTGGTCAGCGCGATCAAGCACGAGGCCAAACCCGGCGACCATGTGCTCATCATGAGCAACGGTGGATTCGGCGGCATTCACGGCAAGCTGCTGGAGGCGCTGGCTCAGCCTATGGACGCCTAACCCACCCCTTACTCGGCAACGATCTTGTCGGACCACTCCACCCCAGCCACGAAGTCGGCGGGGGTGCCGATGCGGGCTCCCGAATCTTTAATGGCCTCAGGCGTCACTCCGCGGGCCTGGCGGCAGGCATCACAGACCATGATATCGACACCGAGGGCCACACAGTCACGCCACTGCTCGGCCAGCGATGGCCAGCCCACCGGGAACAGGGACGCCCGGACTGCCTCAATGGCCAACGGGGCGGCTTCGCCAACCAGGAAGATACGGATCGTGTGCCCGGCCCGGGCAAGGGCATTGCCATGCCCGAAAACCATGGCGGCCCGGGTGGGATCGTCGCTTCCCCAGGACGACTTCATGAAAATGTTAGCCATATTGAACGCTCTATGTCTGTGGTAAACGGCTGGCCAGCGTCGGCACACAAGGGCGTGCCCCGCCAGGATCAGTACATCTTGTAGGGCAGGAACTTGCCGTTCAGCACGATCTTGACGCGGTCGCCCTTGGGATCAGGCACACGCGAGATGTCCATGGAAAAGTCGATCGCGCTCATGATGCCGTCGCCAAACTCTTCATGGATCAGCGACTTGATCGACGTACCGTACACCTGGATCAGCTCATAAAACCGATAGATAAGCGGGTCGGTCGGCACGGTGGACGGCAGGCTGCCCTTGTAGGGCACGATCTGCAATTGTTCGATGGCTTCGGGTGAAAGGCCAAGCAATTTCCCGACTGCGTTGGCCTGCTTTTTGTCCAGAGTCATCTGGCCCAGGAGCGCGGCGGTCGTCCATTCCTTGCTCTGGCCGACCTTCTTGGCGATATCGGCCCACTTCAGGCCCTTCTTGTGTTTGGCGGCGATGATGAAATCGGTGACTTCGTTGCGTGTCATGATATTCCTTATGCGTTGACGAGTTGAATGTGGGGCTTGCCGTTTTGCGGCATGTGGATATCCGCCGGCCCCCCCTCGAGCAAATCCGACGGATTGAACTCGACGGGCGAACTTGGCGCATCCGGGGCGGCGCGCTGGTTGCCATACAGTTTGGAACGGCTCACCAGAAAGTCCACCATGTGGTTGCGGATCGGATAGTAGTGGGCATGCTTGTGTATGTTGCTGCGCTCGCGCGGTCGAGGCAGGGTGTTGTTGACGATTTCGGCGATGCGCGCGTGCGGCCCGTTCGACATCAGCATGATGCGGTCTGACAGCAGGATGGCTTCATCAACATCGTGCGTGATCATGAACACGGTCTGCTGGGTCTCGGCGCAGATCTTGATCAGTTCGTCCTGGATCACGCCACGTGTCAGCGCATCCAGTGCGCCAAAGGGTTCGTCCATCAGCAGCATCTTCGGCTCGATGGAGAAGGCGCGGGCGATGCCCACCCGCTGTTTCATGCCGCCCGAAAGCTGGGCGGGTTTTTTGTGCTCGGCGCCTTTAAGGCCCACCATCTCGATGTAGCGCATGGCGTGGTCGCGCACCTTGGCCTTGTTCCAGTCCGGCCACCGTGACTTTACCGCGAAGAACACGTTTTCAAGCACGGTTAGCCAGGGCATCAACGCATGGCTTTGAAAAATGACACCGCGGTCGAGGCTGGGTCCGGATACTTCACGCGCATCCATGAATACATTGCCGACACTGGCCGCATCCAACCCTGCCAGGATATTGAGGATAGTGGACTTGCCGCAACCGGAATGCCCGGTGATGCAGATGAATTCACCCTTGTCGATATGAAAATTGACATGGTCGAACACTGTGACGTCCGGCCCATCAGTCAGGCTGGGATAACTGCGAGCCAAATTCTCGATCTGCAAGAAGGGGGGTGGACTTGTGCTGGTCATGTTTTTATTCCTGATAGGCGACGCGTTTCTCAAACACGCCGAAAATGCTGTCCAGCGCCAGACCGACCACGCCAATCATGAAGATGGCAAACAGCACATTTGTGATGGACAGGTTGTTCCACTCGTTCCAGACGAAATAGCCGATACCCGTGCCTCCGACAAGCATCTCGGCCGCGACAATAACCAGCCAGGCAATGCCCATGGAAATGCGCATGCCGGTCAGGATGGTCGGCGCGGCGGCCGGGAGAATCACGCGAAAGGCCTTCCTGAGCGGGTTCACTTCAAGCGTGCGCGCGACATCGAGCCAGTCCTTCCTGACATTGGCCACGCCATGCGCGGTGTTGATCAGCATCGGCCACAGCGAGCAGATGAAAATGACGAACACCGCCGACATCGAGGCATCCTTGATGGTGTAGAGCGCCAGCGGCATCCACGCCAGCGGCGATATCGGTTTCAATAGCTGCACGTAAGGGTTGAGCGCCTGATAGAAGACACGCGAATTCCCAATGGCGAATCCGAGCGGAATCGCCACCGCCGCAGCCATCAGAAACCCGCTAAGCACACGCGCAAGCGAATAGGCGAGCTGGATGCCGATGCCCTTGTCGTTGGGACCGTTGTCGTAAAAAGGATCGGAAAGCCTGTCCCAGAGCGTCTTTGCCATTACTGCCGGAGCCGGAAAGGCCGAGGCGGAATTGGCCGACCCACCGCCCATGAGGGCGGCGTATTCCGGATCGACATTGGCTGCAACGGCCTTGGTTTCCGGCAACGTTGCCAGTTGCCAGACAAGCAGCAGCACCCCGAACAACAGCAGTGAAAGCAGGGCGGATTTCTGCCTGAGCGAAAGTCGTGTTTTCATGTGCGTTTGATGGCAAAGGAGTTGAGGTACTCGGCGGGTTTAGTTGGATCGAAGACCTTGCCCATGATGGTGTGCTTGGCGTAGTTCGATGCTGGCGCCTTCAGGCCGAGCTCGGCCATGCGTTTCCTCGCATCAGTGGCCCGGAACACTTCCTCGGCAACCATCTTGTAGTCGATGTCGCCCTTGATGTACCCCCAGCGCTTGAGCTGAGTGAGGATCCACACCGCCATCGACTGCCATGGGAAAGGATCGAAGTCCACGCGGTCGGGCACGTTACGCACCTTGCCGAGCCCGTCTGCGAAGCGGCCGGTCATCACCTGTTCCAGCACAGGGATGGGCTGGTTGAGGTAGTTGGCTGGTGCGATGGCCTCGATGATGGCCTTGCGGTTTTCGGGTTTGTGCGCGTAGTCCGTGGCACTGGCGATCGCGCGGAAAAGTGCGGCAAAGGTGTTTGGATACTGCTTGTAAAAGCCCTCCTGCACACCAAAGGTGCAACAGGGATGGCCGTCCCACAGATCGCGCGACAGGGTATGGATAAAGCCAACCTCTTCATAGACCGCGCGCTGGTTGAAAGGCTCTGGCCCAAGAAAACCGTCGATGTTGCCCGCGCGCAAGTTCGCCACCATGTCGGGCGGCGGCATCATGCGCAGTTCCACATCCTTATCCGGATCGAGACCGTTCTCGGCCAGATAGTAGCGTAGCAGCAAATTATGGATCGAATAGTCGAAAGGCAGGCCAAACTTCATGCCTTTCCAGGATTTTGGATCCATCTTGTCCTTGTGCTTCAAATGCAGGGTGATGGCCTGGCCGTTGATGTTCTGGATCGAGGCGACATCCACCGCCTGCCTGGCCGAACCCAGCCCCAGCGACATTGCCAGGGGCATCGGTGAAAGCATGTGCGAGGCGTCATATTCCTTGTTCAGCACCTTGTCGCGTACGACCGCCCAGCCCGCGGTCTTCTGCAGGCTGACATTGAGACCTTCGCGCGCGTAGAAACCCATCGGACCCGCCATGATGATGGGCGTGGAACAGGTGATGGGAATGAAGCCAATTTTCAAGTCTGACTTTTCGGGCTTGCCGGCCTCCGCGGCAAGCGCCCTGGCTGCCCCCAACGGGAAGAAGGAAGAGATTGCCGCCATTGCCGTGCCTGCGCCTACCGCACGCAGAAAGGCGCGTCGCGTCTGATCATCCGGAAACAGACCTCGCATCACAGCAGACTCGACAACACGTGAGACGCGCGCATCGTCATTACTCATATCCGCGTCATGGTCAACCTGTGTGTGATGGCGACCGCATGAACAACCTGACTTGTTCAACCGCGTATCGGGGTCGAAAGGGTTATCGAAGCCTGACATATGAACACTCCTGTCTGTTGAAAAAGTATTGGCGTTGCCTGCGTCTGCCATGCACCAATTCGGTCTTTCCCTCGCCTGTTTTGGTGCAGAACAATTCACCCCATGTTGTTGCCAATTCGATGAAAATCCCTGCAAACACTGAGGATTAAGCCCTCATGGTCCAATTTGGCAATTCGCTACAACCCTGTTTATTCATGAATCGTGCCAGGTGTCTATATCTGCTCATACCGATATGGACTGCAAGAGAAATTCACCGTAAATCTTTCCTGTGAAACGGGCCTTCAATCAGCTCTTGTTTTGGCATTTGATTGGTGATTGTGATTTTCAGGCGCAGTGACCTGCTCGATGATCATGCGTCTGTCAAGAAGGGCTTGATTTCAGCTTTCCTCGCTAGCCCGGTAAAATTCGCCCACATGATTCTTTATATCCACGGTTTCAATTCCACCTCCGGCTCCGGCAAGGCGCAGGAGCTGAAAAAATGGCTGGAAGCACAAGGGCGCGGCAGTGAATGGACCTGCCCCGATTTGCCGCACCAGCCTGCTGCGGCAATTGCTGAACTGTCGCGCATCATCGAGTCGTCAAAATCGCCGGTGAAGCTGATCGGTTCCTCGCTGGGCGGTTTCTATGCCACGGTATTAGCCGCACGCTTCAGCCTTCGCGCGGTGCTGATCAACCCGGCTGTGCATCCCCACCTGTTGTTGCGCGAAGCGCTGGGGCCTCAGAAGAACTGGCATACCGGCGAGGAATACGAATTTTCGCAGTCACACCTGAATGCGCTGGCGGCGATGGACGAACCCGCGCCGACACAGCCGACAAACATTTTGCTGATGGTGGAAACTGGCGACGAGGTGCTGGATTACCGCAATGCCGTCGCCTATTACCGCGACTGCCATCAGATCATTTTGCAGGGCGGCGATCATGGCTTCAGCCGCTTTGTTGACCTGCTGCCGTTTATTGATGCTTTCTAGAACCTCGAAGAAGCGGAACCACGAAGGACACCAAGGTCACAAAGAATTGCTTCGTGTTCCTTCGCGTACTTCGTGTCCCTTGTGGTTTCGCTTTTAGTCAGAAGATTTTTATGTTTGTTTTTTACGAAGAAGACGGCCAGTTCAAAACCGGCCGCGTCATGAGCGAAACCGATGCGTCCATGCAGGTGGAATCCGCTACTGGCAAACGCTCAAAGATCAAGGCCGACCGCGTGTATCTGCGCTTTGCTTCGCCCGAGCCCTCTGCCTTCATGGAGGCCGCCCACCAGAACCGGGATGAGGCAGACGCGGATTTTCTGTGGGAGGCAGCCGGCACGGAAGAATTCGATTTTCTGGCGTTCGCGGAAGACTACTTCGGCCATGCCCCGCAAGCCATCGAGGCCGCCGGCATTCTAATGAAACTGCATGAGTCGCCCATGCATTTCTACAAGAAAGGGCGGGGGCGCTACAAACCAGCGCCCGCTGAAAGTCTCACCGCCGCCAAGGCCAGCGTGGAACGGAAAGCACGCGAAGCCGCGCAGATCGATGGTTGGGTGAAGGAACTTGCCACCGGCAAACTGCCGGATTGGGGCGTGGACAGCGCTCGCCTGCTGTTCAAGCCCGACAAGAACACCTTGCCGTGGAAGGCGCTGGATGCCGCCTGCATGCAAACCGGGCTTGCGTCCATGCAACTGCTGGCGAACTGCGGCGCGTTTCCCGACATTGAAGCCCTGCACACGGCTCAGTTCCTGCTGGAATATTTTCCGAAAGGCACAGACTTTCCGGAAATTGCCGAACCGTTTGACCCGCCGGGTCTGCCTGAAGCCGAAGTATCCGCCTTCAGCATCGATGATGCGGCCACGACCGAAATCGATGATGCGTTCTCGGTGCAATTCAAACCCGAAGGCGGCGCCCGCGTCGGCATCCACATCGCCTGCCCTGCCTTGGGTATCGCGCCTGGATCACAACTGGACGACATTGCCCGCACGCGACTTTCCACCGTGTATTTTCCCGGCGGCAAAATTACCATGCTGCCGGAGAAAGTCATTTCGCATTACACCCTGATCGAGGGACAGCATTGCCCGGCTCTGTCGTTGTATCTTGACATCGCGCCGGACTTTTCCATCCAGCATTCGGAAACACGGCTGGAGGCGGTACGCATCGCCGACAACCTGCGCCACGAGAACCTGGATGCGCAATTCAACGAAGACACCATCGGCCAAGGTTCAGACTATTCCTACAAGCGGGAACTGGAATGGCTGTGGGGGCTGGCCTCGACGCTGGAAGCGGCGCGCGGTGCGGCCAACCAGGCCAACCGCCAGGATTACAACTTCAAGATAGAAGACGGCCATGTCGAGATCATCCCGCGCAAGCGCGGCAGCCCGATCGATAAAGTCGTCGCCGAACTGATGATCCTGGCCAACAGCCACTGGGGTAGCTGGCTCAAGGAGAAAAGCCTTCCCGGCATTTTCCGCAACCAGAGCCAGGGCAAAACCCGCATGGCGACCCAGCCGGGCATCCATCAGGGGCTGGGGGTGGAAAACTACGCATGGTCTTCATCGCCGCTGCGCCGCTATGTCGACCTGATCAACCAGCGGCAGATTCTCAGCCTGGTGCAGGACACCGCCCCGCATTACGGTCCGCGCAGCGATTTCCTGTTTGCCGCCGTGCGTGACTTCGAACTTACCTACGATGCCTATGCCGATTTCCAGCGCCGCCTGGAACGCTACTGGTGCCTGCGCTGGCTGATCCAGGAAAATGTCACGGCGATCACGGCAACCGTCATCCGTGATGATCTCGCTCGTCTTGATGGTCTGCCGCTGGTGGTGAAAACATCTTCGCTGCCGGCCTTGCCGCCCGATACGCCGGTTCGTTTCAAGCTGTCGAATATCGACCTGCTCAATCTCGAACTTCACGCCGAATATGCTGGCACGGTGGGGGCAGCTTCCGTAGAATCGGCCTGACATGAGTGTATCCGCCGCGCCGCCGCAACCACTTGCCACCCCTTCCGACCGGGAAGTGCGGATGGCGCTGGCACTGGTTGCGTCAATTTCCCTGCACGGCATCATCCTCTCCACGCAGTTCACGCTGATCAATCCGCGTCACTTCGAGGACCTGACGCCGCCCATCGATGTGGTGCTGGTTAACGCGCAGACACGCGATGCGCCGCTCAACGCCGAAGCGCTGGCCCAGGTCAATCTTGCCGGCGGCGGCAACGTGGACGAAGACCGCCAGGCAAAAAGCCCGCTGCCCGCAAGCGAAGAAGAGGCCGAAGCCAGCGAGGAAGAAGCGCTCGACACGCGGGTCAGGCAGCTTGAGGAGCAGGCGCGCAGGCTGTTGACGCAATTGAAGAATAACGTCCCGGTCGAGTCCGCCGAGCAAACCGCGCCAAAGCCTGCACCCACTGCTTCCGAACTCATGCAGCAGGCCAGCGAAGCGGCCAAATTGCAGGCGCGCATTTCCCAGCAATGGGAGGAATACCAGAAACGTCCCCGGCGGGAGTTTGTCGGTGCAAGCGCGAAAAGCTACGCCTTCGCCCGTTACGTTGAAGACTGGGTCGCCAAGGTGGAGCGGGTCGGCAACCTTAACTACCCGGAGGCGGCAAGGCAGCAGGGTATCTATGGCAGCTTGAGGCTGTCCGTTTCAATTTTCGCGGACGGCAAGGTGGAAAAAATCGAAATCGACAAGTCCTCCGGTTCCAGGGTGCTGGATCAGGCCGCCATACGCATCGTCGAACTGGCCGCGCCCTATTCCGCCTTTTCAAAAGAGATGCGCGCAACTGCCGACATCCTCTCCATTACGCGGACCTGGACGTTTACTCGGTCGGACCAGCTGGTGGGCACAGACTGACTCGCCTGCCACCTGGCAAAATCCGGCCGAATTGGTTGCCATGGTAGAATATAAGTAGTTGTTAATACTTCTATTCTTAATTACATAGCGTTAGAAATCGTAGCGAGCGGCAGGAGGGCAAGGCGCACGGCGCGCAGGAAGCGGAGTGTATATGGACATACATGAGCATTCCGAGCACCGGGCAACGCAGCTATCCTGACGCGCAGTAGATTTATATCGCTATGTATATTTATTGCGGGAGCAAACCATGCACTTAGGCACCACCCTAACCCAATTCATTATCGAAGAACAGCGCCACATCCCCGGCGCTACCGGCGAATTCACCGGCCTGCTGAACGACGTCGCCACCGCCTGCAAGATGATTTCCAACGGCGTCAACCACGGCGGACTTCTGGGCGTCCTCGGTGCGGCCGGCACGGAAAACGTGCAGGGCGAGGAACAGAAGAAAATGGACATCCTATCCAACGAAATCTTCCTCAAGCGCAATGAATGGGCTGGCCACCTGGCGGCCATGGCGTCCGAGGAAATGGACGAGATTTATCAGATTCCCGCAGGCAATCCGCGCGGCAAGTACCTGCTGCTGTTCGACCCGTTGGACGGCTCATCCAACATCGACGTCAATGTTTCCGTTGGTTCCATTTTCTCCATCCTGCGCTGCCCGGGCATGAAGAACGTGGAAGGCCCGACCCCGGTTGAAGCCTTCATGCAGCCCGGCACCCAGCAGGTCTGCGCGGGCTACGCACTATATGGCCCCTCGACCATGCTGGTGATCACCACGGGGCGCGGCGTCAACGGTTTCACCCTTGATCCAAACGTCGGCGAGTTTGTGCTGACCCACGAAAACATGACCATTCCGGTCGACACGAAGGAATTCGCCATCAACATGTCCAACTACCGTTTCTGGGAAGAACCAGTGCGCCGTTATGTGGACGAGTGCCTGAAAGGCAAGACCGGGCCGCGCGGCAAGGACTTCAACATGCGCTGGATCGCTTCCATGGTGGCCGAAGTGCATCGCATCCTCACGCGCGGCGGCGTGTTCATGTACCCGATGGACGAAAAACTGCGCGAGAAAGGCGGCAAGCTGCGCCTGATGTATGAAGCCAACCCCATGGCCTTCATCGTCGAACAGGCGGGCGGCGCCGCCACCAACGGCCGTGAGCGCATCATGGAGCTTCAGCCGCAAAGCATTCACCAGCGGGTGCCGGTGGTGCTGGGGTCGAAAAACGAGGTGGATACCATTACCAGCTACCATTGCTGATGTTTCCTGCCCCACCAAGAAAGCCGGCTCCCATGCCGGCTTTTTTATTTACCCTGCAAAATTAACAAATCCATCAGAAGCGGCGTGTAATATTTTGTCCTGCTCGCCAAACAAGAAAAACCATGTCGCCAAAAAAAATTATCCTGCTCAGCCTGCTTGCATTCGCCCTGCTTAGCGCGGCGACCCTTGCATATTACCTGCCCAGAATTCAGGCCCGCGCCGAGTCCGCACCCAGTGAAAATCTGCCCAATCCGCAGCGGGACTTCGTACCAGAAAACCACAAGCCCGAGATCGATCAAATCCTGCTGCAATCCATTCCAGCACATCCGGACGATGCGGCAGCGGAAACCCCGCCCGTAGCAGCCCCTCTGAAGTCCGCCCAGGACGAATCTGCCCAACCCACCAAGAAAACCGCCGCAGACCCCAAACTGACCGAGTTACTGAAACACCCTCTTGTCCAGTTTGAAATCAGCAGCAGTACCCTCACTCCCGCCAGCCGCAATTATCTGGACGAGCTTGCCGCGCTTTTGCAAAACCAGCCGCATATCGAACTCTCGATTGAGGGACATACCGACAGCCAGGACAGGCTGGGCAAAAACCAGTCCCTGAGCGAAGCACGAGCCCGCGCGGTTCTGGAATACCTGACTGGCAGGGGTGTTGCCTCGACGCGGATGGCTTCAGCAGGATTTGGCGGCAGCCAGCCCATTGCCGACAATGAAACCGCCGAAGGCCGGGCAAAAAACCGGCGGATTGAATTCGAAATACTCAGCAAGTAAAGGAGAAAACCCATGGTTGAATTGGCTGCTCAACTCGTCGTCCCTCTTGCGATTGCCACACTTATCGGCTTTGCATGTGCCTGGCTGCTGCAACGGCAAGCCTTGCAGAAATCCTGCCGCGAATGCATGGAAGCCCGCCAGCGTCTGGCAGAATTGACCGCTCAGTTCCAGGCATTCCGGGATAATGAAAAGACCATGGCCAAGCCGGAATTCCGGCTCAAGGCCTATGAGACTGAACTCCGGGTGCTTGAAAACGAACTGGAAACAATGCTGGGCGAGTTAAAAGACACCCGAATGGAAATTGAACAGCACGACAGTCACAACCTTCGTTATTTTTTCAAGCAGGCCTTATAAAGCATCAACGCTTTCTCGCGCTGCTGCTTGTGGTCCACCAACGGCATCGGGTAATTCTGACCGACCTGCACGCCGCAAGCTTTCTGGATTGACAGTGGCATTGTCCACGGGCTGTGGACATATTTTTCCGGCACATTATTTAATTCCGGTAGATAGCGGCGGATGAACTTTCCCGACTGATCGAACTTCTCCGACTGCGTCACCGGATTGAAAATGCGGAACCACGGCTGGGCATCGCAACCCACGGAAGCTGACCACTGCCACCCGCCATTGTTTGCAGCCAAGTCGAAATCAATCAACCTGTCCGCGAAATACCGCTCGCCCAGGCGCCAGTCCACCAGTAAATCCTTCACCAGAAAGCTTGCCGCCACCATGCGCAGCCGGTTGTGCATGTAGCCGGTGTGATTGATTTGCCGCATGGCCGCATCAACGATCGGGTAACCCGTCCTCGCTTCGCACCAGGCTTCAAAATGGCCAAGTGGATTGGGCCATTCGATTGCATCGAATTCCGGCTTGTAGCATTTACCTTCCGCCAGATTCGGATGGTGCCAAAGCAGTTGCTGATAAAACTCCCGCCAGATCAGCTCGGACAACCAGGTTTCCGCCCCCGCGCCGCCTGTCCCATAAGCTGTTGCTGCCAGTTCACGGATAGAGATTGTGCCAAAGCGCACATGCACGGACAGATACGACGGCCCTTTGAGGAACGGAAAATCCCGAGCCTCACGGTAACGATTGATACGGCCAAGAAAGTCTTCAAAGAGGGCCCGAGCACCGAGGGTAGCTGTCTGAACGCCCAGCGCTGCAAGATTGGTGCGCCGGAACCCGAGTGACTCCAATTCGGGCAGCGTCGCGGGCGGTGTTTTCTGAAGCCGGTCGAGATATGACCTGACAGGATAGGGCTTGAGATAAAAGCCATCGATTTTTTTCAGCCATGCATTTTTATATGGGGTAAACACGCCAAACGGCTTGCCTGCCTGGGTTAGCACCTCACTTTGTTCAAAAACCACCTGATCCTTGAACAACTGAAAGGCGATGCCATTAGAACCGAGCGAATGTTCCACTGCCTGATCGCGTTTGACCGAAAAGGGTTCGTAATCCCGGTTGCAAAACACGGCCTGTGCGCCAACTTGCCGGGCAAAATCAGGAATCAGTTGCCTGGCGGACCCGTGCAACACATGCAGCGTTGAGCCCATGGCCTCCAGTTCGGCTTTCAGGCTGGCGACGCTTTCATGGATGAATTCCACCCGCCGGTCGTCGGGCGAAGTCAGGGAATCCAGGATATCCGTGTCAAAAACAAAGACGGGGCATACCGCACGGCTTGATTTGAGCGCGTGATACAGCGCAGCGTGGTCATCCAGGCGCAAGTCGCGCCGAAACCAGATGAGGGAAACACCAAATTCAGGCATGAGGATTGCTACATTTTTTTGTGAAACAGGCCGATTTGAACCATTTTCAAATGTTCAGATTCTTAGCAGGGTGAACCCTCGGTTAGAGGATTAAAATAGCAAATGAGATGGAAACCGTTAACCTGACCAACCACTTCCTGATCGCCATGCCCAACATGGCTGACCCCAATTTTTCGGGAACGCTGACCTATATTGCCGACCATGGCGAGCAGGGCGCGCTGGGGGTTGTGGTCAATCGGCCCATCGATCTCGATCTTTCCGCCCTGTTTGATCAAATCGGCCTTCCGCTGCCCGAGAATCTTCGCAGGAAAATCGTTTACTTTGGCGGCCCGGTCCAGACCGAGCGCGGATTTGTGCTGCACACACCGCCGCAAAAATATTCCTCCACGCTTAACGTCAATGACACTGTCAGCCTGACGACCTCAAAGGATGTACTGGAAGCCGTATCCAATGGCGAAGGCCCGTCAAAATTCATGGTATCACTGGGCTACGCTGGCTGGTCTGCCGGCCAGCTTGAAGAGGAAATGGCGCAAAACGCCTGGCTGTCGGTCGAAGCCGATCCCAAGGTCATTTTCGACCTGCCGCCAGAGGAACGTCTGCCCGCCGCCATGAAGCTGCTGGGCATCGATTTCTCAAATCTGTCTGACGAGGCCGGCCACGCGTGAAAACACCGCCATTCATCTGCTACGCAGTTGAATGGCGGTGTTGTGATGTGCTCGGCATCCTCATGTATCCCTCATACACTCCGGTTCCTGCGCGCATCACGCCTTGGCCTTCAATTGCTGACGATGCCTGGGGGGATTTTGAATGAGCGGGACGGTCCTTTGCTTTGACTTAGGCCTGAAAAAAACGGGCGTTGCCTCGGGCGAACTGGAAATCGGTGTTGCCCACCCCCTGACCACCATCAAGGCAGACTCCCGCCCGGCGCGTTTTTCCGCCATCGACAAACTGATCACCGAATGGCATCCGGGCCTGCTGGTTGTCGGCCTGCCCTTGTATCCAGACGGTTCGGAACACGAGATGACGCGTGCGGCCCGCAACTTCGCGGCCGAACTGGAAGCGCGCTACGCCCTGCCTGTTTTTCTCCACGACGAGCGTTACACCAGCGCGGTTGTCGAGGATGAAATGCGCGCGGATGGCCATGGCATGGCAAAATCACGTCATTCTGTTGATGCGCTTGCCGCCCAACTCATTCTGCAAGGCTTTTTTGATGAACGCGCCACTGCCTGATACGGCAACCCTGCTCAATACCCTGGCGGAAGCCATCCGCCCGAACCTGTCGCCAGAGACAGCACTGGTCGGCATCCATACGGGCGGCGTCTGGGTCGCGGAGTGGCTGCACAGGGCGATGGGCATCAAAACTCCATTGGGTACGCTGGATATTTCCTTCTATCGCGACGATTTCTCCCAGCGCGGGCTGCATCCTGAAGTCAAGACCACCCAGCTTCCATTCAACGTCGAGGATCATCCGATCATCCTGGTGGACGATGTGTTGTATACCGGCCGCACGATCCGCGCGGCCATGAATGAGCTGTTTGATTACGGCCGGCCCGGCGGCATCCATCTGGCGGCGCTGGTAGACCGTGGTGGCAGGCAATTGCCCATCCAGCCGGATTTTGCTGGCGCGAAAATCGAGCTGCCCGCCGGAAAAAACATCCAGTTGCAGCGAAATGAACAAGGAAACCTTATACTGCTCATCCAATAATGACCCGCTCACTTCAATTGACCGCCGACGGGCAGCTCAAGCACCTGCTCACCCTGGATGGCCTTTCCCCCGCCATCCTGACCAGAATTCTGGATACGGCGGAATCATTCATCGATGTCGGCGAGCGCGAAGTCAAGAAAGTCCCGCTGCTGCGCGGCAAGGCAATCTTCAACCTCTTCTTCGAACCCTCCACCCGCACGCGTACCACATTTGAAATCGCCGCCAAGCGGCTGTCGGCCGATGTCGTCAACCTGAACATTGCTGCCTCTGCCCAGAGCAAGGGCGAAACCGTGCTGGACACCGTCTCCAACCTGACGGCCATGCATGCCGACATGTTCATCGTGCGGCATGCACAATCCGGGGCCGCGCACTTCATCGCCCAGCATGTCGAACCGCACATCTCGGTGGTCAATGCCGGAGACGGCCGCCACGCCCATCCGACGCAAGGCCTGCTGGACATGTTCACCATCCGCCGCTACAAGGGCGCGTTTCACAACCTGCGCGTGGCCATCGTCGGAGACGTGCTGCATTCGCGCGTAGCCCGTTCGCAAATTCATGCGCTCACCACGCTGGGCGTACCGGAAGTGCGCGTCATCGCCCCGCGCACCCTGTTACCCACGGGCGTTGAACAGATGGGCGTGCATGTGTTCCACGACATGCAGGCAGGCTTGAAGGATGTAGATGTGATCATCATGCTGCGCCTGCAAAACGAACGCATGAAAGGCGCGCGCCTCCCTTCCGCGCAGGAATATTTCAAGCAATATGGCCTCACGCCTGAAAAACTCGCGCTGGCCAAACCCGATGCCATCGTCATGCATCCCGGCCCGATGAACCGGGGCGTGGAAATCGATTCCGAAGTGGCGGACGGCCCGCAGTCCGTGATCCTGCCGCAGGTCACCTACGGTATCGCGGTGCGCATGGCCGTCATGTCTTTGCTGATGGGGCCTGCGCAATGAAACTGCATATCAAGGGCGGCCATCTGATCGACCCCATGAACGGCATCGACCAGCCGCTTGACGTATTTGTCGCCGCCGGAAAAATCGCTGCCATCGGCCAGATGCCCGACGGCTTCCACCCCAACAAAACCATCGACGCAACTGGCTGCATCGTCTGTCCGGGCCTTGTCGATCTCTCCGTGCGCTTGCGCGAACCCGGCTTTGAATACAAGGCCACGCTGGAATCAGAAATGCTGGCCGCGGCCGCCGGCGGCGTGACCTCGCTGGCCTGCCCGCCCGACACCGATCCGCCACTGGATGAGCCGGGGCTGGTCGAAATGCTCAAGTTCCGCGCCAGAAACCTGCCTGGCCCGCGCGTGTATCCCATCGGCGCGCTGACGCAAAAAATGAAGGGCGAAGCGCTGACGGAAATGGCCGAGTTGACCGAAGCCGGCTGCGTGGCATTCACCCAGGCCGATACGCCCATCACCGATACCCAGGTGCTGCTGCGCGCGCTCGACTATGCGACCACCTTCAATCTCCCGGTGTGGCTGCGCCCGCAGGATTTTTATCTCGCCCGCGGCGGCGTTGCGCATGACGGACCGGTTGCATCAAGACTTGGCCTGCCTGGCATTCCCGCAGTAGCGGAGACGGTAGCGCTTTCCACCATCCTGCTGCTTGCCCGCCAGACCGGCGCGCGCATTCATCTCGCCCGCCTGTCCACCCGCGAAAGCGTCGCCATGGTGCGCGCCGCCAAGCTGCAAGGCGTCAATGTCACCTGCGATGTTTCGGCCAACCATTTGCACCTTTCAGAGATCGACCTGACCAGTTTCAACAGCAACCTCTACTTCATGCCGCCGGTTCGCAGCCTGCGCGACCGTGACGGACTGGCCGAAGCGCTCAAGGATGGCAGCATCGACGCGGTATGCTCGGATCACGCGCCGGTGGACGACAACGAGAAACAGCTTCCATTCGGAGAAGCCTCGCCCGGCGCCTCGGGTGTGGAACTGCTGCTGCCGCTGACCCTGAAATGGGCGGAAGAGCACGGTGTGCCGCTCATCGACGCCATCGACCGCATCACCTGGAAACCCGCGCAGATTCTGGGCGTGCCGGGCGGCCAGCTCGGCGCGGGATCCTGCGCGGACATCTGCGTGTTCGATCCCAGGACACGCTTCACCGTCTCGCCAAAAACCCTCAAGAGTCAGGGCAAGAACACGCCATTCCTTGGCATCGAACTGCCCGGTGTCGTCAAGGCTACCGTCATCGACGGCCACGTGGATTACGAATCAAACTGAAGCACGGCCCGGCTCGCGATCATTGGGTTGCGCTGCTTTGGGGTTGGTCCGAAGCCGTGTTCTTCTTCATCGTCCCGGATGTCTGGCTCAGTCTGCTGGCAAGAAAATCGCTCGGCCAGGCACTCCTGGCCAGTCTGTTTGCCCTGGCGGGCGCGCTGATCGGCGGCATTCTCGTTTATCTATGGACCAGCCACGATCCCGCAACGGTCACCGCGCTGATCGAAAAAGTCCCCGCCATCAGTCCCGGCATGATCGACCAGGTGCGTGGCGAGCTTGAACAGCAAGGCGCGTGGGCGATCGTACAGGGCCCTCTGCAAGGCATCCCGTACAAAGTCTTTGCCAGCCAGGCTGCCGTCACCGGAATGCCGCTGGCAACCCTGCTTGCCTACTCCATTCCCGCACGGCTGCTGAGATTCATCGCGGTGACGCTATTGTGTTTCGCTGGCGTTCGTTTGCTGGAACGCTGGCTTTCGCTAGGGCGGGTGTTGCGTGTCCTGCTTGGGTGCTGGATTGTGTTTTACGGTTTTTATTTCTGGCACATGCCAGGCTGATCATCCTAAATTCCTCACCACAGAGACACAGAGGCACAGAGACAAACAGGAAACCAAGGGAGAAACTGGCCTGCTCATTCGATGGGTGATTGCAGGTCGACGCATTGTTTTACTCAGTGTTCTCCGTGCCTCCGTGTTTCAACTGAAGCTTTCAGGATCATTCCCACTCGCTGAATTTACCTTCCGCAGTCAGGGCTTCAAAGGCCGATTTCAACGCGGCCATGAATTCCGTCCGGTTTTCGATGCCACGGATTTCCTCACCAACGAATCCGTCCACGAAAAAGGGGATCGGCAGCCAGTCACCCTTGGGCAGCACCTTGCCCAGGCCATGAAGATACACGGGAACCACCGGCACATCGGGGCGCAGGCTGGTCAGGTGCGCGATGCCGTTCTTGAACTGGCTCATTTTTTCCGGCTCGCCCCGACTGCCTTCAGGAAACAGGATCAGGATGCGGCCCTTGTCGAGTTCGTCGAGCAGGGGCGCAAACAAATCGTCCCCGCGCTCCACTTTTCTTTTCAGCGGCAGGATGCGGATGATGTTTTTTGAAAACCACGCCACCAGCGGATTGCTCAAAAAATAATCCGCCGCCGCCACCGGCCGCAGCAAGTGCAACTGACTCTGTGGGAACAGGCTCATCAACAGCAGCGTATCGAGATGGCTGTTGTGGTTGGCCGCGAGAATCGCCGGGCCGTTTTTGGGAAAGCGTTCCGCGTGGCGCAGGTTCACGCCCAGCACGAGGGCGAGGAAGGGACGGACGATCAGCAGGAAGAAGAGGGCTTGGAGCCAGCGGGACATTAATGTTTGACGTAACTGGGTGGCACAAAGCGTAGCTGCCTGCCGGTCCGGTTGACGGCGTCATGCATTATGGCCACCTTGTCGAAATACCTCGGTTGTGGGCTCGAATTTTTTCTGCTTGTTGGCGACGCCTTTCGGCAAGCTCCTGATCTTGACGCTGCAAATCGTCCAATGAGACTGCATCAACTGGCATGGCAAGTGGAACCTTGAAACTAATGCGATTCGTGGCTGTGCTCGAGGCATTTGATTGGCCACCAGTGCCTAGATTGAGCAGGCCCGCGACATTTAACTTTGCCTTGCCTTCAGTCTCGGTCGCTTCAATCACGGTCACTGTGACGTCGAAGTCGACAAGAAAAATGTTCTGGCCAGAGGTAAGCGAACCAAAATGCGATTTGTCCTGCTCTTGTTTTCCAACTCGATGGGCTGGGTTTACAAAACCACCGGCGTCTCGCACTTCCGTTTGAGCCCCTTCGACGCCTGCAGCGATCTGCGCAAGTGTTTCTCTGATGAACTCCTTCAGTTCCATACGTATCTCCCTACTGGCGCTAATTGGCCATCCTCAGTAATGCAGGTAATAAACAAAATGAAAAAACAGCGGCGCGGTATACGTCAGGCTGTCCACCCGATCCAGGATGCCGCCGTGTCCCGGAATCAGTGAGCCGCTGTCCTTGATGCCCAGATCGCGCTTCAACGCCGAGATCGTCACGTCGCCGACAAAGCCGCCGATGCCGATGATGAGGCCGGCGGCGATGGGCTGCCAGCCGGCCAGCGGGGTGAGGTAAGGCGCGGCAAGCCAGGCGACGAGGGTGGTGGTGGCGACGCCGCCGACGAAGCCGGCTACGGTTTTGCCGGGGCTGACCTTGGGGATGACCTTGCGACGGCCGGCGAGCTTGCCCCAGACGAACTGCATGACGTCGTTGAACTGGGTGAGGAAGACCAGGAACAGCAGCAGCCCGGCGCTGCCCGCTGCGGGGTTGCCGCTGTCCGGCAGCGCCAGCAGGAAGGCGGCGTGCGAGAGCGAGAACACGGTGGTCATCAGGCCCCAGTGGATGGTGCCAGCGGCTTTCAGGAAGCCCTGCGTCTCGCCGACAATGACCATCTTCAGGGGAATGAGCAGGAACAGGTAGACCGGGATGAAGATGATGAACATGCCAAACCAGGCCTCAAACACCCAGAAGTACTGCACGGGAATGGCGAGGTAGGCCCAGAACAGCACGCGCCGGTCGGCGCGGCGGGTGGGGATGATGCTGAAATATTCCTTGAGCGCGAGGAAACTCACCAGCGCGAAGAAGACGATGGACAACGCGCGGTTGACCGCGATGGCGAGGATGAATAGGCCGGCCATGATCCACCACGAACGCATGCGCAGCCAGAGTTCGCGGTCGCCGGGGCCGGGTTTTAGCCATTTCTTCAGCCCGATGATCACGGTGCCCAGCACCAGCAGGGCGAGGATGCCGTAGAGGGCAAGTTTCAGGTTATGCGGCACGGGTTTCCTTCAGGGCGGCACGGGCGCGGTTGACGATGGTAAACACGAGCAGGACCAGCATCACGCCCAGGAGTGCATTGATCCAGTTGCCGGGCGCCACGCCCAGGCCGAGGACCAAGCCCAGCGCACCGAACCAGAACGCACGGTCGCTCTTGCCCATGGGGCCCTGGTACTGGCGCTTCGCGCCGATCTGTACCGCGACCACGCCGGTCATTTCCGAGATCACCGCGAGCACGACGAAGACTTCGACCAACGGCACCCAAACGAAGGGCACCCAGGCCAGCGGAAGATAAAGAGCGGTATCCGACACCACGTCGCCGAGTTCGTTGAGGATCGCACCGAGCTTCGATTGCTGGCCGAACTCACGCGCCAGCATGCCGTCGATGGCGTTGAGCCCCATGCGCAGGAACAGGATCAGCGGCAGCAGCAACAGCGGCCAGGTCTCGAAGGGCCGCCAGGCGATGAGCCCGCCGCCGATGACTGACAGCACGATGGCAGCGATGGTCACCTGGTTGGCGGTGACGCCGGCGACGGCTAGCCGCGCGACCAGCGGACGCAGCAGGGCCTGAAATTTGGGTTTGAGGTCGTAGACAGAAGCCATGACGGATTCAGGGACATGATTTGCCGCAGTATATCGCCCAATGCCGTAAAATGCGGTTTTGAAAGCGTTTTTCACCTGCTTCATGAATCGCCTGCGCGAAATTCCCTACAACTACACCTCGTTTTCCGACCGCGAGATCGTCATCCGCCTGTTGGGCGATGAGGCGTGGGCCACGCTCAATATTTTGCGCGGCGAACGCAAGACTGGCCGCTCGGCGCGCATGCTGTTCGAGGTGCTGGGCGACATCTGGGTGGTGGACCGCAATCCCTACCTGCAGGATGATCTGCTCGACAACCCCAAGCGCCGGGTGGCGCTGATCGAAGCACTGAATCACCGTCTGCGTGAAATCGAAGCCCGCCGCCAGGGCAATGATCAGGTCGCCAAATTACTGTCAGCCGCCCATGCGGCTGTCGAGAAATTCTCCTCGCAGTTCGAACGCGCCGCGAAACTGCGCCGCGACACGCTGCGTTTGCTTTCACGCTACACACGCAAGGACAACATCCGCTTCGACGGCCTGTCCCGCGTCTCGCATGTTACCGATGCCACCGACTGGCGGGTGGAATATCCCTTTGTGGTACTCACGCCCGACACCGAGCAGGAAATCGCCGATCTGGTGGCAGGCTGTATCGAACTGGGTCTGACGATCATTCCGCGCGGCGGCGGCACGGGTTACACCGGCGGCGCGATTCCGCTGACCGAACTGTCCGCCGTTATCAATACTGAAAAACTTGAACAGCTTTCCGGCATTGAAATGCTGCGCCTGCCCGGTGTGAATAGCGAAGTCGCCACCATCCACTGCGGCGCGGGCGTGGTCACCCGGCGCGTGATGGAGGCCGCGGAAAACGCCGGGCTGGCCTTTGCGGTGGACCCGACTTCCGCCGACGCTTCCACCATCGGCGGCAACGTCGCCATGAACGCGGGCGGCAAGAAGGCCGTGCTGTGGGGCACGGCGCTGGACAACCTGGTGTCGTGGAAAATGGTTACGCCTGACGCTACCTGGCTCGAAGTCACGCGGCTCGACCATAACCTCGGAAAAATTCACGATGTCGAAATGGCGCGGTTTGAAATCCGCCGTTATGCACGCGACGGCAAGTCTGAAATCGTGCCGCCGGAAATCCTGGAAATTCCCGGCGAGCATTTCAGAAAAGTTGGACTGGGCAAGGACGTCTCCGACAAGTTTCTTTCCGGCCTGCCCGGCATACAGAAAGAAGGCTGCGACGGCCTCATCACCTCGGCGCGCTTCGTTCTTCATCGGCTGCCAGAATTTACCCGTACAGTCTGCCTGGAGTTTTTCGGACAAGTCAGAAGCGCGGTGCCCGCCATCATCGAGGTCAAGGACTATCTCGACGCGCATCCTTCCGCCATCCTCGCCGGCCTCGAACACCTCGACGCTCGCTATGTGAAAGCTGTCGGCTACGCCACCAAGGCCAATCGCAACCAGCGTCCAACCATGGTGCTGCTGGCTGACATCGTCTCGGATGACGAGAGCGCCGCGATGGAGGCCGCTTCGCACATTGTGCGTCTGGCCAATGCGCGCGATGGCGAAGGCTTCATCGCCGTCAGCCCGGAAACGCGCAAGAAATTCTGGCTCGACCGCGCCCGCACGGCGGCCATTGCCGCGCACACCAACGCCTTCAAGATCAACGAGGATGTGGTCATTCCGCTGCACCGGCTGGCGGATTATTCCGACGGCATCGAACGCATCAATATCGAACTGTCCATCCAGAACAAGCTGGCGCTGCTTGACCGGCTGAATGATTTTTTCGCGGGCGCCTTGCCGCTGTTCGAAGACGAAGACACGGTGGCGGACACCGGGATGACCGAGGAACGCCGCAAGCGCGCCTTCGCGCTGCTGGACAAGGTGCGCGCGCGCTGGACCTGGCTGCTGGACAATCTGGACGCCTCGCCCGCCAGCGCGGAGCTGGCCATCGCCACCACAGACATGGTGTCCGCCAGCAAACACCCCAGCGTGTTTCATGCGCTCCAGGACCACACCCTGCGGGTGTCCTGGAAACGCGAGTTGCGCAAGCCGCTGCATGAAATCTTCGTCGGCCGCGAATACCAGACCGTGCTCACGGAATGCGACCGCATCCACAAGGAAGTGTTGAAGTCGCGCGTGTTCGTGGCGCTGCACATGCACGCGGGCGACGGCAACGTGCATACCAACATCCCGGTCAACTCCGACGACTACGCCATGCTGCAAACCGCGAATGCCGCCGTTGCACGCATCATGCGGCTGGCGGAAGACCTCGGCGGCGTCATTTCCGGCGAGCACGGCATCGGGTTGACCAAGCTCGAATTTTTGTCGAAAAGCGCCATTGCCACGTTTGCCGATTACAAGGATCGCGTCGATCCCAAGGGACACTTCAACAAGGGCAAGCTGCTTGAAGGCGCCGATCTGCGCAATGCCTACACGCCATCGTTCTCGCTGCTGGAAATGGAATCGCTCATCATGGAGCAGTCGGAAATCGGCTCCATCGCAGACTCCATCGCAGACTGCCTGCGTTGCGGCAAGTGCAAGCCGGTGTGTAACACGCACATCCCGCGTGCCAACCTGTTGTACTCGCCGCGCAACAAGGTACTCGCCACCTCGCTGCTGATCGAAGCCTTTCTGTATGAAGAGCAGACCCGGCGCGGCATTTCGCTGGCGCATTTCGACGAATTCAACGACGTGGCCGATCATTGCACCGTCTGCCACAAGTGCCTGAACCCCTGCCCGGTCAACATCGATTTTGGCGACGTGTCGATTGCCATGCGGAACTTCCTGCGTGCACAGGGCAAGAAAAAATTCAATCCCGGCTCGGCGCTGTCCATGCTCTTCCTCAACACGCAGGATGCACGCGTCATCAAGTCGATGCGCAAAGGCATGATCGAATGGGGCTATGCCGGCCAGCGCTGGGCGCATGGCGTGGGCAGAAAACTCGGCATGATCCAGTCGCAGACCCGCCTGCCGCCTTCCACCACCGGCAAGCCGTCGATCCCGGTGCAGGTCATTCACTTCATCAACAAGCCCATGCCCGGCAACCTGCCGAAGAAAACCTCGCGCGCGTTGCTCGGCCTGGAAGACCCGCGCATCGTGCCAGTCATCCGCAACCCAGCCAAGGTGAACGAGGATTCCGACGCGGTGTTCTACTTCCCCGGCTGCGGATCGGAGAGACTTTTCTCCCAGGTCGGGTTGGCCACGCAGGCCATGCTGTTTGAACTGGGCGCGCAAACCGTGCTGCCGCCCGGTTACCTGTGCTGCGGTTATCCGCAGACCTCGGCCGGCCGCGCAGATCTCGGCGATGCCATCACCATGCAGAACCGCGTGCTGTTTCACCGCGTCGCCAACACGCTCAACTATCTCGACATCAAGACCGTCATCGTGTCCTGCGGCACCTGCATGGACCAGTTGCTGAAATACCAGTTCGGAAAAATCTTTCCCGGCTGCCGCCTGCTCGACATCCACGAATACCTGCTGGAGAAGGGCGTAAAACTTGATGGTGTGGAAGGGGTTAAATACCTGTACCACGACCCCTGCCACACACCGATGAAGACGCACAACCCCATCAAGGTTGCCAGCACGTTGATGGGTCAGGAGGTAAAACTCTCCGACCGCTGCTGTGGCGAATCCGGCACGCTGGCCGTATCGCGGCCCGACATCTCAACCCAGATCCGTTTCCGCAAACAGGAAGAGTTGGAGAAAGGCAAGCCAGCCCTGGGCGGTGGCACAACGAAAATCCTCACCTCCTGCCCATCGTGTTTGCAGGGTTTGTCACGCTACCAGGAAGACACCGGCATCGAGCCGGATTACATCGTGGTCGAAATGGCCAGGAAAATACTGGGCGAGAACTGGATGACGGACTACATCAGCAAGGCCAGCAACGGCGGCATCGAAAGAGTGCTGCTTTGAACTGCCCGCTTTGCGATACACCCGGAGGAGAAGTGCTCTGGCAGGATGATTTCTGCCGCGTGGTACTGGTAACGGACACCCCCGACTATCCTGGTTTCTGCCGCGTGATTATCAATGGTCACATGAAGGAAATGACCGACCTGACCGCGGAAGAACGCAGCCGCCTGATGAGCGTCGTCTGGAAAACCGAACAGGCCGTGCGCGACGTGATGCACCCCGACAAGATCAACCTCGCCTCACTCGGAAATGTCGTCCCACACCTGCACTGGCATGTGATTCCGCGCTTTGAGAATGACCGGCATTTTCCGAATCCGATCTGGGGAGAAGCGAAGCGGGATGCCAGAACTGCAGCGCCGCCGAACTTGATTGAATTGTTGAGCGCTGCGCTCAAAACCGGCAGTTATTGACCCAAAGCAAATTGAATGACATCAAGCTCCCTCCCCGCTCGCCGGGGAGGGTTGGGGAGGGGTAAACGAATTGGCTCGATGCAGCAGACATTTACCCCCTCCCAGCCTCCCCCGGCAAGCGGGGGAAGTGTGTAAAGTACCTTCGTTTCACATCAGTAACCTCCATCCTTCGGGCGACTCTCTTTATCAAAGGTAAGAATCAGGCGATTTTCTCCAGCGCCTCCCAGCGTTCCAGACATTCCAGCAATTCAAGTTCGATTGCTTCCAGCCGCGCGCTCATGGCAGCGGTGTCGCTGGCTGCGTCGAGATAGGTATTGGGATCGGCAAGTTTCGCTTGCAATGTGACCTGCTCCTGTTCCAGTGACTTGATTTTCTCCGGCATGGCGTCGAGCTCGCGCTGTTCCTTGTAGCTGAGTTTGCGCTTGTCGCGGCGCGGCTCCTGTGCCGGCACTGGCTTGGGGGAGGGCCTGGCTTCCGCAGAAAAACAGGCAGTACGCGCAACACGCTCACGCTTCCAGTCTTCATAGCCGCCCGCCACGTTGATCAGTTTTCCATCACCTTCAAATGCAATGGAAGTGGTGACGACGTTATCGAGAAAAACCCGGTCGTGCGAAACCAGGATGACCGTGCCGGAATAATCCTGCAGCAGATGCTCAAGCAGTTCCAGGGTATCGATGTCGAGATCGTTGGTGGGTTCATCCAGCACCAGTACGTTAGCTGGCCTTGCGAATAATCTCGCCAGCAACAGCCGGTTGCGTTCGCCGCCGGACAGGGCGGACACCTTGGCGCGAGCGCGTTCGGGCGGAAACAGAAAGTCTTCCAGGTAGCCGATGACGTGTGTTTTTCTGCCTGCGATTTCGACGTAATCGGAACCGGGTGAAATGGTATCGACGAGGGTTGCGTTGTCGTCGAGCACATTGCGGAACTGGTCAAAATAGGCCACCTGCAAATTGGTACCGCGCTTGATGGTTCCGCTGTCGGGCTTGAGCTCGCCCAGGATGAGTTTGATCAGCGTAGTCTTGCCCGCTCCGTTTGGGCCAAGCAATCCAAGTTTGTCACCACGCAGAATGGTGGTGGAAAAATCGCGGATGAGAATGCGCTCGAGAATGGCATAGCTGACATCGATCAGCTCGGCCACGATCTTGCCGGAGCGTTCGCCTGAATCGAGATTGAATCCGACTTGTCCCAACTGGTTTTGCCGCGCTTCACGCACGCGGCGCAATGCTTCCAGCCTGCGTACGCGGCCTTCGTTGCGGGTACGGCGGGCCTCGATGCCTTTTCTTATCCAGACTTCCTCCTGCTTCCAGAACTTGTCGAACTTGCGGTTCTGTGCAGCTTCGACTTCCAGCTGTTCGGCCTTCCTGGTCTGATAGGCGCTGAAGTTGCCTGCGTATTCGCGCAAAGCCCCGCGATCGAGTTCGACGATGCGGTTGGCCACGGCGTCCAGAAATTTGCGGTCGTGGGTGATGAAAAACAGGCCACCGGAGAAATCACGGAGCAGGTTTTCCATCCATTCGATGGCGGCGAAATCCAGATGGTTGGTCGGTTCGTCCAGCAGCAGCAGTTCGGGATCGCCTGCCAGCGCACGGGCCAGCGCCACGCGCTTCTTCTGCCCGCCGGAAAGATTCTCGACCAACGCATCGGCCGGCAATTCAAGCCGGGCCAGCACTTCCTCGATCTTCTGGTTCAGCCGCCAGGCGTCGTGCGCTTCCAGTTCATGCGTGAGCCTTGCCAGTTCATCGTGAACGGCTTCGTCGCCTTCCGCCATGCGATGCACCACGGCATGGTAGGCAGAAAGCAGGGCCTGCAATTCGCCCACGCCTTCGGCGACCGCTTCGTATACGGTGTGGCCCGGCGAAAACTGCGGCTCCTGCGGTACATACGCCAGCCGCAGACCGGGCTTGCGCCAGACGTCGCCGGCATCGGGTTTGATCTCGCCCGCAATGATTTTCATCAGGCTGGATTTGCCCGTGCCGTTGCGGCCGATGAGTCCGATGCGTTCTCCTGCATCGATGACGAGCGAGGCACCGTCGAGCAACGGCCAGTGGCCGTAGGCGAGTTCGAGCTTGTCAAGAATGGCTAAAGGCATGAATGATCTACACAGAGGTAACAGAGGGAGCTGAGGAAGCGCATTTATTTTGTTCCTCTGTTACCTCTGCTCCCTCTGTGTAAGAAGGTATTTGGCAGTTAGCTATTTTACTAGCGCAAGGCGGGGTTTCTGGTCTTCGACCTTTGAAGGAATCAGACGCGTTTCAGGGAACATGGCCGAGAAGGTGCTGCCCTTGCCGGGAATGCTCTGGATATCCAGCCTGGCGCCATGACGCGTAAGGATGTGCTTGACGATGGCCAGCCCCAACCCGGTTCCGCCAGTTTCGCGCGAGCGCGAACGGTCCACGCGATAGAAGCGTTCGGTCAGGCGCGGAATATGTTCGGAAGCAATGCCCTCGCCTGTGTCAGTAACCGAAAAAACCGGCTGCCCCTCCTGTTCGAACCAGCGCAGGGTCACCTGCCCGCCTTCCGGCGTGTAGCGTACGGCATTGGAAACCAGGTTGGAAAAAGCGCTTTGCAGTTCCTGCAAACTGCCCAGAAGCCATGCCTTGGATTGAATCTCGACACGAACCGTGTGTTTTCCGCGGCTCAACGACTCTGCTTCGCGAGCAAGTTCACGCATCAAATCAGGCATCTGCACCTGTTCTTCGGCAACAGCGTTATCAGAGGACTCCAGCCGCGACAACGTAAGCAAGTCATCAAGCAACCGCTGCATGCGTTTGGTGTGATTGTGCATGATGCCGAAATAATGCTTGAGGTCGGCGTCAGCCGGCTTGTCCATCTCGCCCAGTGTCTCGACAAAGCCCCCGACCACGGTCAGGGGCGTGCGCAGCTCGTGCGAGACGTTGGCAACAAAGTCACGGCGCATGGCGTCAACACGTTCCAGTTCGGTGATGTCACGTGCCATCAGCAGTTTTTGTTCCGCGCCGAAGGGAACAAGCTGCAACGTCAGCAGGACATCGCGGTTTGCCGGGGAGCGGCAGGTCAAGGTTTTCGAGTAATCACGTTCGTTCAGAAAATCGACGAAATGCGTCTGCCGAAGCAGATAGTGGATGTACTGGCCCTTGTCGCGCACGCAATCCAGGCCTAGGTAGCGTCTTGAAGCAGGGTTGCACCACTCGATCTGATCCTGCTGGTTGAGAATGACAATGCCGTCGGGTACCGCCTCGGCGGCGTGCTGGAACTGCCCCAGCGCGCTGACCAGTTCCGATTTGCTCTGGATCTGATGTTTTTGCAGTTTTTCCAGACGGTAGAAGATGTCGCCCCAGGCGCCTGAATCACGCGGGGCGGGGCTTGATCCGCCTTTTTCAAGCCAGCGCGAAAGCCTGGCCTGCTGCCAAAGCTGGCGGAACAGATAGGCCAGCAGCACCACAACGGAGAACTTGAGCGCCGCGTTCTGGCCGCCGGCCGCCCAGAAGATCAAGGCCACCAGACCAAAGCCAAACAACGTGGTGAAAGGCCGCCACCAGAAACCCATTTTCCGTCCGCGCAGGATGAGGTAGGGGCATTATGCTACTTCTGGACGGAAAAGCGGTAGCCCGATCCCCGAACGGTCTGCACCAGATTGTCGTGACCACTTACTTCCAGCGCAAGCCTTAAACGGCGTATATGGACATCCACTGTGCGTTCCTCGACGAAGACATCGTCGCCCCATACCTGGTCCAGTAATTGGGAACGGCTGTAGACACGTTCGGCATGGGTCATGAAGAAATGCAGCAGCCGGAATTCGGTCGGGCCCAGTTCAATGGGTGTGCCGTTGCCTGTAACACGATGGCTGACGGGGTCAAGTCTGAGCCCTGCAATATCGACCTGCTCTTCGGTCATCTGCGGCGCCCGGCGGCGCAACACGGCGCGGATGCGGGAAACCAGCTCGCGCGGGGAAAACGGCTTGGTGATGTAGTCGTCCGCGCCGGTATCCAGCCCCGCCACCCTGTCCTGTTCCTCGCCACGCGCGGTCAGCATGATGATGGGAACCGGCTGGTAGCGGTTATCCGCCCGAAGCCGCTTGCACAGATCTATGCCGGACATGCCCGGCAACATCCAGTCCAGCAGAATCACATCCGGCAGGGCACTCTTGAGGTATTGCAGCGCATCCTCGGCATCGGACGCCGCCGTGACCTGATGCCCGGCCTGCCCCAGATTGAGCTTGAGCAGTTCCTGGATACCTGGCTCGTCTTCCACCAGCAGAATATTCGCAGCCATGACTTAGCCTTACGTTTTATTAACCTGCACAAATAGTATGACGGCAAAATGACAGCTTTGTGACAGCCCGATATCGCCCATCCCTCAGGTAAAATGCCGCATGGACGACAAAAACACTCAAACCCGGCAAGAAAATCGTAGCGAGCGGGCGTCAGCTGGGGAAGGCAGGAGCGCAGGAACCGGAATGTATACGAAAATACATGAGGATTCCGAGCACCGCCCGACCCCAGATCACGCCCGCGCAGTAGATTTTGTGCCGGGTTCCACCCATTTCGGCTTCAAGACCGTCGCCGAATCCGAAAAAGCCGCCAAAGTCGCTGAAGTTTTCCATTCCGTGGCGCGCCGCTATGACTTGATGAACGATCTCATGTCTGGCGGCCTGCACCGCATCTGGAAGCGCTTCACCGTCAGCCAGGCCGGTTTGCGCCCTGGCCACAAGGTGCTGGATATCGCGGGCGGCACTGGCGACATGAGCCGGCTGTTCCTGAAGGAAGTCGGCCCAACCGGCCAGGTCATCCTGACCGACATCAACTATTCCATGCTCAACGAGGGCCGCAACCGTTTGCTTAACGAGGGCACGCTCACGCCAGTGGCCCAATGCGATGGAGAAAAGCTGCCCTTCCCGAATGACTATTTTGACCTTGTCTGCGTGGCCTTCGGACTGCGCAACATGACGCACAAGGACATCGCGCTCGGGGAAATGTATCGCGTGCTGAAACCCGGCGGCCGCCTGCTGGTGCTGGAATTCTCGAAAGTCTGGAAGCCGCTGGAGCCCGTCTACGATGCCTATTCTTTCAAGATTTTGCCGAAAATGGGCCAGTTGATCACCAACGACGCGGGTAGTTATCAATACCTGGCCGAATCCATCCGCATGCACCCGGGCCAGGAAGAACTCAAGTCCATGATGGAAGAAGCGGGCTTTGAACGCGTGACTTATCACAACCTGACCGCGGGTGTGGTGGCCTTGCACCGGGGCTTCAAGTTCTGATGGATTTGTCTGGCCTCGCGCTCGCTGGCGTTCTGAACCATCTCGTCGCCCAGACGCCGGGCGGCTGCGCGGGGTTGGCGAAGCATGCCGGCCGCAGACTGGCCATTGACGCCATCCTCACCCGGCATGTCTTTCTCATCAAGGAGGATGGCCAGCTTTCTCCGGGGCAGGATGCAGTAGCCGACGCAAGCATCAAATTGACACCCGATTTGCTAGCCCGGCTACCATTCGAAGGCAAGGATGCCTTCCGTTCCGCCCCCACTGAAGGCGACGCGGAACTGCTATCCGCATTCAACGATGTGTTCCACAACATGCAGTGGGACGCCGAATCCGATCTCGCGAAACTGTTTGGTCCTGTTGTTGGCTTCAGGCTGGCGGAAGCCGGGCGCAGTTTTACCGGCTGGCTAGGCCAGGCTTCCCTGGACACGGCAAAAACCCTGGCCGAATACGCCACCGAGGAAAACCCGATGCTGGCCAGCCCGCTGGATATCAAGCATTTCAATGCGGAAGTCGACACCCTGCGGGACGACGTGGCACGACTGGAAGCACGGCTGGCAAAACTGGAAAAACCCGCATGAAATTTTTGCGGCTGCTCACCATCGGCTGGGTTTCGCTGCGCTACGGGCTGGATGATTTTCTGCTGGGCCATGCCAAAACCCGCTGGCTGCGGCCTGTTGTCAAAGGTTTGCTGTTCTGGCGCGACCTGTCCAAACCACGCGGGGTGCGCCTTCGACTGGCGCTGGAGTCTCTGGGCCCGCTGTTCGTCAAGTTTGGCCAGATGCTGTCCACCCGCCGCGACCTGCTGCCGGACGACATCGCCAATGAACTGGCGCTGTTGCAGGATCGCGTTCCGCCTTTTCCCTTTGCCCAGGTCGATACAGTTCTGAATGGCGCTTATGAACGTCCCTGGCAGGACACCTTCAGCGAATTCAATCGCGTACCGGTCGCCTCCGCTTCGGTGGCGCAGGTGCATTTCGCCACCTTGTGCGATGGCCGTCTGGTGGCGGTCAAGGTATTGCGGCCGGGCATCGGGCGCATCATCGATCACGATCTTGGCCTGCTGGATGCCGGCGCGTGGCTGATCGAGAAACTCTTTGCCGACGGCAAGCGGCTGCGCCCGCGTGAAGTGGTCGACGAATTTCGCAAGACGCTGGCCGACGAACTGGACCTGATGCGCGAAGCCTCCAATGCCGCGCTGCTCAAGCACAATTTCGAACGCTCTACCCTCACGCGCATGCCTGAGGTGTATTTCGATTACTGCCGCGAAACGGTGATGGTCATGGAGCGCATCCACGGTGTACCCATCAGCCAAAAGGAAGCACTGCAACTGGCCGGGGTCGACATACCGAAGCTTGCTCGTAACGGCGTGGAAATCTTCTTTACCCAGGTTTTCCGCGACGGCTTTTTTCATGCCGACATGCATCCCGGCAACATTTTTGTCGGCACCGAAGGCGCGGACAAGGGCAAATATCTGGCGGTGGATTTCGGCATCTGCGGCACGCTGTCCGAAACCGACAAGAATTATCTCGCCGTCAATTTTCTGGCGGCATTCCGCCGCGATTACAAACGCTTTGCCGAGGCGCACATCGAATCCGGCTGGGTGCCCGCCAATACAAGGGTGGAAGAACTTGAGGCCGCAGTACGTTCCTGCTGCGAACCGTATTTCGACAAGCCCCTCAAGGACATATCATTTGGCCATCTGTTGATGCGGCTCTTCGCCATGTCCAGAAGATTCAATGTGGAAATCCAGCCGCAACTGGTACTGCTGCAGAAAACCCTGTTGCAGGTCGAAGGTCTCGGGCGGCAGCTCGATCCCGATCTGGATCTATGGAAAACCGGCAAGCCCTATCTGGAACGCTGGATGAATGAGCAGCTTGGCTGGCAGGGCTTTGTCCGCCGCATGAAGGAAGAAGCGCCCGAATGGAGCCGCCTGCTGCCGCAGATGCCGCGTCTGGTTCATGCCTTTCTCAATCGCACGCCTGACCAGCACGAACTTGAAGCGAAGCTGGAAAAACTGGCCGAACGGCAGCGCATCAATACCCTACTTCTGATTGCCACATTCTGCCTGGCCATCTGGGCAGCGGTACTGGCGATTTTCAAATAAGCATACCCCCAACACCAGGCAGGCAGTATTTCCGCCAATTCCTAATCAATCGTCTTTCTCAGGCTTTTCCGGTTTTTCTGGCTTTTCTACCTTCTCGGGTTTTTCCGGCTTTTCGGGTTTCTCAGCCTTTTCCGGCTTCTCCACCTTTTCGGGTTTTTCCGTTTTTTCCGGCTTCTCGGCTTTTTCTGCTTTCTCAATCTTTTCTGCTTTTTCCGGTTTCTCAACGGGTTCGAATTTCTGGGCTTTTTCTGTTTCCTCATGCCGTTCCGAACGCTCATTCAATTCCCGCTCATGCGACTCCGGCTGCTCCACCTCGCCACGATCACGCTCCTCCCTGGATTCGTTTTCATGCCGCTCGCCTTCGTGGTGTGCATCCTTTCCGGGCATTGCCGTGCCCGCGCCAGCGCTGTTGCCGCTCCCCTTCAACTCGGTTTCCTTTTCCTTCGGAACCTGGTCCTTGGCTTCGCCGCGAATTTCAATACGTTCGATAACCGTCTGGCCATTCTTTTGCCGAGCCTCAACCCTCACCAGTTGGCCGGGCTGCAAGTCCTTGATGTTGCCGCCCTTGATGCGGGTATCCGCACTCAGGGCAAAATCAACGCCTCCGACACGCACCATGCCGCCGTTGCCAGAGTGGATACTGTCCTGAACCACCATACGATCAACCTTGTCCAGTAAATCCTGCTTGCCGCTCGAATCAATCCGATCGGCTTTGAAACCGCCGCCTTCAGGTTTTCCAATGGCACGGAATTCTTTTCCGGATTTCACTGAGCCAGTTCCTTCCGGCAGATGGACCCTCACACCGTTTATCGTGGCGACTCCGTTCTCGACGGTTTCCGCCTCGCCGCTGATCAAATCCGCTTCCCGCGGTTTGGCGGCATCGATCCGCGTTGCAAAAATGGAACCGGCATTCAGCCGATAGCCGCTGACCTTGATGCGGTCTCCCTGCTTGAGCCCATGTGCGCCCGGCAGGCTGACCCACTGACCCCAGACCTTGACCTTGTCGCCTTCAACAGCCTGGACGCGCCCGATCAGGGCATGCTGAACATGAATTTGCCGGGCAACCAGATTCCCGCCTTTACCCACGGCTTCTACTGCAACCATTTGTCCGACTGCGAGCTGATCCGCTGCAACGGGTGAGCCGTTGGACACCACAGGCGTTCCGGCATCGTAGTGAATTTCAAGGCCATTCACGCACACGCTGCCGAAGCCGGTAATCTCACCGACCACGCCAGTGCCTCCCGTACCCATTCCATCGTCCTGACGGGCTTGTATGCCGGTGCCGCCATTGCCGCTGCCATCACGATGCCCCGTCCCACCTGAGCCGGAACCATCGCCATCACGGACCTGTTTCCCAGTACCGCCGTTTCCGCTGCCATCGCGATGCCCGGTTCCACCGATGCCCGACCCATCGCCATCCGCCGGTTTCAAGCCCGTCCCGCCGATGCCTGAGCCATGCTCGACCGGGAAGGGCCGTCCACCCAGCGCGCAGGGATTTGCGGAAGCTTCGAGGCTTAATAGGATTAAGAGTAGTGCGAAAGACTGCCGAACAATCATGATGATTTATCCTGCTTTTCCTCTGCCGACTCGTTTGCCTGATAGAAATACAAACCGAAAGTAATCCGGTGCGTAGCCTTCAACTTGCCGAAGTCAGCCTGTTGCAATTCCAGCGCCTTGCGATTCAGCGCCTGCATTGCTTCTGCCGCCAGGGTTCTTGAATAATCTGCCAGTTGATCGGCTGAATGTTCCGTCAACTGGTCAAAATAAACGCATCGGTCGAGCATGGGCGATTGCCCTGTCGTGAGGTTGTGGCCGCTTGCCGCAAGATGATCATGAATCACCTTACCGAAATAAAACAGCTTTTCTTCCTGACCATGCGCGGGAACAAAGGCCTCGGTTCGCAGCACAACGCGCCCTTTGTCATCAACATCGGCAACCCCAAGCCTGAGCCACTCATCCAGCACGACGCGCGGGCGGATGTCCTTATTGACGCTCTGTACCAGCCGCTCGAATGAGGCATCACCACCATCTGCGGCAAGCCTGGCCAAAGGCTTGGGTCGGCCATTTGCATCCAGGTAAATCACCTCGCCCATCCATCTTGACACCAGTTGCGCGCCCAGCGAAACAGCGGGGGGCGGGCTGGACTCCGAAAGCATTTCACCACGCAGTCTTTTCACATCCTGGCGATGAATGCCAGTCAATAGACTGATCCTGCTGTCGGTTTGCGGCTTTTGGTCAAGCGGAAATTCCCGCGTAGCCACCTCGACATAAGTCAGCTTGAGCAAATTGGCCAGATAGGGAAATTGCACGCTATACGACAGCAGCAGCCGGACCAGCGGCCGTAGTATTCTCCTCAGCGCCATGACCAGCGGCAGAGGCGGCGTCACCGGACCAGAATCAATTTTGGGCTTTAGTGAAGGAAGCGGCATGCTCTTTGAAATTTCGAACGGGCTGAACATCAAACTTATGCAGACAAGTACTTAGGGTACTACGTTATCGATGCTGACTTGAATACCCTGGCTGCCCGGCTTGACCGGGCCGGCCGCGCCCTCCAGATCGCCGCTTTGCGCAGAGGCGTTGCCAGACCGCGAAATTCGCGCAACCACTTTCACCGAGGTTGCGTCTGATAACTTCATGTCCGGCGACATGCCGCTGGAATCGTCCAGGCTGAACCGCAAGGGCAGCTCGCTGGCCTTGTAGCTCGCAATGGCCAGCGGCATGCGCGGGCCTTTTTCAGCCCTGGCAAAAATGAAAACCGTGTCATCTGGCCTGACCTTGCCAGCCAGTTGTGGCGCAAGCTTGACGTTGCCGGTGATACTGGCGCCGCCCGGAGCCAGGCTGGCCGATGCAGAGCGGGCAGGCATGATGTCTGGTAACGCTGCGACAGGAGGACGGCCCTCCATCCGTGCGTGCGCTTCTTCGAGGCTGCCCTGAATAGAACGGGCAAACTCTGAATCAGCCGGGGCGGTTTGAACTACCTTTTCCCAATAGCCAACAGCCTCCTTGTAATCCTTGTGCTCGAAGGCCGCGGTGCCGGCCAGCGCCAGCGCTTTCAGGTTGGTGGGGTCGGTCTTCAGCGCCCATTTGATGATTTCCAGCGGCTTGCCATCCAGCTTCTGGCCTTGCGACATGGCCAGCGCATCGGCATAGTCCGCCATCAACTGGGCATCGGGCGGCAGCAGTGAAGCCGCCTTCTCGTAGGCCGAAGCCGCTTCCTGATAACGTCCCAGCACGTTCCAGGAACGCGCGAGCATGGCCCAGCCCTCGCCGTCAGAAGGATTGGCCTGCATGCGTTGCGCCAACTTGTCCGCGCTTTCGCGAATCTGTTCAAATGACATGCCGTGCGGGCTTTCCGGTTGAGCAGACCCGCTGGCAATAGCCACAGTGCCGGACGCAGGCGCGAGTGACGCTGCTTCTGGAGAGCCCAGTTTGAGATAGATGCCAATAGCTGCGACAGGCAGTAGAACCGCTATGACGACTGGTACCCAACGCGATTTCTCCGTCTGTCCGACAGGAATATCGTTCAGCGAAGACAACGCATCCTCGATCGCCCGTCGTCCCAATTCCTGACGTTCGGATTCGAACTGGACGGAGTCCAGAGTCCCCTTGTCCGCCTCCGATTGCAGTTCTTTCAGCTGGTCTCGGTATATCTGTGCATTGGAGCGAATGCGTGACATCTGGTTTTCGCCATCCCTGCTCCGAGTCAAGGCTGGCAAGACAAATGCCAGGCCCAATGCGACCATCAACCCCATCAAAACCAGAAACCCCGTCATGCCAGTTTCCTGCAGCCTTTCTGCTCAAACATGTGCTTGCTTGATCCTGTTAAGAGCCTCAAAAATCCCAACGATAGCCCAGCGAAAAATAATGGGTTTGTGAAATGTCCTGCGTGCCTGGGCTATCCGTGGTGGCATGTTCATAAATATATTCGCCATCCAGGCTCACGGATTCCCTGATGCGGTAACTGACTCGAATACCCGGCGTCCAGCGTTTCAATTCCGTGCTGGGGTCGGTTTGCTGCCGATAGTATTTGAGCGAAGGCTCCAGCGACCACTTGTCGCCAAGGTAGGTCGTATTGTTATATGCAATCTGCACGCCGGTGAACGAAGGCGTGGACTCAGGCGCATCGGTATAGGACAGTGAGAACACATTGATGTCGCGTCCGGAAAACAGATTGGTGCCGATGGCACGAAGCGCGTAATTCATGATGTTCCCGGTTGCCGGACTTGGATTGAGCACCGTTCCGTCATCCAGCGTCACCTGTGGAAGCGCGCCAATATTGGTCAGCCCGATATCCGCGCCAAGCTGCCAGCCTGGATTGAGCGGCGTGGTCAAACCAAACTGGGCCTGCGTGGCGATGGCGGTGGCATCCTCGGCCAGGGCTCGGATCTGGTCTTCCGTGCGCACCGTGAGCAACTGCTTGATGGATGTAGGAATGGGAATCAGCGATGTCACTACACTGTTATACAGCGCATTGTGCGTGGAGAGGGTGGGCGCACGCCGCCGGTCCAGCAGTAGGTTGAATGTGGTCTGCCCCGCGGTTTGCCACGAGCCCTGCAGCATGGCGATATTCAGGATGTCATAGCTGACGTCATAATCCACCAGCGAATACAGCGAACGGCGCTCGTCAAAGTAGCGCACCTCTCCGCCGACTGCCCGCCGGTCCAGGATGCCATCCACCTGCTGCTCGACAAAAAAGGCATTGCCGCTCCAACGGCCGGCCAGATTCTCGGCATCAAGGCTCAGCCCCCAGAACTTGCGGTCGGAATCCAGCGTAGGAAATTCCACCGGCAGGCCAAGCGCAAAATTGACCTTGTACTTGGGCATGAAGCCATAACCCAATGTCGCGCCATCAAAGCGGTTGGGCAAGCCGCTGCCGTAGCCGCTCTGGCGGCCGACTCTGGCATTGAAATTGTTCTGCAAGCCCTTGTAATCGTAATAGGCCGCAGTCAGGCGGTTTCGTGTCGGCACGGATTCCAGGAAACTCCACGTATGCGTGTCGCGCACGACGAACCGGTGATCCGCATTGACATCACGGTAACGGCCATTGAGATCGACGTTGGTGACGAGCGATGACTGATCGATGCCCGAAATGGAGGATTTTTCAACTGTGGTGGGCGTGTTGAACGCCGTCTGGGTCTGCGATTGGCCGCCGTAATAATACTGGGATAGGCTGCCGCTGAAGGTCTTGACTATTTTGGTCTCAGGAACCCGCTTCGCCACGGCATCCGGCGCACCTGGCACAGATTGCTGCTGCACATTCAATGCAGCCAGCCGCTCACGAATCCTGGCTGCACCTTCGCCTTCCGGGAACAGTTTGAGATAAAGCTCGTACTCGGTTTTTGCCTTGGCCAGTTCGCCATTGCGCTCACGTGCCAGGCCGATCAGCTCCTGGCCCTCCTGCGAATGCGCATTGGGCGGCAGGAATAGAAGCTGGTTGAACAGGTTGACTGCCTGCTCGTTGTTGCCGGCTTCCAGCGCGGCTTTGGCCTGTTTCATCAGGCTGGCTGCCTGTTCCTCCACTTCAGGAATCGCGGCCTGCTCGACAGGCGGCGCGGGCTGCGCTTCCGCTGGTGCGGGCTTCCTTGCCACAGAACCAAGCGTCTGTTGCCTGCGGCTGGCCATATCGACAACGGCCGCCTCGGTAAACACGGAAACCAACTGGCCGCGGAGTTTTTCAGCCGCCGCAGCATCCGGCAGATAGCCCAGATAAAGCTCGTAGACAGTCTTGCCATCCCTGGTCTGCTGGGACGTGAACACATCGTAATCCGCGAAGCGCGCGGGCACGGCTCTATCCCCGAGCGCCTCCTTGCTGGCGGCGCTCAACAACCTGACCGCATAACGCCTGTTGTCCTTGACCGCTGTTTTGCCCGCATCCTTGAACACGATGTCCAGGCTGCGATCGTCCGGGCCAGCCTTGATCGTGGCTTCCGTCCGCTTGCTGAATTTGACCAGCAGCTTCTTGATCTGCGTCCCCGACTGGGGCGGAAACGACACCGACACGCCGGGCAGGGAAGCAACAGGTTTGGTTTTCAGCAGTTCCTCAACCTTGAGTTGCAGCTCCGAGCCTTCCACGATCCTGAAATACACAATGGCCGCACTGCCATTCTCTGCCGCGGCCTGCCGAATGTAATGAATGCGCGCGTTGAATTTGATGCGGACAACATTGTCCGTCCTGCCCGGTTGGACCTGCAATTCCTCCATCACGTTCGCCAGCGCGGGCGGCACACCACCCATGCATAAACCCAGGCTGATGAGTGAGATGGCGGTTTTCTTTCTTGCGCATACGTGCATGGGTTGAGTCTTTCCTTTAATCATGAAAATCAGAAATCTCCGCCGGTGGATTTATGCTCGCCACTGCGTGTTTTCTTGATGGTGGTAAACGTGTTGTTCGTGTACTCATGGCAACTGCCCGAGCAATCCTTCAATTCCCCGACCGTGTACAGAATCTTGGGCGAATCCACCTTCTTGTGCGCATCCGGTTTGAACTTGCTGGCATGGCATCCCGCGCAATCCGGTTTGTAGGCGGCAAATTTCCACACAACCACCTCGTTGTTCGTGGTATGGCATGAAGCGCATGTCACGCCGGAATTGTGCGGCTTGTAGAACGGCGAGGTGTGCGTATAGGCCTTTGTGGGCGTCCAGGCCGTGGTCGTGTGGCAACTGTCGCATGAGCGGGTCGTCACAAAATGCCCGGACGATTTACCGGTAGCCGTGGATCCGTTATGACAGGTTGCGCAAGTCCCTGGAGCAACGCTCGCATGACTGAAAGTCGCAGGCAGCCACGCAGTCGTCTTGTGGCAGGAGTCGCAAGAGGCCGTCGTTGCCAAATGCGTGCCGGGCTTGCCAGTCGCGCTTGAACCGTTATGGCAGGTAGCACACGTTCCGGGGACAACACCCGTATGACTGAATGTGGCTGGCAGCCAGGCGGTGGTGCGATGGCAGGAGTCGCAGGATGAAGTCGTCGGAATGTGAGCGCTCGGCTTGCCCGTGGCGGTCGAGCCATTGTGGCAGGTCGAACAGGTGCCAGGCGCCACCCCAGTATGACTGAACGTGGCCGGCAGCCAGGCCGTGGTCTTGTGACAGCTGTCGCACGAAGCAGTGGTCGGGATATGGCTGGTGGGCTTGCCCGTTGCGGTCGATCCGTTGTGGCAGGTCGAACAGGTGCCGGGCGCTACGCCGGTGTGGCTGAAGGTTGCTGGCAACCAGGCCGTGGTCTTGTGGCAAGAGTCGCAGGATGCACTGGTTGGAATATGCGTCGATGGTTTGCCGGTGGCAGTCGACCCGTTATGGCAGGTCGAGCACGTTCCCGGCGCAACACCAGTATGGCTGAACGTGGCCGGCAGCCAGGCCGTGGTCTTGTGGCAGGAATCGCAGGACGCTGAAGTCGGTATGTGGGTCGACGGCTTTCCAGTGGCAGTGCTGCCATTGTGGCAAGTCGAACACGTTCCCGGCGCTACGCCAGTATGGCTGAACGTGGCAGGCAGCCAGGCCGTGGTCTTGTGGCAGGAATCGCACGAGGTGGTAGTCGGGATGTGCGTCGACGGCTTTCCAGTGGCAGTGCTGCCATTGTGGCATGTCGAACAGGTTCCCGGCGCAACGCCAGTGTGACTGAACGTGGCAGGCAGCCAGGCCGTAGTCTTGTGGCAGGAATCGCACGAGGTGGTAGTCGGGATGTGCGTCGACGGCTTTCCCGTTGCGGTGCTGCCATTGTGGCAGGTCGAACAGGTTCCCGGTGCAATGCCAGCGTGACTCATTGTGGCAGTATTCCAGGATGAGGTCTTATGACAGGTATCACACGCCGCGCTGGTTGGGATATGCGTGCTGGGCTTGCCCGTTGCCGTTGAGCCGTTATGGCAGGTCGCGCAGGTCCCGGGGGCAATGCCCGCATGATTCATGGTCGCGGGTTTCCATGCCGCGGTCTTGTGACAGTTGTCGCATGAAGCAGTCGTGGGAATATGGCTGGACGGCTTGCCCTTTGCCGTTGAACCATTGTGGCAGGTCGAGCAGGACCCGGGCGCCACGCCTGAATGATTGAAGGTGGCAGGCAGCCACGCCGAGGTTTTATGGCAGGAATCGCACGAGGCAGAAGTCGGCACATGCTTTGCCGGCTTGCCTTTGGCGCTGATGCCATTGTGGCAGGTCGAGCAGGTGCCCGGTGCAACGCCAGTGTGACTGAAAGTGGCTGGCAGCCATGCAGTTGTTTTGTGGCAACCGTCGCATGAAGCACTGGTAGGAATATGACTGGATGGTTTGCCTTTCGCGGTCGAACCATTATGACAGGTTGAGCATGTACCGGGGCTGACGCCGGCATGGCTGAACGAGGCCGGGAGCCATGCCGAGGTTTTGTGGCAGGAGTCGCACGAAGCCGAAGTTGAAATGTGTTTTGCCGGTTTGCCTTTGGCGCTGGTGCCATTGTGGCAGGTCGAGCAGGCGCCCGGCGCAACGCCGGCGTGACTGAATGCCGCCGGTGTCCATGCGGTGGTCTTGTGGCAACTGTCGCAAGCCGAAGTTGTGGGGATATGCCCGGAGTGTTTGCCCCTGGCGGACGATCCGTTATGGCAGCTTGCGCAGCTGCCGGCAGCCACAGTGGAATGGCCGAATTTCGCCGGCGTCCAGGCAGATGTCTTGTGACAGCTGTCGCAAGGCGCGGGGGTGGCGATGTGCCCAGCGGGTTTCCCCTTGGCCTTGCTGCTGTTGTGGCAGCTTGCGCAGGAGCCTGCCGCAACTCCCGAATGATCAAACCTGGCGCCGCTGAACGTTGTCGTGTTGTGACACGTGCTGCAAGACTGCTTGGTGGGAATATGATTAGTGGGCAAGGTCGTTGTTGCGCGCTGACTGCCCGCCGTGTGGCAGCTCGAACACTGCGTGGGCGTGCCCTTGAATACGCCACGGACGTGGCAGGATTCGCAGCGTGTGTTTGCATGCGCGCCCGTCAGCGCAAAACCCGTCGTGATGTGGTCGAAGCGGGTTTTACCCGGTTGCGCGGCAAGAGCATCGGGCAGGAAACCTGCCAGCAAACAGACCAGCAGAATCGCAATGATAGTTGCGAGCAATGGATAGCGCGTACGCTCATGGATAAACAAGTGCATCATGAGTCTCCTCTTTCCGCGGCCCGGTTGAACGGATGAGCCGCCTTCCCGCACAGCCCGTGTGTTACTGACGGGCAAACGGGAATTTCTGCCGGCATGTGCCGGATGAGCGTATCCCCTCCCACGCGGAGCCTGATCCGCTTGAAGGAGGATGTTTCGTGACATTTCTGACACTGGGGACCGTAGCTGCCATCGTGCACGTCGTCTTTTTCATGACAACTTATGCAGTTCATCGGCAGCACGGCCTTGCTGGAAACTGGATTCTTGTGACAGGCGTAACAATCCAGCGGCTTGTGGCCGCCATCCAGACGAAACCGGGTCTTGGCGTCATGGTTGAAATCCCACAGGCGCCAGTTGCGCGCGTTGTGGCAGCTCTCGCATTGCGCGCCGAGACGCCGCTTGTGCACGTCCTCCTTGTCGTGGCAGGCCACGCACTCCGTTTTCGCATCCTTGAACTGCGCTGTAATATGGCACTTCTTGCACTCGACAACGAGATGCTTGCCGGCCAGCGGAAAACGTGAACGCCCGTGATTGAAGGTCGTGCGCTTCCAGTTGCTGGCGTCGTGGCAGACTTCGCACTTCTCGCTTTGCTGCCCCTTGTGCACGTCATCTTTCTTGTGACAGGCCAGGCAGGCTGACGGCGTGTTTTTGTATTTCATATCCTTGTGACAGTCATCGCACTTCACTTCGCGGTGCTTGCCCAGCAGCACAAACTTCGTCTTGTCGTGATCAAAGCGGTGTTCCTTCCAGTTGCGTTCGCCATGGCAGTCGCCGCACTGATCACCCAGCGTGCCTTTGTGCTTGTCATCTTTTTTATGGCAGGCAAGACAGGTCATGGGCGTATCCTTGAACACCGCGGTCTTGTGGCAGGCCTTGCATTCAATTTCATCGTGCTTCCCGCGCAGAGGGAAGCGTGATTTGCCGTGATCGAATCGCGCTTCCTTCCAGTCGCGCTCGACGTGGCAGTCCGCGCATTTTTCGCCCAGGGTGTTCTTGTGCTTGTCATCCTTCTTGTGACACGCAATGCAGGCGGTTTGCAGCTTGTCGCGATAAAGATTGCCGGTATGGCAGTTGTCGCACTTCGTCTGGCGATGTTTGCCACGCAGGGCGTATTTCGTGTCCGCGTCGTGATCGAACAGAATTTCATCCCAGGCCCTGGCGTTGTGACAGGTCTGGCATTTTTCGCCATAGCGGCCCTTGTGCTTGTCATCCTTGCGGTGACAGGACACACAGGTCGTGGGCGTGTTTTTGAAGGCATTGTTCTTGTGGCAATCCTTGCATGGCACCTTGACATGCTTGTCTTCCAGCTTGAATTTGGTCTTGTCGTGATCAAACCTGGCTTCCTTCCAGTCATTTTCTGTGTGGCAGTCGGCGCACTTGGTGCCCAGCTTGCCTTTGTGCTCATCATCATTCTTGTGGCAGGCGATACAGACCGTCTGCGCGTTCCGGTATTTGGCGCCGGGCCGGTGGCATTTATTGCATTCCGTCTCCGCGTGTCTGCCTTTGAGCAGATAATCCGTCTGCCGGTGGTCAAATTTCTTTTCATCCAGTTCAACCACGCGGGCATCCCTGCCCTTGTGGTCGGTATGGCATTCGCGGCAGAACCTGTCTTCCTTTGCCCTGCCGTGATAACCCTGTTTCAGCGAGACATCCCGCGCAACCTCCTTATGACAATCACCGCACAGCGCATCCTGGCCTGCCCGGTTGAAACGGACATGGCATTTGTTGCACTGGCTTTCCGTCTTGGCATGGCCTTTTATGACCTTGCCCGGCATCAGCACACTTTCCAGCGAATCCGCCCTGACACCGCTGGCAAGCGGCAGCATCAGCATCGCCAGCAGGACAAGCCATCCCGCTATTGCCAGCACGGCGCGCATAGTCTGCATCCGCGCCACTTCCCGCAGATGATTCATCAATACATGTGCACCGCAACCACATGCGCGATTGCGCTCAGGACCAGCATGTAAACCAGCGGCACATGCAAAACGTGCCACAGTGAAAACAAGCGTTCGTAGGTGCTGAAATGCGCGACGTTCTGTACGCCCCGCAGATAGGCAAGCACCACCTGCAGTGCCGCCTTGGACCTGCGCTGGGTCTTGGCCTTGTCCCAGCCTCGCGCGCGCGCCTGTTCAGCATAGAGGCCTTTAAGTTCCCGCGAGCAGTTCAGATAAACCACCCAGGCACGTACCGGCAGCGTGAGAAAGGCCCACGCGTCTGAAACAGGATTGCCGCGTTTTTGCAGCACACAGGATTCAAAGGCGGCCAAGGCGGCTTCCACCCTGGGCGCAAAAGACAGTTTGGACTGGACCTCCTGCGAGTTCAGGCCTGAAATCTCCCGCACTTCTTCCAGACTGGCCCGGTGTCCGTACAGGCCATGGTGGATTTTTGTATAAATGAAACGGCCGATGATGCCGCTGCCCGCAACCAGGGACATGCTGGCCAGGGCAACACCTGCATTGATTGAACCAACCTGAAACCGGGAATGCGCCAGGATGAACAACGGCCCCAGGATGCCCATCGCCATGTGAATGGCAAACCAGTATTTGGCCGGACCCAGACCGCGCATGAAACGGAAATGCTTGCGCAGCGGATAGAGGAACAGAACCAGCATCATGATACCGCCGGCCAGACCCAAGTTGTAGCCGGTTTCCGAACCCGGTTTATAGTCGCCCCAATAACCGATCAGCCAGGCCGCGCCGATCAGCAGGGCAACGGCAAGCACGAAACCCAGGGGTTGGGGATCGTGACGTACATGTATCTTTTGGGGAAAGGCGGGAGACTCGCCAGCCCGGACGTTCAGTATTAATGTTTCCTGCATGTTGCGATCTTGATTTTCTGCCGTGGTTGAATGCATCTGTGTTGAACAACTAACGGATGCATGACGTGTTAATTTACCCCATTGCGTGTAAAAAGTTCACACGTTTTTTTAAATTACATTGATTATTAAGGGGATTTTTTTGAAATTGCCGGGTAAAATCTGTCCATGCAAGGTGTTTTCTTAAAAATGGAAATGGCCGCGATTCATCAGCGGGCCGCCAAGTTCTGAAATGAGCGCATCCATCCTGACAGGCATACTTCTGTATGTCATTCCGCTGGTTATCGTCTTCTTCCTGTATTTCCGGCGCCGGGCAAAGCGGGCGATCCGGCACGCGGAAGCGTTGCAGGAATCGCGCGAAAGCGGCCTGACCGAGCCGGTCAGCCTGCACCCTGTCATTGATCCCGTTCGATGCCTTGGTTCTTCCTCCTGCGTGCGCGCCTGCCCGGAAGGATCGCTGGGCATCATCAACGGCAAGGCTTATCTGGTGAACCCGACTGTTTGCATCGGGCACGGCGCCTGCATGGCGGCCTGTCCGCTGGATGCCATCAAGCTGGTGTTTGGCACGGAAAAACGCGGCGTGGATATTCCCTATGTCACGCCAAAATTCGAAACCAACGTGCCGGGCATTTTCATTGCAGGGGAACTGGGTGGCATGGGTCTGGTGCGCAAGGCCGCGGAACAGGGGAAACAGGCCATCGCCGCCATCAAGGAATTACAGGGCAGCGGCAAGGACCTGGACGTGGTCATCGTCGGTTCGGGCCCAGCGGGAATCACGGCCGGCCTGGGCGCCATCCAGCACAAGCTGCGCTATCGCATTGTCGAGCAGGAGGATTCGCTGGGCGGAACGGTCTACCACTATCCGCGCAACAAGATCGTGATGACGACGCCGGTCAATCTGCCCCTGGTGGGCAAGGTAAAAATGGCTGAAATCAGCAAGGAGGCCCTGCTTGAATTCTGGCATGGCATCGTCGGCAAAACCGGGCTGCGGATCAGCTTCAATGAACGCATGGAAGAAATCCGGCCGGATGGCGAAGGCTTTGTTGTCAAGACATCGCGGGGCGAATACGCCACCCGCGCCGTGCTGCTGGCGATTGGCCGCCGCGGCACGCCACGCAAACTGGGGGTGGAAGGCGAGGAACTGCCGAAGGTTGTTTACCGGTTGATTGATCCCGAACAGTACCAGGGACAGAAAGTGCTGGTGGTGGGCGGTGGCGACAGTGCGCTGGAAGCGGCACTGGCCATTTCGGAACAGCCGGGGACGGATGTGACATTGTCTTACCGGAGCGATGCATTCGGGCGCGTCAAGATCAGGAACCGCCAGCGGCTTGAGGACGCCCAATCGAATAAGCGTGTCCGGGTCATACTCAATTCCAATGTACTTCGCATTGATCCCGCCACCGTCCTGTTGAAATGCGCGGAAGAACAAATTGAACTGCCGAATGACGCCGTCATCATCTCGGCGGGCGGCGTGTTGCCGATTGATCTGCTGAAAAAAACCGGTATCCGGTTCGAGACCAAGCACGGTACAGAATAATGTCGCACCGAATCCCTTACAATTGGCAGTGTTTTATCCTGCCTCCAGGTACTCCATGACCAGAACAATAACCGCCATCCTCGCCCTGCTCGTCAGCTGCCAGGCATTTGCCGAAGACAACCGCCTGAGCCTGTCCACGGGTCTTGACTACAGCGTGGGGGATTACGGCACACCGGACGATAATGAAACCTGGTTTCTGCCGCTCAACCTTAAATACCAATCTGGTGATTACAGCTTCAAGCTGGGCATGTCCTACCTATGGGTACGAGGCCCGCAAAATGTGACGCCAGATGGCGAACCGATTCCTGGCGGCGGCGTTGTGACCACCACCCATGGGTTCGGTGATGTGACCGCGTCACTCACCGCCGACATACTGAATGAAAAGAGCCATCCATTCGGGCTTGACCTGACCGGCAAGATCAAATTCGGCACGGCAAGCGAAAGCAAGGCGCTTGGCACGGGGAAAAACGACTACGCGTTGCAGGCTTCATTCTATAAATCACTAGCCGGATGGATGCCTTATCTTGACATTGCCTACCGCTGGAAGGGTGACCCGACTGGCATCAATTACCGGAATGTCTGGTATGTGACAGCCGGAACCAGCTACCGTTACAACAAGATCTGGTCGGTGGGCACGGACTACGCATGGCGCGAGAAGCTGACACCCGGTGGTGACGAAATCAGTGAATCCACGGTTTACGCCAACTACAAAATCAGTAACCACAACAAACTCAACTTGTATGGCGTGGCAGGCTTTTCCGATGCCAGTCCAGACTGGGGACTGGGTTTCATGCTGACACACGTCTTTTAGCCCGATCCCGTCAAGGCGTTGCTAAAATCCCGGGAGTCCCGGGATTTTTATTTGGAGCGCCCATGAACCACACCCTGCTGGGTTTCGTCATCCTGTATCTGGTCGTGTCCATCGGCATCGGCATGTATGCCGCGACCAAGGTGAAAAATACCGAAGACTATGTGGCGGCGGGCCGCTCCTTGCCGATGTTCATGGTCATCGCCATGGTGTTCGCCACCTGGTTTGGCGCGGAAACCGTGCTGGGCATTCCCGCGACCTTCCTCGATGAAAACCTGGGCGGCACGATTTCCGATCCCTTTGGTGCCTCGCTCGCGCTGATCCTGTTCGGGCTGTTTTTCGCCCGCAAGCTTTACAGAATGAACCTGCTGACGCTGGGCGATTTCTTCCGCAAGCGCTACAACCGGCCGGTTGAAATCGTCATTTCACTGGCCATCGCCTTGTCCTATCTCGGCTGGGTGTCGGCACAGGTCACCGCGCTGGGACTGGTGTTCAATGTTCTGTCAGACAACGCCATCAGCCAGTCCGAAGGGATTCTGATCGGCGCGGCGGTGGTGTTGCTATATACGCTTTATGGCGGCATGTGGTCGGTGGCGCTGACCACCTTTGTGCAGATGACGATCATTGTCATCGGCCTGCTGTGGATTTCAAAACTGGTGGGCGACATGCCGCAGGTCAATGGCATCGCGCCGGTGGTCGACCACGCTGCCGCCGCCGGCAAGTTCCAGTTCTGGCCCGAGGCCAACTTGGCGGCCATCATCACTTTCATCGCCGGACTGCTGACCATGGGCTTCGGTTCGGTGCCGCAGCAGGACGTGTTCCAGCGCGCCAACTCATCCAGAAGTGAAACCGTGGCGGTTTGGGGTACGGTGATCGGCGGCACAATGTATTTCCTGTTCGCCGCCGTGCCGATTTATCTGACCTACGCCGCGACGATGGTGGACCCGGCCATGACAACCGAATTGCTGGCACAAGACGCGCAGCTGGTGCTGCCAAGCTTCGTCAAATCGCATTTGCCGCTTTTCGCGCAGATCATTTTTTACGGCGCGCTGTTGTCGGTGATCATGTCCACGGCTTCCGGCACCCTGCTTGCCCCATCCGTCACCATCTCGGAAAACATCATCAAGGAATTCATGCCGCGTCATCGCATGAGCCAGAAAAAGCTGCTGTGGATCACACGCAGCGTGGTGCTCGGATTTTCAATACTGGTGGTTGCGTACTCGCTGTGGGCGCTGGAATCGGAAACCAGCATTCATCAGATGGTGGAGAACGCTTACAAGATCACCCTGGCCTGCGCCTTCGTGCCGCTGGTAGCAGGGCTCTACTGGAAACGCGCCACCAACACCGGCGCCGGACTGTCCATCGTGCTGGGGCTCGCAGTGTGGATCGTGATGGAATTCGTCGCACCCGAGACCGCGTTGCCGCCGCAGTTCGCTGGTTTCATCGCCAGCGCCATCGGCATGGTCGCTGGCTCGCTGGGGCCGCAGTTGAAAGTGGCCAGGCAACATCATTGATCGCCTTTTTGAAAATCTGCCATGGCGCTTCTTGAACTCAGAAATCTGACGCGACGCTTCGGCAATCTCACCGCGATCGACAACGTCAGCCTGTCGGTCGAAGCCGGTGAATTCTTCACCCTGCTGGGCCCCTCCGGCTGCGGCAAGACCACCATCCTGCGCATGATTGCCGGCTTCGACTTGCCGGACGGGGGCGAGATCCTGCTCGACGGGAAAGACATCGCCGCCACGCCGCCGGAGAAGCGCCCACTGCATACTGTGTTCCAGAGTTACGCGCTGTTTCCGCATCTGTCGGTTGCTGACAATGTCGCCTTCCCATTGCGCATGTCGAAAGTGTCTGAGCAGGAAACCCGACAACGGGTGAAGGAAATGCTGGAAACCGTTCACCTCGCGGATAAGTCCGATGCCTTTCCGCATGAACTTTCAGGCGGGCAGAAGCAGCGGGTGGCGCTAGCGCGCGGGCTGGTGAACAAGCCGCGCCTGCTGCTGCTGGACGAGCCGCTGGGCGCGCTGGACCACAAGTTGCGCGAGGAAATGCAGATCGAGCTCATCAACCTGCAACGCAATGTAGGCGTCACTTTCGTCTTCGTCACCCACTCCCAGCCCGAGGCGCTTGCGTTGTCTCACCGCATCGCCGTGATGAACGAAGGCCGCGTCGAGCAGATGGATTCGCCTGCCAACATTTACAGCCGGCCCAGTAACCGTTTTGTCGCAGACTTCATCGGCGACATCAACATGATGAACGCGCAAATCGATGTGGTTGACGGGATGCAACTCCGACTGTCGGTTGCAGGCTTGGGCGCCATAGTTGCGCCAGCCCACATCGAAACAAGTACTGGCCAGGCAGGTGCCTTCGCCATCCGCCCCGAACAGGTCGTGATCGGAGCACCTGATGAACATGCAGAACTGGCGAACCGTTTTTCCGGCACCCTGCGAGACTTTCTCTATGTTGGCGATGTAACCACCTACAAGGTCGAGGTCACCAATGGCACGCTGATCCAGGCGCTACTGCCCAATGCCGCGCCCGGCAAGGCCCGCTTCTTTGAATTGGGCGACAAGGTAACCGTCGCCTGGTCATCAGAATCGGGAATGTTCCTGCATGAATAGAGAACGCATCACCCGCTGGCTGGTCTCCGGTCCACCCTTCGTATTCATGGTGGTGTTCTTCGTGCTGCCGGCGCTGATCATGGTGGTGGCCTCGTTCCGTTTTCCCGGCGAGCATGGCGGGCTCGCGCCTATGTTCGAAAACGGAACCTGGCAGTTCACGCTGGAAACCTACCAGTTCTTTTTCAGCGATTTCATCTACACGGAAATTTTTCTCAAGTCCTTTTTAATCGCCGGTCTGACCACCGTCATCTGCATCGCCATGGCCTACCCTGTGGCACTCCTTATTACCCGCGTGCCAAAACGGTTCCGGGACGTGATGATCCTGCTGGTGGTGCTGCCTTTCGCCAGCAACTTCCTCATCCGCGTGTATGCCTGGATGATCATCCTTGGTCCGCAAAGCGCGTTCAGCATCGCGATCAACAGCGTGGTGACAGCGTTCGGTTTCGAACCGGTGACGCTGCTGTTTTCGCCCTTTGCCGTCATCGTCGGCATGGTCTATGTACACTTGCCCTTCATGGTCTTGCCTCTCTATACCAATCTGGAAAAGCACGACCCCATCCTGCTCGATGCCGCGCAGGACCTGGGCGCCAATGCCTGGAAACGATTCTGGAAAGTGACCTGGCCCTTGTCTCTGCCCGGCGTCTATGCCGGCTCGGCGCTGGTGTTCATCCCGGTGCTGGGTATGTTTGCAGTGCCCGACATTCTTGGCGGCACCGGCGACATCCTTATCGGCAACCTGATCAAGGAACAGTTTCTCGGCACCCGCGACTGGCCCTTCGGTTCCATGCTGTCGATCATGCTCACCCTGGCGGTGCTTGCCATTGCAGCGCTGGCGATGCGCTTTTCGCGCAAGAGTTTGAGCTATGCGTAGGACATCACGTTGGTTGTGGTTCGCCGCCCTGCTGGTGTACCTGTTCCTGTACCTGCCACTCACAGTTGTTGTCATCTATTCCTTCAACGACTCGCGCCTCAACGCCGAGTGGGTGGGCTTTACCTGGCGCTGGTATGAAGTGCTGTTCCAGGACGAGGAAATGATCCAGGCCGCGGTCAACTCCATCCTGATCGCCGTCGGCGCCAGCTTCATCGCCACCCTGCTTGGCACCATGGCCGGCATCGCCATCCACCGCTACAAGTTGAAGGCGCTGCCGTTTCTGGTCATCACGCCGGTGGCGATGCCGGAAATCCTGCTCGGCGTCTCGCTGCTGCTGTTCTTCATTCAGGTGCTGCATCTCACGCTGGGTCTGCTGTCGGTGCTGGTCGCCCACATCACTTTCTGCGTCGGCTTTGTCGCCATCGTTGTGCGCGCGCGGCTGGCCGGCATGGACGAAAGCATTTTCGAAGCCGCGCGCGACCTGGGTGCCACACCCTGGCAGACCTTCAGGCTGGTGACGCTGCCGCTCATCCTGCCTGCGGTCATCGCCGGCGCGCTGATGTCCTTCACCCTCTCGATCGACGATTTCGTCATCACCTTCTTCACCGCCGGCGTGGGCGTATCGACCTTGCCGCTGCAAATCTATTCCATGATCAAGATCGCGGTAACGCCCGAGGTCAATGCCGTCTCCACACTCCTGATGCTCGTCACCCTGGGCATGATCCTGCTCGCGGCAAGGTTCGACAAGACCGTGCTACGAGGGCAAGAATGAAAACTTCTTTCACCACAGAGGCACAGAGGCACAGAGGGTTCATGAAAAAGCTCTTCTCCGTGTCTCTGTGCCTCTGTGGTGGATTCCTCTTTTTTCTATTCACGAACACTGCCTATGCCCGCGACGAACTGCATCTCTACAACTGGAACAACTACATTTCCGACGATACCGTCGCCCGCTTCGAGCAATCCTGCCGCTGCAAACTGGTGCAGGACTATTACTCGGACAACGAGGAAATGCTGGCCAAGCTGGCAGCCGGGGCTTCGGGCTACGACCTCATCGTGCCCACCGGCAATGCCGTCGAATCGCTGATCAAGTCAAAACAGTTGAGGCCAATCAACAAACAGCTTCTGCCCAATCTCAGGAATATCGACCCGGCCTATCTCAATACTGCGTTCGATCCCGGCAACCGCTATTCCGTCCCCTACGCCTACACCATCACGCTGATCGGCTACAACGCCCAAAAGATGCGCGAGCTGGATCTCCCAACCGACACCTGGGCGGTGATCTTTGAACCCAAATACCTGAAAAAACTGAAAGGCCGTGTGACCGTGTTGGATTCACAACGGGAGTTGATGGCCGCGGCGCTCAAATACCTGGGTTACTCGGCCAACGACACCGACGAAGCGCACTGGCGCCGCGCCCGCGACCTGATCATCCGCGCCAAGCCCTACTGGGCAGCGTTCAACGCGTCGAGTTATATAAAAGAACTCACCATCGGCAACATCTGGCTGGCCCACGGATATTCCAACGACATGTTCCAGGCCCAGCTGGATGCGAAAAACGCCGGCCGGCCCTTCACTATCGCCTACGCCACACCGAAGGAAGGCGCTGTGCTGGCACTGGATTCGATGGTGCTGCACCAGACCGGCCCGCGCCCCGACCTCGCCCACCGTTTCATCAACTTTATGCTCGAAGGCAAAAACTCCGCCGAACTGACCAACCTTATTGGTTCCGGCAATCCCAACCGTGACGCCATGCACCACATCGACCTCGCCATTGCAGCCAACAAAGCGGTCTTCCCTACGCCCGAGATTCAAACCAGGCTGGAAATGCTGAAAGACCTCGACCGCAATCAGCGGCGGGTGCTGTCAAGGATATGGACAGAGATCAAGGTCAGGTAATGCCCAAAGAGTCTCCCATTCAGCCAAATAAGTATTTGTCGGAATAGTTTACATTCGTCAAAAATTATATATTCCATATAAAACAACAAGTTATAAATATCATGTACGCGGTATCCCCATACCTTGACACCTGAACCTTGTCGATAAATTTACTTATGCAAAGAGTGTCTTTACCAGACTCTTTATCTATCCATATGTTTTTAAATGATTAATAATTTTGGCACAGGCATTGCTTAAGTTTGGGCAAGAAATTTTTCTTGCGAACTTTATTGTGAAGGGGGACATCATGAAATTCACTAAAAAGACCCTGGCTGCAAGCATGGCGGCTACCGGTCTGTTCTTGGTCGCAGGCGCCGCGCAAGCCGGTGCCGTCATTTCCAACGGCACCGTCCGGTTGGGCATTAATGATGAAGGCGCCCTCAACTTTGGTGGGGTCGGCCTGCAATCCGTCGCGACCGGCTCCGATTCCACCTATCCTGGCTGCACCTGCGAGGGTTGGGGCGTGGGCATCGTCAATTTCGGCGGTCCCGGCGTTAATCTCAGCGCCGGGCAGAACACAGCTGTCGGCGGGACTCAGAACCTGAGCCTGGTAAGCTTCACTTCCACGGCAAGCACTGCGGTATCCGTGGTCAATGTGCTGTCTGCAACCGGGGGAACCGTCCTGCGGGTCACTCATGATTATCATCCCATCGCCGGCACACCTTACCTCTATCAGGTTGACGTCAGCATCACCAATTTGAGCGGCGCTGACCTGACCGCTGGCCAGTTGGTTTATCGCCGTGTCATGGACTGGGATATTCCCTTCCCTGGTAGTGAACAGGTTGATATGTATGGCGTTCCCGCCGCGTTGGGCGTGGCCAACGGCAACAACGTTCGCCGCACCGACAACAACGGCTTCAACTCATACGACCCTTTCTCGTTCAACAGCTATGGTTGTCAGGACGTGAATTTCACTAACCTGCGTGGCGGCGTTGCTTGTCCGGGCAGCGCATCGTCAGGTACTTCAGCTAGTAGTGATCAGGGTGCCCTGTTCGACTTCGAATTCGAAGCCCTGGCCGATGGCGCCACCCGCACGTTTGTTACCTTCTACGGTGTTGCACCGACCAAGGCGGATATGGATCTTGCCCGCGCCCTGGTTGACGGTGATTCGAGCGACATCGAGATCGGTCTGTATTCTTATGGCTATCCCACTGCAGATACTTTCGGCATTCCGGCCGATCCTGCCACCGGCGCACCAAACACTTTCATCTTCGGCTTTGGCGCTGCTGGTGGTGTGCTGGTTCCGCCAGATGAACCGAACCCCACTCCAGAACCTGCATCTCTTGCTCTCTTGGGTTTGGGCTTGGTTGGCATGGCAGCAGCAAGGCGCCGCAAGCAAGCCTGAGGGTTGCACTAACAAAAACAAGGCAGCACAATGGACCCCACCCCATACAGGGTGGGGTTTTTTTATTCCCTATTTTTAAAGCAGGAAAATCATGACCAGCCGCAAACTCTTGTTGGCTCTTTGCCTCGCAGTTGGCTATACCAGCCCTGCATCAGCCATTCTGATTGGCACCTCTGATATGCCGCGTATGCAGGCACGCGCTCAGAACCCCGCTCTCAGCCGTCATATTGAGGGGCTTCAGGCACTTGAAAAAAATGATCTGGCTGTTGCCGAGCAGGCTTTCCGTGACAGCATGAATCTTGATGCCACAGCACCACAGCCACTCCTCGGTCTGGCTGACTTAGCTCTTCGAAAAAAGAATACTGCAGAGGCTTGGGCCTGGCTGGAAAAGGCGCTCAAACTTGCCCCCCAGAATGCGCTAGTTCATCAGGCCATTGGTCGCTACCACTTTGCCTCTGGACAACATTCAAAAGCTATAGAAGCGCTGAAAAAAGCCGAGCAACTCAATCCTAGCAGCGCCTTGATTCCGATTGATCTAGGCGAAATTTATATGCAAGCGTTGCGTAAACCTGATGAAGCTGCCTCAGCTTATCGACGCGCTCTGAACATCGACCCCCAACATGCCGGAGCACATTATGGTTTGGGTACCGCGCTGGCTACCTCTGGCAAACTTGTTGATGCTGAAGTCGAATTCAACAAGGCTTCCTCCCTGTCACCAAACAACCCTTTGCCCGGTCAATCACTTGGCAGGCTTTATATGCAGCAAGGTCAAACCGACAAGGCAATAAATGCCTTTGACTCGGTTTTACGTGCAGCGCCAAATTTCGTACCTGCCTTGCTCGACAAAGGCGACATTTACCTGGGCAAAGGAGACCTGAACCGCGCGCTCACCGAATTTCAGAAGGCAGCCAAGGTTTCGCCTAATAACGACATGGCCCATTTGAAACTTGGGATGGCTTATCAAGGCCAGGGGCACAGGACTGAAGCAGAAAATGCTTATCAGATGGCCATAAAAATTAATCCGAAACTGGCTTTGGCGTATAACAATCTGGCATGGATGGCCACTGAAAGCGGCAAGAACCTGAATCAGGCAGAACAATGGGCTAAGACGGCTGTGAAGCTGGGACCGGGCGTTTCGAGTTTCCAAGACACTTTGGGTTGGGTATACCGCTCTCAAAAAAAGCCTGCCCTGGCAGAGCAGACCTTGCTAAAGGCAAGCGAAATGAAACCTGCATCTGCCGAAACTTTTTATCATCTGGGGATGGTTTACCTGGATCAAAACAAGAATAAGGAAGCTGAAATGGCATTTCGCAAAGCCCTGTCCATTCAGAAAGATTACATGCCTGCTCAACAAGCGCTGGCGAAACTGAGCCGCAAAAACTAGGATATCTGGTCAGTCATCGTAGCCAAATCGATCGATGAAGGGTTGCAGGATCGGCATCATGGGCTCGAATTCCCTGGCATAACGCTTCCATCGATATTTGGCGTGCTGATAAATCGGCTGGGTGACCTGATGATAGCTGGGTGTATTGATGACACCGCTCTGCTTCGCATGCTCGGTATGATTTAACACCGCTTCATTCCATCCCACCCCAAGAAAATCCAGGAGTGCCCGAGTCTCCTTTTCAAAGTCTGTTACCAGGTCTTCATAGCGGATAGCGTGGTAGCGCAGTGGCAGGACACGTATAAACTCCTGCCACAACCCCATCACCGCTTCGTAGGTCTTTATGGTACTTCCCAGGGTGGAAAAGCTCGACATTGCCTCGTTGGCTGTAAAGCTCTGCATGAAGCAGCTAAGACAAACATCGCAGGGATGGCGCAGGGCAAGGATGAACCGGGCATTGGGAAAAACCCGCCAGATCAGGGGGATACGTATCAGGTTCAGCGGCAGTTTGTCGACAAGCATCGTTCCGGGACGACGCTCCAAATGACGTGCCACCTCTGTGAAATAGGCATTTCGCAGCTCACTGATTTGTGCGGAATCAAGTTCTGCAAGCGCTTCCTGGCGATCGCCCAGCCAACCCTGTAAAACCTGTTCCATGGCGGCGGCGGCCGGCATTTCCTCCAAAGTCTGCAGCGCTGGATGACAATCAAGAATCTGCTCCAGCAATGTAGTGCCGGAACGAGGGAAACCTACCAGAAAAACAGGTGATTGATCGTCCATATAAGGCTGATTCGACATGACCTTGACCAGCCGATCACTTAAGAATTGACTGGCCGACCGAATCCTTTCCAGATACCTGCTCGCATCACCTTCACCATATTGGGTCGCCAAGGCAAGGCGTCGGTTACCTTCCATAAAAAGCGGAAAAGCCTTCTCAGCATCTTTAAGCCCGTCAAAAATCTGACCTTGCAGAATCAGAAACTCTCCCGCCATTCGATGATCCAGGCTTTCTGGATCAACCTCTTCCAGAATCGTCAAGGCTTCCCGAAGCTGTCCTTCGGCCCTTGCCACCCTTGCAGCCACCAAAGCCAGCGCCGGGGTTTTGGATATCGACAGCCCTCGTCTGACTTGTGCTTTAGCTTCTTCCACTTGCCCGATCTTTTCCAAAAAGGCGGCCAACCTGGCAATGATCTCAACTGAATCAGGACGTGAGCACACTGCGCGTTGAAGAAACAATAACGCCTCCGCTGCCTGGCCCTTCCGTTCAGCCACATTGGCGAGATTGATCAACACTTCGGCGGCGTTAGGCCGGAGCTTCAACGCTTGCCGTAAAGTCTCATTAGCCTCATCAAGCTGATCCAGCTTGGTCAATACAGCCGCCAAGTTGATCATTGCCTCGAAAAAGTCCGGCTTCAGCGCAATAGCCTTGCGGTAACCGATCAGTGCCTCATCCAAACGCCCTGTGTGATGAAGAATATTGCCTCGCAAGTAATGGACAAGCGCGAAACCTGGGTCAAGCTTAAGTGCCTTGTCGTAGCAGGCCAATGCCTCTTCCATCTTGCCTTGATATTCGAGAGCAATTGCCAATGTGTAGTGCGCTAGAGCAAGAGTTGGCTGCAAAGTTACAACCTGGCGACCACACGCTTCCGCCTCCCTGCTGTTCCCCAAGCGCCGTTGAATCGCACTTAACTTCATCCAGGCTTCAACATCCATCTTGTCCGTTCGGCAAACCGACTCGTAAAGTACGAGAGCTTCCTCCAGACGGTTTTCTTTCGCCAATTGATCTGCCTGGCGTTTCTTTAGATGTGTCAGCTGATTTCTCTTGGCCATGATTGATTAGGAAATATGATATCCGCACACACAATAGCAGACACGCTTGGAGTGCTGGTACCAATGTACGCCCATACTTGAACGGAATGCGTTGCCTGCCAAGGCAAACGTGGGGCCAGCAATATCAATAATAATTTCTATTTTTTACGAATAATGGCGTGGTCATCACACCGAGCCTGCCGCTAAGACGCAATGGTGATACAGATGGCGATGCCACGATTTTTGGTAATTTCGCTGGCAACAAAACCGATGCGCCGCACGTTGATGTCGCGATGCTCTCGCGAAAAACCAAGTTCTGAGGAGAGATGGTGGCGGACGATGTCGCCATCCAGCAGCGTGACG